>Ga0209277_10000034_pt1 | contig 80029 bp, 76 predicted proteins | sample JI81AbrownDNA_FD_187503 | JGI IMG/M metagenome (GOLD analysis project Ga0209277, IMG submission 187503) | Wastewater effluent complex algal communities from Wisconsin, to seasonally profile nutrient transformation and Carbon sequestration -... | ecosystem: Engineered > WWTP > Effluent > Algae... | reverse complement strand
CGAGGCTGACGATGTCGGGCTTGCGGTCCCACGCGGTGATGTATTTGGCCAAGTCGGTCTTGGTAATGCGGCGGCCCGTGGGGATTGCCTCCTTAAGGACCCTGAGCTTGGCGGGCGTGGTGCCCTCGCGGGCGAGAAGCGTGTTGTAGCTGCCGGATGCTCGTTCGTAGAACCACTGCCCGACGCCATCGGGGCAATAGACCGAACGCGATAGTTTCTCTATCTCGACGTGGAAGGGCTTGTTGGCAGACAGGTCCGATTGCCGCACGGCGTTCTGGCTGTTGGCGAAACGCGAGATGTCCGAGACGAGCGCCTCTTCCTTGGCCGAGTCCTGGGCGCGCATGACGATGATCTTGGCTGGCACGCGGACGCGGGTCAGATCGGTGTCGGGATACTTCTTCTTGGCGAAATAGATCGACGCGGTGGTCTGTCCGCCATTGACGATTTGCAGGCCTTTGAGCCAAGCGATGCCGGCGGAGCCATCACCTGGCTTGCCCAGGCGCATCTCGTCAGCCACGATCACAATGCCGTTGTTGTAGGCCATGAAACGCTCTGGCGCCGAGCGCAATGTATTTTGGATGCCGGCGTTGACGCCCTTGCCCTTCACGCTTAAAAAGGATCGGACGTTGGCTTCGAGCAGCCGTCCGCCGAACTTCTCATAGAGCAGGCGCAGAGCTTCTGCAGGGATAGCCGTCAAGGCATAGTCGTAATCGTCGTTCTCGCTTGGCACGAACACGCAGGGGAGGGGGGCGCCGGACACTTCCGTGAAATCGACCACCAGTTCGTCGCGCGGCTTGCCCTCGGACCAATGACGATGCAGCCGCTCGATGTCCATGACTTCGACGCGAACGGCCTTGCCGCCGATTTCCTTGGTCTTGAAGCTCTTCGACTTCGCCACGCGGTCGGTCAGGACGTAGACCCGCACCTGTTCCAAGTCGTTGTAGATGGCTTGTAGCGTCTCTGCCAGCGAGCGTAGATCGCTGGATGGATCGAGCTTCTGCGCCATCTTGCCTTCGGCGCAGAACTTCAAAAAACGCAGGCACTGCTCTGCGGCGGTCAAAGTCTCCGCATCCGGGACCGGAGTAGGAATATCGACGTTGTCATAGAGGCTGACGAAGAGGTCCAGTTGGTCGTTTTCTTCGGACAGCGCGTAGCCGCTCAGGCGCAAGTTGGCATTACCGACCTTGATCGGGCCGGAGTGGCATTCGACAGGATCGAAGGTCATGCCGATTTCCGACATGTGCTCCATCACGATGCTCGTGAACACCAGCTCTTCATAAAGCGCGCCATCTCGCATTTGCGAGCGGACGGCGGCCTGCGTCTCGCGCAGGAATTCAGGCAAATTCATTCTTAGATCGCTCCCAGTTTTTTTAGCGCACCCATGGCACCGATATTCTCTCCGGGCGCCTTGTCGAGGTCGATTTCATACATAGCCCTCATGATGCCCGCAGGCACGGTGCCAGTGGTCAGGCGGGGGAACCCGTCGGTGACTTGGACGACTCGGGTTTCAGCCTGTTCAAATCGCCGTGGATAACGATCGGCATGCGAATCAACGTAGCCAGCAGCGAGCAACCTCTCAGCTAGGAGCCGTTCGGCTTCCGCATCGCCCTTGATCATCATCCTCATCGCCCCGACGATCGACGGCAGGTTCTGCCCGCTTTCGGTTTGCCGCAGCCGCGCCCCGGCCACGAAAAGGGGTTGACGCGTCGAATCGTCAAGCTGCTCCAGCGAGCCGATCTTGGCGGGGAAGCCAGCCGATGACAGCGTGGCCTTGACCTCCAAGGCGCCCGTGCCGAGCTCGAAGTCCTGAATGCCATCTAGGGGGCCGACCCATGATTCGATGGCCTGCGCCGAGGGGACGCCTGCGTCGATGATGGCCCGCAGCAGCGTGAGCTCGCCAATCAAGCCGATCTCGGCCTCGGGGCTCAGCGCCTGCATGCCCTTTCGCATGAATTCCTGCCAAGCTCCAACGCGGCCCGTGAGGACGCGCAAGAGCTTGGCTTCATCGGCGCTGGCAGCCACGGCGTCGTCGAGGGCTCCGACGACATCGCACGCCATGGCGGCGAAGAGCTCAGCGCTGCCAGCGGACTTGCGGGTCAGGGCTAGCCAAAGCCTGCCAGTGCCCTCGGGGTCGGCGCGTTCGACTGCGAAGCCCTGTCCTTCGGGGAGCTTGTCGGCGGAGACCAGCCGCGCGGTGGTGAATCCCACGAGCACCGCTTCGGCGTTGTTTGGCGATCGACGGCCGGCGCGCACTTCAAGAGGGCCGGCAGAGGGCAGAGATATGGCCTGCCATCCTGGCTCAGTGTCGGCGCTCGTGAGCGACGACCAGGCCATGAGAAATTCGTTACTCGGACGGGCCATATTCCTGCAACCAAAAAAGGAGGTTCACTTCGTATTCAATCTGGACGCCGTTCTCGCAAGAAGGGAAGGCGATGGCGAAGGCCATGATGGGCTTATCCCAGTCCGGCACGATGAGGTTTTCGGGGAGCTTGGCCTTGCCCTTGTAGTAGGGGGCAAGTGTGTAAAGCAGCAGCAAACCGCGATCTGCCTCGCCTCCAAGCCTGTCGCGCGACTCACGAATGCCCTTGCCGCTGGGGGCGGATGGCAGGTTGACTCTGTTTCGAGCGGGATCGGGCTTCCACGCCGCGCGGGTGCGCGCCAGCGCATCTCGCCAAACATCATCATCAAGGTCGATGCCCTCGTCCTTGGGATCGGTCAGCACGCCGATGGCGAACATCGACAGGTCTTTGATGCCTGGCGGGTCGGGGTCTTCGGTCTTGCGGGTTTGGAAGGAATTAACTTCGAAGTCGCCAGGGAAGACATGTGTTTCGCCAACTCCGTCGCCGCCGGTCAAGAGGGCCACGCTCCACTGCTTCAATTTGCCGATGTCGATCATCTTCGAGATGAAATCGGCAAGGACCGCAGCCTTGGCTCGATCAGCGTTAGGATGAGTCTCATAGGCGCCCAAGAACGCAAGCACCTTGGGCGCATCCACGTCTTTCCACAAGCGGGCGCCGCGCCACGAGTCGGGGTCGCCGTCTCGCGGATACTTTGGCTCCTTCGCAAAACTCTCACCGAGGGAGGCGATCAGCGCATCGGTCGCATCAAGGTTCGCCTTTTGGATTTTGGCGTCCCGGTGAAAAAGGATGGTCTGAGGCCGAGTGCCGCTGTAGCTCAGCGACAGAGTCTGCGCATTGCGCATTTTCAAGGGCGACGTGACCGTGAGGGTTTCATGTGACATGACCTTCAAGCCATATTGCTCCGGCGTGAGCTTGGCCTTCGCCATGAAGTCAAAATCTTCGCGCAGCTCCTCGGAGGCGTCGGCGATGTGGCCGAACCACTTGACCAAATCCGGCGAGGTGTAGAGGCGGCAGAGGTCCAGGTAGCCTGGCCGGTAGCCGAACCAACGGCCCATTTGCATCAGCGTGTCATACATCTTCGTCGAGCGGACAAAGTAGCTTGTGCAGAGGCCATCGAGTGTCAGGCCCCGCGCGAGCTTGTCGCCGCCCACGGCGATGACCTTAAGAGCTGCGCCTGGCGTTGAGTAGTCCAAGGCGTCCTTGGCCGTGCCGTTAATCGAACGCACGACGATGTCTCCCAGGACATCGGGTAGTTTCGCTACGAGGTCGTTCCACGCGGGCAGCGCGGGAGGGCGCTCCTCGGGTGGCGAGAGCGCGAACACCGTGTCGCGCGTGGGAACGAAGTCCTCGTCCCAGAGTTTGCGTAATTGAGCTAGCAGCTCACCGGCGTCTTCGTTTCGAGTAATTCTCTGTCGGATGCGGCGAACGGTCTCCTCGACTTGCTCGCGCACATGGTCCTGCACCGACACGTATCGAGTGACGTGGATAAGCATTGAACTGTGTTCGCCGCCTTGGCCTCGCAATTCGCGAGCTGCGCAGGCCAGAACGAAGGAATGGATGGCATTGCGCAGAGACTGCGGAATGGTCTCCTGCCCGTTGTAGGTCGGGACGTGCGTCTTCTTGTGCTTGGGCGGCATCCATCCTGCATCGGCCTGGGGGTCGAAATGATCCTGGATGCTGCGCGCGAGAGGAAGCGCTCCCTCGCGGCCATCCTTGGTCAGCTTGCCGAACATGCGGGCGGGGCCGACATAGTTCGAAGGCGCGGCCAGGTTGATGATGAAGGCCTTGGGGAAGAGGTCGGAGCCTTCCCTGGCCGTGGCGCCCTTGTGGTGGATGTAGATGTTGGCGAACGGGGTGGCCGTGTAGCCGACGTAGGCCTTGCGGGTGAAGGAGTGCAGGATTTGGCGGATGAGGCTGTTGATGGTCTTGGGCGTGTGCTCCTCGTCCGGCGTGCCGTCCTCGTTGAATGGCTGCTCGCCCGTGTCCACGGAGGCGTTGTCGGCCTCGTCGTCGATCATCAGCAGCGGGAGCTTGGTGACGAGCTTGCGTCCGTCCCCCGAATCCGTCGCGTCGGCCACGCGGGTTTGAATCCATTTGAGGAGCTCGGTCAGCACGGTTTTTTGCTTCTTGACCACGAACAGCCATGGACGCTCTTCCGGCGAGATGCCATGGAAGTGCTTGGCGATGGCCTTGCTGAAATCGCCGTTCTCAGCCCGCGTCGTCGCCGAGTTGGTTTTGAGGTCCTCGCCAAACGCCGCCACGCCGATGGCGGCGCCCGCGTCGCGGTCGGCCGTCGTCTCGTAGCCAAGGAAGCCCTCTTCGAGTCGCATCTGCGTCTGTGAGCGCAGGTTGTTGTGCATGCCCGCCAGCACGATGATGATCTTGTAGCCGGCGTCGGCGGCCTTGTTTATCAAGCCCGTGTAATTGCTGGTCTTGCCGGACTGCACATGCCCGACGACCAGGCCTCGCCTGTCCCAGGAATCCGTCCGAAACGGATCTTCGAGGAGCCCGAGGATGTCGTCGGTCGCTTCGTCCAGGCCATCGACGACCACGTCGGACAGCTTGGACTCTTGGTAGTCGCGATAGCGGCGCCAGTAATGCCAATCCTTTTTACGGGCGGCAGTCAGCCAATCGAAGTGCCCCGTGTTGTCCTTGAGCGTCGTGGCCTTGCCCATCCGGTGGCTGAATCGCTGGATGAGGATGGCAACCACCTTGGCTTCGTCCAATTGGACGGGCGGATCGCTGGCGAACATCGCGGCGGCCAGCTTCACCTTCTCGGCGATGTAAAACGGCGTGATCTTGGATGAATCCTTCTCGGCCTTCACCAGCCGCTGCGCGGTGGCGATGACATCTTCGAGCAACTGCGCCTGCGCTGCTGCCTCTTCAGCTGCGATCATTTTTTACTCCCTAGTTTTGCGATAAGCGCCGGGTATTTTTGGAACGGCTCCGTGCGCGACATTGATTTGCGGGCCTCCTCGACGCTGAGGCCCTTGCGTTCGATCAGGTCTTGGAAGAGGACGGTGGCGACCTCAACCACGGCCGCGTTGGGTTCGCCATCGAATCCCGTTCGCGGCGTCTCTTTGTTCTCGGCCGTGTCCAGCCAGATGCGTTGCACGGGCACGGTTTCTTCGATCACTCGAAGCATTGACTTGATCAAGGGCGTGAGCTCTCCGGCGTTTTCAAGGACGGCTGCGACGGAGGGATGGGATTCTTCGATCCGATATCGCACCCCCGCCTTTAGGCGATCGACGCGCCAAGCCTGTTCGATGGGGATGTTGCCCTTCGCGGGCGCTGGCGTGCCGCGATAGGCGAACACGCGCCGGGCTCGTTCGCGGGTGTTCTCGGCCAAGAGGGTGAGCCAAGGCCGAAGCGAAACGGGCGGCCGGGCTGTCGATTTGCGAACGTCGATCTTCCAATCGGCGTCGGCAGTGTTCGGGATGTCCAGCCGGATGCGGGCTAGGCGATGCGCCTCTTCGCGGTTCCACGCGCGGGAGTTGCCCAGCCCGAGCCAGCCCCCCGCGACCAAGAGGCGCTCGTTGCGGTAGACGTAGAAGCCTTGCTGCGCGGTCCAGCCTGCGGGGCCGGCGTTGGCATCGAACTCGGCGGCTGTCAACTTGTCGCGGTGGGGAAGGACGTGGGCTTGCACCGTGACGATGCCGTAATCGGTCTGATGGTTGGTGGGTGGCGATGTCCAGGGCTTCGCGGGGTGCCCCGTCATGAAAGGGTCCCACGGCGCGACGGCGCGTCCATTTAAGAGCAAGTTGAGCTTGGCGCGCGGCCCTTGGAGAAGGCGATGGAAGACCATCGCCAAATGGGACTCGACGGTGTCGATGAGATCGTGGAAGTCATTGGAAGTGAAGCCGGCAGTGACCACGCGGTCCATCTGCTCCCACAGCACGACAGTCCCGGCCTTCTTGCCCTTCAAGCCGGAGACGAAATTCTTCGATCCTTGCGCGGTCCCCTCGAACAGGAGCCATCCGCCATCGGGATTTTCAGCGAGTTCGTCGAGGTCCCAACGCAGGCAGCTCGTGGCGCCGTCTTTGACCGAGGCGACCGTGAGCCTGCGGCATTGGGAGAAAGAGGCGGTTTTGAGTCCCATGCCGAAACGTCCGAGGTCGTGCGCCGAGCGGGCGTCGAGCGGATTCTTGTCGCCCAAGCGCATGGCGCTCTCGAGCTCTGCGTCGTTCATGCCGCGCCCGTTGTCCAAGACCGTGATGCGACTGCTCGGGCCATTCCAAGTGAAATCGAGACGGACCTCGCTGGCGCCGGCCGAAATGCAGTTGTCGATGATGTCAGCCAAGGCCGCGCCGGTCGAATAGCCGAGCCCTCGCAGGGACTCGAGCATCGCCATGGCGCGCGGCGGCGCGCTTCTTGTCTTGTTTTTCATCGCCAGTAGCCTTTGCCCGGCCAAAAGATGAATCCGTGCTCAATCAGTTTTCGGACAATCTTGCGGGAGTGGTTGTCGGGTGTTTCCGTGATGTGGACCCAGATTCTTCGATCCGGCCCCTCGGGGTAGTCTTCTACCGCGATGCCAATGGCTCGCGCGTGGCTGAGAAGCTTTTCGAGCGCCGTGGGCGTTGAGGCATTCGGCCGCTCGGGCATCGGTATCGTCTGCGCTGGTTTGAGCTGCGGCGGTGTGTTGCCTGCAACTGCGAATGTGTCGTCCTCGTCCTCGTCCTCGTCGCCGGAGTCATCTGTGGGGTTCTCGCTCTCACCACTTTTCGGTGGAGCGCCATTGAGTTCGCGCAGGAGCTGTTCAAGCCGCGCGGGATGCTTCAATTTGCGCAGCGCCGTCGCCTCGATTTGCCGAATGCGCTCGCGCGTCACGTCGAGTCGTTTGCCGATCTCATCGAGCGTCATCGATTCTGAGGTGCCGATACCAATGCCAAAGCGCATGCGCAGCACGCGCGCCTCTTTGGGTTTTAGCGTTGCCAAGAATCGGTCGATGGCGCCGGTCATTTGCATGTCTTCAATGATGTCCATCGGGTCGCGGGCCGTGTATTCGTCCTTGGCATCTGCGGCGATGTGATCGTCCAGTTCGTCGATCTCGTGGAGCGGCAGTGGCTCCACGGCTACCCGTTGGAGCGCCAAGACCTTTTTGATCGCCAATCCCACCAAGTCGGCAACCTCTTCGACGGTGGGAGCCTGCCCATGCCTGAGCTCGAATGCTCGGGCCGCCTGTGCGATGCGCTGCGTCGTTTCATAGGCATGGACGGGCAAGCGGATGGTCTTGCTCTTGTCGGCGACGTATCGGCCGACCTGCTGCCGAATCCACCAAGTGGCGTAAGTGGAAAACTTGAAGCCACGCCGCCAGTCGTAGCGGTCCACAGCCTTGATCAGGCCGATGTTTCCCTCTTGCAGAAGGTCGTCCAAGGGTTGGCCGCTGAACAGATATTTCTTGGCAATGGAGTAGACGAGCTTCAAATTGGCGACGGCCATTTGGTCGCGAGCGCGCCGGTAGGCTTTCATCGCCTGGCCGAACGCAAGCGCCGGCTCGGGCTCCCCGGTCAACTTGAAGTCGGCGAGCTCCATGAGGAAGCTCCGAGTCAGGCCAAGCGAGGAGATGGCTTCTCGACAAGCGTTCCATCCTGGGGCTTCTTGGTTTGCGACGACGGCAAGGCCTGACAGGACCTCCACGTTGACGCGCAACTCCTCCAATTCCCCATTGGATTCCTTGGTGTCGAGGCTAAATTGGGAGTCCCCTTCATCTTCGACGCTGGGGGCATCAGTTGTCGGTTCGGATTCGGTGTCGGGTTCGGCGCTTGAAATGGTCTCTGGGTCGTGGGGCTCGACGGGCGGCCCCGACGAAAGCCAACGCAGCGGCTTCGCTCCAGACGAGACTTTCTTCGCAGCATTGAGCACAGCGTCTATGCCTAATTGCCAGGCGGTTAGCGCGTCTAGAGCCTTTTCGACGCCTCGTTCCATGGCTTGGCCAAGGGCGACCTCAGCCTCGGCCGTGAGAAGCGCTTCGCCCTGGAGCTCGCGTTGATAGATGCGCAGCGGATCTTTGCGACGGCCCGCCAGCTCATCCACGAACGCCAATGCGTCGTCGATGGCGTCTTCTTCGTCGAGCTTTTCCTCGGGGGCGACGAACACCTCGAAGTTCTCGTGGGGAGTCCAATACTCGAATCGATCGTCGGTCTCGGCTCCCAAGTCATTGATGACCATGCTCAGCAGCGCGACCGCTTCTGAATCGGGCTCGCCATCGTCTGCACGAGCCAAGTCGTCGATCAGATCGGCCGGGACGCTGCCTTCGCGGATGGCGCGGAGCAAGACCAAGCGCAACCGCTCGCGGGCCTCGGCATCGTCGGCGCGAGGCAGCGGTGTCGCGCGTTCAGGCAGGAAGTCTTCGAAGCTATCCCAATCGGTGGACGTGTCGATGGGCGCGTGCTCGGAGATCGCGCTTTGGATTTCAAAGGCGGCCGCTGAAAGGGTCGGGTCGCCATCGGGCGGCGGGAGCTCGTCTTCGGCGACCCATCCGGCCAAATCAAATTCAGAGCCTTCGCAGCCAAGGTCCAATTCCATGGCGGGGGTGTTGGCGGAAGCCGGGTCCAGGATGGTGATGGCCTGCACAGCGGGCTGAGCTGGGCTGGTTTCTGCTTTCTGGCCGGCTTGCGAATCATTGGCAGCATGAGCCCGTTGCGCATCGGAAGAAATGAGAGTGGGCTCTTGGACGACATCGTCTTGAAGCGTTTGCGGCTTGCATGCCGCTGCAATGGTCGAGGCAGCCTCGATGGCGCCTGCGGCCTGCGCGATGCTCAGCGCGCTGCGTCCAACGGGGTCAAGCAGATCGGCATCGGCGCCGGCATCAAGGAGTAGTTTGCAGATCGACGCCTTGTTGCGGGCTGCAGAGAGCATCAGGGGCGTTTGGCCCTTTTCGTCGCGTGCGTTCAGATCGTCGCCACGCTTGATGTGTATTTGGACCGCTCTCTCTACGCCAGCCACGACGGCCATTCTGAGAAATCGGCTCAGGGGAGGGGCATCTTGGACCGCCATGCTCGTCACGCGCGCGCCCCTTCCCGGAGCGCCGAAATGGCGTTTTTTGCATTTGGCCGAAGGTTTCCTCCCCCCCTCGGTTCAAATTGCCGGCCCTGGCCGAGCAGCGTATTCGTCTCTGCGGCCATTTTGGCTCTGTTGAGTTTGAACTGTTACAAATTCTACAGGGGCGGCAAAGGGGGAAACGCGCTCGTTTTCCTCATCCGGGTTTGGCGCGGAGCGTAGAACGGCACTGCAGCGGTAGCAGCCCTTTGGAATTGACAGACTCGCGCCACGAACGGGCCATTAGATGAAATCGCGATCGCGGTAGCCCATGCTCCTGCGTATGTAGTTATCGCGGGCAGGTATGCCTTGTCGCCGATTACATGCGTGTCCCGCACTTCTGAATCGCTGGGTGGAGGTGGCTGGCAACTTCAAATCGCCATAGTTCCACATCGACTCGGCTTGCGCTCGGGCCGACACTGGCCCCGCGGTTTCCTCCCTTGGGGCTTGTTCGAGGCCCGCCCTTGCGGGTCATCGGGATGCACGTGGCGCGCCTCTGTGGGCGGGCATCCTACAACCCCTAACAGTGCCAGATATCTTCCGGTGACCGCTTTCTGGAGGTGGGGGCGACAATTCCGTCGGCGCCAACAGTCAGGGCAGCACGGCCCCTATCTTGATTTTCACAGGCAGCGGTCTTTGAAGTTGACCGATGGATGAAATCAAATTGTGCGCTCAAGGAGATGTAAAACCTGGCTGTACACAGGGCCGGACAGATTGAGTACAAAAATGAGTATGATATTAAAACGTTATAGTTATTCTCTATACGTGATAGACACTTAAGAGAGAACTTCCCGTTTAGCTCCTGACCCCAGATTTATACGCCAAATTAGGCTCTAGCCCACGTGGGCATTGCGCAAGACGCTACTTATTTTGTAGCACTCTCGCGCTGGTGCTGGACCGATCCTCGGGTTGGGGCCGCAGATCTTCGCTGGCGTAGAAACTATCGACGGTCTTGGTAAACGCGCTCTCGGTCAAAAGCTTGCCACGGATCAGGTTTTGCCAAGCCAGCTTTACCTTGGGGTTGGATAGCAATGTTTTCCTGTATTGGCTCAGCGTGATCGTCCTGGATTCGGCTATCTGGTAGTAGAGTTCGGCTGCGTTAAAGGATTGCATGAGGTAGACAAACTCATGTTCAGTGATACCCAGCGCATCGAGCATTCGCGGCTCTATCCCATGCAGTTCGAGCAGCTCTGGATGCAGTGCGAGATATTCCTCTGCAGCAGCTTTCTGGGTGAAGAAGGCGGTGTTCTTGGAGATGGATATCTGGGCATCGAGCGCCCGTCGTGACAGATAGGCCGACACCACAGAAATCACGACTGCCAGCGAGGCCAGAATCGTCTCAAGATCAAAGTCCATAGGTAACACCCCCCACATTTCAGACAGCAGGGAATATACCTTCCGGTGTCGCTCGGCAAAGGGCAGACCGCACCTCTCAAGCGAAACCTCGCACACTCACCAAAGCTTGACCAACCCCGTCAGTGCCGCCGTCATCGTCACATAGCGCGCGAATTTGCCGATGGCCATGTAGAACAGGCAGGGCCAGAAGGGCAGCTTGAGCCAACCCGCTACTGCACACAGCGGATCGCCGACCGCCGGTAGCCAGGCCAGCAGGCAGGCCTTGGGGCCCAGTTTCTGTAGCCAGTCCAGTACCCTCATGTGGTGTTTGGAGTGGTGGTATTTGTCGGCCACCCGGTGCGCACCGTAACCGATCCACCAGTCCAGTGCACCACCCAATGTGTTGCCCGCAGTGGCGACCAGGACCACCGGCCAGAACAGTTCGGGGTTGAGCTGGACCACACCAAAAACGACCGGTTCGGAGCCCAGCGGTAGCAGCGTGGCGGAGATGAATGAGACCAAAAACACCGTACCCAGGCTGTATTCGGGTAGCGACAACAGATCGAGCAGGGGGGTGATCCAGGTGGGCATAGCGCGCAGTGTAGGCGCAGAAGCCATGCCGGTAGATGCAGATTTCAATTGCTGAAATTTTGGGCAGCTAGAATGGAGCCCGGCTCGCGCCACCCTGTCTGTTCACACTCCCATTTTTGATCACGCAAGCACATGCACATTGGCCAGTTCGCTTTGGCGAATCCCCTGTTTGTTGCGCCCATGGCTGGCGTGACCGACCGCCCTTTCCGGCAGCTGTGCAAGCGCCTGGGGGCTGGCTACGCGGTGAGCGAGATGGTTACGTCGCGGCCGGACCTGCTGAATTCCCTCAAGACTTCGCGCCGCGCCAACCACGACGGTGAGCCCGGCCCCATCGCGGTGCAGATCGCCGGCACCGAGGCGCAGATGATGGCCGATGCCGCCGTTTACAACATCGATCGAGGTGCACAGATCATCGACATCAACATGGGGTGCCCGGCCAAGAAGGTCTGCAACAAATGGGCGGGCTCTGCGCTGATGCAGGACGAGACTCTGGCAATGGAGATTGTGCAGGCCGTGGTGAATGCCTGCGCCCCGCGCAATGTGCCGGTCACGCTGAAGATGCGCACCGGCTGGTGCCAGGCGGAAAAGAATGCCGTGGTGCTGGCCCGTGCGGCCGAGGCAGCGGGCGTGTCCATGGTGACCGTCCATGGCCGCACCCGCGAGCAGGGCTACAAAGGCAGCGCCGAGTACGACACCATTGCGGCGGTGAAGGCCGCGCTCTCCATTCCTGTAGTGGCCAATGGCGATATCACTACCCCCGAGAAAGCGCGCGATGTGTTGCGGGCGACCGGTGCGGATGCCATCATGGTGGGTCGCGCAGCCCAGGGACGCCCCTGGATTTTCCGTGAGATCGCCCATTTCCTGGCCACCGGCGCGCATCTGGCGCCACCGCTGGTGAGCGAGGTCAAACGCCTGCTGGTCGAGCATTTGCATGACCACTACACGCTGTATGGTGAGTTCAGTGGCGTGCGTTCTGCACGCAAGCACATTGGGTGGTACGTGCGTGAACTCCCGGGAGGCGAGCACTTTCGTGCGCAGATGAACCTGCTGGAAGACAGCGAGGCGCAGGTTGCGGCAGTGGAGCGCTTTATGGATCACTTGAATGAAAAGATGGATCGCATTCCGGCCGCGGGTGCGGCCAGTGGCATGCGGGAAGACACGATGGAAATGACAGCATGAGCAAGAAGCACATAGAAGAGTGCGTGCGCACCAGCCTGGAAGGCTATTTCAAGGATCTGCGCGGTACCGAGCCCGATGGCATGCACGACATGATCGTGCGCGTGGTGGAAAAACCGCTGCTGGAGGTGGTCATGCACCACGCCGACCACAACCAGTCCCGCGCTGCGCAGTGGCTGGGCCTGAACCGCAATACCCTGCGCAAAAAGCTGCTGGAACACAAATTGATCGATTGAGCGGTTTCCCTGCGAACTCCGCGCCGCCCCCCCGTTTTTTAACTTGGCCCTCCCATTCCTATGAACGCACTTCTTTCTGTCTCGGACAAAACCGGCATCGTCGAACTCGCCCAGGCGCTGCACGCGCAGGGCATCAAGCTGCTCTCCACCGGCGGCACCGCCAAACTGCTGGCTGAAAAAGGTCTGCCGGTGACCGAGGTGGCTGAGATGACGGGCTTTCCCGAGATGCTCGACGGCCGTGTCAAGACCCTGCACCCGCGCGTGCACGGTGGCTTGCTGGCCCGCCGCGATGTACCAGCCCACATGGCTGCGCTCAAGGAGCACGCCATCGGCACCATCGACTTCCTGGTGGTTAACCTGTATCCGTTCGAGGCCACCGTAGCCAAGGCTGGCTGCACGCTGGAAGACGCCATCGAAAACATCGACATCGGTGGCCCGGCCATGGTGCGCAGTGCTGCCAAGAATTGGAAGGATGTGGCGGTGCTGACCGACGCGTCGCAATACGCCACCGTGATTGCCGAACTCAAGGCCAGCGGCCAGGTGTCGCGCAAGACCAAGTTCGCCTTGGGTGTGGCCGCGTTCAACCGCATCAGCCAGTACGACGGCGCCATCAGCGATTACCTTTCCGCCGTGCAGGTGGGTGAGGATGCTCCGGCCGACGCCGAAGCCCCCAAGCTGGAACGGTTCCCCGGCCAGAGCAATGGCCGCTTCATCAAGGTGCAGGACCTGCGCTATGGCGAGAACAGCCACCAGAGCGCCGCCCTGTACCGCGACCTGTACCCCGCCCCTGGCTCGCTGGTCACCGCCAAGCAGCTGCAGGGCAAGGAACTCTCCTACAACAACATTGCCGACGCCGATGCAGCGTGGGAGTGTGTGAAGAGCTTCAAGACGCCGGCCTGCGTCATCGTCAAGCATGCCAACCCCTGTGGCGTGGCCGTGGGCGCCAATGCACTGGAGTCCTACAGCAAGGCCTTCCAGACCGACCCCACCAGTGCGTTTGGCGGCATCATCGCGCTGAACACCGAGCTGGACGAAGCTGCAGCCCAGCAGATCTCCAAGCAGTTTGTCGAAGTGCTGATGGCACCGAGCTTCACAGCTGGCGCGCTGGACGTGTTCAAGAGCAAGGTCAATGTGCGCATTCTCCAGATCGCGTTGCCCAAGGGCGGCTCCAGCGATTGGGACAATGGCCGCAACGCCATGGACATGAAGCGCATCGGCTCCGGCATCCTGCTGCAGACCGCTGACAACCACGAGCTGACACTGGCCGACCTCAAGGTGGTCACCACCAAGCAGCCCACGCAAGACGAGCTGAACGACCTGCTGTTCGCCTGGAATGTGGCCAAGTTCGTCAAGTCCAACGCCATCGTCTTCTGCAAGGGCGGCATGACCATGGGCGTGGGCGCCGGCCAGATGAGCCGCCTGGACTCCGCGCGCATTGCATCCATCAAGGCCGGCCACGCCAATCTGAGCCTGGCCGGTACCGTGGTAGCCAGCGATGCCTTCTTCCCGTTCCGCGACGGTCTGGATGTCGTCGTCGATGCCGGTGCCACCTGCATCATCCAGCCCGGCGGCTCCATGCGCGACGACGAGGTGATCGCCGCCGCCAACGAGCGTGGCGTGGCCATGGTGTTCAGCGGCGTGCGCCACTTCAGGCATTGAGTTTTTGAGCCTTTTTGGCCTCTAGCCCCTGCGGAGCCTGCGCATGCAGCTACTGAATTGGTAGCGGTTTGTGTGGGTTTTGTTTTTGTGGCGGCGTATCATGGCTCACATGACCACTCCCACCAAACGCGCGGCGCCGGCTCGCGCCAAGCCGGCTGCCAAATCCACGGTGCCGATCAAAGCATCTTCGGAGCCTTTTCTTCGCTTCTACCACTCGAAAGAACTGCGCGCCAGGACGCTGAAAGTACTGTCGACCCTGGAGGCATGTGACGACCCTACGGAGCACTGCGGTGTGCTGACCGACCTGATCCTGGAACTGGTGGATAGCGGGATGGACTACTACTTCCTGCGCTCGCTCAAGGCCACCGGGGCGGGATTCGTGGCCCAGCAATCTGCGTCCCTGGGGTTGGTCGGCGTGAAGAAGGTCATGGGCACTGTGATTCGCAATGTGCTGGGACGCATGAGCGGGCCGCAATTGCTCTCGGTCTGCGCCACCTTGCGCGAGCTCATGGAGTGAACGGGCGCCCAAAGCAAAAGGGCTGAATGTCAAATTGGCATCCAGCCCCCGCACAATATGCGTGAGTAGCTATTATATTTATAGCAACTTGAAAACGTCTGCCGCCGCCGCTACGGCTTCAGCAATGTCTGCATCGGTGTGCGCAGCACTCATGAAGCCCGCTTCGTAAAGAGCCGGGGCAATGTAGACGCCGCGGTCCAGCAGACCGTGGAACAGCGTGTTGAAACGCTGGTTGTCGGTGGTCATGACGGTGGCGTAGTTCTGCGGCAGGTCCTTGAACAGGAAGAAGCCGAACATGCCGCCCTGCGAGTCGCCACAGAAGTCCACACCGGCTTTGTCCGCCGCGCCTTGCAGGCCGCTGATGAACGATTGGGTCTTGCGGGACAGTTCCTCGTAAAACCCGGGTTTGCGGATCTCGCGCAGGGTGGCCAGACCACAGGCGGTAGCCACCGGATTGCCCGACAAGGTGCCGGCCTGGTACACCGGGCCCAGCGGCGCGAGTTGCTCCATCACCGCGCGCTTGCCACCAAAGGCCGCCAGCGGCATGCCGCCGCCAATCACTTTGCCCATGACGGTGACATCGGGCTCAAAGCCGGGGAGGGCCTTGGCGTACACGCTTTGTGCGCTACCCAGCGCGACGCGAAAGCCAGTCATGACTTCGTCAAACACAAACATGGCCCCGTATTCGGTACACAACTCGCGGCAGCGCTTCATGAAGGTAACCGAGGCACGCACAAAGTTCATGTTGCCGGCGATGGGCTCGATGATCAGGCAGGCCAGTTCCTTGCCGTGCAAGGCAAAGGCTTCTTCCAGTTGCGCGACGTTGTTGTATTCCAGCACCAGGGTGTGCTGCACCACCTCGGCCGGTACGCCTGCGCTGGTGGCGTGGCCAAAGGTGGCTAGGCCAGAGCCGGCCTTGACCAGCAGCGCATCGGCATGGCCGTGGTAGCAGCCTTCAAACTTGATGATCTTGCTGCGCCCGGTGGCGCCACGCGCCAGGCGGATAGCGCTCATGCTGGCTTCGGTGCCACTGCTTACCAGGCGCACCATGTCCATGGAAGGCACCAGGCTCAGGATTTCTTCGGCCAGTTCGACTTCGCGCTCTGTCGGTGCGCCAAACGAGAAGCCTTCGAGCACGGCCTTTTGTACGGCTTCCACCACCGCGGGGTGGCCGTGGCCCAGAATCATCGGGCCCCAGGAGCCGATGAAATCGATGTAGCGCTTGTCGTTGGCATCCCAGAAATAGGCACCTTGCGCGCGGGCTACAAAACGTGGTGTGCCGCCTATGGCCTTGAAGGCCCGTACGGGGGAGTTCACGCCGCCGGGAATGACTTGGCGGGCACGGTCGAAGAGTTGCTGGTTGCGGTCCATAGGGGTTTCAGTGGCGGGTGTCGTTGGGAGAGATTTCAAAACTGGATTCCTGTGCGTCTTCCTCGTCGTCGTCTTCTGTGTGCGCCCAGAACAGGCGATCAGGCAGCACATTGCCCATGCCGGGACGGAAGCCGCCTTCGAGGCAGCGGTCAAGATAACTCAGGGCTTCGGAGACGGCTTCGGTCAGTTCGGTGTCGCTGGCGATCAGCGCAGTCAGTGCAGCGGAGAGGGTTTCCCCTGCACCAAAGAAGCTGGCTTCAAAGCGTTCAAACTTGTGGGAGCACAGTACTGCGGTGGGCGAACTCAGAACGTTGTCGATAAATTGGTCCGGCAAGGGGATGCCGGTGACCAGGGTGTAGGCCACACCGAACTCGTTGGCAGCGCGGGCAATGTCACGGGCAGTGGGGCTGCGTTCCGAATTCCAGTCTGGGAGAAGCCAGCGGGACAAAGTGCTGTGGTTTCCAACCAACACTGTGGTCTGGGGTAATAGTAACTCTGTGCAAGCGTCCTGATACAAATCGATCTGGTCTTCCTGCCACCACGAGAGGTCGGGCATGTAGGTAATCAGCGGTACATCTGAGTAGTCCGAGGCCAGTTCTGCGATGGCGCTGAGGTTCTCTGGCGTACCGACAAACCCGACCTTGAAAGCCTGTACCGGCACGTCTTCCAGAATGGCACGTGCCTGTTCGGAAACAGCTTCGTCGTCAAAGGCAAAGTGGTCGTACACCTCGGAGGTATCCCGGGCGTAGGCCCCGGTAATGACGGGCAGTGCGTGGGCGCCGACCGATGCGATGGTCATGAGGTCGGCGGTGATTCCGGCAGCTCCACTGGGGTCGTTGGCGTTGAAGACCATGACGCTGGCCGCCGGACCGTCGTCCATGGAGTTTTCTTCAAGGTCGGGAGAAATGGATGCCGGCAGCATGGAGCCTGTCCTTGTGTTTGCCGTCAGGCAGAATGGGGCGCTTCGGGCTGGCATTCATTTTTTTGATGCGTTTGCCTCTATATACAATCGTTGCATTCTATTCGAAGGCCCTATAAGCTGTGACCGATACAAAAACCTGGATGTGTCTTATTTGTGGTTGGATTTATGACGAGGCCACTGGTGCGCCGGATCATGGAATTGCACCCGGTACCCTTTGGGCGGATGTACCCATGAACTGGACGTGCCCGGAGTGTGGCGCCCGCAAAGAAGACTTTGAGATGGTTCAGATCTGATCATGGAACGTATTGGCGGTGCAAGCTGTTTGCACACGTAATCGCCGCTAGAGGAGCAAAGCCCCGTGAGTACCACATTCAAAGTCCTGGTGGTGGATGACAGCAACACCATTCGACGCAGTGCAGAGATTTTTCTCAAGCAGGGCGGGCACGAAGTATTGCTGGCCGAAGACGGCTTTGATGCGTTGGCCAAGGTCAACGACTACCAACCTGATTTGATTTTCTGCGACATATTGATGCCGCGCCTTGACGGCTATCAAACTTGCGCAATCATCAAGCGCAACGCAAAATTTTCTGCTGTGCCTGTTGTTATGCTGTCCTCCAAGGATGGTGTGTTTGACAAGGCGCGCGGGCGTATGGTCGGAGCGCAGGACTATCTGACCAAACCCTTTACCAAAGAGCAACTGTTGCAGGCAGTGCAACAGTTCGGTGCAGTATTGCAAGGAGCTAACTGATGGCGATCAATAAAGTGCTTGTTGTTGATGATTCAAAAACTGAGCAGATGTTTATGACGGATTTGCTCCAGCGCAACGGTTTTTCCGTGCGTACGGCGGACAACGCCGATGATGCATTCAAGCGACTGGCTGAGGAGAAGCCCGATCTGATTCTCATGGACGTTGTGATGCCCGGTCAGAACGGCTTTCAACTGACGCGCGCCATCAATCGCACGCCGGAATACACGGATATCCCGATTTTTATCTGCACCAGCAAAAGCCTGGAGACGGATCGGGTTTGGGGCATGCGTCAGGGCGCGCGTGAGTACATCACCAAGCCGGTCAATGGCGCCGAGTTGATGGCAAAAATCAAGGCGTTGGGCTGATTTCGCACGATGGCCAACCGCGAAGCACTCCGAGACCTTCAGGCACGACTGGCCAACCGATTGCAGGCCGCACGCGTGGAAGGCGCTGCGGTTGCGTGGTTGGCTGTCCGGGCAGGGGGGCATAGATACCTTTTACCTTTAGGCCAGTCGGGCGAAATATTCCCGTTGGCCAATCTGCAACCCGTACCCTACACCTCGGAGTGGTTCCGGGGGGTGCTCAATATCCGCGGAGGTCTCTACGGGGTAGTGGATCTTTCCGGGTTCGTTTCTGCCAGCGGTGGTGCAGAACGTGCCGAGGCCGCTCCAACCGAAGCCAGCGTTGTCACGCTCAATCCACAACTGGAAGTTAACTGCGCTGTGCAGATTGACAGCCTGGCAGGCCTGCGCGGGGCGGATGCCTTTGCGTCGTCCACGCCTGCGCCATCCGGCTCGCCGGAGTATTTCGGCAACTGTTTTGTAGACACTGGTGGCGTAGTCTGGCAGGAAATCAACCTGCGAACACTGTCCCAGACCCCATTGTTTTTGAGTATCAGCGCTTAGTCCATTTTGAAGGCCGCACCATGTCCGTCGTCGATCAGCTAAAGAACCTTTTTTCCAAAAAACCGTCGGAATCCGAGTTGGAGTCCCGCCTGAGCCTGGGCATTCCCTATGAAACGACCAACCAGGGCATTGTGGAAACAGTGCAGGATGACCGGACTGCTGCTCCGCAGGCCTCGCCGGTACCGGCAGCGGAGCCCGCAGTAGCGGCTGCAGTCGACGAGGAAGACTTGGGCGAAAACATTCGCGTGCCGGGTTTGGGTGCACGCCCGGTGGCTCAACACCAGCGGATTCTTTTTGTATTGCTGGGCTTCTCGCTGCTGCTGCTGGCTTTGGGTACTTTCTATGCACTAGGTCAGTCTGACAAGGTTGCCCAGCAGTTGAGCGCAACCGGCCAGTCCCTGATGCAATCGCAACGTCTGGCCAAATCGGTATCGCAGGCGTTGGTGGGTAGTGCGCAGGCGTTCCCCGACGTGGCGGAAAGCTCTGACGTCCTTGCCAAGACCACCCGTGGTTTGATGGATGGTGACGATGCGCTGCGTCTGACGGCATTGGACGGCAGCTACAAGGAAGATCTCGACAAAGTCTTGCCTCTGGTGGACCGTGCCGAAAAGAACGCCAAGGCCGTGATGGGGCAGCAAAAGATCCTGACCCAGATCGGAACCTCGTTGCGCCTGATTAACCGCCAGTCTGCAGACCTGCTTGAAATCGCCGAAACGGTCTCTTCCCTCAAGTTGCAGCAGAACGCCCCCGCGATCGAGATTTCTGCGGTGGGTCAACTGGTGATGTTGACTCAGCGGATTGGCAAGTCGTCCAACGAATTCCTGACTTCCGAGGGCGTGAGCCCGGAGGCCGTGTTCCTGTTGGGCAAAGATCTGAATACCTTCAAGGAAATTTCGGAAGGTCTGCTCAACGGCAGCAGCGAACTGCGTCTGGCGGCGACCAAGGATGCTGCAACACGCGAGCAGATTGAAGCCCTGATTCAGCTGTATGAAGATACCCGTGTGCAGGCGGGAGCAATTTTGGGGAACTTGCAGGGGCTGGTGGCAGCGCGTGAAGCGCAGGCAGCCATCATTGCTGACAGCGAGCCATTGCGTCGGAATCTGGAAGAGTTGCAGGTCAAATTGGCCGGTCAGACGGGTATCGGTGGCGGTGCTTTGGTGGTGCTGATTGTGGCGGCCATATTTGCGCTGCTGTGCGCGGCTGGCTTGTCGTATGTGCAGGTGCAAGATATTCGCAAGCGTCAGGTCGTTGCGGAAGACCAGCGTCTCGAAGCGGAGCGCCAGGAGCACGAAGCCAAGCGCGTCAACGATGCGAACCAGGCTGCGATTCTGCGGTTGATGAATGAGTTGCAGACAGTGGCTGAAGGGGATTTGACCCAAGAGGCGACTGTGACGGAAGACATCACGGGTGCTATCGCGGACTCGGTGAATTACACCGTGGAAGAGTTGCGCTCTCTGGTGGCCAGCGTGCAAAGCACGGCCTCCCGGGTGGCACAAACCACTTCGGAGGTGGATGCAACGTCTACGGAACTGCTGGCAGCTTCCAACGAGCAGCTGCATGAAATTCGTCAGACTGGTCAATCGGTTGTTGAAATGGCTGGACGAATCAATGATGTGTCAGCCCAGGCGCAGGAATCGGCCCGTGTAGCGCGGCAGTCGCTGCAGGCCGCCGAGTCGGGACTGGCCGCGGTGCAAAACGCCATCGGCGGTATGAACGCCATTCGTGACCAGATTCAGGATACGTCCAAGCGCATCAAGCGGCTGGGTGAGTCTTCGCAGGAGATTGGTGAAATTACGGAACTGATTTCGGACATTACCGAACAGACCAACGTTCTGGCGCTGAATGCCGCTATCCAGGCGGCTTCCGCCGGTGAAGCGGGTCGCGGCTTCTCGGTGGTTGCGGAAGAGGTTCAGCGACTGGCGGAACGTTCTGCAGATGCTACGCGCCAGATTTCTGCACTGGTGAAGGCGATTCAGACCGACACGCAGGATGCCATTGGCGCTATGGAGCGCTCGACCCAGGGTGTGGTGGAAGGAGCCAAGCTGTCCGACAACGCAGGTACCGCGCTGACCGAAATTGACCGCGTGTCACGCCGGGTGGCTGACCTGATTGAACAAATTTCGAACTCTGCCTCCCGGGAAGCCGGATTGGCCAACGAAGTGGCTGACAACATCCAGCACATTTTTGCGGTGACCGAGCAGACCGGTGAGGGTACCCGGGTGACCGCTGGCCAGGTGCGGGAACTTTCCCGGATGGCAGAAGAGTTGCGCCAGTCTGTGTCCCGTTTCAAGATCAGCTAAGCGTGATCACGGTTGCATCCCATTGAGAGTGAAGCCCAGGAGAGCCTGCATCCATGTCATCGAATCCCAATGCAACTGCTGTGAATGATCCGGCGCTCAACGATCTGGGCCCGTTGGCGTGGGTGCTTGACGAGCTGCGCAAGTCGCTTGACGGGGCAACCAAAGCCATGCGCAGGTTTGTGCGGGATGCCGAGCTTGCGCGCGGGTCGGATCTGACGGAACTGGATGCCAGTCACCTGCGTATTGCTCGCCAGCAGCTGCACCAGGCCGTGGGGGCGCTGGAGATGGTCGGCATGGTGGCCCCGGCCAAGCTACTCCGTGGCATGGAGGCGTTAGCCCAAAAATTTGTTCAGCGCCCCGAATTGTGCAGTGATGATGCAGCGGCCCGGCTGGAGCGGGCGAGCTTCGCTTTGACGGAGTTTCTGGAAGGCGTTCTCAAGGGCAAGAGTGCGTCTCCGGTTGCACTTTTTCCGCAGTACCGTGCAGTCATGGAGTTGGGGAGTGCTGAACGTGTGCATCCGGCCGACTTGTGGCCTACAGAATGGCGTTGGCACCATGTGGAGCCGTCGGCTCAGGTAGAGGCGCGCTCCTATGCGCCAGCGCTGCGGTCGCGGCTGGACCAGGCGGTTCTCAAGATCGTGAAATCCGGCGATCGGCAGGCTGCCAGTCGTCTGGCTGGATTGTGCGAAGGGCTCGCTGCCGGGCAAACTGCTGCCGGGCCGCGTTCCTTTTGGGCCTTTGCCGCTGGTTTTTTTGAGGCCATGGGGTTAGGTCTGTTGCCCGAAGATGTTTACACCAAGCGTACTTCATCACGAATCCTGCAACAGTATGCCTCTCTGGCCAAGGGTGATACGGAAGTGTCGGACCGGTTGGCGCAGGACCTGGTTTTTTTCTGCTCTATTGCTGTTCCCGAAGAAGGGCAATCTGCTCCCGCATTGATGGCTGTTCGTACGGCCTACGGCTTTGACAATACGCGTCCTGTGGATTACGAGACCGAGCAGTTTGGCCGGTTTGATCCTGCGCTGTTGGTGCTGGCCCGCAAGCGCATTGCTTCGGCGGCCGAAACCTGGTCTGCGTTGGCAGGTGGAGATACCAACCGACTCAAGGCTGCATCCGAGCAGTTCGCGGCGGTGGCAGATTCCATGGTGAAGTTGCACCCAGAGAGTGCAGCCTTGGCGCGTGCACTCAATGGAGCCATCGATGTGACGGTGCGCTCCGGGGCAGCGCCAGCGCCGGCCGTTGCCATGGAAGTGGCGACCACCATTCTGTATCTGGAGGCCGCGTACGAGGATCTGGATCCGACCGATAGCCACATGGTTGAGCGTGGGGTTCGACTGGCGCAGCGTCTGCAAAATGTCAGTGACGGCGGCGAGTCCGAGTCCATGGAAGCATGGATGGAAGAGCTGTATCGCCGTGTCAGCGACCGGCAGACCATGGGCAGTGTTGTGGATGAACTGCGGACCAGTCTGGGCGAGGTGGAGACATCTCTGGATCAGTTTTTCCGCAATCCCACGGACAAGACGCCGTTGCGCGAAGTTCCAAGCCAGTTGTCCCAGATGCGCGGTGTCTTTTCTGTTTTGGGGCTGGACCAGCCATCACTGGCTGCATTGCGCATGCGGTCCAGTGTCGAGATGCTGTTGGTGGACGACGTGGATGTCGATGCGGCGCGTACCGGCATCTTTGAGAAACTGGGAAACAGTTTGGGGGCATTGGGCTTCCTGATTGACATGCTGAGCTATCAGCGTGCACTTGCGAAGAAGCTTTTTGTCTACGATGAGGAGTTGGGTGAGTTCAAGCCTCTGATGGGGCGTGAGCGCTCCGCAGCGCCCGAGCGGGACGTACCCGCGTCTGCCAAAGCTGATTCCGGTTTTGCTGCGTTGCAATCTCCTGTGTCGGCAACAGCTCCGTTGGCGTCTGAGGCATCTGCCGCTCCTGCGGTTTCTACGCCCGACGACGATGACGATACCGAGTTGCTGGAAATCTTCCTTGATGAGGCGCGTGAGGTTGTTGGGAATGGGCTGTCTGCCATACGTGCGTTGGCTGAAGATCCCTCTAATCTTGCAGATCAGACCACTTTGCGCCGAGCCTTCCACACGCTCAAGGGTAGTTCCCGTATGGTGGGGTTGACAGAATTCGGTGAAGCTGCCTGGTCGTTTGAGCAATTGCTCAATGCATGGCTGGCAGAGCAGCGCCCTGCAAGTGACGAACTGGTTTCGTTGTCTGGCTCGGCGATGGCGGCTTTGGGTCGCTGGGTCGAGGATATCGGCGCAAAGCAGGATGCCGCGTGGAGTTCCGCCGACTTTCGACAGTCGTCAGACGCGCTGCGCCAGGGAGGCACCCTGATTCCGCTGAGTACGCCTGGAGATGCAGAGCCGGGCATACCCGTATCCGAGGAGCTGGACCAGGCTGATCTCGGCGGGACCTACGAGCTGGAAGAAGTGGAACATGTGGACTTTGCTTCCACAGAAATGTCCGATCTGCTCGATGCGCCAGCAGATGCCCCAAGCGTGGACGCCACACAGCAACATCCGAAATTTGAGTCGACACAACTTGTCGGCAGCGGGTTGCTGGAGGAGCATGAGCCGCGACCCGACTTCCAGAGCACGCAAGTATTCGATCTTGATGCGACGAAGGGTCTTCACCAGGGCAATGAACAGTCCACGCAGCCAGCCGATGTGTTGGAAGGCATTGACCTCGGGGATTTCGACTTCGGTAAGCCTGCTGAGGAGGCCAAACCGCAGACGGATGCAGCTCCAGAAGCCGCTCTGGATCTGGATTTTGCATTGGACAGCACACCTGGCGAAACGAACAGCGTTGTCGAGGGTGGTGCACAGGCCGTTGAGCCGGAAGAAAATAGCGGTGGTGACGAGCAAGTCAAGGTCATTGGGCCATTGCGTCTGAGCATCCCGCTGTACAACGTGTATTTGAATGAGGCGGACGAGTGGTCGCGCCGCCTGCAGACGGAGTTGAGCGAATGGGCGCTGGAGCTGCACCGGCCGCTGCCAGATGCGGCCGTGGCTCTGGCCCACTCATTGTCAGGAAGCTCTGCCACTGTGGGCTTCTCCGCACTGTCCGAGATGGCACGCGCTCTGGAGCATGCTCTTCAGCATGTGCAATTGCATGGTCAGGGCGAGGCGGGTCACGCGCTGGTTTTCAATAATGCTTCGGAAGATATTCGACGGCTGCTCCATCAGTTTGCTGCCGGTTTTCTCAAAGAACCCGATGCGGCAGTACTGGAGGCTTTGCAGGCGATCATCGAGACGGACTTCCTTGCGCCTGAATTGGAGTTGGAGTCCGAGCGTGAGCCAGTGACCGAATCCCGTTTGATGGAAATGGCTGAAACGCTCACCCCCTCCGCTATAGAGGAAGAAGAGGTCCCGGTTCAGAAGCTGGAGGAAGCGCCTGTACACAGTGCGGTGGCCGCACCTCTCAATGTCGTTGATGCGCATGTGGAGGATATCGACGCTGTAGACAACATCGACCTGGATTTGTTGCCCATTTTTGAAGAAGAGGCGCAGGAATTGTTGCCCGCATTGGGTACGGCATTGCGCCAATGGGTTGCACGGCCAGACAATCTGGGTGCTCGCGGTGAAATACTGCGGGTCTTGCACACGCTCAAAGGAAGTGCGCGCCTCGCAGGCGCAATGCGTTTGGGCGAAATGGCCCACCGCATGGAGTCCAGCATTGAGCAGCTGGGTTCGGAGAATCTTCAGGCTGTGCAGCTGGAGCCCCTGCTGTCGCGTTTTGATGCATTGCAGGCGACTTTTGAGGGCTTGGGTAAGGAATCGCAGGCGCAGGAAGTGCTGCCTCAGGAAGCCGCTGTTGCCACGTCAGCTGCTGTCGCGGCCAAGCCATTTGCACCAGTCGCCAAAGCGGCTGGGGTGGAGGGGATTGCTCCGGCACCCGTACGCTCGACTGCCAATCAGTCTGTACGGGTGAAGTCGCAATTGCTGGATCGTCTGGTCAACCAGGCGGGAGAGGTGATGATCAGTCGATCGCGCATGGAGTCGCGACTCTCCCAATTGCGCACATCGCTTTTCGAGCTGGACGAAAATCTTGTCAGGTTGCGCCAGCAACTGCGCGATGTGGAGTTGCAGGCCGAGTCACAAATGCAGTCCCGATTGGCCCAAACCAAGGACGCCGCACAGGGCTTCGACCCTCTGGAATTCGACCGGTTTACCCGTGTTCAGGAGCTCACCCGTATGATGGCTGAGTCGGTCAACGACGTGGCCACGGTGCAACGCAGCCTGCAGCGCACTGTGCAGGGTACGGAAGATGATCTGATTGCACAAGGGCGCCAGGCGCGTGAACTACAACGTGACCTGTTGCGTACGCGGATGGTCGAATTTGAAGGTATTTCGGACCGACTGTATGGTGTGGTTCGTCAGGCAGCGAAAGAATCCGGCAAGCAGGTCAAGCTCGACATTGTGGGCGGCTCGATTGAAATGGATCGTGGCGTTGTGGACCGCATGACGCCTGCATTCGAGCACATGCTTCGCAATGCGGTGGGCCACGGTATCGAGAGTGCAGCAGCGCGCGCCGAGGCCGGCAAGCCAGCGATCGGCACCATTACCATCACGATTCAGCAGGAAAGCAACGACGTGTCGGTTGCTTTCACCGACGATGGTGGCGGTCTGCATCTGGACAAGATTCGCGCCAAGGCAGTGGCTAACGGACTGGTTATGGACAGCGCCAATTTGTCTGAGGCCGAGGCTGCAGAACTGTTGTTCATGCCGGGATTCTCAACGGCTGATCACATCACAGAGTTGTCCGGCCGCGGTATCGGCATGGATGTGGTGCGATCGGAGGTGAATGCTCTGGGCGGACGCATCGAGACCGCGACCCAGCTGGGTAGCGGTACGACCTTCAAACTGGTGTTGCCGCTGACCACAGCGGTCACCCAGGTGGTGATGCTGCGGATGGGCGAGTTCACTATTGGTGTGCCAGCCAACCTGATGGAAACCGTCTTGCGGATTCCCAGTGCCCACCTGGACAAGGCGTATGCCGATGATGCCTATGACATGGCCGGGCAGTTGGTTCCTTTCTTCTGGGCTGGTGCCTTGCTTCAAATTTCTGCCAAGAGTATGGAGCCCGTCACCAAGACATCCCAGGTGGCCGTGTTCCGAAGTGCGGGCCAGCGGCTGGCCATGCACGTGGATGAAGTGCTGGGCAACCGCGAGGTCGTGGTGAAGAACTTGGGCCCTCAGCTGGCGCGACTGCCAGGACTAGCCGGCATGTCTGTGCTGGCTTCGGGCTCCGTGGTACTGATTTACAACCCCGTTGCGCTCGCGACGGTGTATGGCGAACAGGCCCGTCTGTTGCACAAGCAGGCCAGTTCTCCAGTTCAGGGTATTGCCTCCAGCAGTGTGGTCAACATGGGCGTGGACCTCCTGCCATTGGTGCTGGTGGTAGACGACTCCATCACGGTGCGGCGTGTGACGCAGCGCTTGCTCAAGCGCGAAGGCTACCGAGTGGCCTTGGCCAACGATGGCTTGCAGGCCCTTGAGCGCCTCCAGGAAGAAAAGCCCGCTGTCGTGCTCTCCGACATCGAAATGCCTCGCATGGATGGTTTTGACTTGGTGCGCAATATCCGGGCAGACGAGAAGCTGCGCGACCTGCCCATCATCATGATCACCTCGCGGATCGCCGAGAAGCATCGGGAGCATGCCCGTGAACTCGGCGTGGACCACTACCTTGGCAAGCCGTATTCTGAAGACCAGTTGCTGGAATTGGTGCGCAGCTATTGCGGTGTTGCCGTTGAGGCTTGAACCGTCTTGCGTACTACGGCATAGCGCTGCAGGGTGCGTTCGCGTGCCGCGGCCAGGTCGATGATGGGCGTCGGGTAGTCCTTGCCCAGTACTACGCCTGACGCGGCCATCTCCAGCGGTTTGGCCAGCCAGGGTGCATGGATGCTCTTTGGGCCAAGCGTCGCCAACTGCGGCAGGTACCGTCGGATGAATTTTCCTTCTGCATCAAATTTCTCGCTCTGGCTGACCGGATTGAAGATCCGGAAGTAGGGTTGGGCATCGCAACCACTGGAGCTGACCCACTGCCAGCCGCCGTTGTTGGCAGACAGGTCAAAGTCATTGAGCTTTTCGGCAAAGTAGTGTTCGCCCCAACGCCAGTCGATACCCAGGTGTTTGACCAGAAAGCTGCCTGTCACCATGCGCAATCGGTTGTGCATATACCCCGTCTGGTTGAGCTGCAGCATGGCGGCGTCCACCAGCGGGAAGCCCGTTTTGCCATCGCACCAGGCCCTGAACAGGCTCTGCGCATGTGCTCCCTGCTCCCAGGCAATGGAGTCATATTCCGGCTTGAAGGCCCGCTCTGCCACATGCGGAAAGTTGGCCAGTATCTGGAAATAAAAATCGCGCCAGATCAGCTCGCCCAGCCAGGTAGACGCCCCGGTGCTGCCCGCCATCTGGCGCTGCAGAGCCAGCGACACCAACTGCCGGATCGACACGGTGCCAAAGCGCAAATGCACACTGAGGTAGCTCGGTCCTTTAATGGCCGGATAGTCCCGCGTCTGGTCATACTGGTCCATGCGTTCCCAGAAATCGTCGAGCAGTGTGCGTGCCCCGGATTCTCCGGCAGGAATACGGAGCTGCTGTAGGTTGGTGGCTTCGAAGCCCAGCATCTCCAGGCTGGGGACTGGCTGACAATGGCGCTGTGGTCGTGCAGCCAGGGCTTGCCCCAGGGAGCCAATGGAATACTGTGCAATCGGGGCTTCGTCCAGGCGCCTGCGCCACGCTCGCATGTAGGGAGTGAACACTCCGTACGGGTGCCCTGCCTGGGTGAGCAGTTCGCGCCGCTCCAAAATGACGTGGTCCTTGACGGTACGGAAATCGATGCCGAAGCTCTGCAGTTGGTGACGCACACTTTCATCGCGTGCTACAGCCTCGGGTTCGTAATCGTGTGCCGCAAAGACGGCATCAACGCCCAGGGCCTGGGCCAGTTGCACGACTTCTTCCGCTGCCTGTCCGTGGCACACGATCAGCCCAGCATCCGGCTTGGCTGCCAGGGTGCGCAGATTGCCATCAAGCTCTACCAGCGATTCACGAATGAACTCCACACGGCGATCCTGGCGCGGTAAGGAGTCCAGAATCACCCGGTCGAAAACGAAAGTGCAGTGCACTTGTGCGCACTGCCGCAGGGCCGCGGTCAGTGCGGCATTGTCGTGGCAGCGCAAGTCGCGCCGGAACCAGACCAGTCCTTTGGAAAATTGTGGATGCATCCCAGCCGCTAAAATCAGTTCATGTCTGGCGATTCTGCTCCTATCAACCTCACGAACCATTTTTTGATCGCAATGCCCGCATTGGACGATGCAATATTTGGCAAAAGTGTGGTCTATGTGTGCGAGCACAGTGAACGGGGGGCCCTGGGGCTGGTCATCAACAAACCTGCGGACATGCGGATGGAGTCCCTGTTCAGCAAGGTGGACCTCCCCCTCAACCGGACAGATTTGACGGACAGCCCCGTGTTTCAGGGCGGCCCCGTCCAGACCGAGCGCGGTTTTGTGCTGCACGAGTCGATCCTGGTCTCACCTGAAAAATCGGATGAGCCGTTGTATGCGTCCACCATGGTGATTCCCGGCGGACTGGAAATGACCACTTCCCGGGATGTGCTGGAGGCCCTCTCCAGTGGTGCGGGCCCCCGCAGGGTGCTGGTGTCGCTGGGCTATTCGGCCTGGGGTGAAGGCCAGCTGGAGTCCGAACTCGGCGAGAACAGTTGGCTGACGGTGGGGGCTGATCCGGCAGTAATTTTTGACACGCCGGTCGATCAGCGGTATGCCAAGGCCCTGTCCCTGCTGGGGCTGCAGGCCTGGATGATCTCGTCCCAGGTGGGGCACGCATGAACGCTGCGCCCATGGCCAGCGCCGTGGCAGTGCCGGCATCGCTTTCCACTTTTATTGCTTTCGATTTCGGCATGAAGCGCACCGGCGTCGCGGTGGGCAACCGCATTCTGGGCACCGCCCAACCGCAGGCTTCCATCGTGGCGCAAGGGGATGCCCGGTTTGACCACATTGCCCTGCGGCTCAAGGAATGGCAGCCCGATGCCATCGTCATTGGCGTGCCGTACCACCCGGACGGCGCTGCGCATGAAAACACCGCGCGTGCCAAGAAGTTTGGCCGGCAACTGCACGGCCGGTTCCACTTGCCGGTGTTTGAGGTCGATGAGCGCTACAGCACCACGGAGGCGATTGCCAGTGGTGCCAAGGATGCCGATGCAGCGTCGGCCTGCATCATTCTGGAACAGTTTCTGAGGAGTTTGACGTGAGTACTTTGAATTTGAGCGGCGCAGGGCCGTCCCAAGACGCGAAGGCCCCCATGGGGGGCAGCGACGACACGTCAGTGCGGAGCGTGGGGGCACTATTGCTGGATGCGGAGGCGCTGTACCGTGAATTGCTACGCGGTGTGCGCTCACTGTGTGGCGCAGAGACGCGCCTGGTGGGCATTACTTCGGGTGGTGCCTGGCTGGCCGAGCGCCTGCAGAAAGACCTGAATCTTCCGGGCAAGGCGGGTGCGATTTCTTCCTCAATGCACCGCGACGATTTTGCGCAACGCGGCCTGGCCTCGGGCGGGCAGACGCAATTGCCGTTCGATGTGAATGGGGCGGATATCCTGATCCTGGACGACGTCCTGTACACCGGCCGCACGATCCGCGCAGTGATCAATGAACTGTTTGACTACGGGCGCCCCGGCTGTGTCCGGCTGGCGGTGCTGGTGGATCGGGGGGGGCGCGAGTTGCCGGTGCAGGCTGACTTTGCTGCTGCGCGCGTCACCCTGGGCAAGAGCCAGTCACTGGCGCTGGCACGCAGCGATGCCGGTGTGTTCAGCTTTAACGTGAAGGAGGGATAACCGGTGCTGTACAAACGCAACCCGCAACTCAACAAGCATGGCGAGTTGGTCCATCTGCTTTCCATCGAAGGGCTGCCCAAGAGCATCCTGACCCACATCCTGGACACTGCAACCAACTTTGTGTCGGTCAATGACCGGGAAGTGAAGAAGGTTCCGCTGCTGCGGGGAAAGAGTGTGTTCAACCTGTTCTTCGAGAACTCCACGCGCACCCGCACTACGTTCGAGATTGCTGCCACGCGCCTGTCGGCCGACGTGATCAACCTCGACATCGCACGCTCCAGTGCCTCCAAGGGCGAGTCCTTGCTCGACACGATTGCCAACCTCAGTGCCATGGCCGCCGACATGTTTGTCGTGCGCCACAGTGAGTCGGGTGCGCCTTACCTGATCGCCCAGCACGTGGCACCCCATGTGCATGTGATCAATGCCGGTGACGGCCGCCATGCCCACCCCACACAAGGGTTGCTGGACATGTTCACCATCCGCCACTACAAGAAGGACTTTTCCAACCTTACGGTGGCCATCGTGGGCGATGTGCTGCATTCGCGGGTGGCGCGTTCTGATATCCATGCCCTGACCACCCTGGGTGCTGCCGAGGTGCGCGTGGTGGGACCCAAGACGCTGGTGCCGTCCGACATGGCCCAGATGGGCGTACGGGTCTGCCACACGCTGGAAGAAGGTATCAAGGACTGCGACGTCATCATCATGCTGCGCCTGCAGAACGAGCGCATGAGCGGTGCGCTGCTGCCTTCAATGCATGAGTTCTTCAAGAGCTTTGGCCTCACGCCCGAGAAGCTGCTGCTGGCCAAGCCCGATGCCATCGTGATGCACCCCGGTCCCATCAACCGCGGTGTGGAAATTGACTCGGCGGTGGTGGATGGCAATCAGAGCGTGATCCTGCCGCAGGTGACGTTTGGTATTGCAGTGCGCATGGCAGTGATGAGCATCGTTGCGGGGAATGAAGCATGAAGATATTGATCCAGGGTGGCCGCGTCATCGATCCGGCCAGTGGTTTTGATGAAAAAGCCGATGTAGCCCTCGCCAATGGTGCGGTGGTAGCTATTAAAAATGTAGCAAACGACTTTGTGCCGGACCAGGTGATGGATGCCACTGGTTGCATCGTGATGCCCGGTCTGGTGGACCTGTGTGCACGCCTGCGTGAGTCTGGTCGCCCTCGGGCTGGCGAGCTCAGCAGCGAGCGCGCCGCGGCTGCGGCTGGTGGCGTCACCACCCTGGTGTGTCCGCCCGACACCACGCCGGTGCTCGACGAAGCTGGTCTGGTGGAAATGCTGCATTACCGTACCCAGCTGCAGGGTGGCCCGCGTGTGCTGCCGCTGGGCGCGCTCACGCGTGCGCTGGCTGGCGAGGTGCTCGCGCCCATGCAGCAACTGGCGGATGCCGGTTGCGTGGGTTTTGGCCAAGCCGAAGTTCCACTGGCCAATACGCAGGTACTGCAGCGCGCCCTGCAATATGCCAGCACGTTTGGCTACCCGGTCTGGCTGCGGCCCCAGGAGATGTACCTGGGCAAGGGTGTGGCCGCCAGCGGTCCGCTGGCCACCCGTCTGGGTTTGAGCGGTGTTCCCGTAGCGGCAGAGACGATTGCTCTGCACACCATTCTGGAGCTGGTGCGTTCCACGCGCGCCCGCGTGCATCTGTGCCGCATCAGCAGCGCTGCTGGCGTCGAACTGGTGCGCCAGGCCAAGGCCGAGGGGCTGCCGGTGAGCTGCGATGTCAGCATCAATTCGCTGCACCTGACCGATCTGGACATTGGGTACTTCGATAGCCGCATGCGCCTCAATCCTCCGCTGCGCCAGCAGCGCGACCGCGATGCCCTGCGCGTCGCACTGGCCGATGGAACGATTGACGCGCTGGTGTCGGACCACACTCCGGTGGACGACGATGCCAAGGCCTTGCCGTTTGCCGAAGCCGAGCCGGGTGCGACCGGGCTGGAGTTGTTGCTGAGTCTGGCACTCAAGTGGGCCCAGGACAGCGGCGTGCCGCTGTCCCGTGCAATGGCGGTGGTGACCAGCCAGCCCGCGGATGTGCTGGGCGCTTCCACGGGGCCACTTGCCACGAGCCTGGGGCACATGACTGTCGGGGCCGTAGCTGACCTGTGCATCTTCGATCCGCAGGCGGCATGGGTCGTGGAGCCCCGCGCATTGCGCAGCCAGGGGAAGCACACACCGTTTGGCGGCTACGAGTTGCCCGGGCGTGTGCGAACCACCCTGGTGGGCGGAAAAGTGGCGTTTGCGGCCTGACCTGAGCACTCACCCATGAAACAGCTTGCAGCACTGGGCCGGTTGTTGCGCGTGATGCTGCACCTGCTGCAAGGCGTATGGATCATCCGCCGTGCGTTCCCCAAGCTGTCTCCGACGGAACGTGAAGAGCGTGTTCAGGCTTGGGCCCGCGCCATGCTTGCACACCTAGCTATCAAATTGGTAGTGAACGGACAGCCGCCTCTGGCGGGCCCGGTATTGCTGGTGTCCAACCACATTTCGTGGCTGGACATTGTGGTGATGCATGCCGCACGCCACTGCCGGTTTGTGTCCAAGGCGGACATACAGCGCTGGCCGGTGGTGGGGACGCTGGCCGATGCCGCCGGCACGCTGTATATCGAACGTGAGTCCCGCCGGGATGCGCTACGGGTGGTGCACCACATGGCCGAGCGTCTGCAGGCTGGCGATGTGCTGGCGGTGTTTCCCGAAGGCACCACGGGTGACGGTGCCCATGTCATGCCGTTCCACGCGAATTTGCTTCAGGCGCCCATCTCTGCCCAGGCGCCGGTGCAGCCGGTGGCGTTGCACTTTGCCGACTGTGTAACAGGTGCCATGAGTTTCGCCCCGTGCTACATCGGTGACGATACCTTGCTGCAATCCGTGTGGCGTACGCTCACCACGCCGAATCTGGAGGCCGTGGTCAGCTTTGGGGCGCCGCAACAGGCAGACGGGCGCGACCGCCGCACCTGGGCTGCCGACTTGCGCACCGCAGTGATGGACTTGCGTGCGGACCCTAGGCTTCGCGTCTGAACGTCACCACATGGTCCACCTGCGGGCGGATGCCGATCCATTCGCCCAGTGAGTGGTCGTGGTGGCTGGGGACATGGGCCATGACGGTCAGTCCGCTGGCCAGCCGCAACGTGTAGAGAAACTCCGAACCCCGAAAGGCCTTGCGCGTGATTTCTGCCTTTACCGGTGCGCCATCGTCGTGCACGATGTCATCGGCGCGCAGCAGGATGTCACATTCACCATGGGGAAATGCATTGGGCAGCGGGCATTCAGCCACTCCTCTGAGTTCACCCAGCGGTGTCTCCACCACCACTTCGCCGTGCCGTTCCAGGATATGCGCGGGGGCAAAGACACCATGCCCGATAAAGTTGGCCACAAAGCGCGTAGCGGGCCGGTGGTACAGGGTGTAGGCCTCATCCCACTGGTGCAGCTGACCCTCGTGCATGATGCCGATCATGTCGCCGATGGCAAAGGCTTCCAGCTGGTCGTGCGTGACAAACAGTGCCGTGGCGCCTGCCGCTTTCAGGATGCCTCGCACTTCGTGCGCCAGGCGCTCGCGCAGGTCTACATCCAGATTGGAAAAAGGCTCGTCCAGCAACAGCAATTGCGGCTTGGGCGCCAGCGCGCGTGCCAAAGCCACGCGCTGCTGCTGTCCGCCGGACAGTGCATGGGGGTAGTGCTTGTCGGAGCCTTCCAGTCCTACCCACTGCAGCACCTCAGCCACGCGGGCGGCCCGTTCTGCCGCGGGCAGGTGGGCGATGCCAAAGGCCACGTTGTGGCCCACGTCCAGGTGCGGGAACAGGGCATAGTCCTGAAACACCATGCCAATGCGCCGCTGCTCCGCGGGCACGCGGGTGTGGGCGTCGCTGACGATGTGCTTGGACAGGGAAATCGATCCTGAACTGGGTATCTCCAGCCCTGCAACGGCCCTCAGTAGGGTCGTCTTGCCGCAGCCCGAGGGGCCGATGAGCACGCCGATGTCGCCCGCACGCAAACCCAGCGACACATCGCGCACGGCCGGCAGACTGCGGCCCGGGTACGAAACAGTGAGTTGGGTGACCTCTAGAAACATGTTCCGGATTGTAAATCCCAAATGCATACAATTCTCATTTAGTCTTGTCGTCCCCGAGCTTCTTTCCCATGCCCCTTTTCCGTTCTGGCCACGCGCTGTTGCTGCTTATCGTCGGCTTGCTGATGCTGCCCGTTCTGGCGGTGCTGGCATCGTGGCTGCCACTGGGCGCCCCGCTGGCCGCGTCTTGGAATATCCTGCGCGAGATGGCCGCCACGGTGCTGCCCGAATACATCGGCACCACGATGGTTTTGTGTGTTCTGGTGGCGGTGGGTGTCACCGTGTTCGGTCTGGGCACGGCTGCGGCCGTAACCCTGTTTGATTTTCCTGGGCGGCGCTTTTTCGAGTGGGTCCTGCTGTTGCCGCTGGCCATGCCGGCCTACGTGGTGGCCTATGCCTACAGTGATTTCCTGCAATACAGCGGACCACTGCAAACCGCCATGCGCAGTGTGCTGGGCGCTGAAGGGCGCATGTTGCCCGAGGTGCGCAGCGTCTGGGGCGCGGCCTGGGTGTTTACCTTTGCGTTGTATCCCTATGTTTACCTGCTGTCGCGGGCTGCGCTGGGGGAGCGCGCATCGCACCTGATGGAAGCGGCCCGCCTGATGGGCGCCCCCATGGCGCGGCGCATCCGGGAAGTGGCTTTTCCACTGGCCCGCCCTGCGGTGGCGGCCGGTGTGGCGCTGGCCCTGATGGAGACACTGGCGGACTTCGGCGTGTCGAGCTATTTCGGGATTCAGACGTTCACCGCCGGCATTTACAAGGCGTGGCTGTCCATGGACAACCGCATCGCCGCGGCGCAGCTGTCCACGCTCCTGCTGGTGCTGGTGGCATTGCTGCTGGGTCTGGAGCAGCGTGCACAAAAGCGCATGCGATTCTCCGCATTGAAAGGTGCGCGCGCTGGTGCAGCCGATGCACAGGCGATGGTTCTGACCGGACGGCGCGCCATGCTGGCCTGGGCACTGTGCCTGTTGCCGGTGTTGATGGGCTTTGTCTTGCCGATTCTCTTTATGCTGCGACCCATGCTGTTGGGGTGGGATGAACTGCCCTGGGAGCGCTTTGGGCAATGGGCACTGAACAGCTTGCGCCTGGCCAGCATCACCTCGGCACTGGCCGTTGCCGTGGCGCTGGGCATTGCATTCAGCCTGCGCCAGAGCAGCCACTGGGCGCCGCGTGTTGCAGCCCGGCTGGCGAGCCTGGGTTATGCCATCCCCGGTGCGGTGGTGGTGGTGGGGCTGCTGTTGCCGGTGGGCTGGTTGCAGGACCGGTTTCCGTCCCTGCAGGTGGGTTACTTCATTACCGCGACGGCGCTGGGCATTGTCTGGGCCTACCTGGTGCGGTTTTGCGCGGTGGCCCTGCAGTCCCTGCAGAGTGGTTACGCGCGTGTGCCGCAGAGCCTGGATGAATCGGCACGCATGCTGGGCGCCGCTCCGTGGCGCATCCTGTCGCAGGTGCATTGGCCCATGTTGCGCCGGTCTACTGCTGCAGCGGTGCTGCTGGTGTTTGTCGACGTGATGAAGGAACTGCCGGCCACGCTGGTGCTGCGCCCCTTCAACAGCGATACCCTGGCTGTGGTGGCCTACCAGCTGGCGCGGGATGAGCGTCTGGGCGAGGCCGCTTTGCCCTGTCTGGCCCTGGTATTGGTGGGGCTGTTGCCAGTCATGTTGCTTAGCCGTACCCTGCGATCTGCAGAACGCAGCTAAAGTGGCAGTACATGACCTCCAAATCCTTTCCGTTGACGATCCTCCGGGCCAAACCCGCAGATGCCGTTGCACGTGCCTTGTTGGCCGTTGTTGGCGACATCCCTGCCTCCTCCCAGAATACGGTGAAAGTTCCGCTCACTGCGGCGCAGCACCTCACCCGTGTCGCAGCGCGCAAAGCGGCTATGACCTCCGGCTCGCTGGCCATGGCACCTGGCCCGCTCGGTCTTTTCACCTTGCTACCCGACCTGATTGCCGTGTGGAGGATCCAGTCGCAACTGGTCAGCGACATTGCTGCGGTCTACGGTCAGCACGGCACGCTGACCCGCGAACACATGCTGTACTGCCTGTTCAAGCACACGGCTTCACAGGCTGTACGTGACCTGGTGGTGCGGGCGGGCGAGCGCTACCTGATCAAGCACGCATCTCTGGCCCTGATACAGACCATTGCCCGCAAGCTGGGCGTGACTGTGAGCAAAAAAATGATTGGCGGCGGTATCTCGCGCTTTCTGCCAGTGGTGGGCGCCATGGGGGTGGGTGGTTACGCCTACTACGACACTGCCAAAGTGGCCGCTACGGCCATTGAGTTGTTCGAGAAAAGCTAGCCCAAAAACTTCGACCAGGTTCCAATGTTGTGAACCCGGGTGTAGCCGTTCTTCTTGAGCAGAAGTTTGGCCATTCCACTGCGAGTGCCACTTGCACAGCACAGCACCACGGGGGAGGACTTGGGTATTTCGCCCAATCTACTCCCCAACTCCGTAAGGGGAATGTTGATGGTTCCCGGGGCATTTCCGCTGGCAAATTCTCCCGGTGAGCGCACATCGACAAAGGTTGCACCGGACTTCTTGAGTTCCGGCAGCATGGCGACCACTCTTTTTGAATTCCACCACTTGGTTCCAAACCAGAGTGCCAGAGCCATGAATGGCCAATACTGTTTAAAAACTTCTGAAATATCCATGTGAATTGCTTTGATCCAGATTGCAGTTAAGAGTGCACGCACCCATAAGTGATTGCAACTATATACCTGTATGGGTATTTTCTTAAAAAGCAATTATCATCAATGCAGGCACTTTTTGAAAGTCTGCATATGAAACTCCTCATGGATCTGGTCACCACAGACTACGGCCTGGCTGGCGTTGCCGTGACGGTCCTCTCTTTGGGAATGGCTTTGGGGTTCCGCATGTTTTTCATTCGAAAAATGCGGGAGTCTGAGCAGGCAGCCCAAGACCCGAAGTGACGCTACTGCCTGTTTCCGATGCAAAGTCAGTCACCACCAGAGATTCGCGATTTTCCTTGAGCATGCGAAGCCGACAATTGCTCCATGGACGCCCTGAAATCTGGAAATTGCAGGGTGTACCCCGTCGATTTCAGTTTCCGGTTGTCCACGATGTAGTCATCGTGCAGGTAGCGTAGCGCAGCGTATTCCAGTTCGGGAATGCGCCCCTGCAGAGCAGCGATGGCACCATCAATGCGTGCCAGTGGCTGCAACAGCCACAGTGGAACGTGCAGCGTGGGAGCCTTTGTTCCGAAGGTCTGCGCTGCCAAGCGAAGCGCTCCCTCCAGAGTCGGGTTCGAGTCATCCGCAAGGTTGTAAGCCTGGCCCACAGCATCGTCCTGGCATGACAGGTAGTGCGCTGCTGCAGCCACATCCTCGACCCGGATATTGGACAGGCGGTGGCGGCCATGTCCTGGAATGGCGGCAATTGCAGTGGCGCGTGAGAACGCTTTGCCCGCTCCATCGTTGCAACCGGGGCCATAGACTGTGCAGGGGCGCGCGATCACCGCAGGCAAGCCTTCGGCTATACGCCCCCACACCACGTCCTCGCCGTCGCGCTTGCTGATCCCATAGGCCTCCTGCGGTGCACGGGCGTGGTCTTCGTGCAAGGGCATTCCGGGATACGGTCCATAGACGCTGGTCGATCCGATGTGGATATAGCGTTTCACACCCTCTCGCAGGGCCAGTCGGGTGATGTGCTCCACACCCGTTACGTTGACGGGGTACAAGCGTTTTAGCGGTGTCGAAAGATTGCAGATTGCGCCCAAATGGAATACCCGGTCCACATCGCCTGTGAACAAAGGCTCCAGCGTATGGGGTTGGGTCAAATCTGCGGGACGGAACTCGACTCCAAGTCGCCGAAAGAATGCCGTATCTGTGCCCGGTCGATCCGTCGCCCTTACGCGCGTACCGAGTGAAACCAGGTGCGTCACCAGGCTGCGCCCCACAAAGCCACCAGCCCCTGTAACAAGGGTTGTTCCGGTATAGATCATGCTCTTGAGCCCGCGCTACTTGATATCCATGTGGTTCAGCAAAATCGCATCGCGCATCCAGCGCGGCAGGAAGCGGTTCAGGAACAGGAAGACGGTGCTCATGAAGTCAATCTGGTTATGGAACGGCGGCTTGGCCTGTCGCACCACCTCAGCAATGCGTCGACCCGCCTGCTGCGGTGTCGGCGCGGTCTTGATCAGCTCGTCATCGCGAGCAATGAAGCGCCGGGCCCGCTCCCGGTACGGTGAACCATCGGGCGGCAGTTGGTGAATCTTGCTGGCAAAACTGGTGGATACCTGGGCTGGTTCGATCAAAGCCACATGGATCCCGAAAGGCGCCACTTCATAGCGCAGGGACATGACCATGCCCTCAATCGCAAACTTGCTGGCCGAGTAGATGGACTCGAACGGAAAAGGCACCTGCCCCACCAGGGAGGACATGGCAATCAGCTTGCCGCAGCCACGCTTGCGCATGCTGGGCAGGAAGGCCTGAAAGATGGCCGTCAGGCCAAAACCGGCATGAAAACCCAACTGCACGAAGCTGGCATTGAACTGTGTCTTGGGCCCTGCCACTCGCTGATCGGCCAGCATGGCCAAACCCAAACCGGCCCCTACAGCAGCCCCCTGCACGGCGACAATGCAGGGCTTTCTGCCCGCCAGCAGGCGCAAGGCCAATTGATAGAGCGGCCTGGGCGAGCTATCCCCATCGGCACCCGCCATGCCGCGGAAATCCACCCCGGCGCAGAACACACGGCCTGCAGAACACAGCACGATGGCGCGGCACTGGATCTCTGCATCGGCCCACTCCCAGGCCCGCACCAGTTCTTGCATCAAGTCCACTGACAGGTAGTTGAACGTATCGCACGAGAATTCGATGGTGGCCACATGGTCGGTCAGGGTGACCGTGACTTGGCTGAGCGTGGGAATCGTCATGGTGTGGGGTAGGTACAGGTTGAATTAGACAGCCGCACGCTGGGCGTCGGCAGAGAAGTGGCGTGAGGCCCGCCAGGTAGCCAGGGCCATCAGCAGCATGGCGGCGGGAATCAACAGCATGGCAGTAGACAGGCCGTTACCGCGATGCAACTCATCCACAGCCTGCCCGGCGGCATGCGCAGATGCGAGAGCAAAACGATCCGATAGAGCCCCCAGCAGCACCACACCAGCCCCACCTCCGATGACATTGCCGATGGCAAGGTGCACCGCCATGGCAATGCCCCTCCGATGTGCAGGCACGGCGTCCTGCAGCGCGGGATAGACACACACGGGAAAGAGGTAGGTGGCCAGCCAACCCACGGAGAACAGAAGCACGAACATCACCACCTGCGTAGATGGCAACATCAGGGCCATTGCAGTCAAAGCAGTGCCCGCCATGGATGCCAGAGTCGTCAGGCCCAAGCGCCCCGCACGCCAGCGCTGTTGCAGAAAATCCGCCAGCCAGCCGCCCCCGAGCATCGCCACCAGACCTGTCATTCCGATAATGATTCCGGAGGTCATGCCAGCCTGAATCAGTGGCATGTGGAAATAGCGTTGCAACAGGGCCACCATGAAGCCGGTCCCGACATAGCCGGCCAAACCAAAACCAATGGCCCCCAGTGTGAGCCAGCGCGCAGAACGCACGGCCCACACCAGCCTCAGGGCGTGGCCGATACCACCATCCGAGCCCTCTTGTACCGCCACGTGACGCGGCGGTTCAGGCATCAATAGCATCACCACGCCGAGCACTGCGCCTGGCACCGAGGCCAGCCAGAATACCGCGTGCCAGGACCCCAGGGCAGTGGCAATGGCTCCGCCTGTGAAGAAGGCCGCAACCAGGCCCAGTGGAAGCCCCAGCGTCACGAAGCCCATCGCGCGCGAGCGCTGCTCGGGAGCATATAGATCCGCCACCATGGACTGCGCTGTGGGAGCGCAGCTGGCTTCGCCAATGCCTACGCCCACACGCGCCAGCAGAAACCAGCCAAAACCCATGGCCATACCGCTCAATGCGGTCGCCACGCTCCATGCGATGAGCCCCAGTCCCATCACCTTCTTGCGCACTCCGACGTCCGCCAGCCGCCCCAAAACAATGCCAAATACGGCATAGGTCACGGTGAAGACTGCATTGAGTACACCCAACAAGGTATCGGTCAGGCCAAACTCCTGACGTATGGGCTCCATCAACACGGCCGGGATGGTGCGGTCATAGTAGTTGACGAACATGGCCAGAAACAGAAGAAATACCATGCGCCGCGCCTGCGGGGCAGGCGCTTTGCTTTCGGCCACATGGGACATGCAATGCTCCTGGGGTGCGGGTTAGAGTGACAGTGAGGACAGCTCGGTCAACGCATTGAGCTGACCACGCTGGACCTTGCCCACGCCCGTGCGTGGCAGCTCCGCTACGCGGATCACCCGCTGCGGTTGCATGAAGCGTGGCACCAGATACCAAGCAATGGCCGGGGGCTGGATGTTCTCGGACTTATGCGGCGTGAGTTGTCCCCTGTGTCCCCTGCATCACAAAAGCACCGGGGACCGCGCAAACCCGCATGGATATTGGCTGTCCCCTGTGTCCCCTATGTCCCCTACAGAAAAACGGTTTGCCAAAGTCGTGTTGTATCGTTTTCGGTGCTTTCCGTTACAGGGCTACACGTTTCCATGGTCAACGACCCCCCCCCTCTATCTGGGTCCTTCCCGCGTCATTTCCTTGAGCGGGTAATTCGAACCACGTCGCGCACGTGTTCACCCGTTTTCGCGCTGGGTATACAGCGATACAGCGATACAGCGGATCAATGTGACATCAGTCTGATGACGATGACAACGTACAGGGCCTGTGCCGTGCCTGCCACGATGGCAAGATCCTGGCCGAAGCGCTGCGAGGCAGGCAGCGGGCACGGTGGTAGGGGGGGTAAAAAGTCTGGAGCCCATAGACCGGAAACCGACCGGTTAATCAAATTTTTGTGTGCGCAAGTTTAGGGAGGGGGGGGTACCCTTCAAGGTGGATAGCTGAGATGCCCCCAGTTTTGGAAAGACTGCCCCCAAATGTGCCCCCGAGTGCCCCCGGAATGTGGCAAACTTCACCGGACGCTATCGCACAACGATTGCAAGGTATTCAGAGGGTAAAAGAAAAAACCCGGATGCTGTTGAATTCATCCGGGCTTTTGTTTGGTGCCCCCGACAGGAATCGAACCTGTATCTGCCCCTTAGGAGGGGGCCGTTCTATCCATTGAACTACGGAGACCGAGCCGGCATTGTATCGGCCGCGGCACCGTGGTTCACTTGGTCAGTTCGCGCATGGCCTCTTCCAGGCCCTTGAGGGTCAGGGGGTACATGCGGTTGTGCATCATCTGCTGGATCACGCTGATGCTCTGCCGGTATTGCCACACGCCCTGGGGTTCCGGGTTGATCCAGGCGTACTTGGGGAAAGCATGGGTCAGGCGCTGTAACCATTCGGCACCGGCCTCGGCGTTGTTGTATTCCACACTGCCGCCTGGCTGCAGGATCTCATAGGGCGACATGGTGGCATCACCCACGAAGATCAGCTTGTAGTCCTTGTTGTACTTGCGGATGATGTCCCAGGTCTCGAACTTCTCGGCAAAGCGGCGCCGGTTGTTCTTCCACATGAAGTCGTACACGCAGTTGTGGAAGTAATAGAACTCCAGGTGTTTGAACTCCGTCTTGGTGGCACTGAACAACTCCTCCACGCGCGCAATGTGCTCGTCCATGGTGCCGCCCACGTCCATGAGGAGCAGCACTTTCACATTGTTATGGCGCTCGGGGCGCATCTTGATGTCAAGGTAGCCCGCATTGGCCGCGGTACGGCTGATGGTTTCGTCCAGGTCCAGCTCGTCCTCATGGCCTTCACGGGCGAACTTGCGCAGGCGACGCAGCGCCACCTTGATATTGCGCGTGCCCAGTTCCTGGGTGTCGTCGTAATCCTTGTAGGCGCGCTGGTCCCAGACCTTGACGGCGCTTTTGTTGCGACTCTTGTCCTGGCCTATGCGAATGCCCTGCGGGTTGTTGCCATAGGCGCCAAAGGGCGATGTGCCCCCCGTGCCAATCCATTTGGAGCCGCCTTCGTGGCGTTCTTTTTGCTCCTCCAGCCGTTTCTTGAGCGTCTCCATCAGTTCGTCCCAGCCCATGGCTTGCAGCTTGGCCAGTTCCTCGGGGCTCAACATGCCCTCCAGATTTTTGCGCAGCCATTCGGCGGGGATGTCCTTGGTGAAGTCTGCCACCATCTCCACGCCCTTGAAGTAGGCGGCAAAGGCGCGGTCGAACTTGTCGTAGTGTTTCTCGTCCTTCACCAGCGCCGTACGGGCGAGGTAGTAGAAGTCGTCAATCTTGTAGCCCGATGGCTCGCTGTCATCGTCCGGCTCGGGCGTATTGGGTCCCACCACGCCTTTCTTGAGGGCTTCAAGCAGGGTGAGGTATTCCTTGACCGAAACGGGCAGCTTGGCCGAGCGCAGGGTGTAGAAAAAATCCAGCAGCATAGGTCGCCTCAGGTGCGTGGCTTGTCGAGCTGGTGCAGCAACTGCGCTTTCACTTCCGGCCATTCGCCAGAACGCAGGCTGTACATCACGGTGTCGCGGATGGTGCCATCGCGGCGCAATGCATGGCCACGGATGACGCCGTCCTTCTTCGCGCCCAGGCGCTCGATGGCCGCCTGCGATGCGAAATTGAAGTTGTCGGTACGCCAGCCCACCACATGGCAGCCCAGGGTTTCAAAGGCATGCGTGAGCAACATTAGTTTGCAGGTGGTGTTGACATGGCTGCGCTGCACGCTTTTGGCGTACCAGGTGTATCCAATTTCGATGCGTTTCACCGCAGGCAGGATGTCGTGGTAGCTGGAGCTGCCCAGCACCTTGCCGGTGCCTTGGTCGGTCACCGCAAAGGCAAACCGGTTGCCGGCCTCGCGCATGGACAGGGCGTCTTCAATGTATTTGCGTGTGTTCTCCGGCTCCGGCACCGATGTCACGCGGATGTTCCACAGTTCGCCATCTGCCGCAGCTGCGCGCAGGCCGGTTTCATGTTCGAGCGCCAGGGGCACGAGGGTAATGCCGCGTGCGCTCAAGGTGACAGGGCCAACGAATCCCATGTTCACTCCTTGGGCTGCTTGCGGCTGGCGCGCCAGCGCCGTGCCAGTCGCAAGCCAATGCCGCCAGCCACGCCCACCAGCACAATGCCGGCAATGCTGGCGTTGCCATAGCCGGGCGCAAACACATCCAGCCCGAGCAGGCGACCCGCCCAGAACCCCAGCAGTGCGCCACCGACAAATCCAATGGCATCCGAGATGCCTTCAATCAGCAGATCATTCTTCATGTAGGTCGACTCAGCGGTTGTTGCGTTGCATGAACATCAGCTTCTCGAATAGCGTGACGTCCTGCTCGTTCTTCAGCAGTGCGCCGACCAGCGGTGGCACCGCCATCTTGTCGTCCTTGCTCTGCAGCGCCTCAAGCGGAATGTCTTCTGCCAGCAGCAGCTTGAGCCAGTCCAGCAGTTCGCTGGTTGACGGCTTCTTTTTCAGGCCCGGCAGGTTGCGCACCTCAAAGAAGGTTTTCATGGCAGCGCTGACCAGTTCCTTTTTCAGGCCCGGGAAGTGCACGTCCACAATGCTCTGCATGGTGGCGGCATCAGGGAACTTGATGTAGTGGAAGAAGCAGCGACGCAGGAATGCGTCGGGCAGCTCTTTTTCGTTGTTGGAGGTAATGAACACCAGAGGGCGGTGCTTGGCCTTGATCAGCTGGCGGGTTTCGTAGCAGTAGAACTCCATCCGGTCGATTTCGCGCAGCAGGTCGTTGGGAAATTCGATGTCGGCCTTGTCGATCTCGTCGATCAGCAGGGCGACGGGCTGGTCTGCGGTGAAGGCCTGCCAGAGTACGCCTTTGATGATGTAGTTGTTGATGTCCTTGACCCGCTCACCGCCGTCCACGTCAGACAGCTGCGAATCCCGCAGGCGACTCACCGCGTCGTATTCGTACAGGCCCTGCTGCGCCTTGGTGGTGGATTTGATGTGCCACTGCAGCAGGGGCATGTCCAGCGCCTGGGCCACTTCTTCGGCCAGCATGGTCTTGCCGGTGCCCGGTTCGCCCTTGACCAGCAGGGGGCGCTGCAGGGTGATGGCCGCGTTGACGGACAACATCAGATCTTGTGTGGCAACGTAATTCTTGGTTCCGTGAAATTTCATGGGGAAGACTTCAAAAGGAGGGGATTACCCGGACTCGAATAAAAAAGCTTGTTCAATATAATGTCCGCAGATCAAAGACAAGCCAAGCTTGCCTTGATCGATCTCAAACACCGGTTGATTGTCCTCTCAAAATGAATAAATTCCTGACATCGTTCTTCTCCGTGGTTGTCGCATGCGTGACCGCTTCTTCCGTTCATGCCCAGGAGATCAAAGGCGATGCCTTTGCGGGTGAAAAAATCAATGCCATGTGCGTCGGTTGCCATGGCATTGTGGGTTACCACACCGGTTTTCCGGAAGTGCACCGCGTGCCCATGATTTCCGGACAAAGCGCCAAGTACATTGTGGCGGCGCTGAACGCCTACAAAAAGGGTGAGCGCAAACACGCCAGCATGCGCGGCGTGGCCGCAAACCTGAGCGACAAGGACATCGCCGATCTGGCTGCCTACTATTCGGACAACGGCCCACGCCGTCCCGAGCCTGAAAAGGCTGCTCCCGGCAGTGCCAAGGCACAGGAGTTGTTGACCCGCGGTGGTTGCACCTCCTGCCACGGTGACAGCTTCAGCAAGCCGGTGGATCCTTCCTACCCCAAGATTGCGGGTCAGCATGCGGACTACCTGTATGTGGCCCTCAAGGCCTACAAGACCGAAGGTGTGCCCCAGATCGGTCGTGCCAATGCCATCATGGGCGGTGTTGCCAAGCAGTTTTCCAATGCGGAACTCAAGGAATTGGCCAACTACCTGGGCAGTCTGCCCGGCGAACTGCAGACCGTGCAGCCAGGCCGTTTCCGCTAAGCCCTGCATCCGCCAGCAAAAAGCCACCGCATGCGGTGGCTTTTTTTATGCGTGCTGAAGGCTAATCCCGCGTGGCATGGCGCTGTACGCAGGCAATGTAGGCGTTCCCGTCGGGCGGGCGCCCGGCGCGCTGGCTTTCCCACAGCATGGTACCCAGGCACTCCATGGCGTCATGGTGCGCATCGTGCAGCGAATTGCGTTTGTGGGTAAGCAGTTCCACCGCCTGGCGGATGCCGCGCGGCTGGTCAATGCTGCACTGCTCGCTGATCGACAGGTGCATGGACAGGTGCAGGAAGGGGTTGGTGCGTCCTTCTTCGGATTCGTACATGGTGGCCAGTGCCGTGTCGACATCCGCAAAATCCGCGTGGTACTCGGGATGTTCATCCATCCATTGGCTTGCTATGGTTTCTATAGCTTCCAGCGCAGATCCCGCGCGGGCTTTGGCATAAACAGAGCAAAAAAAGCGGCGGACATCGGCTTGGGATGGACTGAACATGCGGCAAGGTTAACATGCTCGCCTGTTCCTGAAGTGGCGGTCCCAGGGCCGTTCAGCCGTGACTTTTCCCCTGATTACCGATCCCTTTTTCTACGCCGTCACCATTCCTGCGGTCTTGCTGCTGGGCATCAGCAAGAGCGGGTTCGGGGCCGGCTTTGGCTCGCTGGCGGTGCCGATGATGGCGCTGGCAGTCTCGGTGCCGGAGGCAGCGGCCATCCTGATGCCGGTGCTGTTTGTGATGGACGTGCTGGGCATGGCGGCATTTCGCAAGGACTTTGACCTCAAGCTGCTCAAATTTCTGATTCCCTTTGGCATGCTGGGGATCGCGATAGGGGCGCTGCTGTTCAAGGTGCTCAATGCGCATACCGTGGCGGCCCTGGTAGGCGGCTTTACGCTGCTGTTTCTGGCGCAAAGGCTGTTGTTTCCACCCACGCTGCACAGCCCGCCACCGCCCAAATGGCTGGGTGCAATTTTGACGACCACTTCAGGATTCACCAGCTTCATTGCCCATGCGGGCGGTCCGCCCATCAATGCCTATGTGATTCCGCTCAAGCTCTCCCCCATCCAATTCACCGCCACGATGGCGTTCTTTTTCTTTGTGGTGAATCTGTGCAAATGGGTTCCCTACGGCATGCTGGGCTTGCTGGACCTGCGCAATATGGCGACGTCTATGGTGCTGCTGCCACTGGCACCGCTAGGTGTGTGGGTTGGCGTGCGCATGGCCCGGCGCATTAGCCAGGTGCTGTTCTACCGGTTTCTGTACGCGGGAATGTTCCTCACCGGAGTCAAGCTGCTGTGGGACGGTTTGCGCTGAACCACCAGCGTCCCGCAGGGGAATGCGCTGCGTGATACAACCCAGCCACTCCATTGATTCGCAGGAACCCTTTATGTCCATTTCCATGTATTCGGCCAGTGTGCCGGTGTTCACCACCGTACTCCAGAACCTCAGCCATATCCTTGACAAGGCCCAGGCCGATGCGGATGCCCGCAAATACGATACCGCCGTGTTGATGCACTACCGCCTGGCTCTCGACATGCTGCCCTTCACCCGCCAGGTGCTGATTGCCTGCGACGCGGCCAAGCTCTGCGTGGCACGCCTGAGTGGTGTGGATGCCCCCAAGTTTGACGACACGGAAACCACGTTGCCAGAACTCAAGGCGCGCATCCAGAAGACGCTGGACTTTCTGGCCACCATCCAGCCCGGTCAGCTCAATGGAACCGAAGGCAAGGACATCACCTTTCCAGTGGGGCGCGACAAGACCCGCACCATGACCGGCGAGGACTACCTGAAACACTGGGCCACGCCCAATGTGTACTTCCACACCACCACCGCCTACGCCATCCTGCGGCACAACGGCGTGGCACTGGGCAAGACGGACTTCCTGCTGGGGGCTGGTGCCTAGTGGAATGATGAGGCGGATATGTACGAGAGCTATTTGGTTTTCAAATAACGCTCGATATCACCTCTCTCAATATGAACACCATGGACACGGTCGGGCGGACTCCCGGGCTTGGCCTTTACCAACATATCGCCGTATCCGAGCAAATCCTCAGCGCCTGATTGATCCAGGATGATGGTGGATTCGCTGCTTTTCTGCACTGTCAAGGCAATGCGTGCTGGAATGTTGCTCCGAATGAGGCCCGAGAAGGTCTTTGCTTCAGGGCGCTGGGTTGCCAGTACCAAATGAATGCCTGCCGCGCGTGCTTTCTGGGCCAACCGAATGATGAGCTCTTCGTGCCCAGCATTGGTCATGATGAGGTCTGCCAGTTCTTCAATGAATAGCACGATGAATGGCATATCCAGATGCTTCTTGTGCGCTTCTTGGATGTTGCTAACCCCCGCTTTGTCGAACATCTGGTAGCGGGTTTCCATCTCAATGACAAGCTCATCCAGCATGTCTTTTGCAGCAGTCGGATTGACAGCAATCTCGCTACGGTACAGGTAAGGGCTGTCGCGATACACCGCATATTCAACCTGTTTCGGATCGATCAAAGCCAGCTTCAAGGAGGCCGACGGTAGGCGGGCCATCAGCGAGAGGATCAAAGCATGAAGGCATACGCTTTTGCCACTGCCGGTGGTTCCACCCACGAGCAAGTGCGGGGTGGCGGCCAGATCGAAAGCGTATGGATTTCCCATTGCATCGACACCAGGAAACACCGGCAGCAGGTAGCCTTGGGGCGGTGCCGTGCCCATCCATTCACGAAACGTGTTGTAGTTAACGGATGTCCAAGTTGTCTTGGGTCGGGGCACATCCAGATTGACCATATTGGCACCTTCGCCCGCAGACAACACCGGTTTGGTCTGTTGCAAGTTGAGTGCAAGACCCAGACGCTCCAAGCCTCGGCGCAGCTTGTCGTAGTGATTCACGTCCGGCAGATAGATGCGATACCGGCTAATGCGAGGACCATGTTGGAGTCCTTTGATCTCCGCTGTCACTCCGATCGCTGCCAACGCTTTGATTACCGCCGCGGAAGCGTCTTGCGGACTGTCCGGTTTGGAGTCATGTGGCTTTGGCGCTGGCTGGCTCGTGGTGCCCACATCCGGCAAATCGGCACGACGGGTGATCAGGGTTTCCAGAAATTTATCGAAACTGCCATCGGCACCATCCCAATCCTGCTGCAGCAAATGCACGCCACGGTGCCAATGCTTGCGCACTGCGGCACGAAAGGCATCCATGCTGTCAATAGTGATGGACTCGTGTGCTTGCCCATGCGTCACGATCAGACCCACCCATGCCGCAATATCTTCCTGGGTAAACAAGGAGGTTGCCGGAATATCCATCCCCTTGCTGTCAATGTTGTCGTCGGAAAAACTGCCCATGGCAAGCGACCGGCCAATGGCCAAGCGGGCAACGCCAGCCTTCGTCGTGAGTCCGAAGTTGGACATCAGTGAGCGGGTTATCGCCTCCGCTTCGCCACTGGTGCGAAAGCGTGAGCCCATGATTTGTTGAATTTCCAACGCGCTCATCGACGACCCCTTGCGAAATATTGGTTTTCCCTGGCGGTGGTACGCCCTATGCCTTCACCAACATCCTCATGTACCAAGAGGTAAGTCTTAGCCACGCTATCCTTGATATGTTTATAGAAGTGGAAGTCGATTTCTTCATCTTGCGAAAGCAGAATCACCTGTCGGCTGGTGTCGGATGTCCAGAATTTGAGAATGTTGTCCCGGTGCTTACTGTCTAGTCGTCCCAAAGGCGTATCCACCACCATTGGCGCTTTGACACCGGACACTTTGGCAAGACCCGCAATTAAAGCCGTTGCAAAAATCTGGTTCTCGCCTGCAGACCTGTCGAATTCAATTTCTGATCCAGTAACCGACAGAATTCTGGTGGCTCCTGCATCGGTAATTTCAATGCGATCGACCTGATGCTTGTGCGCCAGCTGCTTATAGAAGTCGGTCATTGCCTTGCCAAGGCTACGAACCTTGAGAGGAAAGAGGGCTGGTATGACATCGTCGATGACGCGCCGAACACGTTCGGATTTTTCAAGTAGTGCGCGCACCGGACTGGAATCATCCAACCGACTTTTCTCCCTTTCATAGTCTGCCCGCATGTTGATGATCTGCGCTTCCAGTGCGATGGCACCGCGATCCTGTTCGCGCGACTGATCTGCTAGGGCGTCAAGCCGCTGGGTGACGGCTTCCAACTCCTTTTTCATGGCAGCCAGTGTTCCATCTCGGTCAATGCCATCCAGGCGGGAGATCTTTCGACTGAGTTCCGCATTTCGCTGATCCAACGCGTGCTGGTTGGCGAGGATGTCCTGTATTTCCTTGCGCCCCAGACTCAGGTTGTTAATGAACTCGAGTGCTTTGGACAACTGGGATTCATGCAGATAGCCATGCAAGATGGTTTTTGCGCAATCTTCGGGCGCTGGGTAAAACAGTGCCGCCCACGCTGCATCCATGCGTGCAGCGATGCTTTGCATCTGCGCCGCAGTCAATGCCGGATCGATAGCAGGCTCCGTCTGGTGACTGAACGCTGCTTCAAATTCATGCTTCCGAGGCTCCAACGAACGCTTTTCCGCTTCCCAAGCGAAGTATTTGATTTCTGCCCGCAGTTGCGTTGCGTATTGTTCCGTCAGATCACGGGACACCAATTGAAAAGGCAGTCGCCCCGCCAAGACATCTTCCAAGGCTTTCTGTGTTTCACGCAGCTGGCTGCGATTCTGTTCTCGTTCCTCTAGCAATTCCTTGAGGTTCGCAATGTCGCCACCGCCACCGCCAGAGGCTGTGATGCGCTCCAGAAGCGATTGCTGTTCTGCCCGCAACCGATTTTTCTCGTCCTCATTACCCTGGCTATGGTTTTGCATATTTGCCAGTCTCGCCTCGGCATCTTTCAGGTCGTTCGAAAGTTGGTGAAACCGCTGTTCGTCGACCGATACGATTTCCTGGCGCTTGTTGTTTTCGTAATTCTTGAGTCGGTCGGTGAGGGAGCGCAACAGCACCACCCCAAGCAAGCCCTCCAAGCCCTGCTTGATTTGTTCCACCCGGGATTGGTCGGCCAACTTCTTTACTTCTTCTCCGTCAAAGAAAAAGAACGGGGCAACGTGTGCGGGGACAAAGACGTCGTCCAGCAGTTCGGTGAAATAGAAACCATTTTTTCCATCGACACGCGGCGCACCAGGTACACCACGTATCTCGTCACGAACAATGACTTCTTCTTCACGGGACCAATCGCCATTGGATTTGAAAAACCACTTTCGGCAGATATTGGTGGCCTTGGTTTTGGTTTTGTTGATGACGACTCGCACCATCATGGTGTCGCCGTGGTCGCGTTTCGCCTCACCATTGAAGGCGCGCTCCAGAAAAGTTGGGTATCCCGTCTTGTCATCCGTCTTCAAACCTGCGCGTGCCAGGTGGATGATGGCGTCCCGACCATACAAACCAAGGTACAAGGCTTCGAGAATGGAGGTCTTTCCAAAGCCGTTCATTCCGCCAATCAGGACAATGTTCTGTCCGTTTTCCGGCATCGGAAACTCAAACGTCTGGTGCTGGTAGCTTTTGAAGCACACCAACTCCAATTTCGAAATCCACATAACTTCTCCCTGCTTTTGTTATTCGATCAGGCCCAAGACTTCTTCAAAAGCCTTGCTGATTCCATGCGCGCGCTCCTGGTGTTGGCGTTCTCTCTGAATGCCGACCAACTGGGTGATGACATCTACCGGAACCAGGTATTTGTCGCAGGTGGCTTCGAGTACACGCTGCGCTTCCGCGTCAGCCCATAGCGGCAAATCGTTCAGAAACACTTCTTCATTGTTGGTGTCGTTAGCCATCGGCCAATGTCCTCTCTTGTTGGATATCCAGGTTCCAGTGCTGGTAGATCAAATGCAGCTCCTCTGGGGAAATTAGGGTTTCCCCAAACTCTTCCTGCACCGTGAGCAGGCGCTCCAAAATCAATCGCCGCGTTTGGACGGTGAAAGGGCCTGGAATATGTTTGCCGCTCAGGTCGAACGACAACTGTCCGTTGCGGCGATAGGCCTGCCGATGTTCGGATTTGTTGCGAATGGACTTCAACCAGTCCCGAAACTCCACCAAGGGCTTGTATTGGTGATTGCCAACATCAATGAAGCCCTGCAAGCTTTTGTCTTTTTCAACCACGGTACAGGTCCAGCAACCAAAGCGACTGTTGGGCGTGCCGCAGCCCGGGGCTTCGTCCTTGCTGAGCACGACAGGGCATTCACCGCCTTCTGCATCGCGGTAAAGCTGGAATAGGTCTGAATGCGTTCCACCCCACGGTGCGTGGAAGGTGCCGAGAATTTCCCACACGTCATCGGTGCTCAGATCCACGATGGGCCGGTAAATCAACGCTCCTGGCAAAGAACTGTGCGGTGACAGGTTGGTATCACGCAGGTTCTTGTGCCGATTGATGGAGTTCTGCCGCGTTTCGCTTTCATCACGCCGCACCCCCAGCACGACAATGGCTGCCCCTGCCGCCGAGACATATTGCTTGATGTATTCACTGGTCGGCTGAATCTTGAGACGATCCGTGCACCAGCGCATGGACTGATTGGGACTCGGATACCCCTTCCCGATGAGAAGAACCCAGAATGACTTTGTGAGTTCGGGCGTGGTACGCGCCACCGTCACAGGCAGATCGAGGTTACGAGCCATCCCGGCGATAGCCTGCGTGACCTTGTTCAAGTGGGCTATCACCACCGGACTTTCAACCAGCGTGTCGTTGGAAACGATGTGGACAGGCCGGTTTCTACGCGAGGGTGGCAATGCCGTCAGCATTTCCAAGGCGGCATGTGCTACCAAAGTGCTGTCTTTTCCCCCTGAGAAGCCAAGAATCCATGGGAAATGATGCGATTCGTCCAGATATTCGGCACGCATGTCGCGAATGACCTCTTGCCACAACTCCATTGGAGTGTCATTTGCAGCTGCAATTGCACGGGACTGATCAGCCGGTTGGCTATCCAGAATGGCTGCTGAACTCGCCATGGTATTTTGGGTGCCTCTAAAAAATCAATTAAAAGATGATTGAATCGTCAATCATAGTTTGATTCCGAGGGAACTTCGAAACCAGCATTCAGAGCATGAATGAAAAGGTCGAATTCAGTAACCGCCTACGTGCAGCATTGGTCGCTGCGGGATACGAAGCCAGACCCTCGGTGATTGAGCGCGAGTTCAACCTGCGTTGGCATGGTCGATCAGTTAGTACACAAGCTGCGTGGAGTTGGCTCAATGCCAAATCTATTCCGTCACAAGACAAGGTGCAGGTTTTGGCCGAATGGCTGAAGATTGAGCCTCATGCATTGCGATTTGGGATGCACGTGATTCATTCTGTCCAGGAGCACCGGCAACGCTGGGGTGATGGCGTTGGGCACCTGGATCGGGAAGCTTTTGATGCTTTCCTGAAACTGCCCGCCGAGCAACGCAAGATCATCCGCGAAGTCATTCTGACATTTGCCAAGGTAGGTTCGCCCGATTAGGGGGGCGCTGGTAGATACAGCGCCGGGATCGAGGGTGTTTCAGCATCCTGACTCAGCCGCACCTGACTTGCTACATAAAACAGCTGTTAGGCATATTCAACGCGGTTACCGGTTGGCTTGTTCCGCACGCTCCTGTGCCATCTGCTCTTCCAGTTGCGCGCGCCCTTCCTTGATGACCGAGATCAGCTTGGCCTGGTCGCGGTAGTGGGGGTGCAGCTTTTCGAACAGCTCCAGGTTGTGCTGGCGAAAGCGCGTGGTGATCTGCAGTGCTTCTTCTGCTGAACGCCCCAGCATCTCCAGCACACTGCGCGCGCTGAGCAGACTGGACTCGAACATCTCGCGCTCCACCTTCATGACTCCGCGGTCACGCAGTTTGTTCCAGTGGGTGACATCGTGGGCGCGGGCCACGATCTGCAGTTGGGGAAAGTGCGCCTGCACCAGATCGACAATTTCCAGCGACTGGTCCACATCGTCCACCGCCAGCACCAGAATGCGGGCGGTGGCTGCGCCTGCGGTGCGCAGCAGGTCCAGCCGGGTGGCATCGCCGTAAAACACCCGGTAGCCAAAGTTGCGGGCGGCTTCGATCATTTCGGCGTCGTGGTCCAGTACGGTGCAGGGGATGCCCTGGGCGAGCAGGGTGCGGGCCACGATCTGGCCATAGCGACCAAACCCGGCCACGACGATGGGGGCTTCCTGCTGCTCTGAAATTTCTGCCAGTTGCGGCACGCCGCAGTGGGCATAGCGCGGCAGCAGCCAGCGGTCAACCGCCACCAGAATCAGCGGGCTCACCAGCATGGACACCGCGACGGCACCGATCAGCAACGAGGCGGTCTGCGCAGAAAACACATGCGCCCCGGCGGCGGCCTGGAACACGACGAAGGCAAACTCGCCGCCCTGGGCCAGCAGCAGGGTGAATACCGGCCGCTCCTGGAATGGCTGGTCCATCATGCGGGCCAGGCCCCAGATGACGAGGCCTTTGACCACCAGGAAGCCCACCACAATCGCGGCCATCAACCCTGGCGACTGCCACAGCACACCAAAGTCGATACTCATGCCCACCGCAATGAAGAACAGCCCCAGCAGCAGCCCCTTGAAGGGTTCGATGTCGGTTTCCAGTTCGCGCCGGTATTCACTTTCGGCCAGCAGCACGCCGGCAAGAAAGGCGCCCAGCGCCATCGACAGGCCGACCAGCTGCATCAGCGCTGCAATCCCCACCACCAGCAACAGGGCTGCGGCGGTAAAGATTTCGGGCGTGTTGGAGCGGGCAATCCAGCGGAAGAGGGGGCGCAGCAGCAAGCGTCCACCGAGCACGATGCTGGCAATGACTGCTACTATTTTAAGAGCATCTTGCGCAGCATTGACAGGGGCTGCTGGCTCATTTGATGCATAAGCGGCGCCCAGCAGAGGCAGCAGCGCGAGGATGGGGATGGCCGCCACGTCCTGGAACAGCAGGATCGAGAAGGCCGACTGCCCGCTGCCGGTGCGCATGAGATTGCGCTCGCCCATGACCTGCAGCGCAATGGCGGTGCTGGAGAGCGCCAGCCCCAGGCCTGCGACCAGGCTGGTGCGCCAGTCCACGCCCAGGACCATGGCCACCGCTGCGAGGAGCAGCGCGCACCCCAGCACCTGGGCGCTGCCCCAGCCAAAAATGGGCCGGCGCATGCTCCACAGCCGTTTGGGTTCCAGCTCCAGGCCGACCAGAAACAGCATCAGCACCACGCCGAACTCGGCAAAGTGGAGGATGTCTTCCACGTTGGTCACCAGACCCAGGCCCCAGGGGCCGATGGCAATGCCCGCGGCCAGGTAGCCAATGATGGAGCCCAGCCCGACGGCTTTGCTCAGGGGGACCGCGATGACTGCAGCGCTCAGGTAGATGAAGCTGTTGATCAGCCAGGCGGGGGAATGTTCCATGCCGCTAACATAGCGCAAGTTCGCATTTTTTGACAGGAGCCGCCATGCCAGTCGTCGTCGTTGCCAACCCCAAAGGTGGCGTGGGCAAGTCCACCATCTCCACCCACGTGGCCGGATATTTTGCGTCGCAGGGCCATGCGGTCATGCTGGGCGATGCGGACCGACAACAATCCTCCCGACTCTGGCTGGGCTTGCGACCGACAGCTGCCCGGCCCATCCAGGCATGGGACATTGGCCCGGACCTGATCGCCAAGCCGCCCAAGGGAACTACCCATGTGGTACTGGATACGCCCGCCGGACTGCATGGCTGGCGCTTTCGCGACGTGATGAAGATGGCCGACAAGATCATCGTGCCGCTGCAGCCCAGCGTGTTTGACATCTTTGCCACGCGTGCATTTCTCGATGAGCTGGCGTCCAACCGCGACGCGATGAAGGCGGACATCGGCATCGTGGGCATGCGGGTGGATGCGCGCACCATTGCGGCGGACAAGCTGCACGAATTTGTGGATTCACTGGGGCTGCCGGTGCTGGGCTACTTGCGTGATACCCAGAACTACATCCATCTGGCGGCGCGCGGCCTGACGGTGTTTGATGTCGCACCCGGTCGGGTGGAGCGGGACCTTGCGCAGTGGCAGCCCATTTGCCAGTGGCTGGAAGATTAGCCCCCACGCTCCACCCCTGCGCGGGTCGCTGCCCCCCGAGGGGGCGAATTCGCCTTGGGGCGGCCCGGCGGCGAATTGCCTCTTGGCTGTCACGCGATCGACAGTGCTCGCCGCTGACTCTGGCTACAGTGGCCCCATGAAAATCTTTCAAACCCTTGCAGAACTCGCCGCGCTGGTGGGCCAGGAAGTCGCGGTCAGCGACTGGGTCCTGGTCACCCAGGAGCGTATCAACCAGTTTGCCGATGCCACCGGCGACCACCAGTGGATCCACGTCGATGTGGAGCGGGCCAAGTCTGGTCCCTTTGGTGCGCCGATTGCGCACGGGTTTCTGACCCTGTCGCTATTGCCCACGTTTTTTGACAACGCCATGAAGGTGGAGCAGGTGCGCATGGGCGTGAACTATGGCCTGAACAAAGTGCGCTTTGTGGCGCCAGTGCCCGTGGGCAGCCAGCTGCGCGCACGCATCAAGCTGCTCAAGGCCGAAGGCATCGACAACAACGGCCTGCAAACCACCTGGGAAGTGACCGTGGAGCGTGAAGGCGCACCCAAGCCGGTGTGCGTGGCCGAGTCACTGGCCCGCATGTACCCGTAAGTTTGCAACCCACCGCCGGGTCGTGGGGGCATTACTCTCCAAAACTGTTTTGCCGCCACGCCTCAAAGACGGTGACGGCGACGGCGTTGGACAGGTTGAGGCTGCGCTGACCCTCGCGCATGGGCAGACGCAGGCTCTGGCCGGGACCAAAGCTGGCGCGCACCAAGTCTGAAATGCCTTTGGTCTCGGAGCCAAACACCAGCCAGTCGCCAGCCTGGAATGCAACCTCGTAAGGGCTGCGCGTGCCCCGCGTAGTCAGCGTGAACAGGCGGTCCGGTGCGGGCTGCTCGTGTTCAAGGAAGGCCTGCCAGTTGGAGTGGCGCTTGAGTTGCGCGTACTCGTGGTAGTCCAGCCCGGCACGGCGCATGTGCTTGTCGTCCATCGAAAATCCCAGTGGCTCCACCAGATGCAGCGTGCACCCGGTATTGGCCGCCAGGCGGATGACGTTGCCAGTGTTGGGTGGGATCTCGGGTTCAACTAAAACGATATGAAACATCGTTGAATTATTCAGTACGCGCAAAGACCAGTCCGGTGATGTGCATGGCTCCGGCATCCCGCAGGACCTTCGCCGCCGCAAAAAGGGACGCGCCGGTCGTCATCACATCGTCCAGCAACACCACCCTTTGGCTCTTGAGCGCGCTGGCCTGCAGTGGCTCCACCGCGTAGACCCCCTGCACGCTGCGCATACGCTCCGTGCGCGGCAGGGCGCTTTGGGGCGGTGTGTCGTGCAGGCGCAGCAGAAGACCTTGCGCGACTTTGGCCGGCTCCAGCGTGCGGGCCAGCTCCAGTGTCTGGTTGAAACCGCGCTCGCGCAGGCGCTGGCTGGAGAGCGGCATGGGAATCAGCAGGTCGGCCTGGTCGAGCGCGGGCTCTACCCAGGGTGCGCTGCGCATCAGCAGGACGAGGGTGCGGGCCCATCCGGTGTGCTGGTGGAACTTGAAATCGACGACCAGTCCCGACCAGGGATAGGCGTAGGCCACCGCCGCCAGGCACTGGTCCACTGGCGGTGGGTGCAGCAGGCAGTCGCCGCACTGCTGCACTCCTGCCGGGACGGGCAGGGCGCAGGTGATGCAGCGGGGCACGGGCTGGGCGAATGCCGCCACGCAGGCGTCACACACCGGCTGCGCTGGCCAGGTGTGGCAAATGGCACACTGGCTGGGCAGGCGCTGGCTTATGCCTTCAATCAGCGGACGGAACATCGGGCCAATATACTCGCCGGTCCGCCTTTGGTTTGCTTCCCTACCCCGCATGCGTACAGAACGCCCCCCTACGATTGACCCGGTTGCCGCTGCCCGCTGGGAGCAGCGCGTGCCCGCCGAGTCGCCCTGGTTGCATGAGGAAGTGGCTCGCCGCATGGAAGACCGTCTGCAATGGATCGTCAGCCAACCCAGGCGCTGGGCCCACTGGGCGCCCCTTCAGGGCGGATTGCAGGCGCAGGCGCTGCTGGCCAAGCGGTACCCGAAATCCGAGTGTTTTGTGGTCGAAGCCCCCGTGGAGCGTGCGCAGGCTGCTCGTAAATTGATAGCAAAATCCCGGTGGAATCCGTCCCAATGGGGATCCGCCAAGGTGCGGTTTGAAGTGCCGGCGGAGCCGGTGCAAATGGTGTGGGCCAACATGGCGCTGCACATGGCGCCCGACCCGATGGACCTGATCGCCCGCTGGAACCAGGTGCTGGACGTGGATGGTTTTCTGATGTTTTCCTGTCTGGGGCCGGACACCTTGCGGGAACTGCACGGCCTGTACCGCGCCATGGGTTGGGCGCCGCCAACACACGCTTTCACCGATATGCACGACTGGGGTGACATGCTGGTTCAAGCCGGGTTTGCCGAGCCGGTGATGGACATGGAGCGCATCAGCTTGTCGTATTCTTCACCGCAAAGCCTGCTCGAAGAGTTGCGGGGGCTGGGGCGCAATCTGCATCATGGGCGGTTTGCGGGGCTGCGCGGGCGGACCTGGCACCAGAGTTTGCAGGATGCGATAGGGCGCGAATTGGCCGATCCGGCCGAGGGTGGGCGACTGAAACTCACGTTTGAAGTGATTTACGGACATGCTTTCAAGCCGAAAGCGCGCATGCCGGTGAGTCCGCAAAGCAGTATCACCCTGCAGCAGATGCGCGGGGCATTGGGACTGAATCACGAAGGGAAGGGGACGAAATGACAGGTTTTCAGGCGGAGTTGCGTTGGGGTTTGATGGTGGTGTGCCTGTTGATCTTTGGATTGGCCTTCGCGGTCATGGTCGTATCGGCCTGGGTGCAGCACCGCCGTGGCGCCAAGGAAACCACCAATTTCCATGGTTCTGTGGCCGTTGAGGTGTGTTGGGCGCTGGCGCCGCTGGTCATCGTGATGCAACTGGTGTGGCCCACCGTGCGGTCGGTGCTGGCCCCCTAGCTGAAAAAGACCTGGAGTGTGGGCTCGTGCTTCGGGTTTCGCCCGATCAAAGCAGCTTCTTATATCCGGTAAACTCGCGGGGCTGTTTGCGGTAAGGCAAAGAACAGCAAGAATAAAAAGGATTTAGGTTTATGCAAGGCTTGAAGAAAACGGTCTTGGGTGCCCTCGTGGCCCTGGGGCCTGCAGCGGTATGGGCGGGTTACGAGTTCAGTTTCCCGAAACCCGTAACGCCCATCGCGCACGAGACACTCCATGTGCACAACTTGTTCATGGTGATTGCGCTGACCCTGTTTTTTGGTGTTCTGGCGCTCATGTTGTATTCCTTCTGGAAGCACCGCAAGTCGGTGGGCCACAAGGCCGCTGATTTCACCGCGCCCAAATCCCGCAAGCAATGGCTCTGGACCTTGTTTCCGTTTGCAGCCTTGCTGGTTCTGGACTACGGCGTCTTCGGCATCCCGGCTTACCACGCGGTGCTGATGTATGAAGACACCAAGACCGATGCCGAGCTGGTGGTCAAGGTGACTGGCAGCCAGTGGCTGTGGGAGTACGAGTTCCCGGCCGAAGGCGTCAAGTTCTACAGCCGCCTGGCCACTCCGCGTGCGCAGATCCTGAATGAGCAGCCCAAGGGCGAGCACTATTTGCTGGAAGTGGACAACCCACTGGTGTTGCCTGTGGGCAAGAAAATCCGCTTCATCACGACTTCCAATGACGTGATCCACAGCTGGTGGGTGCCTGCATTTGGTGTCAAGCGTGACGCAGTGCCCGGTTTCCTGCGCGAGTTCTGGGCCAAGATTGACACCGTGGGTACTTACCGCGGCCAGTGTTCCGAGTTGTGCGGCAAAGAGCACGCCTACATGCCCATCGTGGTGAATGTGGTTCCCCAGGCAGAGTTTGATAGCTGGCTCAAGAGCAAAAAAACGCCTCTTTGATGCCCGTCCATTCTCATAGCTTACAGATATCAAGATAGAAGGAGTTGCCCATGGCACACGATTTGGCACATGACCTGCCCCATGCCGACGGACACGATGCGCACCATCCGTATGGTGGGGCAATGCGGTGGATTCAAACCACCAACCACAAAGACATTGGCCTGATGTACCTGATTTTCGGTATCACCATGCTGTTGATGGGTGGCGCGATGATTCTGGGCGTGCGCGCCGAATTGTTCCGCCCGGGCCTGCAGCTCATGCAACCCGAGTTCTTCAACCAGCTGATCACGCTGCACGGTCTGATCATGGTGTTCGGTTTTGCCATGCCGGTAGCCACCGGATTGGCCAACTACATGCTGCCCATGGTTCTGGGTGCACCCGACATGGCATTGCCCCGTCTGAACAACTGGGGTTTCTGGATTTTGCCGCCTGCTGCCGTAATGCTGGTATTGCCCTTCTTCCTGGGCCTGGTCGGCATTGGCCCTGGTGCGGTGGACACCGGCTGGACCATGTACGCACCGCTGTCCGTGCAAAGCGGCTGGGGAATGGACTTCGCGATTTTTGCAGTCCACATGCTGGGTGTGTCGTCGATCCTGGGTTCCATCAATGTGATCGTCACGATCCTGAACATGCGCGCGCCCGGCATGACCCTGTTCAAGATGCCCCTGTTTGCGCACGGCTTCCTGGTAACGGCCATTTTGCTGATCACCATCATGCCGGTCTTCGCCGGTGGCGTGACCATGGTCCTGATGGATCGCCACTTTGATACCCACTTCTTCAATGCCGCTGGCGGCGGTGACCCCGTACTGTGGCAACACATTTTCTGGTTCATGGGTCACCCTGAGGTGTATGTGCTGCTGTTGCCCATCACTGGCATGGTGCCTCACGTACTGACAGCGTTCTCGCGCAAGCAGACCTATGGCTACCGTGCACAGGTTTACTCCATGTGGGCCATCGGTGTTTTGGCCATGGTAGTGTGGGCGCACCACATGTTCACCAGCGGTATGTCCACCGGTGGCCAGCTGTACTTCATGTACAGCACCATGCTGATCTCCCTGCCACTCGCCGTCATGTTCTTCTGCTGGATCGCCACGCTGTGGCGCGGCTCGCTGTCCTTCGAGACACCCATGTTGTTTGCGGTCGGATTCATCATCCTGTTCGGATGGGGTGGTCTGACGGGCTTGATACTTGCGGATGCTGCGGCAGATCCCCAGTACCACAACGCTTACTTCCTGGTGGCGCATTTCCACTACGCGCTGTACCCCACCACGGTGATGGGTGCGATGGCTGCCATCTACTACTGGCTGCCCAAGTGGACTGGCCACATGCTCAACGAGCGCATGGGTCGCATTCACTTCTGGGTGGTGATGATTGGCTTCAACCTGACGTTCATTCCCCAGTTCATGGTGGGTCTGGCCGGTATGCCACGCCGTATTCCTGACTATCCGCTGATGTTCACCGAGTGGAATATGTTGTCCACCGTGGGTGCCTTCATCCTGGGCGCTTCGCACCTGATCTTCATCTACAACGTGTGGTCCAACATCCGTGGTGGTGACAAGGCAGAAGCCAAGGCCTGGGAAGGTGCCGAAGGTCTGGAGTGGACTGTGCCGTCTCCTGCGCCCTACCACACCTTTGAAAAGCAACCCACCATTGAGTGAATGCCGGAAGCGAAACAACCATGAGTGCACCTGACATGCAACCCAATCCAACCGACGCCGATGTGTGGGCCCAGCGTCGCCGCAACAATGTCCGGTTGGGATGGGCGCTGGGGGCAGCGGCCGTGGCGATCTTTCTGATTGCCGTCTTGAAGTACCGCCCACTGTGAGCGCCGAAGCATCTACTGCATTGCAGCAGGACAACCGCAGGTTGGGCTTTCGCCTGTTGCTGGTGGCAATTGCTTTTGGCGGGTTGGGCTTCGCCATGGTGCCGCTGTACGACGTGATCTGCCGCATCACCGGGCTCAATGGGCGCACCAATGCCACTGCCATTGCAGCGGACAAGAACACCCAGGTGGACATGACGCGCATGGTCAATGTGGAGTTTTTGAGCCACACCATGCCTGGCGTGGGGCTGGAGTTCAAGCCGGAGCAGTTCACCATGCGTGTGCATCCGGGTGAGGTCATGCACACGACCTATACGGTGACCAACACCAGCAAGGAAGTGTTTGTCGGTCAGGCGGTGCCCAGTGTCACGCCTGCGGTGGCAGCGCCCTACCTGCAAAAAATCGAGTGCTTCTGCTTTGACCAGCAGACATTCCAGCCCGGCGAGGTTAGAACCATGCCGGTGGTATTTGTTATCAAGCCCGACATGAGCCGGGAATTGGGTACCGTGACGCTTTCCTATACGTTTTTCGAAGCGCCGAAATCACGGATTTGAATTGACATTATTTGACTGCTAGAAGGAACGAACCATGACTCCATCGCCAACGCCGCAATCCCAGGGGCACTACTTCGTCCCGGCGGTCAGCAACTACTCCACGTTCCTTTCGGCCGGTATTTTCATGCTGGCCCTGGGCTTTATCTTCAAGCTCAATGGTGTGCCGGCCGGCACCTGGAGCATGCTGTTCGGCGCAGCCCTGATTCTGTATGTGATTTTTGGCTGGTTTGGCGAGGTGATCAGCGAGAACGTCAGCGGTGTCTACACCCTCTGGGAAGACCGTTCCTACCGCATTGGCATGGTCTGGTTCATCTTCTCGGAAGTCATGTTCTTTGCCTGTTTCTTCGGCGTGTTGTACTACATCCGCCGCATTGCATTGCCGGAGTTGGGTGGCTATGAGCAGGCGTACACACCCTACGCCGGTTTCACCGGTGCCTGGCCCTCCAGCGGACCTCTGGGTGAGACTTTCACCCCCATGAAGGCGTGGGGCATTCCTGCCCTGAACACCATGTTGCTGCTGACTTCCGGCGCGACCCTGACCTGGGCCCACTGGGGCCTGATCAAGAACAAGCGCAGCCAACTCGTCTGGGGCTTGGCGCTGACCGTGATTCTGGGCGCTGTCTTCATGGGCTTCCAGGCCTATGAATATGCACACGCTTACAGCGAACTGGGTCTGACCCTGGGTGCTGGCGTGTACGGCGCCACTTTTTTCATCCTGACCGGTTTCCACGGCATGCACGTGACCCTGGGAACCATCATGCTGATCGTCATGTGGGCGCGCAGTCTGAAAGGCCACTTCTCCGAGCACAACCACTTTGCCTTTGAAGCCGTGGCCTGGTACTGGCACTTTGTGGACGTGGTCTGGCTGATCGTGTTTGTGTTTATCTACTGGATCTGATCAACCGGGATTGGCGCAGCAGGGGCCTATTTCAGACCCCGCTGCGGGATGATGCCAAAGTAAAATCCCGCCAACAGCATCAGGAACAGGCCGATCGACAGGGCCACCCGCACAGTCAGCGCCTGGACCATCCGGTTTTTATCGCCCTCCTTGCGAAACAACAGTGACAACGCACTGAACAGGCTGGCCAGAATGAGGCCCAGAATGGCGAGGATGAAGATTTTTGTCAGCATGGCAAAGGGGGAAAAGTATTTCACCCCATTATGCAATTGAGCCTCACCCCATGCAAAAGCTGCGATTTGAACCCCGAGTGATTCCCACAGTAGCCACAGTCTGCCTGCTGGCCCTGTTTATCCATCTGGGGAATTGGCAGGCGGGCAAGGCAGAACGCCGCGCAGCGGAAATGGCCCAGCACAGCGAGCGTGCCCGATTGGGCCCTTACGCCATCGGTGCCGTGCTGGTGGATCCGGGTGTCCTGCAGGACGCTCCCGTGACGGTACGTGGCGTGTACGAGCCCGAAGCCCAGTTCTTTGTCGACAACCGCCAGGAAGACGGCAAACCCGGTGTGCATGTGGTGACTCCGCTCAAGATTGAGGGCAGCGAAACCCGCATACTGGTCAACCGAGGTTGGGTGGGATGGACCCAGGGTCGGCAGGTGTTACCCAAAGTCGCTACCATCATCGGCGTTGTGCAGGTGAGCGGCGTGGCGACGGTACCGGTCCACAAGGGGTTTTTTCTGATGCCCGAGCGTGCCGAGAGCCTGCCCAGGCTGTGGAGCCGGCTGGACTTGTCGCGCTTTGCCGGCGAGCACAGCTACCCGGTGCAGCCCGTGGTGGTGTTGCAGGCCCCTGAGGATGCCAAGGATGGCCTGGTGCGCCGCTGGCAACCACCGGAAGACCGCGTCGGCATGCACCAGAGTTATTCCTACCAATGGTATGGAATGGCACTGGCCCTGCTGGTTTTTTATGGGGTCGCCAGCGTGCGTACCCGGAAAAGTTCATGACCAAATTGCATCTTGACGAGCCCCTGGGGCTCGCCGTTCATTCCCTTCCTTCGCCCCAGGACACTGCAGCGGAGCCATCGTCTGTGCGCGGGCGCTGGAAGCTGCTGGCCATCATGGTGTTGTGCTCGTTGCCGGTGGTGGCGTCGTATCTGGCCTATTTTGTGGTGCGGCCGCAGGGCAAGGCAGGCTACGGTGAATTGATCAGTCCGGTCCGCCCGATCGCCCAGCAAACCGGGCTGGCGCTCGATGGCAAGTCCCAGGCACTGGCATCCCTCAAGGGCCAATGGCTGCTGGTCAGTGTAGGACCGGGTAGCTGCGCGCAGGATTGCCAGCAGCGGCTGTTCCTGCAACGCCAGTTGCGGGAAACGCTGGGCAAGGGCAAGGAGCGGGTGGACTGGGTCTGGCTGGTCAGTGACGTCGCGCCGGTCGACACCAGCATGCGCAAACCCCTGGGTGATGCCGTGGTGCTGCGGGTCGATCCTTCGGTCGTACAGGATTGGCTGGGTGTTGATGCAGCCAGCGCGGTCAACTATCTCTTTGTGGTGGACCCGATGGGCAACACCATGATGCGCCTCCCTTCCCAGTTTGATGGTGCCGGTGCCGCCAAGGCGCGGCGCGACCTGGAGCGGCTGTTGCGTGCTTCCGTGTCCTGGGACACGCCGGGACGGTAAGCAGCATGGCATCGAATCCGGAGCTCTACAACCTGTCCCCGCTGGGGCTGTTGCTGCTGGTCGGGGGCGCTCTGGCGCTGCTGCCGCTGGCCTGGGTATGGCTGCGCAACCGCCGGGCGAGCCCGGCGGTGCGCTGGCAGGCGCTGGCCTTGCTGACGCTTTTTCTGACCTTTGATCTGGTGCTGTTTGGCGCGTTTACCCGTTTGACCGATTCGGGTCTGGGTTGCCCGGACTGGCCCGGCTGCTATGGCAGCGCCAGTCCGCTGGGAGCCCATGCGGATATCGCCGCGGCGCAGACTGCCCTGCCGACCGGGCCAGTCACGCACGGCAAGGCCTGGGTGGAAATGGTGCACCGGTATCTGGCGACCAGTGTGGGCGCGCTGATTGTGGTGCTGACCCTTATCGCCTGGCGGTCCAGAAAATGTGCGGGGCTGAAGGTTTCGCCGGGATGGGCGATGTTGACGCTGGTGTGGGTCTGTGTGCAGGGCGCTTTCGGCGCGCTGACCGTCACCATGAAGCTGTTTCCCGCCATCGTGACGCTGCATCTGCTGGGTGGCTACGTGCTGCTGGCGCTGCTGACGGTGCAGTGGGTGAAGTTGTCGCAGGCGGTCGGGGCTCCCGTGCCTGTGGTCTCCGCAAAATTGCGGCTGGCGATGGCGGCCGCACTCGCCTGGCTGGTGGTCCAGGCAGCTTCCGGCGCCTGGGTCAGCACCAATTACGCGGTGCTGGCCTGCTCCGATTTCCCCCAATGCCAGGGCAGCTGGTGGCCCGAGATGGCGCTGGCGCAGGGGTTTGAGATCTGGCGCCCGCTGGGGCATAGCGCCGATGGCACGGTATTGAGTTTTCAGGCGCTCACCGGTATCCATTTTGTGCACCGTATGCTGGCCCTGGTGACCGTGGTGGTGCTGGGGTGGATGGTCTGGCGCCTGCGTACCGTTGCATCGTTGCAGGCCCCAGTGCAATGGCTCATGACACTGACCGCGCTGCAAGTGCTGACTGGCATGGGCAATGTGGTGTTGGATTGGCCCCTGGTGGCCGCGGTGCTGCACACCGGCGGTGCCGGTGCGTTGGTGGTGGTGCTGGTGTGGCTTCTGGCCGCCACCGGAACCCAAGAGACTTTGGAGAGAGCTGCATCCACGCGGCCAAGCTATGCCCATGACTAAGAACGTTGCCGCGATCAACCCGGACGTGCTGCGCCAGTTCCACGCACTGACCAAGCCGCGCGTCATTCAATTGATCGTGTTTTGCGCGCTCATTGGTATGGTGCTGGCGGTGCCGGGTGCGCCCAGCTGGTCGCAGGTCGGGCTGGCTGCGCTGGCCTGCCTGGGTATTTACCTGGTGGCAGGTGCGGCGGCGGCTTTCAATTGCATCGTGGAAAAAGGCATCGATGCCAAGATGAAGCGCACCGCCTGGCGGCCCACGGCCCGGGGTGAACTGGGCGATTGGCAGACCCTGATCTTTTCGGCGGTACTGTGCATCGCAGGCTCGGTGATTCTCTACGTCTGGGTCAACCCGCTGACCATGTGGCTCACCTTTGCCACGTTTGTGGGCTACGCTGTGATTTACACCGTGATCCTCAAACCCATGACACCCCAGAACATCGTGATCGGCGGCGCATCGGGTGCCATGCCGCCCGTGCTGGGCTGGGCGGCCATGACCGGCGATGTAGGGCCCGAGGCCATCATCCTGTTCCTGATCATCTTCCTGTGGACGCCGCCGCATTTCTGGTCCCTGGCCCTGTACCGGGTGGAGGACTACCGCAAGTCCGGCCTGCCCATGCTGCCGGTCACGCACGGCAGCGAATTCACGCGGCTGCAGATATTTCTTTACACCCTGATATTGTTTTCTGCCTGCCTGCTGCCGTTTGTGTACGGCATGAGTTCGTGGCTGTACCTGGCTGCGGCCATTGTCCTCAGCGTGGGGTTCTGCTGGTACGCCTGGCGGCTGCTGCGCAACTACTCGGACCAGCTTGCGCGCGAGACTTTCCGCTTTTCCCTGATCCATCTGAGCGTGCTGTTTGCCGCGCTGCTGGTGGACCACTACCTTGTTTAGGAATTCCATGCAAAAACGCATTGCTATGAAATGGATAGCTGCTTGCGCATTATCCATGGGGGCTATGGCCTTGTTAGGTGCCTGCTCTGAACAGAAGCCGTCATTCGTCTCGATCGATGTGACGGGTGCGAACTATGCCAAAGGATTCGAGCTGACCGACCACAACGGCCAGGTGCGCCACCTGACCGATTTCCCCGGCAAAATCGTGGTGATGTTCTTTGGCTACACGCAATGCCCCGACGTCTGCCCCACATCCATGGCCGAACTGACCGAGGTGAAAAAGGCACTGGGCAAGGATGGCGACAAGCTGCAGGGCTTGTTTGTAACGGTAGACCCCGCACGGGACACGCCGGCGATGCTCAAGGAGTACATGGGTAACTTCGACCCCACTTTCCTGGCGCTCTACACCACGCCCGAGAAGCTGGCCGAGCTGGCCAAGGATTACAAGGTGTACTACAAGAAGGTGGATGGCAAAACGCCCACCAGCTACACCATGGACCACTCGGCAGGCAGCTACGTCTATGACACCCAAGGCCAGTTGCGCCTGTTCACCCGCTACGGCAGTGGTGCGCCGGCATTGACCGCCGACATCCAGTTGCTGCTGAAAGAAGCGCGCTAACGGCTACTCCGCTGTAATGCGCTGGCTGGCAATGATGCCGCCCAGTACCACGGTGTCGGCCTGGATGCGGTTGGCCAGTCCCTGTGCAGACGTTCCTACCGCGTTCCAGCCCTGCTGGAACAGCTTTTGTCGCATCTCCGGCGTGCGGACTATCTCGCTGACCAGTGCAGACAGGCGCGCCACCATAGCGGGAGGCATGCTGTTGGGGGCGGCTACGGCGTTCCAGATTTCGAGATTGAAGTCCCTCACGCCGGCTTCAGACAGGCTGGGAATGTCCGGCACCAGCGTGCTGCGCACACTGGCGGTCATGCCAATCGCCCGCAGTTTGCCCGCGCGGATCTGCGCCATGGCCAGGGCTGGTGGTAGCAGGGCGAGCTGCAGGTCCCCTGACACCATGGCAGTGGCCACCTGCGGGTAGCCAGAGTAGGGCACATGCACCGGGGCCACGCCGGCGCGGCTCTTGAGCAACTCCATGCCCAGGTGGCCCACCGTGCCAACGCCCGGCGTGCCGTAGTTCCAGGTGTTGCCCGCATTGCGGGCGTTGGCCAGCACATCCCTGGCCGTGGCACCCGCAGCATGGGCGGGTGCTACCAGCACCAGCGGCGAGGTGCCAATCAGGCTGACCGGCTTCAGGTCCTGGAGTGGGTCATAGGGCAGTTGGGGGTTGAGCAGTTTGGCAATCGTCATGTTGCCGTTGATCATCAGCCCGAGGGTGTGGTGGTCGGTCGCCTTGGCCACGAAGTCGGCAGCGATGTTGCCCGCTGCGCCCACCCTGTTTTCCACGATCACCGGCTGGCCCAGCGCTTTGGACAGCGGTTCCGCCAACGCGCGGGCCGTCAGGTCGGGCGAGGAGCCACCGGGAAAGCCCACAACGATGCGCAGCGGCCTGGTCGGCCAGGCAGCGGCAGTTTTTTGATTGATTTGGCCTGTAGCCCCCGTGGATATTGCGTAAATAGCTATAGAAAGTATAGCAAGCATGAACTTCTGACGACGCATGGGGAACCACTCCTGAATGAAAAATACCCCTGACGGCCGGGGCCAACAGGGGCATTGTCTCAGGAGGTCGGCGCACAGTGCGCCGCAGGCATCAGGCGTAAGCCGCCAGCGCCGTTTTCATCTTCTTCATGGCTGCCACTTCGATCTGGCGAATGCGCTCGGCGCTCACGCCGTATTCGGCGGCCAGGTCGTGCAGGGTCATGCCGCCGGAGTTGTCGTCATTGACCTTGAGCCAGCGTTCTTCCACGATGCGGCGGCTGCGGGGATCCAGCGCGTCCAGTGCCGTGGCGATGCCATCGGTGGCCAGTACGTCACGCTGGTGCGCTTCGATCATGGCGATGGGCTCGTGGTTGGTGTCGGTCAGGTAGGCAATCGGTCCAAACGCGTCTTCGCCATCGTCCGACGGGCTGGGGTCGAGCATCACGTCACCGCCCGACAGCCGGGTTTCCATCTCGATCACTTCTTCCGGCTTGACGTTGAGCTCGCGTGCCATGGCGCCGATCTGCTCGGGGTTGAGCGTGTCGCGGTGGGTGCCCAGGTCGGCAGCGGCGTCGTCCGACTTGTAGCGCTGCTTCATGGAGCGCAGGTTGAAGAACAGCTTGCGCTGGGCCTTGGTGGTAGCCACCTTGACCATGCGCCAGTTCTTCAGGATGTATTCGTGGATTTCGGCCTTGATCCAGTGCAGGGCGTAGCTCACCAGACGCACGCCCTGGTCGGGGTCGAAGCGTTTGACGGCCTTCATCAAGCCCACATTGCCTTCCTGGATCAGGTCGCCGTGGGGCAGGCCATAGCCCAGGTACTGGCGCGATACCGACACCACCAGGCGCAAGTGAGAGAGCACTAACTTACTGGCAGCCTCAAGATCGTTCTCGTTTTTGAGCTTGCGTGCGTATTCCTGCTCTTCCTCGAGGGTAAGCATGGGCAGGCGGTTGGCCGCCGTGATGTACGCATCCAGATTGCCCAGTGGCGGGACCAGCGACCATGGATTTGCCACGGCCAGAGCAGCGGGTGCGTTACCAATGTGTGCAGTCATACCAGAACTCCTTGTGTTCATAGCTTTCATATTAGCACTCTATAGAGTCGAGTGCTAAGCAATAAGTTCAATCCTTACGGCTGTTATGGGCTTGGGGGAGTTGCCCCAGTCTGCCGGACTCAGGCGCTCAGGTAGCGCACACCGGTCAGATCTTCCGACACAGCCCAAAGCTTCGCGGCGGCAGCGGTGTCGCGCGACCGGCGGTTGGAGCCGACCTTGATGGGGTGTCCGCGCATTTCGCCCATGGCGTGGGGGCCGCAGAAGTCTCCGCCCTGGATGTCGGTGCCCAGCGCGGCGTAGAGCGAAGGTTGCGCGCCACCTTCTGCGGACTGAAAGATCAGGGAAGTCAGGGGTGCGAACACCTGGACCACTTTGGGCAGGTGCTGGAACAGGTTGGTTTCCGATACCCCCGGGTGAGCTGCCACCGACAGGGTATCGTGCCCGGCTTGGCTGAGCCTGCGTTGCAGCTCATAAGCAAACATCAGGCAGGCCAGCTTGCTCTGTCCATAGGCCAGACGTTTGTCGTAGCCCTTCTTGAACTGCAGGTCGTCAAACTGGATGGGGCTCCACTTGTGGGCCAGGCTGCTCAGGCTGACGACGCGTGCGCCAGGCGTGGCCGTGAGCAGCGGCAACAGCAGGCCGGTCAAGGCAAAGTGCCCCAGGTAGTTGGCTGCCAGCTGGCTCTCAAAGCCGTCTTCACTGAGTGCATAGGGCGGCATCATGATGCCGGCGTTGTTGATCAGCAGATCAAGCCGCTGGTGGCGTTGGGCAAAGGTTTGGGCAAAGCTGCGCACCGAGCGCAGGCTGCTGAGGTCCAGCGCCATGCATTCGACGGACGCCTTGGGATGCTGGGCCAGTATCTGGGCTTTGGCGGCTTCGGCCTTGGCCGGGTTTCTGCAGGCCAGAACCACCGCGCAGCCAGCACCAGCCAGGGCTTTGGCGGTTTCCAGCCCGAGGCCGATGTTGGCACCAGTGACCACCGCCAGACGCCCCGCCTGGGGCGGGGCCTGGTCGATGGTCCAGGGCTCTAGGCCCACTGCACCACGCCCTTGGTGGTGTACCAGATTTCCACCTTGGGCTCGACGGCGCTTTCGATGCGGTTGCGCTTGATCTTCATGGTGGGGGTGAGGCAACCGTTCTCGATGGACCAGGGCTCGGGCGCGATCACCAGCATGCGCAACTGTTCGTAGTCGGCCAGGTCGGCATTGATCTGCTTGAGTAAAGTGCTGAGTTCCTGCTCTACTTCCTTGCGGAAAGCCGGATCGTTCTGCTTGGGGCGAATGTCTTCACCCAGCACCACCATGGCGTAGGCGGACGGTTGGCCGACACCCGAGACCATGCTCATTTCGATGAAGGGGTGGGAATTGAGCAGGTTCTCAATCGGTGCAGGCGCCACATACTTGCCTTTGGCGGTCTTGAAGAGTTCCTTGACCCGTCCTGTGAGCTTGAGAATGCCGCGGGCATTGAGTTCACCCTTGTCGCCGGTGCGGAAGAAGCCGTCTTCAGTGAAGACTTCTGCATCCAGATCCGGGCGCTTGTAGTAGCCCACCAGCTTGCCCGGGGACTTGATGAGAATTTCACCGTCGTCACTCAGACGTACTTCCACCCCGGGATTGGCCACACCGACGCATCCTGGTGCATTGAATGCATCGGTCGAGCTGAAGGAGTACGCAAAGTCTTCGGTCATGGCGTAGCCTTCCAGCAGGTTCAGGCCGAGCTTGCGATACCAGGCCACCAGTTCTGCGGGAATCGGTGCCGAGCCGCTGCCAGCCATGAGCACCTGGTCGAGCCCCAGCCCCTTCAATACCTTCTTTGCCACGATGCGTCCCAAAATCGGAATGCCAAGCAGGCGGTTGAGCTTTTTGGGCGGCATCTTGGAGAACACGCCATGCTGGAACTTCAGCCACAGACGTGGGACCGAGATGAACACATTGGGTCGCGCGCGGTTCAGGTCGGCCAGGAAGGTTTCCAGTGTTTCGGCAAAGTAGATGTGGCTGCGGCCGTAGACGAACGACGCACATTCCACCCAGGCGCGCTCGAAGATGTGCGCCAGCGGCAGGTAGGACAGCACCCGGATGTCAATGTCTCCGCCTGCGTTGTCCTTGAGGCAGCCAACGATGCCTTCAGAGGCTGCGGTGGCACGCTCGAAGCTGTGCATGACACCCTTGGGCTGGCCTGTGGAGCCAGAGGTGTACATCAGGATGCAGATGTCGGTCGGTGCGCGCTGGATGTGGCCCGTCAATGGCTTGGTACGTGCGATGACCTTGTCCCAGGTGTCGAAATCGTTCTTGGGGGCCAGGGGGAAGGCAATGCAGGGCAGACCAGCAGGTACGCCGGGCTTTTGCTGTTCCCAAGTGTCGAGTTTGCCCACAAACAGCAGGCTTGCGCCGCTGTGCTCCAGCACATAGCGCACGGTGTCGGCGGTTTCCGTCGGGAAGATCGCCACGGTGGTGCCACCCGCCAGCCAGATGGCCAGTTCGGCCATGACAAAGTGGGCGCAGTTCTTGGACAGGATGGCGATGCGGAAACCCGGTTCGAAATTCTGTGCCTTGAGGTGGGCAGCCATGCGGCGGGCCTGCTCCATGGCCTGGCCCCAGGTGTAGTCCACGGTCTGGCCACCGCCAACGGGCTGGGTCAGGTAGACCTGTCCTGCGCGGGACGCTTCATGTTCCTGGATGTAGTCGAGAATGAGTTTTTTTGCGGCCATTGCCGTGTCTCCTGTTTTGAATTACCGCATTGTGACGGAAAAAAATGAATTTATCAGCTAATAACCGCACGTTAGAGCGGGATGTCGCCTAGGCGGCTTAAGATGGCTGCATTCAACCCAGTGGAAACCCTCTCTTGACTTCTCCTGTTTTTTTACCGCTGCGCCGTGCTGATTTGTTGCTGGCACTGGTGGTCATCTTTGCCTGGGGCGTGAATTTTGCGGTCATCAAGGTGGGCGTGGCCGATGTGCCGCCCCTGTTGCTGGGGGCTCTGCGGTTCCTGCTGGCGGCCTTTCCGGCCGTGTTGTTATTGCGCCCGCCCAAGGTGCCGCTGCGTCTTTACCTGTTGTACGGCATGACCATTTCCGTGGGGCAGTTCGCACTGTTGTTTTCAGCCATCCATGTGGGCATGCCGACCGGCCTGGCGTCGCTGGTGCTGCAGTCGCAGTCGTTCTTCACCATGCTGTTTGCCGCCTGGTGGCTCAAGGAGCACTGGCGTGCCAATCAGCTGGCGGGGCTCATGCTGGCTGCAGCGGGGCTGGTATTGATTGGCAGCGCCCACGGTCTGTCCATGCCCCTGGCCGGATTTCTGCTCACTGTTGCGGCGGCCGTGATGTGGGCGTGCGGCAACATTGTGACCCGCGCAGTCGGTGCCTATGGCCCGATGAACCAGCTGGCGTTTGTGGTGTGGGCCAGCCTGGTGCCGCCCTTGCCATTCCTGTTGCTCTCGGCCTGGCTCGAAGGACCCGATGCCATGCAGACAGCGCTACACCACTTTGGTTGGCAGGCGTTTGCCTCGGTGGCTTACCTGGCCTGGGTGGCAACCCTGTTTGGCTATGGCGTGTGGACCCGCCTGCTTTCGCGCTATCCCGCCAACCGGGTGGCCCCGTTCACGTTGCTGGTGCCGCTGGTGGGGTTGACGACGGGGTGGGTCGTCTTTGGTGAGGCGCTTCAACCCATCCACTTTGCTGGTGGTGGCCTGCTGATGGCGGGTTTGCTGCTCAATCTGTTTGGGCATCGGCTGTTTGTGCGCTGGGGGCTGTCGAAATGAACCCGGACGCAAAGACACTCTGGCGGGCACCGCAATGGGCGTTTGCCATTTTGCTGGCCCTGCTGGGCATGTTGGGGCCGTTTTCTATCGATACCTATTTGCCCGCATTTGCCGACATTGAGAAGTCATTGGACGCGTCTGCCGTGCAGTTGCAGCAGACCCTGTCGGCGTACCTGTTTGGTTTTGCCTTCATGAGCCTGTTCCATGGTGCCATCTCTGACAGCTTTGGCCGTCGGCCCGTGGTGCTCTGGGGGGTGGCGGCTTTTACGGTGGCCTCGGTGGGGTGTGCACTGTCGCAAAGCATTGGGCAACTGATTTTTTTCCGCGCGGTGCAGGGCTTGTCGACCGGGGCGGGTATCGTGGTGTCGCGCGCCATCATCCGCGACATGTTCCCGCCCTCGCAGGCGCAGAAGGTGATGAGCCAAGTAACCATCTTTTTTGGTGTGGCACCGGCCATTGCGCCCATGGTGGGTGGGTGGCTGCTGATTCATGCCAGCTGGCATGCGATTTTCTGGTTCCTCAGCGGCGTGGGTGTGGTGCTGTGGGGGGCGATCTATCGGTTGCTGCCCGAGACGCTGCATGTGGACCAGCGCCAGCACTTTCACCCCACGCCGCTGATGGCAGGGTACTGGCAACTGGTATCGGACCCGCGCTTTCTGCTGTTGGCGCTGGCCAGTGGCATTCCGTTCAACGGCATGTTCCTGTACGTACTGAGCGCGCCGGTGTACCTGGGCGAAATTCTGGGCATGGCACCCCAGCAGTTTTTCTGGTTTTTCATCCTCAACATCGCCGGCATCATGGGGGGGGCGGTCGTCAGCGGGCGCATGGCCGGCAAACTCCCACCCAAGCGGCAGATCCGCATTGGCTTTCTCATCATGCTGGTGATTGGTGTGGTCAATCTGGGGGCCAATGCGCTGTTCACCCCGCATGTGAGCTGGGCCATGGTTCCGTTGGCGATTTTCTCATTTGGCTGGGCACTGATGGTGCCAGTGGTCACGCTGCTGGTGCTGGACCTGCATCCCGAGCGCCGGGGCATGGCGTCGAGTCTGCAAATGTTCATCGGCTCAACCACCAACGGCATCGTGGCCGGGGTGATCTCACCGCTGGTGATGCATTCGGCCATCTGGCTGGCGACAGCATCACTGCTGATGATGGGCCTGGGTCTGGGGTCGTGGATCTACATTCGCTACCGCTGGCCAGAGATTGGCCAGAAGATCGTGCACGTCTGAGCGCTCAGAACGCGTAGGGTGCTCCAGTGCTTTGGAGGACTGTTTATACTGTACGCATAAACAGTAATTTGCAAAAACCCTTGCCATGACTGCGCTGGCGCGTCCCTCCTCTTTGTCCGACATCCATGCCGATGTCTGGCAAGCGCACGCCCTGGCCACGGTGCCCGTCCGGGTGCAGACGACGGGAAATGCGGCGCTGGATGCACAACTGCCGGGTGGTGGCTGGCCGGTGGGCGGCATGACCGAGGTGCTTCAGACCGACGGGGCGCACTGCGAATGGCGCCTGCTGCTGCCGGCCCTGGCGCGTTGCGGGCAGGGGCCGGTGGTTCTGGTGGGGGCGCCGTTTGTACCGTTTGCGCCCGCCCTGGTGGCGCAGGGGCTGGCGGTGCAGCGGCTGCTGTGGATGGCAGCCCAGACGCTGGCGCAGCGCCTGTGGGCAGCAGAGCAGGCCCTGCGGTGTGCCGAGGTGGATGCAGTGCTGGCCTGGTTGCCCGCGGGACGTGCGGATACGGTGCGCACCGACCAATTGCGCCGTTTGCAGATGGCTGCGTCCGAGTACAGCAAGCTGCTGTTTGTCATGCGGCCCGCTGCTGCACGGGCCGACGCATCCCCCGCTGTACTGCGCTTGCAGGTGGGGGTGGATGCGCAGCGGGCCGACGCACTGGAGGTGCAACTGCTCAAGCGGCGTGGTCCACCGAGCGATCAGCCGCTGACACTGCAGGCATGCTCCGCGCAGTTGTCCATGTTGCTGGCGGTCCACGGCCAGCCTCTTGTGAGGCCACGCGATGCACTGGATCGCCCTGCAGCCCGCGCCGCATGACGGTGCCGCAGACGCCCCCGCGCTGACCGATGTGCATGCGGCGCTGGCGTGGTGGGCGCTGCAGTTCACCCCGCTGGTGGCACGGGTGCAGGATGTGCTGGTGCTGGAGGTCTCCGGCAGCGAGCGGCTGTTTGGCGGCCGGGCAGCTCTCCTGGCGCAGTTATTTAAGCCAAATAGGCCTGTAGCCCCCGTATACAGTGCGCAAGGCGCTACATCTTTAATAGCAATAGGACGTTTGCGTGCGGCCGCGACCGGGCGGCCTGTGGATCTGGCGCCTGATGCCTTGCCGTTGCAGGCACTGGATTCTGCGCAGCCCCATCTGCCCACGCTCCTGCGTCTGGGCTGCCGTAGCTGGGGGCAGTTGCGTGCATTGCCGCGGGGTGGCCTGGTGCGCCGGTTTGGCGCCGGGCTGGTGGATGCGCTGGACCGCGCTTATGGATTGCAGCCCGAGGTGTATCCGTGGATCACTTTGCCCGATGTGTTTGATGCCCCGCTGGAGTTGCAGGCCCGGGTGGAGTCGGCACCGGCCTTGCTGTTTGGTGCTCGCCGCCTGCTGGCCCAGTTGCTGGTGTGGCTGCGCGCCCGCCAGCGTGGTGTGCTGATGCTGGAGCTGCTGTGGGAGCTGGATGCCGCCCGCAGTGCAGAACAGCAAGGCCGTCTGGAGTTGCGCACGGCACAGGCCACGCAGGACATGCAGCACTTGCAGCGGCTACTGGGCGAGCAACTGGCCCGCGTCACCTTGCCTGCACCGGTGCTGTACCTGCGCTTGCGCACTCTGCAGACCCAGCCCTTGGGCGGGGAGTCGCACAGCCTGTTGCCCGACGACCTGCGCCACGGCGACAGCCTGCACCAGATGGCCGAGCGCGTGGCGGCCCGGCTGGGTGCGACGCAGGTGCTGTGTGTCCAGACGCGGGCAGACCACCGGCCGGAACAGATGCAGTGCTGGCAGCCCTGGGTAGCGTTCGATGGCAAGGTAGATGCTATAAAAAAGAGAGCTAACGAAGCAGTGCAGACGGGGGGCGAGGGCTTAAACGCCCATACATCGCTATACCCCTCCTGGCTACTGCCGGTACCGCAGCGGCTGGCGGTGCGCAGAGGCCAGCCACAGCACCATGGCGACCTGGCCCTGCTGGCCGGGCCGCAGCGGGTCGAGGCCGGCTGGCTCGACGGGGTGGCGGCACTGCGCGACTATTACGTGGCGCACAGTGCCGGGGTGGGGCTGGTATGGATTTACCGCGAACGCTTGACGCCCAACCCGGGGGAAGACCATGCCCCCTGGTACCTGCATGGGCTGTTTGCCTGAGTGCAGGGGGTCAGCCCGGAGGGGGCGGTGGAATCAGTTTGCCGCGTGCCAGCAGCTGGAGTGTTTTGAGGGTCAGGAACGCAATCACCGAGGACGACACCGCCAACGCAATGCCGCCCACCAGGGGAGGCCAGCCACCGCGGCGCACCACTTCAATGACGGCACCCGACAGGGCTGCCAGCGGGAACGAAAACGACCAGAAGCCAATGGCGAAGGGCACCTTGCTCCACCACTTGTAGCGTGCCATGACGGCCACGATCGGTCCCGACGAGAGGCCCAGCCCGATGATCAGTACATCCCCGGGCAGCGTCGGCCAGATCACGGCGGCAGCCAGTGTGGCAACTGCTGGCGGCGCCATTTCCACGCCGATGGTGGGGCGCAAAGGCTCGGGCATGACACCCTCAAACAGGCGGTTGAGCACACGCACTTCCAGTAGGCCCCAACTGGCCAGTCCCATGCCAAACAGCAATGCAGCCCAGCCGGGGTAGCCCAGTGTGCTCAGGGCCATGGCGCCCACCAGTCCGCCAGCCACCGGCGGGATGTACAGGGCCGGCGTGACCGAAGCGACCGGCAGGGAAGCCGTGGTCAGCATGGCGACCACACGCACCGCAATCATCCCCTGCAGTGCCAGTGCAGACAGTGCCAGCACCAGCCACCCGGTATGGAAGGGCTCCCCAAAGTACACCACGCACAACAGCACCGACACCGAAATCAGCGCCATCAGCGAGCCTGCCAGCGGGTGGGTGAATTCGTTGCGGATGGTGTGGGGATAGCGCAGGCATTTAGCCAGGTACAGCACAAGGAGCATGCCCAAAACGGCCACGCCCAGCCAGGCCAGGGTGGTGCCAACTCCCTGTACCTCGGCAGGCCAGCCAAATACGGCGGTGCGGCGCCAGGCACCTGCCAGGGCAAACAGGCCCACGGGGATGGCAAATAAACCGACAGGAAAACGTGCAAGCCAGGATGTCTTGTGCATGGACTTCAAAACGGTTGATGCAGGTCTGAAACGTGCCCGCAGGAGGCAACGTTAGCACGCGCACCACGCAGGTGGCGCACGCAATCCCAAGACAACCCGACAGGGGCGCTGATTATTTGGGTGCCATGTCGTCCCAGGCCTTGATGGCCTCGGCGCAATACATCAGTGCAGGTCCGCCGCCCATGTAGACGCAGACCGTCAGCATCTCTTCCAGTTCCGCGCGCGTGCATTGCAGTCTGTGCAGTGCCTTGACGTGAAAACCGATGCAACCCGAGCAATGCTGGGTGATGCCGATGGCCAGCGCGATCAACTCCTTGTTCTTGGCGCTGACGGCGCCTTCCGCCATGGAGGCTTTGGCCAACTGGCCAAAGCCCTGCATGGCATCCGGCTGCGCCTTGCGCAAGGGCGCCAGGTTCTCGTTGATGTTCTGGATCAGGGTAGTGTGGTCGAAGGTACTCATGGTGGCCAGTTTGCCGGATTCATATTCGAATTGGCTGATATATGTCAAATAACCCGTACATCTGCACCCGTGGGCACAAGGTTCGACAATGGCAGCCATGAAAACACTTTCTGAAATAGCCCTGTCCATGCTCGACCTGGTGGCTGTGCGTGAGGGCGGCACGGTGGCCGATGCGCTGGCCATTGCATTGCGCACCGCCCAACACGCCGAAACCCTGGGGTTCAAGCGCTACTGGCTGGCCGAACACCACAACATGCAGGGCATTGCCAGTTCGGCCACCGCCGTGCTGGTAGGCCACATCGCAGGGGGAACCCGAACCATCCGCGTGGGTTCGGGTGGCGTCATGCTGCCCAACCATGCCCCGCTGGTGGTGGCCGAGGCCTTTGGTACGCTGGCCGAGCTGTACCCCGGGCGTATCGATCTGGGTCTGGGCCGCGCGCCAGGGACCGATCAACTGACCATGCTCGCCCTGCGTCGCGACCGGGTAGAAACCGAGGAAGATTTTCCGCGCGATGTGGCTGAGTTGCAGCGCCTGCTGGGCCCGGCCCAACCCGGGCAGCCACTGATTGCCAATCCAGGAGCAGGCACCAATGTGCCCATCTGGCTGCTGGGCTCCAGCCTGTTTTCGGCTCAACTGGCAGCCGAGCGTGGTTTGCCCTACGCATTTGCTTCACATTTTGCGCCACGCTATTTGCTCGATGCCCTGTCGCTGTACCGCAGCCGGTTCAAGCCGTCGGCCAGTCTGTCCAAACCCTATGTGGTGGTGGGTGTGCCGTTGATTGCCGCGCCGACTGACGAGGAGGCCGACTACCTTGCCAGCAGCACTTACCAGCGGGTGCTGGGCATCCTGCGCGGTGACCGCAAATTGTTGCAGCCGCCCACCGAGGGCTTTAGCGCCCGGCTGCACCCCCAGGAGCGGGCCGCCATCGGCGACTTTCTGGCCGCGGCGGTGATCGGTGGCCCGGCTACCGTGCGCCAGGGCCTTACCGCCCTCGCGCAGGCTACGCAGGCGGACGAGTTCATGCTGGTCAGTGACGTGTACGACCCGGCTTTGCGCCTGCGTTCGCTGGACCTGGCTGCTGCCGCCATGGGTGCTTAAGGCATCGCATAAAACAACAAAGGCCCCGAAGGGCCTTTTATTTGCAGAGAATGGGTCAGCTTACGCGGTCTTGTTCTTGCGACGGCGGGCGATGGTGCCCATCAGGCCCAGACCGGCCAACATCATGGCGTAGGTGCCTGGCTCGGGAACCGAAGACACCATGTAGATCTGGTCTTGTGCGTGTTGATCAAATGCGCCGTAGTAATGGCCATAGCGATCTTGCTTTTGTCCAAAAAGATTCAGAACTTTGACGTTACCCAAGCCGCTCCACGTGGCATTGGGACCCGTGGTAGCAGCAATGGCAGCGTTGTACCAAGTCTTGGCGCTACCGGTCAGTCCACCAGCGCTAATCTCATTTTCCAGCGCCCAGATGGAGTTCTGCAGAGCGTTATTGTTCGTGGACGTTGCGCTATATCCGCTCAAGGCGTTGTTATAGAACTGTGTGAAAAGCCACGCGGTAGCGGAGCTAAGTACATCGCCATTTTGCGAGGGGCCAGCCGCCGCAATGTTGCTCACGGTGTGGTCAGTCACGCCACCGACCAGTAGCGTCTGACCATAGTTGAAACTGTTGTTGATTTCAAGGCAGAAACTTGCAAAGGTGTTGCCAGCAGCTGCACCGGTCAACACGGTACCCAGAAAAGGCCCTTGGGTGCCTGGGTAGCCGTCAGTCAGCTTGATGGTGTTTCCTGCTGCGACATCGGCTGCCGACGCAAACTGCGCGCCGAACAGAACTGCGGTTGCCAAGGCAGTACGCAAAACGCGTCCAAAACTCTTACTTTTCATGATGCTTCCCTTTACTGTTATTTATGAATCTGTTGGAAAGAATGTAAAAGTTGTAACGCGATACGTAAATAGTCCGAATGGACTAATCGCAGATCTTAGGGTGAGCTTTTTGAGCCTGATGCTCTAAAAAAATAGGGTTCAAAACGACAAAGGCCCCAAGAAGGGCCTTTGTTTTAACTGCCGGACAGGAGAATCGGGTCAGGCAGAACGCACCTTGCGACGACGGGCAATGGTGCCCATAAGTCCTAAACCAGCCAACAACATGGCGTAGGTTTCGGGTTCTGGCACAGCTGTCACTGCTACCAGCTTTTCGCTCTCACCCTGCGGCAAGCCTTGGACGTGAATGCCAAATTTAAAAGAATTACCAATGTTGGACAAATTCACATTGGAAAGCGTAAAGACAATTTTTTCGCCACCTTGGATCGCGTTTTTGTTTCCTGACTTATTGTGAATTGCACCTTCGTCCACTGACCAATGCAAAGAGTTTGGAATCCCTGCCTCATCATTGGAGGTCATCGTGTAGCTCACACCTGCAACCTGGCTTGCATTGAGAGCCACGTCCATGCCAGTGCTGTAATCGAAAGTGATGCCAGAAATGAACGATCCGCTGGTAGGGGAATCGTTATTGAAAATGCTCAACTGCGTCCCCACTAACGTCCAACTCATCAGAGGCGAAACAGTCGTGGCACAGCTTCCAGTGTTGTTGCTGATGCAACTAAAAGATGCAGCGGACGAGACGCTTGGCAGGCTCGCTGCAATCACAGTAACGGCTACTGCCAAGTATTTTGTGAGTTTCATAACTATTTTCTCTTGCAATTCGTTGTTGCCCAATTTTCGACTGGCAGCTTCCTGCGTTCAATATCCCGTTCGGACTAACCAAATCTTGCGGGCGCCTACAAATTATCACAAGGTGAAAAATAGGTCGCGCATTGCATTTGTACTGTTTATATGTAAGGGGTATCCACTTAGCTCCAGCGAGCACAATATACTGGATATATAGCCAGTTTTTGCATTCTATCCAAGACGCCGGAATGTTCAAGCTTTAGCAGTG
>Ga0209277_10000033_pt1 | contig 80314 bp, 61 predicted proteins | sample JI81AbrownDNA_FD_187503 | JGI IMG/M metagenome (GOLD analysis project Ga0209277, IMG submission 187503) | Wastewater effluent complex algal communities from Wisconsin, to seasonally profile nutrient transformation and Carbon sequestration -... | ecosystem: Engineered > WWTP > Effluent > Algae... | reverse complement strand
TGAAGTGGGAGTGCTCGATGACCGGCGACAGTGCCGGCGAGTACACCGTCGAGCCCATCGACAAGGCCGACCGTGGCACCGAGATCACGCTGCACCTGCGCGAAGACCAGGACGACCTGCTGTCCAGCCGCAAGCTGCGTTCCATCGTCCAGAAGTACTCCGACCACATCCTTCAGCCCATCGTGATGAAGAAGGAAGAGTGGGACGACGAAAAGAAGGAGCAGGTCCTTACCGACGAAGACGAAACCGTCAACAAGGCCAACGCCCTGTGGGCGCGGAGCAAGTCGGACATCACCGACGAGGAATACACCGAGTTCTACAAGCACGTCGGCCACGACTACGAAGATCCGCTGGCCTGGACGCACTCGAAGGTGGAAGGCCGCCACGAGTACACCCAGCTGCTCTATGTGCCCGGCCACGCGCCCTTCGACATGTGGGATCGCCAGGCCCGCCATGGCGTCAAGCTCTATGTGCGCCGCGTCTTCATCATGGACGACGCCGAGAAACTGATGCCGACCTACCTGCGCTTCGTGCGCGGAGTGGTGGATTCCAACGACCTGCCGCTCAACGTGTCCCGCGAGATTCTCCAGGAATCCAAGGACATCGACACCCTGCGTGCCGGCTGCACGAAAAAGGTGCTGGGCTTGCTCGACGATCTCGCCGAGAACCAGAAAGAGAAGTACACAAGCTTCTGGAAGGAATTCGGCCAGGTGCTGAAGGAAGGCGTCGGCGAGGATCAGTCCAACAAGGACAAGATCGCCGGCCTGCTGCGCTTTGCCTCCACGGTTGCCGATACCGCCGACGAAACCGTGTCGCTGGCCGACTACATCGGCCGCATGAAGGAAGGCCAGGACAAAATCTACTACGTCACCGCCGACACCTTCAACGCGGCACGGAACAGCCCGCACCTGGAAATCTTCCGCAAGAAGGGCATCGAGGTGCTGCTGCTGTCCAACCGCGTCGACGAGTGGGTGGTGGGCAACCTGACCGAGTTCGACGGCAAGCAACTGGCTTCCGTTGCCAGGGGTGGCCTTGATCTGGGCGCGCTGGAGGACGAGGCCGAGAAGGCTGCCGTCGAGAAGGAAACCGGCGATCTGAAGGATCTGCTCGACAAGATGAAGGCAAGCCTCGAAGGCAAGGTCAAGGAAGTGCGCGTGACCCACCGCCTGACCGACTCGCCCGCCTGCCTGGTGGCCGACGAGCACGACATGGGAATGAACCTGGCCCGCCTGATGAAGGCCGCGGGCCAGACCATGCCGCTGTCGAAGCCTATCCTCGAGATCAACCCGAGCCATCCGGTGGTGCTGCGCCTCAAGTACGAGGACAAGCAGTTTGCCGACTGGGCCGCGGTGCTCTTCGATCAGGCCCTGCTGGCCGAAGGCGGCACGCTGGATGATCCGGCAAGCTTTGTTAAGCGCATCAACCAGTTGATGCTGGTCATGAACGCGAACTGATCGCGTTTCAGCGCCGGGGCCGCACGCCCTTGTCGCTGCGATGCGAGAAGAAGAAAAAGGGGGCTGACCTTCGGGTTCGCCCCCTTTTATCTATTGCTGGTAGATCTTGTAGGCATTCTGTTTTTTCGACGGTTTCAGCACACCCGTGGCCGGGTCGTACATCGAGGGGGCTTTTCTGGGCATCATTGCGCTGCTTGCCGAGCGGTTCACATAGCCGTCGCTTGCTGCCTTGAGGGTGTTGGTGCGCGCGTTGTAGGCCGAAGCGGGCTTGTTGCCGCCGCGCGGGCGAATGCTGCCTTTCTTGTTGCCCGAGCAATCGGCGTAGATATCGCCGCTGCGGTTCATGGGCGCGGCGATGCCACGGGTCTGTGCGTGGAGGGCGCAACTCGTTGCGCTGGGGCGCTTCAGATCCTGCGCGCGCTTGCCGTTTTGTGACGCTGAATAGGCGCCGCCATAAGGCACCGCCGGCACCGCCTTGCCCGGCATCCCGGCTCCGCCCGTGAGGCCGCTGCCGAGGGCGAATGCAGTCGACGACTGGAGCAGCGCAAAGGCGATCAGTGAGGACAGGAGCAGGGGGACTTTATTCACGGCATAACCTTTTTGGTGCACAGCAAAACGAAGAACATACCTCAAAATCCCCGCAGCTTACGAGGCATTAGTTTGACAATCGTCAATGTCAACAGTTGTTGGGTGTTCGAATTTTGACGATGTCGGCTACAGTTGCGGTCCGTCCGATTTCCGGTATCCGAGCACCATGGCCGTCGAACTCTTCAACAATGGGAAGCATGCCTGTCTGGCTTTTTACGACCTTGTAGACGAAGAGGCCGACCACGCTGTCCAGTGCAACCAGTTTCTGATCGTCGACGGCGATCACGGTGCCCTGGTCGATCCGGGTGGCAACATGACCTACACCGGCCTGCTGATGGCGATGCAGCGCTTTTTCCCGTCCCGCGGGCTCGATTACATTTTTGCCACCCACGCCGACCCCGACATCATCGCGTCGATGAACAAGTGGATGGTGGCCACCCACTGCAAGGTGATGATTTCAAGGCTGTGGACCCGTTTCATTCCGCACTTCACCACCGGCAAGGACTACACCGCACGGATCGTCGGCATTCCCGACGAGGGCATGAACATTCTTCTTGGCGAGAACAAGGTCAAGGCCGTACCGGCCCACTTCATGCATTCGGAAGGCAACTTCCAGTTCTACGACCCGGTTTCAAAAATCCTGTTTTCCGGTGACATGGGCGCCTCGCTTGTCGATCACATCCAGGCGGCCGAGCCCGTGCGCAACTTCGACGACCACGTGGTGACCATGCTCGGCTTTCATCGCCGCTACATGATCTCCAACAAGATCTGCCGCTTCTGGGTGAACATGGTCCGGCAGATGGACGTGGAGATGATCGTGCCCCAGCACGGCTGTCGCTTCGAGGGCAAGGTGATGGTCAATCGCTTCCTCGACTGGATCGAGCAACTGTCCTGCGGCGTCGATTTGATGACCCAGGACAGCTACCGGGTTCCGTGATTTTCCGGCGCTAGTTCTTGCGCGACAAATGCGTGATGGCCCTGGTCATGCCGTCCAGGGTGAGCGGAAACATTCTTTCCCCGATCAGCTGGCGGACGATGCCGATGGTCTGGCGATAGTCCCAGCTGCGCTCCGGCTCCGGGTTGAGCCAGGCCAGCGACGGGTAGGCGTCGGCGAGGCGGCGTAGCCAGGTGGCGCCGGGCTCGGGGTTGCTGTACTCGATGGAGCCGCCGGGCTGAAGGATTTCGTAGGGGCTCATGGTGGCGTCGCCGACAAAGATCAGCTTGTAGTCGGGCCCGTATTTGTGGAGCACGTCCAGCGTGGGGGTGCGCTCGGAGTGACGGCGGATGCTGTCGCGCCACACGTGGTCATACACGCAGTTGTGGAAGTAAAAATATTCCAGGTGTTTGAATTCTGCGCGGCAGGCCGAGAACAGCTCCTCGCACACCTTGACGTGCTCGTCCATCGAGCCGCCCACGTCGAAAAAGATCAGCACCTTCACGGCGTTGTGGCGCTCGGGGCGCATCAGCAGGTCGAGGTAGCCGGCGTTGCGGGCGGTGGCCGCAATGGTGCCGTCCAGGTCGAGTTCGTCCGGCGCGCCGAGGCGGGCAAAGCGGCGCAGGCGGCGCAGCGCCACCTTGATGTTGCGGGTGCCGAGTTCGATGGTGTCGTCGAGGTTTCGATATTCGCGCTGGTCCCACACCTTCACCGCCTTGCGGTTGCCGCCTGATTCTCCGCCCACCCGGATGCCTTCCGGGTTGTAGCCGCTGTTGCCGAAGGGCGAGGTTCCGCCGGTGCCCACCCATTTCGAGCCGCCCTGGTGGCGGCCTTTTTGTTCCTGGAGGCGCTTCTTGAATTCCTCCATGAGCTTGTCCCAGCCCAGCTTTTCGAGCTTGGCCTTTTCTTCGGGGCTGAGGTGCTTGTGCATCATCGCCTTCAGCCATTCTTCGGGCAGGTCGACCTCCAGCCCGGGAATCGCCTCGATGCCCTTGAAGTATTCGCCAAAGGCCTGATCGAATCGGTCGAAGTGGCTTTCGTCCTTGACGAGGCTGGCGCGGGCAAGGAAGTAGAAATCCTCCATGCTGTGCCCCGCAAGGCCGGCGTGGACGGCTTCGAGCAGGGTCAGGAATTCCTTCGTCGAAACCGGCAGCTTGCGCGCCTTGAGGTGGAGGAAGAAGTCGATGAGCATGGGTTTGCCCGCCTAGCGGTTGCGCTGGGCCATGAAGACCAGCCGCTCGAAGAGGTGCATGTCCTGCTCGTTTTTCAGCAGCGCGCCGTGCAGCGGCGGAATGATCGCCTTCTGGTCGGGCGAGCGGAGCGCTTCAACCGGAATCTCTTCGGCCACCAGCAGCTTGAGCCAGTCGATCAGTTCGGACGTGGACGGCTTTTTCTTCAGGCCGGGCACTTCACGCAGGCCGAAGAAAACTTCCAGTGCTTCCTTCAGCAGCGTCCGCTTGATGTCGGGGAAGTGCACATCGACGATCTTCTGCATCGTGTCCCGGTCGGGAAACTTGATGTAGTGGAAGAAGCAGCGGCGCAGGAAGGCGTCGGGCAGTTCTTTTTCGTTGTTGGAGGTGATGATGACGATGGGACGCTGGCGGGCTTTCACCAGTTCGCGCGTCTCGTAAACGTAGAACTCCATGCGGTCGAGTTCGCGCAGCAGATCGTTGGGAAACTCGATGTCGGCCTTGTCGATCTCGTCGATCAGCACCACCGTTTGCTCGCCGGCCTCGAAGGCATGCCACAGGGTGCCCTTGACGATGTAGTTGGCGATGTCCTTTACCTTGCCGTCGCCGAGCTGGGAATCCCGCAGGCGCGACACCGCGTCGTACTCATACAAGCCCTGCTGGGCCTTGGTCGTGGACTTGATGTGCCATTGCATCAGCGGCATGCCGAGCGCCGCGGCGACTTCCTCGGCGAGCATGGTCTTGCCGGTGCCCGGTTCGCCCTTGATCAGCAGCGGGCGTTGCAGGCGGATGGCGGCGTTGACCGCCAGCATCAGGTCGGGGGTGGCAACGTACTTGTCTGAACCTTCGAAACGCATGGGGGCTGTCCTCTGGCGTGCGATCACGGAAAGAAAAGGATTATAGCCTTCGGCTTAGCGGGCAGCCTTGCGGCCCGCGGCTGCGCGGCGGTCACGTACATGGATGCTCCTGCCGGGCTGACGCAAAGATTCGGCGGGCGGTTTCGATGGTTGCGGCGTGAATGCTCACCGTGTCGTCGATCTGCCGGGCGTAACCTCCGGCCATGGCGATGGCGACCGGCAGATCGCGGCGGCGGCATTCGGACAGGACGAGTTCGTCCCGTGCGGCGAGGCCGGCCTTGGTGAGCTTGAGGCGTCCGAGGCGGTCGTCCTCGAAGGGATCGGCGCCGGCCAGGTAGATCACGAGCCGGGGCTGGCTGGCAAACACGGGGATGAGGGCCTCGTCGAGGGCATCGAGGTAGCCGACATCCCCGGTGCCGTCGGGCAGTTCCACGTCGAGGTCGCTGGTTTCCTTTTCGAAGGGGTAGTTACGGGCGCCGTGGATGCTGAAGGTGAAACAGTCCGGCCTGTTGGCCAGGATGGCAGCGGTGCCGTTGCCTTGGTGCACGTCACAGTCGATGATCGCGATGCGTTCGACACGCCCTTCGGCGCGCATGGCCAGCGCGGCGATGGCCGCGTCGTTGAAGACGCAGAAACCCTCGCCGTGGTCGCGGAAGGCGTGGTGGGTGCCGCCGGCCAGGTTGGCCGCGCAGCCGCTGTCGAGTGCGGCGCGGCAGGCGGCCAGCGTGGCGCCGGCCGAGCGGCGGGAGCGCTCGACCATGGCCTCGGACCACGGAAAGCCGATTCGCCGCGCCTCATGCGCGTCGAGCGTGCCGCGCACGATCCGCTGCAGGTAGCCGGCGTCGTGGGCGCGCAGGATTTCCGTATCGCTGGCGGCGGCGGGCACGTGGAAATCGCTGGCGCCGAAGTGCCCGGAGGCGGCAAGGCGCTCGCGCAGACGGGCGTATTTCTCCATCGGAAAACGGTGGCCCGGCGGCAGCGGAAGAACAAAGTGGTCGGCGTAGAAAAGTTTCATGAGCTCAAGTGGTGGGGCGCCGCGGGCGGCGCTGCTATTATTTCCGGGTCGAAGCCAGGGGCCGAATCATCGGGACGCATCATGCATCTTCTAGACACGCTGCGCGGTGAGCACGCGGACATTACCGCGATTCGCCGCGACATCCATGCCCATCCCGAACTCGCTTTCGAGGAGCATCGCACCGCCGCGCTGGTGGCCGCGCGGCTCGAAGCGCTGGGCATCGAAACCCACCGCGGCATCGGCCAGACCGGCGTGGTCGGCGTGCTGCGTGCCGGCTCGGGTTCGCGGGCCATCGGCCTGCGTGCCGACATGGACGCGCTGCCGATCCAGGAGAAAAACGATTTTAACCACCACTCGCGCCACGCCGGCCGGATGCACGCCTGTGGTCATGACGGCCACACGGCCATGTTGCTGGGGGCGGCGGCCCACCTGAGCCGCAACCCCGGGTTCGACGGCACCGTTTATTTTTTGTTCCAGCCTGCCGAGGAGGGCGAGGGCGGCGCGCCGGCGATGATCGGCGACGGCCTCTTCGAGCGTTTTCCGATGGACGCGGTGTTCGGCCTCCACAACTGGCCGGGGCTGCCGCTGGGGCAGATTGCCGTGCATCGTGGGCCGGTCATGGCTTGCGCCGACCGTTTCGATATCGAGATCCGCGGCCACGGCGCGCATGCCGCCATGCCGCACCAGGGCATCGACCCGGTGCTGGCCGGGGCGGCGCTGGTGCAGGCGCTGCAGTCGGTGGTCGCCCGCAATGTCGACCCGCTGGATGCGGCCGTGCTGTCGCTGACCCAGTTTCACGCCGGCGACGCCTACAACGTGATTCCCGACGTGGCGAAGATTGGCGGAACGGTGCGAGCCTTCAGGCCGGAAATCCGGGCCCAGGTCGAACACGCGATGCAGCGCATCTGCACGGGCATGGGCGCGGCGTTTGGCGCCAACGTGCATTTCGAATATCGCCGCGGCTACCCTCCGACCATCAACAGTGTTGCCGAGGCCGAGTTCTGCATGAAGGTGGCGGCCGAGGTGTGCGGCGAAACCAAGGTTTCCATCGATCCCAAGCCCAGCATGGGCGCCGAGGATTTCTCGTACTTCCTGCAGGAAAAACCGGGCTGCTACGTGTGGCTCGGCAACGGGCCGGGGGAGGGCGGCTGCACGCTGCACAATCCCCACTACGACTTCAACGACGAGGCGATTCCGTTTGGCGTTGCTTACTGGGTGAGGCTTGTGCAGCGCTGGCTGGCGGATGCCTGAGGCGCCTCTTGTGCCCGGCCGGCGGGCTTGAGGGGAACAATCCGGGTGGGCAAGCGCGGCGAAAGTGCCCTCGAAGATCTGTTGATCGGCAGTGTGACCAAGCGTGTTCTGGCCGAATTCCAGTGCGATGTGCTGGTGTCGGTGTGATTCCGTTTTTTCGTGAATGCTTCGTGTCACGCCCGGCGCTGCCTGGAGGGCTTTGAGCCGATGCGTTTTGCTGTTCGTTTCGCCGGGGCTCCGGCACCGCTTCATTACCTTTGATTGCCCTTATCCATGTTTCCCCTTTCCCTTCGCATGCTTCGCCGCGACCTGCGCGCCGGAGAACTGGGCCTGCTGCTGGTGGCGCTGGTCATTGCCGTTACCAGCCTGACCAGTGTCGGATTCTTTACCGACCGGGTTGCCCAGGCCCTCACGCGGGAGGCCAACCAGTTGCTTGGCGGCGACCTGGTGCTGGTGGCGGATCACGCCCTCGACCCGGCCTATCGCACCGAGGCAGACCGGCGCGGCTTGCGCTCGGTGGTGTCCGCCACCTTTACCAGCATGACCAGCCTGGGCGAAGGGGCCCAGCTGGCGGGCGTCAAGGTGGTCGAAGACGGTCACCCGCTGCGCGGTTCGGTGCGCCTTGCGCCGGGCCTCAACCAGCCCGATGCGCCGGCACAGGGTATTCCGGCGGCGGGCGAGTTGTGGCTTGACGAGCGGCTGGCCAGCGCCCTCGGCGCCAAGCCCGGTGACGTGATCGGGCTTGGCGCTTCGCGTTTCCGGATGGCGGCCGTGCTGTCCTTTGAATCCGACCGCGGTGCGAACTTTTTCAGCCTGCTGCCGCGGCTGGTGATCAATGCGGTCGACCTTCCGGCAACCGGTCTGGTCCAGCCGGGCAGCCGGGTTTTCTATCGCCTGCATGTGGCCGGCGAGCCTGCCGCCGTGGCGGGGTTCGAGCGCTGGGCCAAGGCCCGGCTGGAGCGTGGCGAAAGCCTCGAGAACGTGGACAACGCGCGTCCCGAAGTGCGCAGCACCCTCGACCGCACCGAACGCTTCCTGCGTTTTGCGGCCATGCTGGCGGTGGTGCTGGCGGCGGTGGCTGTGGGGCTCGCCACCCGGCGTTTCGTCGAGCGCCACCTGGACGGTTGCGCGGTGATGCGCTGCCTTGGCGCCCGTCAGCCGCAACTGCTGCGGATGTTCATCGGCGAGTTTGCGCTGCTGGGCCTTGCCGCCGGTGTGGTGGGCTGCGTGCTGGGTTTTGGCGTGCAGTTCGTGCTCGAAGGCCTGCTCGGCGAGCTGGTCGGCTTTGCGCTGCCGGCGCCGGGCTGGTGGCCGGTGGCCCACGGGCTGGCGGTGTCGCTACTGCTTTTGCTGGGCTTTGCGCTGCCGCCCCTGATCCGTCTGGGGCGCGTGTCCACCCTGCGCGTGTTGCGCCGGGAATGGAACGGCATGGCTGCGCGCGAAGGCCTGGCCTGGGGCCTCGGCGCGCTGGTGCTCGCCGGGCTTCTGGTCGGCATCGCCCGTGACGCGCTGCTGGGGGCCTGGGTGGTGGGTGGTTTTGCGCTGGCCTTTGCGGTGTATGGCCTTGTGGCCTGGCTGGTGCTGGGGCTGCTCGGGCGTGTCCGGGCAGGGGCTGGCAGCGGCTGGCGCTATGGCCTGGCGGCGCTGCGGCGGCGGCCGATGGCGAGCCTTGTACAGGTGCTGGCCCTTGGCATGGGTCTCACGGCCTTGCTGCTGCTGACCCTCGTGCGCGGCGACCTGCTGGCCAACTGGAAACAGGCGACGCCGGCGGATGCGCCCAACCGTTTCGTGATCAACATCCAGCCCGACCAGCTTGATCCGCTGCGTCAGTTTTTCAAGGATTCGGCCCGTGGTGAGCCGGCCTTGCAGCCGATGATCCGTGGCCGGCTGGTGGCCGTGAACGGTCGCCCGGTGGGGCCGGACGATTATGCCGAAGACCGCGCCAAGCGCCTCGTGGACCGGGATTTCAACCTCTCTTTCGATGCGCGCATGCCGGATGGCAATAGTGTTGTCGCCGGGCGCTGGCACGGTGCGGGGAAGGCCTCCGAGTTCTCGGTCGAGCAGGGCCTGGCCCAGACGCTTGGCCTTGAGCTGGGTGACGTGCTGAGCTTCGAGATTGCCGGCAAGCGCAGCGAGGCGCGCATCACCAGCCTGCGCAAGCTCGACTGGGATTCGATGCGGGTGAACTTCTTCGTCATCGCCGCCCCCGGCATGCTTGAAAGCTATCCGGCCAGTTACATCACCAGCTTTTACCTGCCGCCGGCGCAGATGGACTTTGCCAACCGGCTGGTGGCGGCCTTTCCCAACTTCACGGTGATCGACGTGGCGGCGGTGATCGGGCAGATCCAGGGCATGGTGGAGCAGCTCATTTCGGCCGTGCAGTTTGTGTTTGCGTTTGCCGTGGTGGCTGGTGTCGTGGTGCTGTTTGGTGCGCTGCAGGCCACTCACGACGAGCGCGAGAAGGAGCTTTCCATTCTGCGCACCCTTGGCGCCCGCAACGCCCAGCTGCGGTCTGCCTTGCTGGCCGAGTTTGCCGTGCTGGGCGCGGTGTCCGGTGCGCTGGCGGGGGTGGGGGCAACCGGGATCGGCTGGGCCCTCGGGCGCTTCGTATTCAAGCTGCCTTACTTGCCCAGCGGCCTGCCGGTGGTGGCGGGGGCGCTTGCCGGGTGCGCGGTGGTGATGCTGGCGGGCTGGCTGGGGACGCGTCATCTCCTCTCCCGGCCGCCCCTGGCCAGCCTGCGTGCGCTGAGCTGATTCGGTGGCCGGGTATACTTCAGCCGATGAATCCTGATGCTTCTTCTGTTTTTTCTGCCATTTTGCCGTGGCTCGTGGCCGCCCTCGTGTTGGTTTTTGCCGCGCTTGCATGGCTGGTGCTGCAAATGGGGCGGCTGGGGCAGCGTGTCGATAGCCGCTTTGCCGAGCAGCATCTCCAGTTTGTAAGGGAACTGCAGGCCAGCTCCACGGCCGGCAGCGACCGGGTGATCGATCTTGTTGCCGGTGAGGTGGACAACCTGCGTGATCGCCTCGACGCGGAGCAGGGCGCGTCCCGACATGCCCTCCAGCAACTGCATCTCGCGCTGCTGGGTCAGCTTGGCAGCCAGAAGGAGGAAATGACACTGCGTCTCGCCGATCTGGCCAACGCCTTTGCCGCCGGCCAGGAAAAGCTGCGCACCGAGATGCTGGCCGAAACGCTCAAAACCTTGTCCGAACATGCCCGCGCCGACCGGGAGCTGCTGCAAAGCGGGCTCAAGAGCGCCTCCGAGCAGCTCGGCAGCAGCATCGAGGCCATGAACCGCACCGTGGGCGAGCGCCTGGAGGCGATCACCGGCCACGTGAACCTGCGCCTCGATGAGGGTTTTCGCAAGACCAATGAAACCTTTACCAGCGTGATGGCGCGGCTGGCCACCATTGACGAAGCCCAGAAGAAGATCGGCGATCTGACCACCAACGTGGTGAGCCTGCAGGAGCTGCTTGGCGACAAGCGCGCCCGCGGCGCCTTCGGGGAAGTGCAGCTGGAAGCGCTGGTGCGCAACGCCTTGCCGCCCGAGAGCTTCGACTTCCAGTTCACCCTGCCCAACGGCACCCGCGCCGACTGCGTGCTGCGCCTGCCCGAGCCCACCGGCATGGTGGTGGTCGATTCGAAGTTTCCGCTCGAAAACTATCACCGCATGTTTGAAGGCGAGGTGGGTGATCTTGAGCGTCGCGCCGCGCAAACGGCGTTCAGAAACGACGTGAAGCGGCACGTGGATGCCATTGCCGGAAAATATATTCAGCCGGGGGTCACGTCGGACGGCGCGGTGATGTTCGTGCCGGCCGAGGCCGTGTTCGCCGAGATTCACGCCTACCACGCAGAGGTGGTGGCCTACGCGATGACGCGCCGGGTGTGGATCGTTTCGCCCACCACGCTGATGGCGGTGCTCAACACCGCCCGCGCCGTGCTCAAGGACGTGGAAACCCGCAAGCAGATTCACGTCATCAAGGATGCCCTCGGCAAGCTCGCCAAGGATTTCAGCCGCTTCGACGAACGCATGCAAAAACTCGCCACCCACATCCGCCAGGCCGGCGAGGACGTGGCCGAGGTTCAAACATCGTCACGCAAGATCACGGCCCACTTCCAGCGTATCGAGGCTGCCCAGCTGGATGATTTGCCGGCCGCCCTGCCCGGGGCACCGGTCGGCTGACCGGGTTGACGCCGCCGGCCCGTCGCGGGATTAAGATGGGCACGAGAGAACTTGTTCGCCCTGGAGGGTCAGATGCATCTTGCCGACGCCGCGCTACCCAGACCTGCCAGCCGTCTGCTTGGCCGCGAGAGTATTGCCTGGGTCGCCCTTGTCGTGTCCTTGCTGCTGACCCTGGGCCTGTGGCGTTACTCCGAGGTCGATTATGCAGCCCAGTCCAATGACCGTTTCGCATTCCGGGTAGAGAAGCAACGGATGGTTCTTCAGAGCCGGATGCTGGATTACGAGCAGACCCTGCGTGGCACGGCTGCTTTTTTTTCGGCCAGCGACCAGGTCAGTCGTGAAGAATGGCGCACCTATGTGCACACGCTGCAGCTTGACAGGCATATGCCTGGGGTTCTGGGCACGGGCTTCGCGCTGCTGCTTCCGGGCGGGCAGCGCAAGGCCCATGAGGCCGCGGTGCGGGCCGAGGGTTTTCCCGAGTACGCGATTCATCCTGCAGGCGATCGGGAGCTTCTCAGCGCCATCGTTTATATCGAGCCTTTTGCCGGGCGAAACTTGCAGGCCTTCGGGTATGACATGTATTCCGAGCCGGTGCGCCGGGAAGCCATGGATCGCGCGCGCGACACCGGCGAGGCGGCACTTTCCGGCAAGGTGGTCCTCGTCCAGGAGACCGAAGAGGCAAAGCAGCCGGGTTTCCTGATCTATTTGCCGATCTACCGCAAGGGCGTGCCCCTGAACACGGTGGAGGAGCGTCGGTCGGGGCTGCTGGGTTTTGCTTACAGCCCTTTCCGTGCCGATGATTTGATGAGAGGCATTTTCAAAGACTCGACCAAAGACACCGAAGTCGAGATATTCGATGGAGCTCCGAGGCCCGAGAACCTGCTCTTCGCCTCCGAGCCGACGCCACGCGCGGCCGTCCATCTGACTGAACAGCCGGTTCGTATCGCCGGGCACATCTGGACAGTGCGCTTCCGGAGCAGCCGCGATTTCGAGGCGACCACCCAGAGCGATCATCCAAGGCTGATCCTCGCCGGTGGCGTGATTCTCGATCTGTTGTTCTTCGCCTTGCTTTACATGCATGCGCGCCATCATCGCCGCATGGCGGCCGTGGCCGATGAGCTCGAAGAGCGCCGGGAACGCTTTGAGGCCCTCGTGGAGAATGTGCCGGGGATGGTGTTCCAGGCCGAGCCGGCGTTTCCCCGGCGTCTGCTGCATGTCAGTCGCGGTATCGAGGCGCTGACCGGTGAGACGATGTCAGGCTTCATGTCGGGGGAGCGCACGCTGGCACAGCTGGTGCATCCCGATGATTTGCCGCATGTCTCGAGCGCGATTGCAGAAGCCATTGCGCGGCGGGAAACCTACCAGATCGAATACCGCATCAAGGGGGGCGGCCTGTGGGTCAGTGAGCGCGGCCGGGCGAGCTTTGACGATGCCGGCCAGCCTGCGTGGATCGACGGCGTGATTGTCGATGTGAGCAAGATCAAGCGTGCCGAGATGCAACTCCGCGCGGCCTCCAGTTACGCGCGCAGCCTGCTCGAGGCCAGCCTCGATCCGCTGGTGACGATCAGCGCCGACGGCAAGATCATGGATGTGAATACGGCCGCCGAAAGGGTTACCGGCATCGGTCGCGAGAGGCTTGTCGGCAGCGATTTCTCGGATTACTTCACCGAGCCGGAAAAGGCCCGGGCGGGGTATCTGCAGGTGTTCTCGCGTGGTGAGGTCACCGATTATCAGCTGGCGATTCGCCATGCATCGGGGCGGATTACCGAGGTGCTTTACAACGCCAGCATTTACCGGGACGAGGCGGGAAACGTGGCAGGCGTTTTTGCCGCGGCCCGCGATGTGACCCGCCTCAACGAGCTCGTTGCCGAACTCGAACGCCATCGCAACAAGCTGGAATATCTGGTTGGTCAGCGTACCGCCGAGCTGGTGCGGGCCAAGGAGGCGGCCGAGGTGGCCAACGTGGCCAAGAGTTCGTTTCTGGCCAACATGAGCCACGAACTGCGTACGCCGATGAACGCGATCATCGGCCTTGCCCACCTTCTGCAGCGCACCCAGCTGCTTCCGCGCCAGAGCGACTATCTGGCGAAACTGCAGGCGGCGAGCCAGCATTTGCTGGGAATTCTCAATGACATCCTGGATTACTCCCGGATCGAAACCCATGCGCTCAGCGTTGAACGACAGGCTTTACGACTGGAAGCACTCCTTGGCCCGGTTGTCGACAGCGTTCGGGAGAAGGCTGCCGGAAAGGGCCTGGAGTTGGTGGTGGACGTGGCTGCCGACGTGCCGCGCAATCTATTTGGCGATGGTCTGCGCATCGGACAGATTCTGCTCAAGCTGGTGGGCAATGCGGTCAAGTTTACCGATGCGGGCGAAGTTGATCTGGCGGTCAGGCTTGTGCAGCGGCGGGGCGACGAAGTGGTGCTGCTCTTTGAAGTGCGCGACACCGGCATCGGGCTGGCTGCCGATGCGCTGGAAAGACTCTTCGAGCGTTTCCAGCAGGTCGACAATTCAACAACCCGCAAGTACGGCGGAACCGGCCTGGGGTTGGCGATCGCCAAGAGCCTGGTTGAACTGATGGGCGGCCGGATTGGCGTGGAGAGCGAGGACGGCCAGGGGAGCCGGTTCTGGTTCACCGTGCAGGTCGGAGTGGTCAAGGATGCGCCGGAGCCGGCTCCCGAGGCCAATACCGCCCTGAAGGGGCGTCGGGTGCTGGTGGTGGATGACAACAGCAACGCCCGTGGCGTGCTGTGCCGCTTGCTGGCCGAGCTTGGCTGCGAAGTGGTCGGGGTTGGGTCCGGTCAGGAGGCGATCGGCGAGCTTGAAAAGGCCGAGGCGGCCGGTGTGCCGTTTTCCCTGATTTGCCTGGATTTCGCGATGCCTGGCATGGATGGACCTCAGACTGCCCGGCAACTGCGTGCCCGTGGTCTGGGCGCCTCGGCGGGGTTGGTGCTGATGTCGCGGGATGCGTTGGACGAGGCGACGGCAAATCGAAGCAGCGCAAGAATTGACGCTGTGCTGGTCAAGCCCGTCGGCCTTGTGCCGCTTGCCGGCGTGCTCGAAAAAGCACTCCGCAAGCCGGCGGCTGGCGCTGGCGATTCCACGGCGTCGGTCAGGGGGCCCGAGTGGGGTTTGCTGGCGGGGATTAAAGGCGCCCGGATTCTGCTGGTCGAGGATGACCGCATGAACCAGTTCGTGGCGCTCCGGCTGCTTGGCGGAGCAGGATTCATCGTCGACTTGGCCGAGAACGGCCAGGTCGCGGTCGAAAAGGTGCGGGACTCGAGCTACGACCTTGTTTTTATGGACGTGCAGATGCCCGTGATGGACGGCCTCACGGCAACCCGCGAGATTCGCCGTCTGCCAGGGCGCGCCGGCTTGCCCATTGTGGCGATGACGGCCAACGCGATGATTGGTGACCGCGAGCCCTGCCTTGAGGCGGGCATGAACGATTATCTTCCGAAGCCCATCGCCCCCGCAGCCATGTGGGCGGTGATGGCGCGCTGGATCAAACCCCGACTCGCCGCGGTGGTGCCGGAAGAAACCGCTGATTCGACGGCGCGTTCGACGCAGCTCGTCGCCGTGTGCCGCGAGCTTTTGCAGCTCATGGCCGAAGACGATATCGCGGTACGCCAGGTGCTTGACGAGAACAATGATCTATTGCGCGCATCGCTCGATGAAGGCCTTGACCCTGTGCTGGCGGCGCTGGAGAACTTCGATTTTCCGGGTGCCGCAGTGGCGCTGGAAAAGGCCATGGCGCAGGCCGGCGTGGTGCCGGACTAGAAAGCTGAAGCGGCAGGGCTGCCCCAGGTTTCCTTGTCCCCCACAGGGCATGGCCCGGCCGCGCTCAGTAGCCCTTGAAATCCTTCAGCAGGAACACATGCACCTCCCGCCGGAAATCCTTGTGTATGGGCACGACGACCTTGCCGAGTCGCTCGCTGGAGGCGAAGCGCTCGGCGATGGCCGGGATTGCCGCCTGGCGGCCAACGTAGATCACGTCACGGCCGCGTTTGTCGGCGAGGGTGGTGACGATCTCGTAGTGGTCGCGGGGTGGGCGGCCGGGGTTCCAGGCCGCGTATTCCGCGGGGTGAAGGCGGTAGACGAGGTGAGCGATGATCTCGCGATCTTCGCCGACGAGGATCGTGCCGGGGTGTTCGGCCAGGAGAGGGGCAACGCCGTCGGCGAGATTGATCCAGCCGCGGGCGCGCTTGTAGGGGTCGTTCTTGGCGGTCAGCTCGATGCCTGTTGCGCGGGCGATGTCGGGCCAGTGATAGGCCGCCAGTGACGCGACGAGGTTGACCACCACGCCAGCCACCACCCAGCGCCGCTTGTCGGCGAGGAACACGGCCGGCACCAGCAGGCACGAGGCGACGAAGATCGGCGCTGCCCAGTTGCCGTTGGCGCGGCCGGTGAGCGCCTGGGCGCTCACGAGCAGCAGCAGCGGCACGATGAAAATCAGCAGCGTGCGATGGGCGCGCTCGCGCCACAGCTTGCGGGATCGGAGCAGCGCCCAGCCCAGCAGTACGCCGAGCAGCGGGCCGAAGGACAACCATTGGGCGCCGATGAACTCGCCGAGCTGGGCCGGGTGCCAGCCGCGCTCGCCGTGGCCGACACGGGTGATTTCGGCGGTGTGGCGGAAAGTCGGGAAATCGTGGGTCCAGTTCCAGTACAGGTTGGGGGCCAGGATGGCAACGGCGAGCAGTACCGCCACCCACGGCTGGGGGCGGGCCAGCCAGCGCCGGTGACGCGGGTCGAGAATGACCAGCAGCAGCGCCGATGGCAGGAAGGCCGCCATCGTGTACTTGGACATCAGGCCGATGCCGATGAGCGTTCCGCAGGCCAGCCAGTTGGCCCAGCCTTCCCGTTCGAGTGCGCGCAGCAAAAACAGCAGTGCCAGCGACCAGCACAGCAGCAGCGGCGCGTCGGTGGACACGAAAAGCCCGAGCGCCGCCACCAGCGGCATCGACATGAAGGCGAGGCCGGCCCAGAAGCCGACCCGCGTCGAGTAAAGGCGCGTGCCGAGGGCGTACAGCGCGAAGGCGGTGGCCGGGTAGATCAGGAGCGAGGGCAGCTTGATGGCGATGATGCCGTTGCCTAGCAGTGCGGTGCTGGCGGCGATGAGCGCGGCAATGACCGGAGGCTTGGAGAAGTAGCCCCAGTCCAGCGCCTGCGACCAGCCCCAGTAATAGGCCTCGTCCACGTAGAGGTCGATGCCCAGATGCTGGATTACCCACAGCCGGTAGGCTGTGAGCAGGGCCGCGATGACGGCAAGAAGGGGGGCGTAGCCGCGTTCGGTCATGGCTTGAGCTTCACGAGGGCCACGCCGCCTTCCCGGAACAGGGTTTCGACCGGCGCGTCGGGGGCCAGGCGGTCGATGCGGGTGAGCGCCATCTGGCCGGGTTGCGGTTCGCCCTTGAGCGTGACGGCCTGGCGGTAGACGCTGAAGCTGGGTGCCGTTGTGAAGCGCCAGAAAACGACGTCACCGCCCAGTTCGCGCGCCGCGAGCGCAGCCCGCTTGACGGGGCCCTGGGCCAGTTCGCCTGCATAGGGCACGACAACGCCGGCCAGCAGGCCGACCTGCACGGCGGCGGTGACCACCAGCCGGGCCAGCACGGGCACCCGCGGGAAGAACACGAAGCAGGCCCACGCCACGAAAACCCCGATGGTGCTTGCGATGTAGAGGGTATCGGCGGTTGCGAGGGCGCGGCCCAGCTGGGCACGATAGAAGCCGTCGCCCAGCGTGCTTTGGGCCAGCGCATCGAAAAGGGTGGGCAGAAGCGCGAAGAGCACAAACAGCAGCCCTGGCAGGATCAGGTGCGGCCAGGCACGCCGGGCCGACTGGGCCTGAAGCCCGATCAGGATGAACAGCGGTGTGCAGCCGTACAGCACGTAGTGAGGCAACTTGGTGCCAGAGAGCGAGAAAAAGCCCAGCACGAAGGCGAACCACAGCCACAGGAAGCGTTGCAGCGGATCACCGAAGCCTGCGCGAATCCTGCCGAGGGCCGCGATGAACAGCCCGCTCCAGGGCAGCAGCAGGAGTGGCACGGCGAGCAGGTAGTAAAAAGCGCTGCCGCCGTGGCCCTCTAGCGAGCCGGAAAAGCGCTGGACGTTGTGGCGCAGGATGAAGCCGTCGATGAAGTCCTGTCCGTGGCGCATGTAGGCGTAGGCGTACCAGGGCGTGACGATGGCGATCAGGATGAGGAGGCCGACGGGGTTGAAGACCATCCGCAGCCAGCGCATCCATTCGCCGCGGCTGGCGCAGTAGAGCAGGCTGACGGCAGCGGGCACGACCAGTGCCACCGGGCCTTTGGTCAGGGCGCCGAGGCCGATCCAGACGAAGGCGCGCAGCAGCGGGGCACGCTGCCCGCTTTCAAGGTGGCGCCAGACGTCGAAAAGCGTGAGGGCGAGCAGGCAGTTGAGCAGGCCGGCGGCCGTGGCGGCGCGGCCGATGGCGAAGGGGCCGAGGGCGGTGCTGGCGACAGCTAGGGCGATCAACGCGCTGTCCTCGCCCAAGCGCTTGCGGGCAAAGAAGTAGGTTGCGTAGCTCCAGGCGATTGCGGCCAGTGCCGATGGCAGGCGAAACGCCCACTCGACCCAGTCGGTACCGCCGAAAACCAGGTAGCCGATGGACTGCAGCCAGTAGATGAAGATCGGCTTGTCGAAACGGGGTGCGCCGTTGAGATAGGTGAACAGGAAGTCACCGCGCTCGAACATCTCCCGCGTGGCTTCGGAGAAGGCGCCTTCGTCCACGTCGAACAGCGGTGCGCCGCCGAGCCGGAGCAGGAAGGCGAACAGGGGCAGGGCGAGGATCAGGAGGCGGAGCGGGCTGCCCGCTAGCCGCCCGTGGGTGGATGGATATCCGTTCATGGGCGGCCCGAGGGGTTAGCTGGCGCTTTTGCCGTTGGTGGAATGCCAGCCCTGGCCGTCGGTGAGCGCAGCGGTTTCGCGGGCGACGTAAGCCTGGCTTTGGCCGGATTCGAAGTAAACGCGGGTCAGGAGTTCGGCCAGCACGCCGGACGTAACCATTTGCACGCCGGCGATGACGAAGAAGAAGCCGCCGAAGAACATTGGCCGGGTGCCGATGGAGGCGCCGGTGAAGATCTTGAGGCCGGTGAGATAGGTGAGGATCAGGATGCCCAGTGCGCCCAGGGCCAGGCCGATGCCGCCGAAGAAGTGGCCCGGGCGGGTGCGGAAGCGCATGAAGAAGTAGACGAAGATCAGGTCGAGGATGACCCGGAAGGTGCGCGAGATGCCGTACTTCGATTCGCCGAACATGCGGGCGTGGTGGGTGACTTCTTCCTGGGCGATCTTGCGCGGGGTGGTGACCGTGGCCAGCCACGCCGGGATGAAGCGGTGCATTTCGCCATACAGGCGGACACTCTTGATCGCGGTGGCGCGGAAGGCCTTCAGCGAACAGCCGTAGTCCTGCAGGTGAACGCCGGTGATGCGGGCGATCAGGCGGTTGGCGATCTTGGATGGAATCTTGCGCAGGATCATCCCGTCCTTGCGGTTCTTGCGCCAGCCGGCAACCAGGTCGAGGTCTTCGCGCAGCAGGCGGCCGACCATGCGCGGGATGTCGATGGGGTCGTTCTGCAGGTCGCCGTCCATGGTCACGATGACGTCGCCACGCGCAGCGTCAAGGCCGGCCTGCATCGCGGCGGTCTGCTTGAAATTGCGCATCAGCGCGACGATGCGTACATGGGGGCCGTAGCGCAGCGCGGCCTTTTCGAGGTTGGGAACGGTGTTGTCGGAGCTGCCGTCGTCGACGATCACCACTTCCCACGGATAGGGGTAGGGATTGAGGGCCAGGTGGATGCGCTCGAGGAGCGGGTCGACGTTGTCTTCCTCGTTGTAGAGCGGCACCACCACCGACAGGCGATGGGGCGGCAGGTCGGCCGGAATTTGCGGCGTGGCCGGCGGAAGCGGGGAGAGCTGGGTGGCTTGGGTCATGATGGCTATTCTGCAGAGGATCGGGTGGGCGCCCCGTCAGCGGCGGACGAGGCGGATTGTATGTCGGACGGGGCCGTGCCGGTCGTTTCCCGCGCGGTGGCTGAGGGGAAAAGCCAGGCAATGGCGCCGGAGCTGACCGCGCAGGCGATCACGAAAAGGTGAAGGGCCAGGGCCACCTGGAGGCCGCTGGCGAGGGCGACGCCGCTGGGCAGCATGGCTGCGGCGGCGCCGGCTTCGTAGGTGCCGAAGCCGGCTACGCCCTGAATCGGCAGGATCGCGGCGAGTTCGGCTCCGAGGGCGCCGGCCGCGCCCACGTTGGCGGCGGCAGGAATCAGCGCTGCCAGCAGGCCCGCCTGGGCGGCGAGTTTCACCGTCCAGTTGGCAAGTGTCCATACCCAGCCGTAACGGGCGTGGCGGGTGCTTTCGGCAAAGGCGTCGCGCACCTTGGCGAATTTTGCGGTAAAGCCGCTACCCTCGGCCCAGGCATGCGGGGCTCGCGCCCAGCGGGGCAGCCACCAGGCGATGGCGACGACGCCGAGCACCGCGGCGGCCTTGAGCGCCGGATGCAGGCCCGGCCAGACGATGGCCGCCAGTGCCATGACGACGAAGGCGTCCTGCAGGCGAAACCAGAACAGCGAGGCGATGGCCCGTGGCAGCGGAACGCCGAAATTCTTGCGCAACAGCAGCGGAAAGGCCGCTTCACCGCCACGGAATGGCACGACGTTGATCATTGCGTTGTGGATCAGCGTGATGCGCAGGCAGGTGCCGAAACGTCCGCTGGCCTGGGCGCGGAACTCGTCGAAGATGCGCAGCGCGCGCAGCAGGTAGGAGAGCCCGAAACCTGCGGCGGCCAGGCCCAGCGTGAGGCCGTCGAGGCGGGCGAAGACTTCGCCCAGCCCGCGCCAGCGTCCGTCCGCCATCAGCCAGGCGAGAAGACCGGCCGAGACGGCGACGGCAAGGATGCGCTTGATGTTCATCAGCTGCGTTCCGGGTCGTTCATGAGGGCTGCGGCGGCGCCGCCAATGCCCCAGGCGGCCAGACCGATACGGTAGAGGTGCGCCTCGGGCTGGCCGATGTCGACGAAAAGCAGGGCCAGGCTGGTTGCGAGCGCGATGGTCGCCATGATCCGAATGCTCCGCGGCTCGGAGAACGCGGGCAGGCGAATCGACAGCCACACGCCAATCGCGCCGGCCGTCCAGCCGCCGGCAGCGCCGGCAAGCACATCGAGAGGCCAGTGGGCGCCGACGGCAATCCGTGAAAAGGCCACGAGGCCGGCGAGGCCGAGGATGCCCGCCGCCGCCCGCCAGCGCGTGGCTGCCCTGGGCCAGGCCAGAATGAGTGCCGCGGCAACGACGAAGGCGGTGGTGGCATGGCCGGAGGGGAAGGCGTGGACGTAGAGCTTCTGGCCGATGAGGTTGAAGCTTCCCGGTTCCAGCACCCCGGCCGGCCGCATGATGTCGAAGTACTGCTTGCCGCCCTGGCTGAACAGCATGGCCAGCGGCGAGGCTAGAAATGCCGAGGCCAGCCAGCGCGGCTGGGTCTTGAGCGTAGGGGCGAGGAGGGCGAGGGCGCCCAGAACCGAGCCGCCCAGCGTGATCGTGGCCCACAGGGCGGGCGGAAGGCTGCTGCCCGCGGCGTTGAGCTTGATGAACAACTGCGTGTTACTGCCGCTCAGCGCCACCAGCAGAGCCAGGCCGGCAAGCAGCAATGCCGGCACAAGCGCCCAGGCGAGCGGAAAGGCTGCAGCTTCGCTGGCGGCCGGAAGGCTGTCGTTCGGAGCGGGAATGGACGGTCGACGCAAGGGAAGGGCGGGGCTGCGCGGCAAAACCGCACAGTTTACCCGATTGTCTCCGGTCGTCGAAGCGGCCTTCAGGCGACCTGTCCGGGGTCGGTCACCGAGGCCAGGTAGAGGCGGCGTTTGCCGGTGCGCTTGGCACGGTACATGGCTGCGTCGGCGGAGCGCAGCAGGCTGTCCTGGTCGGCACCGTCTTCGGGGGCGATGGCGAAGCCGATGCTGCCTCCGAGGCTGATGCTGTGCCCATGCACCATGAAAGCTTGATCGAATACTCCGAGCAGGCGCTCGCCGAGGAAGGCCAGACTGTCGCGGTTGCCCACGTCCGGGAACACGCCGACGAACTCGTCTCCGCCGGTGCGGGCGATCAGGTCGCGGATTCGCAGGGCGGCGGTGAAGCGCTGTGCGACCAGGACGAGGAGCTCGTCGCCGACGGCGTGGCCGTATGTGTCATTGACCGGCTTGAAACCGTCGAGGTCGATGACGGCCACGCCGAGGATCAGACCTTCCTGGTTGCAGCGGGCCAGCTCACGCTTGAAATGGCCCTCGAGAAAGCCCCGGTTGGGCAGTCCGGTGAGCGAGTCATGGTGAGCCAGGTGCTGGAGACATTCGGCAGTCAGGTGGCGTGCGGTGACATCAAGCAGGGTGACGATGCGCAGCGGGCCATTTTCGCTTTCGATGGTGCCAGGAATACGCTCGATTGCGAGGGGCAGCCCATCGGGGCGTTCTCCGGTCCAGACGCCATCGTTTTCTTTCAGGATGTCGCCAAGACGCCGCCCGCGCAGGTCACGGCGCGGGCGGCCGAGCATCCGGCAGGCGGCGCGGTTGGCGTCGGCGATCTTGTCGGTGCTGCCCAGGATGCAAACGCCGGCGCCGATCTGGTTCATCATCGAACGCATCAGCCGGCCGGATCGCTCGAAGCGGCGCGTCTGGCGCAGCAGCAGGGTACCGATCGTGAGAAAGCCCGCCACGCAGCTGCCGATGGCGAGAACGACCAGCAACATGGCTTCGCGCCCGGCGATATCACGCTTTTCGGCCAGCAGGACGCCCAGTCCGCTCAGGGTCGCGGCGAGTGCCCGGAGTTCGTCGTTGGCCGCATCGGAACCCGGCTGACGGGCGTTGAGCCGCGAGAAGCTGCTCCAGCGAACGATGGCATCCGTGAGTGCGAGGCGGGCCTCGGTCGATTCGACCGGTAGAAGGCGCGCTGCCGTGCTGTCCAGTGCATGGACGACTCCACCGGTGCGCAGGGTCTGCAGAACGCTGGTGAGCCAGGCGTGATGCTGGGCAGGGAGGGCCGGGGGGGCGGCAACTTCTGTTCCGCTGCTGGCGCCCGAGCGGGAACTCAGGTGCCAGACCACCGTAGTGCTTTCGCGCACCAGGGCGACCTGCTCGGCCAGCTGGTGCTGCTCGGTGTTGCGTTGGTAGGCGAAGGCCACGATCGCCATCTCGACTGCGCAAAAAGCCAGCGTGATGGCCCAGAAGCCGCGCGACGACAGGAGAAAGGCTCGACCGGACGGCATGGCTCGCGATCCGCAAACAGTAGAATCGTGAATTATGTCATATAAGGACGCTGACTATTCTGGCATATGACGTAGATGGCGGCGTCGTCCGGTTTTTGGGGCACGCTTGCAAGGCGGCGGCGCGGTGGCGTGAAAGGGTGGTCGGAGTGCGGATGGGGCTCGGGTATAATCCCGAGTCTTTTTCGTGTCCGGCTTTGCGGGTTCAAACCCGTGCCGGGCCGGTTTCAACTTCGCGCCCATCCTTGCCATGTCCGAAATCCTCAAGCTGCGCGGTGCGCCCGCCTTTTCCAGTTCCCGTCTTGCCCGGCTGACCGATTCGGTCAAGGCCGTCCTGCCCCGCCTCAAGGGGCTGGCCGCCGAGCACTGGTATTTTGCGGAAGTCAGCGCGCCGCTCACCGCCGAAGAGCTGTCGCGCCTGGTTGATCTCCTCGGTGTTCACCCTGAGGGCGATGCGCCAGTCGGCAGTCTGCTGATGGTGACGCCGCGACTGGGCACGATTTCGCCCTGGTCCTCGAAGGCCACCGACATCGCCCACCAGTGCGGTTTTGACAAGATCGTCCGGGTCGAGCGCGGCATCGCGTTTTCCTTCGATCTGCGCGGCGGCCTCGACGCCCGTGACCGCGACGCCGTGCTGCCCGCGATCCACGACCGCATGACCGAGTCGGTGCTTGAAAATGCCGACGCCGCCCACGCGCTGTTCCACCATTACGCGCCCCAGCCGCTCACCTCGGTCGACATCCTGGCCAGCGGCCGCGCCGCGCTGGTGGTGGCCAACACCGAGCTGGGCCTGGCCCTCTCGGAGGACGAGATCGATTACCTCGTCGAAAACTTCACGCGCGTGGGCCGCAACCCCACCGACGTGGAACTGATGATGTTCGCCCAGGCGAACTCCGAGCACTGCCGCCACAAGATCTTCAACGCCGATTGGGTCATCGACGGCCGCCCCGAAGAGAAAACCCTCTTCGGCATGATCCGCGAAACCCACAAGGCCCACCCGGAAGGCACCGTCGTTGCCTACTCCGACAACGCCTCGGTGATCGAAGGCGCGAATGTGGACAAACTCTATCCGGACGCCGACGGCGCCTGGCGCTTCCGCGACGAACTGACCCACATTCTCGCCAAGGTTGAAACCCACAATCACCCGACCGCGATTTCGCCCTTTCCGGGGGCGTCCACCGGCTCCGGCGGCGAGATTCGCGACGAAGGCGCTACCGGTCGCGGCTCGAAGCCCAAGGCGGGCCTGTCCGGCTTCTCGGTGTCCAACCTCGAGATTCCCGGTGCCGAGCAGCCCTGGGAGCAGCATTACGGCAAGCCCGAGCGCATCGCTTCGGCGCTCGACATCATGATCGAAGGCCCGCTCGGCGCAGCCGCCTTCAACAACGAATTCGGCCGTCCCAACCTTACCGGCTACTTCCGTACCTTTGAACAAAGCGTGCAGGACGAAGTGCGCGGCTACCACAAGCCGATCATGATCGCCGGCGGTCTTGGCAGCATCCAGGCCGAGCAGTCCTTCAAGGTCAGGTTCGGCCCCGGCACCCTGCTGATCCAGTTGGGCGGCCCGGGCATGCTGATCGGTCTGGGTGGCGGCGCGGCCTCTTCGATGGCCACCGGCACCAACACGGCCGATCTCGACTTCGCATCCGTCCAGCGCGGCAACCCGGAAATCGAGCGCCGCTGCCAGGAAGTCATCGACGCCTGCTGGCAGAAGGGTTCCGACAATCCCATCCTCGCCATTCATGACGTGGGCGCCGGCGGCCTGTCCAATGCCTTCCCCGAACTTGCCGATTCCGCCAGCCTGGGGGCGCACTTTGAATTGCGTGAAGTGCATATCGAAGAGCCGGGCATGAGCCCGCGGGAAATCTGGTCCAACGAATCGCAGGAGCGTTACGTCATCGCGATTGCGCCTGAAAGCCTCGCTGGCTTCCGTGCCATCTGCGAGCGCGAGCGTTGCCCCTTCGCGGTGGTGGGCACGGCTTCCGACGATGGCCGCCTGGTGGTTTCCGACAAGCACTTCGGCAACGACGCCGTTGACATGGAAATGCAGGTTCTCCTCGGCAAGCCGCCGAAGATGACCCGCAACGTATCGACCCGCCAGGTTTTCCTGCCGCCCTTCGACCTTACCGACATCGACCTGGCCGACGCCTGCAAGCGCGTGCTGTCGATGCCGGCCGTGGCCAGCAAGAACTTCCTGATCACCATCGGCGACCGCTCCGTCGGCGGCATGACCGCCCGCGACCAGATGGTCGGCCCGTGGCAGATTCCGGTGGCCGACGTGGCCGTCACCACGATGAGCTTTCACGGCTACCTCGGCGAAGCCTTTGCGATGGGCGAGCGCACGCCGGTTGCCACGCTGGATGCCCCGGCTTCCGGCCGCATGGCGGTGGGCGAGGCGATCACCAACATCGCCGCGGCCGACATCCGTTCGCTCGGTGACGTGAAGCTCTCCGCCAACTGGATGGCTGCCGCTGGTCACCGGGGTGAAGACGTCAAGCTGTTCCGTACCGTCGAAGCCGTGTCGCAGTTCTGCCAGAAGGCCGGGCTGGCCATTCCGGTGGGCAAGGATTCGCTCTCGATGCGCACTGCCTGGCAGGACGACGGCGAGGACAAGCAGGTCGTGTCGCCGCTTTCGCTCATCGTGACCGGCTTTGCGAAGGTTGAGGACGTGCGTCGCACGCTGACCCCGCAGCTCCAGTTCCCGGAAGGCGTGGAGACCGAGCTGCTGCTGATCGATCTCGGCAATAACCAGAACCGCCTCGGCGGCTCGGTGCTGGCCCAGGCCTACAACTCGGTGGCCGAGCACGCGCCGGACGTGGACGCCGAACAGCTGGCAGCCTTCTTTGGCCTGATCCAGCAATGGCGCCAGGATGACCTGATCCTCGCCTACCACGACCGTTCTGACGGCGGCCTCTTCGCCACGCTGTGCGAAATGGCCTTTGCATCCAGGTGCGGCATCTCGGTGATGCTCGACACCGTTGCCTACGATCAGTACATGAACGACGTGGATGGTCTCGACAAGCGCCCCGATTCACTCAAGGGCCGCTTCAACGACATGCTTTTCAAGGCGCTGTTTGCCGAAGAGCTGGGCGCGGTGATCCAGATCCGGCGTGCCGACCGCAGCCGCTTTACCGAAGCCCTGCGTCAAGCCCGCCTCAGCTATCACTTTGTCGGCGAGCCGAACGACCGCGACGAGTTGCGTTTCTGGCGCAACGCCAAGCGTGTGTTCTGCGCACCGCGCGCCGAGTTGCTGCAGATCTGGTCGAATACCAGCTACCAGATCGCCCGCCTGCGTGACGACGCCGAATGCGCCAAGGAGGAATTCGAAGCGCTGGCCGACAACGCCAACCCCGGCCTGTCGGTAGCCCTGAGCTTCGATGCCGCCGACGATGTCGCTGCGCCCTTCATCGCCAGCGGTGTCCGGCCCAAGCTTGCGATCCTGCGCGAGCAGGGCGTGAACTCCCAGGCCGAAATGGCCGCCGCTTTCGAGCGTGCCGGTTTCGCGCCTTTTGATGTGCATATGTCCGATTTGCAGTCTGGTCGCGTGCATCTCTCGGACTTCACGGGCCTGGCGGCCTGTGGCGGCTTCTCGTATGGCGACGTGCTCGGTGCGGGGCAGGGCTGGGCCAAATCCATCCTGTTCAACCCAATGCTCCGCGAGCAGTTCGAAACCTTCTTCAAGCGCACCGATACCTTTGCGCTGGGCGTTTGCAACGGCTGCCAGATGATGTCCAACCTGGCCGAGATCATCCCCGGCGCCGAAACCTGGCCGCGCTTCCAGCGCAACCGCAGTGAGCAGTTCGAAGCCCGCTTCGTGATGGTGGAAGTGCAGGAAAGCCCGTCTATCCTGCTGGCCGGCATGGCGGGAAGCCGCATGCCTATCGTGGTGTCCCACGGTGAAGGCCGCGCGGTGTTCCAGGGTGTCGACGCCCAGGACAACGCCCAGATTGCGCTGCGCTACGTGGACAACACCGGTGCGGTGGCAAGGCGCTACCCGTTCAACCCGAACGGTTCGCCCGATGGCATCACCGGCCTGACCACGCCGGACGGCCGCTTCACGATCATGATGCCGCACCCGGAGCGCACTGCCCGGACGGTGCAGATGAGCTGGCATCCGGACAATCTCGGCGAGGATTCGCCGTGGCTGCGCATGTTCCGCAATGCGCGGAAATGGGTGGGATGAGGCATTGACGGGCGCTGAGCTGAGTGCTGCGCAGCGCCTGCGCTGATCGCTATGAACGAGGGGGCTTCGGCCCCCTCGTTTCATTCATGGAGCGGAGGCCGGCAAGCGCTTCGCGGAAGACGATGATTCCGACGCCGGGTGCGCCGGAAAGCTTTGTGCGGGGCAGAGCGGGTGTGATGTCGCAACGTTGGCGAGCGTAAAAAAGGCACCTCCCGCGTTATGCGGCAGGTGCCTTCGGGGTCTCGCTTTCTGGCTGCGCCTCGTGCGCGAGGGCGGGGGATTTTCGGTTTACATGCCCTGGTAGATCGGGCCTTCACCACCCTGTGGCGTTACCCAGTTGATGTTCTGGGTCGGATCCTTGATGTCGCATGTTTTGCAGTGCACGCAGTTCTGGGCGTTGATCTGGAGGCGCGGGTTGTCGCCTTCGGGGCTGCGCACGATCTCGTAAACACCGGCCGGGCAGTAGCGCTGTTCGGGCGCGTCGTACTTGGCGAGGTTGATCGAGATGGGCACCGAGGCATCCTTCAGCTGAAGGTGGCAGGGTTCGTCTTCCTCGTGGTTGGTGTTGGAGAGGAATACCGATGACAGCCGGTCGAAGCTGAGCTTGCCGTCGGGCTTGGGGTAGGCGATCGGGCTGCACTCTGCGGCCGGCTTGAGGGCAGTGTGGTCGGCGTGGTTGTGGAGCGTCCAGGGGACTTTGCCGCCGAAAAGCGTTTGCTCGGCGCCGAACAGAAAGGAGCCCAGCCACAGGCCCTTTTTCATGTAGGGCTTGAAGTTGCGCGTCTTGTGGAGTTCGGCGTGCAGCCAGCTGGACTTGAAAGCGGCCGGATAGGCTTCGAGTTCGTCCTGGGCACGGTTGGCGGCCAGGGCGTCATAGGCGGCTTCGGCTGCCAGCATGCCGGACTTCATGGCGGCGTGGGTGCCCTTGATGCGGGCGGCGTTGAGGAAGCCCGCATCGTCGCCGATCAGGCCGCCACCCGGGAAAACCAGCTTGGGCTGGCTCTGCAGGCCACCGGCTGTAATCGCCCGGGCGCCGTAGGCGAGACGCTTGCCGCCGCTGAGGAATTTGCTGATCTCGGGGTGCGTTTTGTAGCGCTGGAATTCCTCGAAGGGCGACAGGTAGGGGTTGCTGTAGTTGAGGCCGACCACGAAGCCGACCGCAACCAGATTGTCTTCGAGGTGGTAGCAGAAGCCGCCGCCGTAGGTGGCGGTGTCCATCGGCCAGCCGGCGGTGTGGACGACCAGGCCCTTGACGTGCTGGCCGGCCGGGATCTCCCACAGTTCCTTGATGCCGAGGCCGTAGGTTTGCGGATCGGCGCCTTCACGCAGATTGAAGCGTGCTTCGAGTTCCTTGCCGAGGTGGCCGCGGCAGCCTTCGGCAAACAGCGTGTACTTGGCGCGCAGTTCCATGCCCGGCTGAAAGTTTGGCCCTTGGGTGCCGTCCTTCAGGACGCCCATGTCACCGGTGATGACACCGGCTACCGCGCCATTTTCGTCGAACAGCAACTGGGCACCCGAGAAGCCCGGATAGACCTCGACACCCATCGCCTCGGCCTGCTCGCCGAGCCATTTGGCCAGGTTGCCGAGGCGGACGATGTAGTTGCCTTCGTTGTGAAAGGAGTCGGGGAGCAGGCCGTTGGGCACCTGGCGCCCCCCGGTTTCGGACAGGAAGATCACGCGATCTTCGGTGACCTCGGTATTGAGCGGGGCGCCGCGCTCCTTCCAGTCGGGAAGAAGTTCGTTGAGGGCGCGGGGGTCGACCACCGCACCGGAAAGAATGTGGGCGCCGATTTCGGCCGCCTTTTCGATCAGGCAGACCGTGAAGTCCTGCCCTTTTTCTGCTGCCAGTTGCTTGAGCCTGATCGCTGCGGCCAGGCCTGCCGGGCCGCCGCCTACGATCAATGCATCAAATTCCATCGAATCCCGTTCCATCGCTGTCACCTCCTGAAATTTTTTGATTTGTTGTGCCGTAACTTGCGAAGCGTAACTGGGCGTACGACCGAGGGCAATCCCGGCCACATGCCAACACCCGCAGGCCAACATACGCAGGCGTATGTTACATTGACCGGCCGCTCGTTGGGCACCCCCAAGGCGCCTGGAGAGCAGCTTTTCATCCAAAAAAACAGACAACAGAGGGGAACACCCGTCATGACTCATGCTATGCCCACGCAGGCCCCGACCCGCCGGCTGATCCTGACCACCAGAATTCCCGTCCGCTGGGGCGACATGGACGCTTACGGGCATGTCAACAACACGGTTTACTTCCGCTATTTCGAGCAGGCCCGCGTCGAGTGGCTGGAGCAAGCCGGTTCTGCGGTGACGCCGGACAATCCCGTTGCGCCTGTCATCATCAATGCCAGCTGCACCTTTCTGATCCCGGTCAATTATCCGTCGACAGTGGTGGTGCGCATGTATGCCGGCGAACCCGGCCGCAGCAGTGTGATGACCTGGTATGAGCTGGGTGTTGAGGGCGATGATCGTCTCTATTCCGAAGGGGCCTCGAAGGTGGTGTGGATGGATCCGGCCACCGGAAAGTCGGTTCCGCTCCCCTGCGCCATCCGTGCCGGGGTAAGCTGACATCTGCCGCATTCGACCGGACGCAGAGCCGGTATTCCGGATAACAGTTCAGTTGCAGGAGAGCCAGATGAGCTACCCCATCGCCGATCGCCCGTTGTGGGTTCCCGATGGCGGCAGGATCGCCGCCGCCAATATCACCGCCTTTGCCCGTCGAGCCGAGTCCCGCTGGGGCCGCAGCCTGCCCGCTTATGACGTGCTGCACGCCTGGTCGGTCAACGAGCCGGCCGAATTCTGGACTTCGGTCTGGGAGTCTGGCGAGGTGCGGGGGCAGATGGGCTCGGTCGTCCTCGAAGACGCCGAGCGCATGCCCGGCGCCCGCTGGTTTCCGGGGGCACGCCTGAATTTTGCCGAGAACCTGCTGCGCAGCCGTGACGACAGCGATGCGATGGTTTTCTGGGGCGAAGACAGGGTGAAGAACCGCCTTTCCCATGGTGACCTGTATCGCCAGGTGGCGCATTTTGCGGCTGCGCTGCAAGAACAGGGCGTCGTTGCCGGCGACCGGGTGGCGGCTTACATGCCGAACCTGCCGGAAACCATAGTCGTCATGCTGGCCGCGGCGAGCATCGGTGCGATCTTTTCATCCGCGTCGCCGGATTTCGGTGTGCAGGGTGTGCTCGACCGCTTCGGCCAGATCGAGCCCAAGGTGCTGGTGGCCGTCGATGGCTATTACTACAACGGAAAAATCGTCGACTGCCTCGACCGTCTGGCCGCGATCACCGATGGCCTGCCGTCGGTGAAACGCGTTGTCGTGGTGCCCTACGTGCATGCCCATCACGACATTTCGCATGTGCATCACGCCCGCATGCTGGTGGATTTCGTCAAGCCTTTCCTGGCGGAAACCGAGATTCCGTTTGTGCAGCTGCCTTTCGCACACCCGCTGTTCATCATGTATTCGTCGGGCACCACCGGCGTGCCCAAGTGCATCGTTCACTGTGCCGGCGGCGTGTTGCTGCAACACCTGAAAGAGCATCGCCTGCACGGCGACGTCAAGCCGGGTGACAAGCTGTTCTACTTCACCACCTGCGGCTGGATGATGTGGAACTGGCTGGTGTCGGGCCTTGCCTCCGGCGCCACGCTGCTGCTCTACGATGGTTCTCCGATGATCGGCAACGGCTCGATTCTCTTCGATTACGCCGCCGCCGAAGGCATGACCCATTTCGGTACGTCGGCCAAGTTTATCGACGGCATCGCCAAGGCTGGGCTCAGGCCGCGCGCCACCCACGATCTTTCGGCCCTGCGCGCCATGTTCTCGACCGGCAGCCCCCTGGTGCCCGAAGGTTTCGAATACGTCTATCGCGAGATCAAATCCGACATCTGCCTTTCGTCGATTTCCGGCGGTACCGACATCGTTTCGTGCTTCGTGCTCGGCAACCCGGCCTTGCCGGTGTGGCCTGGCGAGATTCAGTGCAAGGCCCTCGGCATGGCCGTGGATGTCTTCGATGAATCCGGCGCGCCGGTGAGGGGCGAGAAGGGGGAACTCGTCTGCACGCGCCCGTTCCCGGTGATGCCGCTGGGGTTCTGGAATGATGCCGGCGGGGCAAAATATCGCGCGGCCTACTTTGCGCGCTTTGAAAACGTGTGGTGTCACGGTGATTTTTCCGAGATCACCGCCCACGACGGGCTGATCATCTATGGTCGCTCGGACGCCACGCTCAATCCTGGCGGGGTGCGGATCGGCACTGCGGAAATCTACCGTCAGGTGGAAAAGCTCGGGGAGGTCGTCGAGTCCCTGGTGATTGGCCAGCAGTGGCCGCCGGGTGATGCCGGCGACGTGCGCGTGGTGCTCTTCGTCAAGTTGCGCGACGGGGTGGCCCTCGACGAAGCCCTGGCGGCACGGATTCGCCAGACAATCCGCGATAACACCACGCCACGCCATGTGCCAGCGAAAATCGTGCAGGTGACCGATATCCCGCGCACCAAGAGCGGCAAGATCGTCGAACTGGCGGTGCGCTCGGTCGTGCATGGCGAGGCTGTGAGGAATGTCGAGGCGCTGGCCAATCCGGATGCCCTCGAACAATTTCGGGCGCGCCCCGAATTACAGAACTGAGTGGGGGCAGCACATGTTGATGGATCGCAATAAATCCAGCCTGCTGGTCGTGGACGTGCAGGCGCGTCTGCTGCCGGCCATTGCCGACGGTGAAACGGTACTCGCCAACTGTATCTGGCTGGCCAGGGTGGCACAGCGGCTCGATGTGCCGGTGGTGGTTTCGGAACAGTACCCGGAAGGCCTGGGGCGCACGGCCGGGCCGCTGCTGGCTGCCGTGAGCGAGGCGCAGGTGGTCACCAAGACGCATTTTTCCTGCGTGTCGGACGGCTGCCTCGCGGGTACGCCGGTGGAGGCGCGCAGGCAGGTCGTGGTGGTGGGTACCGAGGCCCATGTCTGTGTGCTGCAATCCGTGCTGGAGCTGTGCTGGCAAGGCAAGGAGGTCTTCGTCGTCGCTGACGCCGTCGGCTCCAGGAAGCCGGCCGACCGGGAGGCGGCGCTCGAGCGCATGCGTCGCCACGGTGTCGAGATCGTCACCCGCGAGATGGTGGCTTTCGAATGGCTGCAGCGCAGCGCGACCCCGCTGTTTCGTGAAATCAACCGCGATTTCATCCGCGACAACTAGGTGCTTTTCTGATAGCGCTAAAGCGCGGGCCTGGATCGGGCGGCTCGGGATGCGTGTTTTACGCGGCCCGATGCCTCCTCCCGTTGAAGAAAGAGGTGTGGATCGGCTATCATTCCCCTTTCCAGAAGTCCCCCGTGTCATGACCAAATACGTCTTCGTTACCGGTGGTGTCGTGTCCTCTCTGGGCAAAGGCATCGCTGCCGCCTCTCTCGGGGCGATTCTTGAATCCCGCGGCATCAAGGTCACCCACCTCAAGCTCGACCCCTACATCAACGTCGACCCCGGCACGATGAGCCCCTTTCAGCACGGGGAAGTCTTCGTGACTGAAGATGGCGCCGAGACCGACCTTGATCTGGGCCATTACGAGCGTTTTACCAGCGCCAAGATGGGTCGTCGCAACAACTTCACCACCGGCCAGATCTACGAGGCCGTCATCAAGAAGGAACGTCGCGGCGAATACCTTGGCAAGACCGTCCAGGTCATTCCCCACATCACTGACGAGATCAAGACCTACGTCAAGCGTGGTGCCGAAGGCGCCGATGTGGCGATTGTCGAAGTGGGCGGCACCGTTGGCGACATCGAATCACTGCCCTTCCTCGAGGCGATCCGCCAGATGAGCATTGAAGAAGGTCGCCAAAGCACCTGCTTCATCCATCTCACGCTGCTGCCCTACATCCCGACTGCCGGCGAGCTGAAAACCAAGCCCACCCAGCACTCGGTCAAGGAACTGCGCGAGATCGGCATCCAGCCTGACATCCTGCTGTGCCGCGCCGACCGCTCCGTGCCGGCCGACGAGCGTCGCAAGATTGCGCTGTTCTGCAACGTGATGCCGGAAGCGGTGATCGAATGTCTCGATGCGGACTCCATCTACCGGATACCCGGCATGCTGCACGACCAGATGCTCGATGAAATCGTCTGTCACAAGCTGGGCATCCTTGCCCGCGCGGCCGATCTCACCATCTGGGAGCGCCTGATTGATGCGCTGCAAAACCCGCAACACAACCTGAACATCGCCTTCGTCGGCAAGTATGTCGATCTCACCGAGTCCTACAAATCGCTGATCGAAGCCCTCAACCATGCTGGCATGCACACCCGCAGCAAGGTCAATATCCACTATCTGGATTCCGAGGACATCGAAAAGAACGGCTGTGGTGCGCTCAAGGCCATGGACGCCATTCTCGTTCCCGGTGGCTTCGGCCGGCGCGGCACCGAGGGCAAGATCGCGGCGATCCGCTACGCCCGCGAGAACAAGCTTCCCTACCTCGGCATCTGCCTCGGCATGCAGCTGGCGGTAGTCGAGTTCGCCCGCGATGTGGCAGGCATGACGGGTGCGCACAGTACCGAGTTCGACAAGCACACCGATTACCCGGTGATCGGCCTGATCACCGAATGGCATGATGCCTCCGGCAAGGTCGAGACGCGCGGCGAGGATTCCGATCTTGGCGGCACCATGCGCCTCGGCGGCCAGGTCTGTCACCTGACCGATGGTTCGCTGGCCCGTGAAGTGTATGGCAAGCCCGATATCACCGAGCGCCACCGTCACCGCTACGAAGTGAACAACACGCTGCTGGCCAAGCTCGAAGCCCAGGGGCTGCGGGTTGCCGGTCGTGCGCCGGGCACCGATCTGTGCGAAATGATCGAACTGCCCTCCGACGTTCATCCGTGGTTTGTCGGCTGCCAGTTTCACCCGGAGTTCACCTCCAACCCGCGTAACGGCCACCCGCTCTTCACCGCCTTCGTCAAGGCTGCACTCGCCCATCAGCAGGGCGGCTGAAAGGAATCCCCATGAAACTCTGCGGCTTCGATGTCGGTCTCGACAAGCCCTTTTTCCTGATTGCGGGGCCCTGTGTCATCGAGTCCCGCGAGATGGCTTTCGAAACCGCGGCGGCGCTCAAGGAAATTTGCGCCGAGCTGGCGATTCCGTTCATCTACAAGTCCAGCTACGACAAGGCAAACCGGAGTTCCGGCACCTCCTACCGCGGCATGGGCATGGAAAAGGGCCTGGAAATCCTCGCCGAGGTTCGTGAGAAGCTTGGCGTGCCGATCCTTACCGATGTGCATACGACCGAGGAAGTGCCCCACGTGGCTGCAGTGGTCGATGTGCTGCAGACACCGGCCTTCCTGTGCCGGCAGACGGATTTCATCCATGCTGCCGCTGCATCCGGCAAACCGGTGAATATCAAGAAGGGCCAGTTTCTTGCCCCCGGTGACATGAAGAATGTCGTCGACAAGGCCCGTGAGGCCAATGGTGGCGCCGACACCATCATGGTCTGCGAGCGCGGCGCTTCCTTTGGATACAACAACCTGGTTTCCGACATGCGCTCGCTGGCAATCATGCGCGAGACCGGCTGCCCGGTTGTTTTTGATGCCACCCATTCCGTGCAGTTGCCTGGCGGGCAGGGCACGGTTTCGGGCGGTCAGCGCGAGTTCGTGCCGGTGTTGGCCCGGGCCGCGCTTGCCGTTGGTATCTCGGGTCTGTTCATGGAAACCCATCCCGATCCCGCAAAGGCCTTCTCCGACGGTCCCAACGCCTGGCCGCTGGGCAGGTTGAAGGCGCTGCTGGCAACCCTCAAGGGCATTGATGCAGTGGTCAAGGCGCAAGGTTTCGAAGAGCTGAAGTCCTGACCTTCCCGGCAAGGTGTCAGGCAGTTTCCCGGTTTTGAAGTTGAGGGCGATCCATTGGTCGCCGGTGTTCATTCTGTAAAGAGAGAGAAAGTTCATGAGCGCAATTGTTGATGTCATTGCCCGCGAGATACTCGATTCCCGCGGCAACCCCACCGTTGAAGCCGATGTGCTCCTGGAATCCGGCGTGATGGGTCGCGCCGCTGTTCCGTCCGGCGCCTCCACCGGCTCACGCGAGGCCATTGAGCTGCGCGACGGTGATGCCAGCCGTTACCTCGGCAAGGGCGTGCTGCAGGCCGTCGAGAACATCAACACCGAAATCTCGGAGGCCCTGATCGGCCTGGACGCCGAAGAGCAGGCCTTCATCGACAAGACCCTGATCGACCTCGACGGCACCGAGAACAAGTCCCGGCTCGGCGCCAATGCGCTGCTGGCTGTTTCGATGGCGGTTGCCAAGGCTGCTGCTGAAGAAGCCGGCTTGCCGCTGTATCGTTACTTCGGTGGCTCCGGCGGCATGGCCCTGCCGGTGCCGATGATGAACGTCATCAACGGCGGCGCCCACGCCAACAACTCCCTCGACATCCAGGAATGCATGATCATGCCGGTTGGCGTGAAGAGCTTCCGCGAAGCCCTGCGCTGCGGTGCCGAGATCTTCCATCACCTGAAGAAGCTGACCGACAATAAGGGCTACCCCACCACTGTCGGCGACGAAGGCGGCTTTGCCCCGAACGTTTCGGGCACCGAAGAAGCCCTCAACATGATCCTCGAAGCGACCGTCAACGCAGGCTACGAGCCGGGCCGTGATGTGGTTCTGGCTCTCGATTGCGCGGCTTCCGAGTTCTACAAGAACGGCAGGTACGAGCTGGCTGGCGAAGGCCTGTCGCTCACGTCGGAAGGTTTTACCGACTACCTCGCCACGCTGGTCGAAAAGTTTCCCATCGTTTCGATCGAGGACGGCATGGCCGAGGGCGACTGGGAAGGCTGGAAGATTCTGACCGATCGTCTCGGCAAGCACGTTCAGATCGTTGGTGACGACCTCTTCGTGACCAATACCCGCATCCTGAAAGAAGGCATCGAGAAGGGTGTCGCCAACTCGATCCTCATCAAGATCAACCAGATTGGCACCTTGACCGAAACCTTCGCTGCGGTCGAAATGGCCAAGCGTGCGGGCTACACCGCGGTGATCTCCCACCGCTCCGGCGAGACCGAAGATTCCACCATCGCCGACATCGCCGTGGGCCTCAACGCGATGCAGATCAAGACCGGCTCGCTGTCCCGTTCGGATCGTATCTCCAAGTACAACCAGCTGCTGCGCATTGAGGAAGATCTTGGCGATACCGCCTTCTACCCTGGTGTTTCCGCCTTCTACAACCTGCGTAATCGCTGATCGCAGGCGGGGTTGGCCGGTTCAGGCCGGCCGACCCCCAGCTGGATGTTCCCATGCGCTGGCCTACTCTCGTCCTTACGCTTCTCGTCATAGTCTTGCAGTATCCCCTGTGGATCGGCAAGGGCGGCTGGCTGCGCGTCTGGGAAGTTGAAAAACAGCTGACAGCCCAGAAAGAGGGCAACAACAAGCTGGAGCAGCGCAATACCGGCCTTGAGGCTGAAGTGCGTGATCTGAAGACGGGTTATGAAGCCGTCGAAGAGCGGGCGCGATTCGAGCTTGGCCTTACCAAGCCCGACGAAGTCTTTGTCCAGATTCCCCAGTTGAAGTAATCAGACGCCGGACAGCTGCGAAGCGGCAATTTCCGGGGCTCATGTGCCGGACATTCCTTTGATGGCCGCAAGGAGTCCAAGCGTAGAACCATCCCTTTTCGCGTTGGCACCGTTCTCGATGCTGCGTGCCATGTTCTTCCCCAATTCGACCCCGTACTGGTCGAAGCTGTTGATTCCCCAAATCCATCCCTGCACAAAAACCTTGTGTTCATAGAGCGCAAGGAGTTGCCCGACGCTGAACGGTGTAATCGCCGGCATGAGCAGCGTCGTGCTCGGCTGATCGCCTGGGCAGACCAGATGCGGAGCGAGGCGTTCGATCTCGTTTTCGTCCACACCACGTGCCCGGAGTTCGTCCCGCGCTTCGCCCAGTGTGCGACCCAGCATGAGGGCCGCCGATTGCGCCAGGGCGTTGTCGATCAGGCTGAGGGTGGCTGGCGAGGGGGCAGCGCAGACCGGCACCACGAAGTCGAAGGCGACCTTGCGGGTGCCCTGGTAGAAAAGCTGGTGGTAGGCGTGCTGGCCGACAGTCCCTGGCCCGCCGAAAATGATGGGTGCGGTTTGCCAGCTGACTTGCTTGCCGCTGCGATCGACGGATTTTCCGTTGCTCTCCATTTCGAGTTGCTGGAGGTAGGAGGGCAAGCTGCGCAGGCGGTGGCTGTAGGGCAGCATCGCGTGGCTGTCGATGCCGAGGAAGGTCGCGTTCCAGATGCCGAGCAGGGCGGCCAGTACGGGCAGGTTGGTGGTGAAGGGCGCGCTGGCAAAGTGCGCATCCATGCTGCGTCCGCCGGCGAGGAATTCGTCGAAAGCGTCCGCGCCGAAGGCGAGCATCAGCGGCAGGCCGATTGCCGACCACACCGAGAAGCGTCCGCCTACCCATTCCGGCATCGGGAAAATGGCGTCGGCCGCGATGCCGAAATCGCGGGCTGCGGCGACGTTGTTGCTGATGGCAACGAAATGCCGCGAGATGTCAGCGCTTTCTCCGAGTGCGCTGGTGAGCCATGCCAGAGCTGTTCTGGCATTGAACAGGGTTTCGGCCGTGGAGAAGCTCTTCGAGGCGACGATGAAAAGTGTCTCTTCCGGGTTGGCTCGCTGCAGGATTGCTTCAATCTCGGTGGGATCGATATTCGCGGCGAAAGACAGCTCGAGGCGCTGCGGAATCGAGGGCGCGAAGGCTTCTGCCAGGAGGCGGGGGCCGAGATCGGAGCCGCCAATGCCAATGTGGACGACATGCCTGAACTTGCGACCCGTGGCGCTGACTGCGTCACCCTGGTGAATCCTGGTTACGAATTCCTTGAGGCGCTTGTGCGTGGCGGACATTTCGTCACGGGCTGCGACAGGCGTGCGCTCGAAAAGCCGTGCGGCGCAGTGCAGCACGGCGCGGCGTTCCGTGAAGTTGATCAGTTCACCTGACAGCATTGAGTCAATGCCAGTCTGAAGACTCGCCTCGTCGGCCAGCGCCAGGAGCTCGAGCATGATGGCGGCGTTGATCTGCTGTTTCGAGTAATCGAGGAGCAATCCGTCGCTGGCGCACGAGAAACGTGCAAAACGATCTTCATCATGCTCGAACGCCTCGCGCAGGGTGTGTGTGCCGATTGCTGCGGCGTGGCGTTGGAGGGCGGAGGCGGCGCTGCTTTGGTCCAGGCGGAAAGAAAGGTGATCAGTCACGGCGATAAAGTCTGAAAATCTCGGCTTTGCGGCCACCACCGAGGCGGCGCTCCCACATCATGAGGCCCTCACCCCGGATGTTTCGGGGATTGCCGCCGGTGTTATAGGTCAACAGCATTTTGCATTCGGTGGCCGCGCCGTAAGGACGGGTACGAACGTCAGCGAAATAATCCAGCGCGGCGCGCTGTGTGTCGCCGAGGCCTTTGCGGGCGATGCAGCCTTGTTGCTGCCTGGCCAGAACGGCCCCGAGTTCGGTTGCTACCGGCTGGTAGTTCTTGGTGTAGGCGAACCAGGGCTGCCAGAGTGTGACCGCGAGGCACCACAGGAGGGTCATCCCCAGCGCCCAGTTGGTCGTGCCGCGCACGGGAGTGCGCCGGGTCAGCATCGGCAGGAAAATCAGGGCCAGGCTGATAAGGGCGCCGATCACGCCCCCCGAGGCCAGGCTTACGCCGGGAAAATCGGGTGCCATTTTTGCGACCTGGCGCGCCAGTCCTGGCGGCCAGCCAAAATGCAGGGCGCTCCAGCCGAGCCAGACGAGCAGCGCAAAAAAGATGAAGGTCATCACGCCGAACCAGTCGAAGGCGTTGGCTGCGCCACGGCGCAGGCTCGCAACCCCAAGCGCGGCCAACAGACAGAAGGGCGGGAGGACCGGGAGCGCGTTGGCGGGGCGGAGGTTGCCGGTTGTTGCCACAACGACGAGGGCTAGCAGGGCTGCCGTGATGGGTAGCGCCAGCCCGAGTGTTGTCAGGGATTGCCTGCCGCGCCAGATGCCCCAGCCCGCGATGGGCCACAGCGGCCAGGCGAACCAGCCCAGAAGTTGCAGGAGCTTGTCGAACTCGGCCAGGTGGGAGGCGTGGGGCAGTGCGGCGGCGAGTTCGTCCTTCCACCACAGGGCGAGTTCGCCCGGGTGTGTCAGGGCGATGCCAAGCAGCCACGAGCCGCCGATGAGGCTTGCGACCGCGAGACCGAGGGCCGTGGCGCCGAAAACCGTGCGTGTGCGGCAGTCGGGGCACAGCAGAGGCGCGGCGAGCATGACCGGCAGCGTCAGCACCGCGCCGGGCAGGCCACCCGCGAGGAAGGCCAGGCCGCTTCCGATGCCGGCTTCGAGTCCACCGTGAACAGGGCGATCCTTTATATGGGCCAATCCGGCATAGCACAGGGCCATGCCGGTCAGTTGGGCCAGCATCGGCTGGGTTTCGTGGGCGTGGACAACCAGGCCGACGGAGCCGAGCCCGAGCAGGATTGCGGGCGAGAACGCGGATGCGCCGTAAAGGCGTTTTGCGGCAAGGCCGATCCAGTAAAGGAAGGCCGCGGTGAACACGCTGCTGGCGAGGCGGGCTGCGTCGTGCACCGGGATCCACCCACCCAAGGCCTTGGCCAGAATGGCGCCGACCCAGTAGTAGAGCGGCGGATAATCGTGAAAGGGCTCGCCGGCCAGTTCGGGCAGCAGCCAGCTACCACGGGTCAGGATGGCGTGGATGGGACCCAGATGGGTGAGATCGTCACCGCGCCACGGAAGGTGTCCGGTGGCGCCGACAAGCAGGTACACGGCGATGAGCAATGCCAGTGGCCAGCCCTCGAAAGAGGCCGGCAGGGCGAAGCGGAGGGCGGCGTTGGGCATGGCTTGGACGGCTCGGTCGGTGTGCCTGTAGCGTGGCGCTGGCGACAATCAGCAGACGATAAAAAAGGCAGCCTCGGCTGCCTTTTTCGGTCGATGCCGGCGAATGGGCGGTGATCAGCCCAGGCGCTGCACGGAACCGTACTTCTGGCGGAAGCGCTCGACGCGACCCGCGGTGTCGACGATCTTTTGCTTGCCGGTGTAGAACGGGTGGCAGGCGGCGCAAACTTCCACGTGGTACTTGGGCTTGCCCATGGTGGAGCGGGTGGTGAAAACGCTGCCGCAGGAGCAGGTTACTTCCACTTCGGTGTAGTTCGGATGGATATCGGCTTTCATCGCGGGGTTCCTTTGAGTTGCAAGTGGGTGGTGAATTTGGCCACCCGGAAACGCAGTATTCTGAACTATTTCAGCGTCTTGGGCAAGGTTTATAAAAACCTGGCGACAAAGGCGCCAACGCGGTCAGCCGGCAGGGGAAGCCAGACCCGGTGATCGCTGCCCGGAACGCGCTGAATTTCATCGCCCGACGGGCTGACGAGGCGTTCGACGCGGATCTCGCTGTTGCCGGAGGGGTGCACGAGTTCGAGCCGGTCGCCAATGCCAAAGCCGTTCTTCGAGGCGATTTCGGCCATGCCGCGTTCGGCATCAAAAGACACGACATCGCCCACGTAAAGGCTGCGGCCGGATTCCGAGTGGCCGCGCAGGTAGTTCTGGGTTTCGTGGGGTGTGTGGCGCTGCAGGAAGCCGTCTGTGTAGCCGCGGTTGGCGAGGCCTTCGAGCTGGCCGAGCAGGGCCGGGTCGAGGCCACGGCCTGCAACCGCATCGTCGATGGCCTGGCGGTAGGCCTGGCAGGTGCGGGCGACGTAGTAGGGGCTCTTGGTCCGGCCTTCGATCTTGAAGGAGTCGATGCCGATTTCGGTGAGCCGCTGGATGTGCTCGATGGCCCGCAGATCCTTGGAGTTCAGGATGTAGGTGCCGTGCTCGTCTTCTTCGATGGGCATGTATTCGCCGGCGCGCTTGCTCGGCTCTTCGAGCAGGTAGACGTCACCGCTGGCGTCGGATTTGCCTTCGTGGGTCTTGAAATCCCAGCGGCAGGAGTTGGTGCAGCTGCCCTGGTTGGGGTCGCGGTGGTTGAAGTAGCCCGAGAGCAGGCAGCGGCCCGAGTAGGCGATGCACAGGGCGCCGTGGATGAAGACTTCGAGTTCGGTGTCGGGGCAGTCCTGGCGGATCGAGGTGATTTCGTCGATGGACAGCTCGCGGGACAGGATGACCCGCGAGATGCCGGCCATTTCCCAGAAGCGCACGGCGGCGCCATTGACGGTGTTGGCCTGGACTGAGAGGTGGATGGGCATGTCCGGGAAATTCTCGCGGACCATCATGATCAGGCCGGGGTCGGACATAATCAGGGCGTCCGGGCCGAGGGCGATGACCGGCGCGATGTCCTTGATGAAAGTCTTGATCTTGGCGCCGTGGGGATAGATGTTGGCGACAACATAGAATTTTTTTCCCAGCGCGTGGGCGCGCTGGATGCCGTCGGCGAGGACGGGCAGCTCGCCGAAATCATTGTTGCGCACGCGCAGCGAATAGCGTGGCTGGCCGGCGTAGATGGCGCTGGCGCCGAAGCCGAAGGCGGTGTCGAGCATGGCCAGGGAGCCGGCCGGCGCGAGGAGTTCCGGGGTTTTGCGGGTCATGAATAATGCGGCAGGTTGGGGCGCACGCGGAGGGCGTGCCGGGGGTCAGCGGTAAGCGTCCAGCGTTTTGTTCCACTGGGCCAGGGTGGGGCTCTGGGTGTGGAGTTGGCTCTGGAGGAGCTCTTCGGCCATTTCGAGCATGGCTTTTTGTTCTTTGCCGAGAAACTGGATCGGCTGGGTTTCGAGGTGAACCAGGAGGTCGCCTGCCTTGCGCCGCCCGCGGCCGGGGAAGCCGGCTTCGGCGACGCGGATTTCGGGGGTCGATGCGCCTTCGTTCAGCAGCACTTCACGCACGCAGGTGAGGGTTGGCACGTCGATGGTTCCGCCCGCGAGGAGGCGGAAGATGCTGACCGGCACCTTGACGTGGACGTCGTGCTTTTCGAGGCGGAAAAGCGCGTGGGGGAGCGCCTTGAGTGTGAGATAGAGATCGCCGGGCTCGCCGTTTGCGGGGGCCGGGCCGCCCTGGCCTGCAACGCGGAGCTCCTCGCCCGGAAGCATCGCCGGCGGAATGCTCACGGCGAGCTGGCGATCGGCGGGGTTCCAGCCGCGGCCTTCACAGGACGGGCAGCGGGTGTCGGTGGTGAAGCCCTTGCCGCTGCAGTGCGGGCAGGGTTTGAGGCCGCCATCGAGACGCAGGCGGCCGCTGCCGTGGCAGTGGCCGCACATGCTGGTGCGGCCGTAGCTGCGCTGGCCGCTGCCCTCGCATTCGCCGCAATCGACGCGACCGGCCACGGTGACGGTGACGGTTGCGCCCCGGGCGGCCTGGATGAGGTCGACGAAGACTTCCTGGCGGCGATCTTCGCCCTTGGGTTTGCGGCTTCTGGGTGGCGGCTTCGGGGGGGATTCGGGGGCGGGCTCGTCCCTGGCGTCGGTGTCGTCGCCCGCGTCGTCAGGGTTGCGGCTGAGGTGTTCGAAGGCCTCGCGGACGAGGCGAAACTGGACGTGGGCCTGGGGATCGGCGTTGCGGTCCGGGTGCCAGCGCATGGCCAGGCGCTTGTAGGCGCGCTTGATCTCGGCGGCACTGGCATCGGGCGCAACGCCCAGGATTTGATGGAAATCGACGGCAGACATTTCGATATTCTATCTCGTCGCGCGCAATCGACGGGGCTGCGATGTGCGGCCGGGCGAACTCCGGATGCGGGCCGAAGTGCGCGGCCCGAGTGTGTCGGGGTGCGCGAACGCCGCGCTGAGTCAGGGTTTGTCGTGCTTGCGCCGGTCTTGGCGGCATTCGTGCAGGCATTCGATGGAGCCGTCTTCGTGGGCGACTTCCAGGCGGGCGGCAAAGCCCCACAGGCGGGCGACGTGCTTGAGGACTTCCTCGGTGTCGCCAGCGAGTGGTCGACGCAGGTAGGCCTGGTGACGCAGGGTGAGGGAGCGGTCGCCGCGCAGGTCTACGTTCCAGACTTGCAGGTTGGGCTCGCGGCTGCCGAGGTTGTAGTTGTCGGAGAGAATTTCGCGGACGCGGCGGTAGCCGGTTTCGTCGTGGATGGCGGAGATCTTGAGCTTGGGGTCCTTGTCGTCATCGAGAATGGCGAAGAGGCGGAAGTCGCGCATCACCTTGGGCGACAGAAACTGGGCGATAAAACTTTCGTCCTTGAAGTTGCGCATCGCGAAGTCGAAGGTTTCCTGCCAGTTGCTGCCGGCGATGTCGGGGAACCAGTGGCGGTCTTCATCCGTGGGGTGTTCGCAGATGCGGCGGATGTCCTGCCACATGGCAAAACCGAGGGCGTAGGGGTTGAGGCCCTGGTACCAGGGTTGGTTGTAGCCGGGCTGGTAGACGACGTTGGTGTGGGAGTGCAGGAACTCCATCATGAAGGTGTCGGACAGCAGGCCTTCATCGTAGAGGGTGTTGATGAGGGTGTAGTGCCAGAAAGTGGCCCAGCCTTCGTTCATGACCTGGGTCTGGCGCTGGGGGAAGAAATACTGGCTGACCTTGCGCACGATGCGCACGACTTCGCGCTGCCAGGGTTCAAGCAGCGGGGCGTTCTTCTCGATGAAATAAAGAAGGTTTTCCTGGGGCTCGGATGGAAAGCGGTGGTGTTCGACCGTGGGCGCCTTGGCGAGCTGGGTCGGCAGGGTGCGCCACAGGTCGTTGACCTGGCTTTGCAGGTATTCGGCGCGTTCGCGCTGACGGGTGAGTTCTTTGGTGAGTGACAGTTTTGCCGGGCGCTTGTAGCGGTCGACGCCGACATTCATCAGCGCGTGGCAGGAGTCGAGCAGCAGCTCCACTTCTTCTTCGCCGTGGCGCTCCTCGCATTGGGTGAGGTAGTTGCGGGCAAAGATCAGGTAATCGACGATGGCGTCGGCATTGGTCCATTGCCGGAAAAGGTAATTGCCCTTGAAGAAGCTGTTGTGGCCGTAGGCGGCGTGGGCAATCACCAGGGCCTGCATCGTCATGGTGTTTTCTTCCATGAGGTAGGCGATGCAGGGGTTGGAGTTGATGACGATCTCGTAGGCAAGGCCCATCTGGCCGCGGCGATAGCCCTTTTCGGTTTGCAGGAAGCTTTTGCCGAAGGACCAGTGGTGGTAGTTCACCGGCATGCCGACCGACGAGTAGGCGTCCATCATCTGCTCGGATGTGATCAGCTCGACCTGGATCGGGTAGGTGTCGAGCTTGAATTCGCGGGCCACCCGATCGATTTCGACGTGGTAGGCGTCGATGAGTTCGAAGCTCCATTCGCCGGGCGAGGGAAGCGGCTTCTTGCGCTTGGGTCTGCCTGGGGTGTTCATGCCAGCTTCTTTTTGAAAAGTTCGCGGAACACCGGGTAGATGTCCGGCAGATTTTCGATGTGCTGCATTGCGAAGTTGGTGTGGGCGCCGAGCAGTTTTTCGTATTCGCCCCACAGGTTCTGCTGCTCGCCGCGGGTGATCTCGATGTAGGCGAAGTACTGCACGAAGGGCAGGATGGTCTGGGCGAGCATTTCGCGGCAATGGGGCGAGTCGTTGTCCCAGTTGTCGCCGTCGGAAGCCTGGGCCCCGTAGATGTTCCAGGCGCCGTTGGCGTAGCGTGAATGCAGGATTTCCTTCATCAGTTCCAGCGCGCTGGAAACCACCGTGCCGCCGGATTCCCGCGAGTGGAAGAAATCTTCTTCGTTCACTTCCTTGGCCACCGTGTGATGGCGGATGAAGACGATATCGATGTGTTCGTAAGTGCGGGTGAGGAAGAGGTAGAGCAGCATGAAGAAGCGCTTGGCGATGGACTTCTTTTCCTCGTCCATCGAACCGGACACGTCCATGATGCAGAACATCACCGCCTGGGTGGTGGGCTTGGGCACCTTGATGCGGTTGTTGTAGCGCAGATCGAAGGTGTCGATGAAGGGAATGGCGTCGATCTTGGCGCGCAGGATGCCGATCTCGTCCTTCAGGCGGACGACTTCAGGGTCGTCGTCAGGGCGGGTTTCGAGGAGCTCGTCGAGCTGCCGCTGCAGATCCCGCAGCCTGCCCTGGTAGGGCGAGGCGAGGGCCAGCCGGCGGCCCAGCGCGCCGCGCAGGGAACGCACCACGTTGATGTTGGCCGGCGTTCCGTCATTAGTGAAACCGGAGCGCTGGCTCTTGTATTCCTGGATGCGGGCGAGCTGGGTTTTGACGAGATTGGGCAGCGCGAGGTCGTCGAAAAAAACATCGAGGAATTCCTCGCGGGACAGGTTGAAGACGAAGTCGTCCTCGCCTTCGCCGTCCTTGCTGGCTTTGCCCTTGCCCGAACCCCCGCCGGCGCCGCCCTGTGGGCGATTGACCTGGTCGCCGGTCGAGAACTGGTCGTTGCCGGTGAATACCGTTTCCCAGATTCCGCCGCGGCCATGGCGAAATCGGGGCTCGGACAAATCCTTGCCGGGAATGGAGACGCTCTCGCCGTTATCCAGATCCTTGATCGAGCGGCCGGAAATTGCATCGGCCACGGCTTCGCGGATCTGGTGCTTGAAGCGGCGCATGAATCGCTGCCGGTTGACGGCGCTTTTGTTGCGGCTGTCGAAGCGGCGGTCGATGATCCGTACCATTCGGGCCTCCCGAACTTTTGGCGTTCCGCCGGCTGGCCGGCGGGTCGTCAAGACGACTTGCGAACGCGCAGGTACCACTCGCACAGCAAGCGGACCTGCTTCTCGGTGTAGCCCTTTTCGATCATCCGATTGACGAAGTTCTGGTGCTTCTTCTGGTCGTCGCCGCTGGCTTTGGCATTGAAGCTGATCACCGGCAGGAGGTCTTCGGTATTCGAGAACATCTTCTTCTCGATCACCGCGCGGAGCTTTTCGTAGCTGGTCCAGCTCGGGTTCTTGCCGCTGTTCTTGGCCCGGGCGCGCAGCACGAAGTTCACCACCTCGTTGCGGAAATCCTTCGGGTTGCTGATGCCAGCCGGCTTCTCGATTTTTTCCAGCTCGTCGTTGAGGGCGTTGCGGTCGAGAATCTCGCCGGTGTTCTGGTCGCGGTATTCCTGGTCCTGGATCCAGAAATCGGCGTAGGTGACATAGCGGTCGAAAATGTTCTGGCCGTATTCGCTGTAGCTTTCAAGGTAAGCCGTCTGGATTTCCTTGCCGATGAATTCGGCGTAACGCGGGGCGAGGAATTCCTTGATGAAGGCCAGGTACTTGGATTCGTTTTCGGGCGGGTATTGTTCTTGGGCGATCTGCTGTTCGAGAACGTACATCAGGTGCACCGGGTTGGCGGCAACTTCACGGTGATCGAAGTTGAACACCTTGGACAAGACCTTGAAGGCAAAGCGGGTGGAGAGGCCGGTCATGCCTTCATCGACGCCGGCGTAGTCGCGGTATTCCTGGTAGCTCTTGGCCTTGGGATCGGTGTCCTTCAGGTTTTCACCGTCATAGACCCGCATCTTCGAGAAGAGGCTGGAGTTCTCGGGTTCCTTGACCCGCGAGAGCACCGCAAACTGCGCCATCATCTTGAGGGTGTCGGGCGCGCAGGGCGCCTGCGACAGCGAGCTGTTGGTCAGCAGTTTTTCGTAGATGCGCACTTCGTCCGAGACGCGCAGGCAGTAGGGCACCTTCACGGTGTAGATGCGGTCGAGGAAAGCCTCGTTGTTGCGGTTGTTCTTGAAGGCTGTCCATTCCGATTCGTTGGAGTGGGCCATCACGATGCCGTCGAAGGGAATCGCCCCGAAACCTTCGGTGCCCTTGTAATTGCCTTCCTGGGTGGCGGTAAGGAGCGGGTGGAGCACCTTGATCGGGGCCTTGAACATTTCGACGAATTCAAGCAGCCCGCGGTTGGCCAGGCACAGGCCGCCCGAGTAGGAATAGGCGTCCGGATCATCCTGGGAGTATTGCTCCAGCTTGCGGATGTCGATCTTGCCAACCAGCGAGGAGATGTCCTGGTTGTTCTCGTCGCCCGGCTCGGTCTTGGCCACCGCAACCTGGCGCAGTACCGACGGGCGCAGCTTGACGACGCGGAACTTGGTGATGTCGCCGTTGAACTCGTGCAGCCGCTTGACCGCCCACGGGCTCATGATCGTGGCGAGGTAGCGCCGCGGGATGCCGTAGTCGGCCTCGAGAATGCGGCCGTCTTCATCCACATTGAAAAGGCCCAGCGGCGACTCATGCACCGGCGAACCCTTGATGGCGTAGAACGGAACCTTCTCGACCAGGCTCTTGAGCTTTTCGGCCAGCGAACTCTTGCCGCCGCCCACCGGGCCGAGAAGATAGAGGATCTGCTTCTTCTCCTCCAGCCCCTGCGCCGCATGCCGGAAATACGACACGATGTTCTCGATCGATTCCTCCATTCCGTAAAAATCGCGGAAGGCTGGATAGATCTTGATCATCTTGTTGGAAAAAATGCGCGACCTGCGCGGGTCGAGACGGGTGTCGACGAGTTCAGGCTCTCCGATCGCCTGCAGCATGCGTTCGGCCGACGTGGCATAGGCAATCGGATCGGACTTGCACAGCTCCAGGTATTCCTGGACCGACATTTCCTCTTCCCGGGCCGACTCGTAACGGTTCTGGAAGCTGGTAAAGATACTCATCAGATGTCTCCTGGAACAGGTGTCCCGTTCGGGCACCGGATTCGCCGTCGCCTGCAGCGCAGAAGGTGGCGCGTGACGCAGATCGCTTGCTGAGCACCTCGTCGGCCTGCGGATTGACCGCCAGGGCTGAGGATTCCGGGTGTTCCATCTCATGTGATAGTGCAAAGGAGAGGTGAGTTCCATGAATTCACCGGGAGTTTTTCACGCTCGATGCTCTGGAACCACGCATTGGCGCGGCATTGCTAGAGGTGCTGCGAGCCAATCAAGGGCCTGTGATAGACTAAAGGTTTTTCCGACGACTTCATTGAAGCCCGGGTGGAAAATGCACGGGTTTGGGGCACGGGTTTTGCTCCGTGACCACCGCCCGTTTCGCTAAGCGTTTTTGTCCAGAGACCGAACAGGAATTTTCATGAGCAACCAGGAAACCGTGGTGAGCGCGCTCGAGCGCCGTATTGACATGTCCGTGCCGCTGGCCGATATCGAAAAGGATGTGGAGGCCCGCCTCAAGCAGATGGCCCGCACCGTCAAGATGCCGGGCTTCCGCCCGGGCAAGGTTCCGTTCCGTATGGTGGCCCAGTCTTACGGCCAGCAGGCCCGCTCCGAAGCCATTGGCGCCGCTGTCGAGCGCGTGCTCGGCGAGCAGATCCGTACCCTTGGCCTGCGCGTCGCCGGCTACCCGAGCATCGAGCCGAAAGATGGCACCAGCACCGAAGCGCTGGAGTTCACCGCCGTGTTCGAGGTCTACCCGGAAGTGTCGATCGCCGATGTGAGCGCCCAGGAAGTCGAGCGCCCGCTGCTTGAAGTCGGCGATGCCGAAGTCGACCAGACCCTCGAAGTCCTGCGCAAGCAGCGCACCACCTTCGCGGCCGTCGAGCGTGCCGCCCAGGATGGCGACCGCGTGGTCGTCGACTTCACCGGCCGCAAGGACGGTGTCGAATTCGAAGGCGGCAAGGCCTCCGATTTCGCCTTCGTGATCGGCGCAGGCCAGATGCTCAAGGATTTCGAAACCGCTGTGCTCGGCCTGAATGCCGGCGACAGCAAGACTTTCGACATGACCTTCCCGGCTGATTACCACGCTGGCAATCTGGCCGGCCAGACGGTCCAGTTCGACGTGGTGGTGAAGAAGGTTGAAGAGCCCAAGCTGCCCGAGGTCGATGCCGAGTTCGCCAAGTCCCTGGGTATCGCCGATGGCGATGTCGCCAAGATGCGCGAAGAAGTGAAGGGCAACCTCGAGCGCGAAGTGAAGCGTCGCATCCAGGCCAAGATCAAGGAGCGCGTCATGAACGTGCTGATCGAGACCAACCCGATCGAAGTGCCGAAGGCGCTGGTCGATCAGGAATCCCGGCAACTGGCTGAAAACGCCAAGAAGGATTTCGAAGCCCGCGGCATGCAGACCAAGAATCTGCCGATCGACGCCGGCTGGTTCGCCGAGCAGGCGGCCCGCCGCGTCAAGCTCGGCCTGATCATGTCCGAGCTGGTCAAGAGCAAGGAACTCCACGCCAAGCCCGAGCAGATCCGTGCCACCATTGAAGACTTTGCCGCCAGCTACGAAGATCCGAGCGAAGTGGTGGGTTGGTATTACTCCCAGCCCCAGCGCCTGGCCCAGGCCGAAGCGCTGGTGATCGAAGACAACGTGGTGGAATGGGTCGTCAGCAACGCCAAGACGACCGACAAGGCCACCTCCTTTGACGACCTGATGGGCAATGCGGCTTAATTTCCGCGAAGAGAGCGACGTTTAAATGAATCCAACGACACCCCCGTATTCTCAAAGTGACTGGAATCCGGTCGGCCTCGGCCTCATTCCGATGGTGGTCGAGCAGAGCGGTCGCGGCGAGCGGTCCTACGACATCTACTCGCGCCTGCTCAAGGAGCGGGTGGTGTTTTTGGTGGGCCCCGTCAATGACATCACGGCCAACCTGATCGTCGCCCAGTTCCTGTTCCTTGAATCCGAGAATCCGGACAAGGACATTTTCTTCTACATCAACTCCCCCGGCGGTTCGGTCACGGCCGGCATGGCGATCTACGACACCATGCAGTTCATCAAGCCGAACGTGAGCACCCTGTGCATCGGGCAGGCGGCCAGCATGGGCGCCTTTCTGCTGGCGGCCGGCGAAAAGGGCAAGCGTTTCTCGCTGCCCAACTCGCGGGTCATGATTCACCAGCCGCTCGGCGGTTTTCAGGGCCAGGCCTCGGATATCGAAATCCACGCCCGCGAAATCCTGGCGCTGCGTGCCAAGCTCAACGGCATGCTGGCCAAGCACACCGGTCAGTCGATCGAAAGCATCGAACGGGATACCGACCGGGACAACTTCATGTCTGCGGAAGACGCGGTGCGCTACGGTCTGGTGGACAAAGTCCTGACCAGTCGCGCCGAAGCGGCTTGATCCTCCCCTAGCATCAGTACAGAGAGAAAGGGCAGTAATGGCGGACAAGAAAACGAGCGGAGAAAAGCTCCTTTATTGCTCGTTCTGCGGCAAGAGCCAACACGAGGTCCGCAAGCTGATTGCGGGCCCGTCCGTGTTCATCTGCGATGAATGCATCGAGCTCTGCAACGACATCATTCGCGATGAAATTACTGCAGATACCGGCGGCGCCAAGGGCGTCAAGGGCGAGCTTCCGTCACCCCGCGAGATCAGCGAGATCCTCGACCAATATGTGATTGGTCAGGGCCCGGCCAAGCGCATCCTCGCCGTGGCGGTGTACAACCACTACAAACGACTGCGTCACCTGTCCAAGACCCATGACGATGTCGAGCTGTCGAAGAGCAACATCCTGCTGGTCGGCCCCACCGGCTCCGGCAAGACGCTCCTCGCCCAGACCCTGGCTCGCCTTCTCAACGTGCCTTTCGTGATGGCAGATGCGACGACGCTCACCGAAGCCGGCTATGTCGGTGAGGACGTCGAGAACATCATCCAGAAGCTCTTGCAAAAGTGCGACTACGATGTGGACAAGGCGCAACAGGGCATCGTTTACATCGACGAAATCGACAAGATTTCCCGCAAGTCCGACAACCCGTCGATCACCCGCGACGTGTCCGGCGAAGGCGTCCAGCAGGCCCTGCTGAAGCTGATCGAAGGCACCATCGCATCGGTACCGCCACAGGGCGGGCGCAAGCATCCGAACCAGGATTTCGTGCAGGTGGATACCACCAACATCCTGTTCGTTTGTGGCGGTGCGTTCGATGGTCTCGACAAGGTGATCCGCAACCGTACCGAGAAGTTCGGGATCGGTTTCGGTGCCGAAGTGAAGAGTCGCGAGAACAAGAACATCTCCGAGTCCCTGCGTGAAGTGGAACCGGGTGACCTGATCAAGTTCGGCCTTATCCCCGAACTGATCGGTCGTCTGCCGGTGGTCGCGACCCTCCAGGAACTCGACGAGGAAGCCCTCATCCAGATTCTCGTCGAACCTAAAAACGCGCTCATCAAGCAATACCAGAAACTGTTCTCGATGGAAGGTGTCGAACTCGAAGTGCGTCCGGCGGCCCTGCAGGCGATTGCCCGCAAGGCCCTGAAACGCAAGACGGGTGCCCGTGGCCTGCGTTCGATCCTTGAAGGCACGCTGCTCGACACCATGTATGAATTGCCGTCCATGGAGAATGTGTCCAAAGTAGTGATCGACGAAGGCATGATCGACGGCGGCACCAAGCCGATCCTGATCTACGCCGATCAGCCCAAGGTCTCCGGCTCCAACTGACATCGAGCAGAAGTTTTTTTCCGGACTGCTTGAATTGATGTCGCTAGGGCCCCATATGGGGCCTTAGTGCCTTTTAAGGAATAATCATGTCGAGCACGCTTGACCTACCCGAAGACCAGATCGAACTCCCGCTGCTTCCCCTGCGCGATGTGGTGGTGTTTCCGCACATGGTGATCCCCTTGTTCGTGGGTCGCCCCAAGTCCATCAAGGCGCTTGAAAACGCCATGGAAGCCGGCAAGAGCATTCTGCTGGTGGCGCAAAAGTCCGCCGCCAAGGACGAGCCCTCGGCTGAAGACCTCTACGACCTCGGTTGCATCGCCAACATCCTGCAGATGCTCAAGCTGCCCGATGGCACCGTGAAGGTGCTGGTCGAAGGCGTGCAGCGTGCCCGCGTGCTGTCGGTGGAAGACCTCCGCACCCTGTTCGTGGCCAAGGCCCAGCCGCTGCCGGCGGTCGAGGCGCCCGACAACGAAGTCGAGGCCATGCGCCGGGCGATCATCAGCCAGTTCGACCAGTACGTTAAGCTCAACAAGAAGATTCCGCCGGAAATCCTCAGCTCCTTGTCGGGCATCGAGGATCCGGGTCGTCTTGCCGACACCATCGCCGCCCACCTGCCGCTCAAGCTCGAGCAAAAGCAGGAAATCCTCGAAATGTTCGATGCCGGCCAGCGCCTCGAACGGCTGCTCAACCAGCTCGAAACCGAGCTCGACATCCTTCAGGTCGAGAAGCGCATCCGCGGCCGCGTGAAGCGCCAGATGGAAAAGAGCCAGCGCGAGTACTACCTCAACGAGCAGGTCAAGGCCATCCAGAAGGAACTCGGTGAAGGGGAAGACGGCGCCGATCTCGAGGAAATGGACAAGAAGATCAAGGCCGCCGGCATGACCAGGGAGGCCATGGCCAAGGCCCAGGGCGAGCTGAAGAAGCTGCGCCTGATGTCGCCGATGTCGGCCGAAGCGACCGTGGTCCGCAACTACATCGAGACCCTGATCGGCCTGCCCTGGAAGAAGAAGTCCCGCATCAGCAAGGATCTGGCGGAAGCCGAAACGATCCTCGACAAGGAGCACTACGGCCTCGAGAAGGTCAAGGAACGCATCCTTGAATATCTTGCCGTGCAGCAGCGCGTCGACAAGCTCAAGGCGCCGATTTTGTGCCTGGTCGGCCCCCCGGGTGTCGGCAAGACCTCGCTGGGTCAGTCGGTGGCCCGTGCCACGAACCGCAAGTTCGTGCGCATGAGCCTTGGCGGCGTGCGTGACGAGGCGGAGATCCGCGGCCATCGTCGCACCTACATCGGTTCGATGCCCGGCAAGATCCTGCAGAACATGTCGAAGGTGGGGGTGCGCAACCCGCTGTTCCTCCTCGACGAGGTGGACAAGATGGGTCAGGACTTCCGTGGCGATCCGTCGTCGGCCCTGCTTGAAGTGCTGGATCCGGAACAGAACTCGACCTTTGTCGACCACTACATTGAAGTGGAATACGACCTGTCGGACGTGATGTTCGTGGCGACCGCCAACACCCTCAACATCCCGGCGCCGCTGCTCGACCGGATGGAGCTGATTCGTTTGTCGGGCTATACCGAAGACGAAAAGGTGAACATCGCCGAGCGTTACCTTGTTCCCAAGCAGATGAAGAATAACGGGATCAAGCGTGAAGAGCTGTCGGTTACCGAGGATGCGCTGCGCGACATCGTTCGTTTCTACACGCGCGAGGCGGGCGTGCGCGGCTTGGAGCGTGAAGTCTCCAAGGTCTGCCGCAAGGTTGTGAAGGCGCTGGTGCTGGGCAAGCGCAAGACCAAGGTGGTGGTTAACTCCAAGAACATCGACAAGTACCTGGGCGTGCACAAGTACAGCTTCGGTGTTGCCGAGAAGGAAAACCAGATCGGTCAGGTTACCGGGCTTGCATGGACCGAAGTGGGCGGCGAGTTGCTCACCGTCGAAGCGGTCGCGCTGCCGGGCAAGGGCAAGATCATGACCACCGGCAAGCTCGGCGAGGTCATGCAGGAGTCCATCCAGGCTGCGTTGTCGGTGGTGCGCCGGCGCTCGAAATCGCTGGGCATCCAGGAAGATTTCTACCAGAAGTCCGACATTCACATTCACCTGCCGGAAGGCGCGATTCCGAAGGACGGTCCGTCGGCCGGTATCGCGATCTGCACCGGCCTGGTGTCGGTGCTTACCGGTATCCCGGTGCGTTGTGACGTGGCGATGACTGGCGAAATCACGCTGCGCGGCGAAGTGTTGCCAATCGGCGGCCTGAAGGAAAAGCTGCTGGCCGCTGTACGTGGCGGCATTACAAGGGCGCTGATTCCGCAGGAAAACGTCAAGGATCTCACCGAGATTCCGGACAACGTCAAAAACGCGCTGGAGATCATTCCGGTCAAGTGGATCGATCAGGTGCTTGAACACGCGCTGGAACGCGTGCCCGTTGCCCTGCCCGAGATGACCGCGGCCCCTGTAGCCGAAGTGGCTGCGGCCCAGCCAGTCGAGCCGGTTGAAAACGGTGGTCTGGTCAAGCACTGACCCTGGCACGTGAAGTTCGACAAGGCCGGCAAGATTGCCGGCCTTGTCGTTTCCAGCCGGAGCCCGCCGTTTGCTGAATCCATTGCGTCGTCGCCTCATACGGTACTTTTCATGACCACAAGCGCCAACCCGTCCTCCCGTTGCGAGCGAATCGAAGTGAATGGCCTCGGCTGTGCTGTGCGGCACTGGGGGCCGCCGGATGCGCCGATACTTTTCATGTTGCACGGCCGCCAGGATGCGTCGCCGACTTTCCAGTTCGTGGTTGAAGCACTCCGGAAGGAGTGGCATGTGATTGCCCCGGACTGGCGGGGGCATGGTCAGTCGGAATGGCAGGGGCGGCCCTACTGGATTCCGGATTTCTGTCCGGATCTCCTGAGCCTGCTTGACCTGTACTCGCCGGGGCGGCCGGCGCGAATCCTTGGGCACAGCATGGGCGCCCGCATTGCAGCGCTGCTTGGCGGGGCACGCCCGGAGCGGGTGGCGCAGCTTTTGATGATCGACCATCTCGGGCTCTTGCCCGACTACCCGCTGGATGCGCCAACGCGCATGCGGGCCTGGATCGATGCCTTTGCCGGGGCGCCGCAGATGCGTGGCTATCCGGATCGCCAGTCGCTCGCTGCGCGCCTGGTCAAGGCCAATCCGCGCCTCACGCCTGTGGGGGCGGAATTTCTCGCGGCGGAAATCGGCTTTCAGCGCAGCGATGGGCTGTTTGCAATGGCTTTCGATCCGTGGCTGAAAGTGCGTCCTCCGGTGCCTTACCTTCCCGATGAAGAGATGAGCCTGTGGCGCTCGATCCGTGCGCCGGTGTTGCACGCGATTTCCGACGAAGGTTTTGTCCAGAAACGTTTCGGCGATGATCCTGCCGAGTTCGAACGGCGGATTGCCTGTTTTGCGACGCACACCCGCGTGGATATCCGCCAGTCGGGGCACAACGTCCAGCACGACCAGCCGGAGCTGCTGGCCGAAGTGATCGAGGATTTCTTTGTGCGCTGACGCATGTCATTAACCTTGTGCTGGTCGGCAACAAGGTGTTTTTCGGCTTACGGCAAGGTCGATCATCGCTATCTCGATCTGCAGGTAGGCTGAATTTGTCCGACTTTGCTGTCAGCTTGCAGAATATGGCGGCCTTTTCTCGCTTGGTGGGTTTGCTTATGGTAAAACTCACTCTTGCTCGGCAAAATTTTTGCCTTGACTGCAACCGGAGTGTGACTGATGGCGTTTTCAAGGCCGATCGAACTGAAGGACACGCTGCTGGCGGCCGGCAAGGAACCTCTGGTGTGCACGCCGCTGGTTGGCGCGGATGAAGATGCGGTGTTTCGCGAACTGGCCGCGATTGTTCCCAAGAAGCCGGATTTGCTGGAATGGCGAGTGGATTTCTTTGTCGGCATTGCGGATGTCGCCCGCGTTGTTGCGCTGTGCCAGGCCATCCAGGAAAAGTCCGGCGGTGTGCCGCTCGGGTGCGGTCGATCTGCTCGACTAAGAACTCAGCGTCGGGGAACACTATTTCGGGCAAGCTGTTGGCCTGGCCAGGGAAACCGGTGTTCGGCTGATTGCGTTTTTCCACAATTTTCAGGAAACGCCGAGCGCCGAGGCGCTGGTCGCCAAGTTCGTCGCGATGGAAAAAGCCGGCGCCGATGTGGTCAAGATTGCCGTGATGCCGCGGGAACTGCGCGATGTGCTCACGTTGCTCGACGCAACGCTGACGGCGCAGAGTGCGGTTTCCGTACCGGTCATCAGCATGTCAATGGGTGGCTTCGGCTCACTGAGCCGCCTGTTTGGCTGGGTGTTTGGTTCGTCGGTAAGTTTTGCGGTGGGCGAGGCGCTTTCGGCGCCGGGGCAGGTGCCCATCGAGCAGTTGAACGCGGTGGTGGATGTCGTCCACCGCTGTCTCAAGGGGCAGTGATGCCCGGTCTTCGGGGTCGTGCGGGGCCGAGCCCTGGAGTTATCTTTTTTGCCCATCGAGCTTGTTGCCATGACTGATCGCTACGCCGTAATCGGCAATCCCATCGCGCACACGAAATCGCCCGTTCTTCATGCGGCGTTTGCGCATCAATGCCATCAGGACATGAGCTACGAGGCGATATTCGGGCCGATCGGCGAGTTTCGGGAAACCGTCGAAGCCTTTCGCCGTGCCGGTGGGCGGGGCATGAACGTGACGGTGCCCTTCAAGGTCGAGGCCCTTGTACTGGCCGACAAGCTGACGACGCGGGCCCGGCTGGCCCAGGCCGTGAATACCCTGCGCTTTGACGACGACGGAATCTTCGGCGACAACACCGATGGCATCGGGCTTGTCCATGACATCCAGGGCCGTCTGGGCTTCGGTGTGGAGGGCAAGCGCGTCCTGATCCTGGGTGCTGGCGGTGCGGCACGGGGTTCTGTACTGCCGCTGGCCGAACAGCGGCCGGCCTGTCTGGCCATCGTCAACCGCACGTCGGAAAAGGCTGAAGCCCTCAGGACGCAGTTCGCCGAGTTTGCGACGCTGGAGGCCGGAGGCTATGGCGATGTGGCGGGAAGGAGCTTCGATCTGGTCATCAACGCCACCTCGGCAGGCTTGCATGGCGAGCACCTGCCCTTGCCCGCGGGGCTCTTTGCCCCCGGTGCGCTGGCTTATGACATGGTTTATGGCGGGACTGAAACGCCCTTTTTGAAGGACGCGCGTGCCCTGGGTGCCGAGCGGGTGTCCGACGGCCTTGGCATGCTGGTCGGGCAGGCTGCGGAATCCTTCTTTCTGTGGCGGGGCGTGCGCCCGGATATCGGCCCCGTTCTGAAGAGCCTGCAGGGCGGCTGAACAGACCGTCTTCAACTGCAATCCCGAAACAGATCATGGACGCCTCGGCTTTTTTGCTCGCTGTTCTCCAGATCGTCATGATCGACATCCTTCTGGGGGGCGACAACGCGGTCGTCATCGCGCTGGCCTGCCGCCGCCTGCCGGAGGCTCAGCGCGCCAAGGGGATTTTCTGGGGTGTGGTCGGCGCGATTTCCGTACGGATCGTGCTCATCTATTTTGCGTTGCAACTGCTTGCGCTGCCCTACCTCAAGCTGCTGGGAGCGGTGCTGCTGCTGTGGATCGGCATCAAGCTGCTGACTTCCGACGAAGAGGACGACCATGAAGGCCTGGCGAGCAGCGACAACCTGTGGGGGGCGGTCAAAACCGTGATCGTCGCCGATGTGGTCATGAGCCTCGACAACGTCATTGCCGTGGCGGGCGCCGCTCACGGCAATCTCACGCTGGTCGTGCTCGGCATTCTCGTGAGCGTGCCGATCATCGTCTGGGGCAGCCGCTTCGTGCTCAAGCTGATGGACCGTTTTCCGGTGGTCATCACCCTCGGGGGGGCGCTGCTGGGCTGGATCGCCGGCGAAATGGCGGTTTCCGATAAGGCGGTGACCGGCTACTTCGGAGCCGGGATGCCAGGCTGGGTCAAGTACGCCTGCGGCGTGACGGGCGCCATTCTGGTCGTGGTGGTCGGCAAGTGGCTGGCCAGCCGCAAGCTCGTGACGACTGAAATCGTGGAAGTGCCCCTCGATGCCTCCCCGGCGTCGCCCCAGGACAAATAAGGCGGTTTAGACATGATCACAATTTTGATTTCCGTCGATGGTTCCGAGCACAGCCTGCGAGCGGTTGAATCCGTGTGCCGGCTTGCAGCGGCCGGGCTTGTCATGGATGTGCATGTGCTGAATGTGCAGATTCCGGTGGAGTCCGGGCATGTGCGGATGTTTGTCGAGGCCGACATGATCGAGGACTACTACCGGCAAGAAGGGCTCGCGGCCCTGAAGGATGCTTGCGGCCTGCTCGACGGGGCCGGAATCAAATACACGCGCCACATTGCCGTTGGCCATATCGCCAACACCATCGCCCATTACGCAACAAAGCTCCAGGCCGAACAGGTGGTCATGGGCTCTCACGGCCGGGGTGCGCTCAAGCACATGCTGATGGGCTCGGTCGCGAGCGATGTGATTCGTCAGGCCGGCTGTGCGGTGACCTTGGTTCGATAGGGCGGTCGGCGCGCGGAGCCGCCGCCATCCCCTCGTTTTTATGCGTTTTTGCTGCTGCCCAGGGTCGTCCACGGCAGCAAACTCACGCCGATCCTGTCAGAATGCCAAGGTGCCGTCCTGGTTTTTCATTGATCCAGTTGTCGGGCAGGTCGGGATCTCCATGAGGTACGGCTGGCCTGGTTTACCCCTTGGAGATCCCATGCCTCGCGTGTTGTTGCTACTCTTGCTGTTACCCGTGTCGGCTTTTGCCGCGGTCGATCTGCCGTCTGTCGGCGGTATTCCCATCGAATTCATCCTCTTTGCGCTGACCCTGCTCGGCGTTGCGCTGTTCCACCATGCCACGCTGTACGTTGCTCTGACCGGCCTGTTCACGATCAGCGCCTACAAAATATGGGTTACTGGTTTCAAGACCGGTGCCGGCCTTGCCGGCTTCGTTGGCCACCTGGGCCATGAGTGGGTGACGATCGTCAATCTGTTCTGCCTGCTTACCGGTTTTGCGCTGCTTGCCCGGCATTTTGAAAAGAGCCACGTGCCGGTGATCCTGCCGAAGTTTTTGCCTGCCGACTGGAAGGGCGGCTTCATGATGCTGGTGATGGTCTTCGTGCTTTCCGGCTTTCTCGACAACATCGCCGCCGCCCTCATCGGCGGCGCCATGGCTCACCAGCTGTTCCGGGCCCGGGTGCACGTCGGCTACCTTGCCGCCATCGTGGCAGCCTCGAACGCCGGCGGTTCGGGCTCGGTGGTGGGCGACACCACCACCACCATGATGTGGATCGACGGCATCAGCCCGCTGGTCGTCCTCGACGCCTATGTGGCAGCCATCGTGGCCCTGGTGATCGTCGCCTACTTTGCCGCCAGGCAGCAGCACGCGTATTCGCCCATCATCAAGCACGTGCACCAGCACACTCAGATCGACTGGGGGCGCATCTTCATCGTGGGCACCATGTTGGTGTTTGCGGTGGGCACCAACGTCACCATCAACGTGAAGTTCCCGGAGCTCGCCGAGCACTTTCCGTTCATTGGCGCCGCGGTGTGGGTGGCGCTCATCCTGACCATTCCGGTACGTCGCCACGACTGGGAGCTGATGCCGGAAGCCATCAAGGGCTCGATCTTTCTGCTTTCGCTGGTGCTGTGCGCCTCGATGATGCCGGTGGACAAGCTGCCGCCGGCCTCGTGGGTTTCTGCACTGGCGCTGGGCTTCATCTCGGCGGTTTTCGACAATATTCCGCTTACCGCGCTGGCCTTGCGCCAGGGCGGCTACGACTGGGGTTTCCTGGCCTACGCGGTCGGCTTCGGTGGCTCGATGCTGTGGTTCGGTTCGTCGGCTGGTGTGGCGCTGTCCAACATGTATCCGGAAGCCCGATCGGCTGCCCAGTGGATCAAGTGCGGCTGGCACGTGCCGGTGGCCTACGTGGTGGGCTTCATGGTGCTGCTGTTCACGCTTGGCTGGCATCCGGATGCCGGCCATAAAAACGTAGTTGCGGTGCCGGCTGTCAGCGCCCCGGCGCACTGAACCGCACCGGCTCAGCAAAAAGAGGCTGCTCCCGCAAGGAGCAGCCTCTTTTTTAGCCCGATTCAAAGGTCGGGGTGGGGCAGGGGCACCCGAAGAAGCCTCAGTCCAGCCCCTGCAGAAAACCCGCGACCATGGCAACGACCGTACTTTCCCGTTCGCGATGGGGAACGTGCCGCGTATCGGCCATGACCTCGACGCGGGTCGTTCCGCCGGAAAGCTGCCCGATCAGTTCGGGGTGCCGCGACGAGCCGTACTCGTCATCGATACCGTGGACAACCAGTGCGGGGCATTTCACCCGGGGCAGTACGGGCAACAGCGACCAGGACGCAAAATCCGGACTCAGCCAGGAGTCGATCCAGGCACCCAGCACCCACTCCGCCTTCTCGCCGTGATATTTCTTCAGACGGCCTACCTGGGCGGGGTCCTTGAATAACTCCCGCGCTTCTTCAATGCCCTGAATGGTTCTGTCCTCGACAAAGGCCTGGGCCGATTCGGTAATCAAGCCGACGCACGCCTCGCCGAAGCTCGCCGCACAGTTGACCGCCATGCCGCCGCCCACGCTATGACCGAAGACGATGAAACGGTCGATGCCGAGCTGCTGCCGCAGCGCTGCGAAATCGGTTTCGGCCTCCCTGGCGACGAAATCCACGCCCGGTTTTCCCGGATGGCTATCGGATTGCCCGAATCCGAGCCGGTCGTAGGCGATCACCTGCCGCCCGGATCGGGCACACAGTTCGGCCGGAAAGTTTCGCCACAGCTCGACGCAGCCCAACGAGTCGTGGAGCAGAAAGACGGGAATCTGCGAACTCGGCCGTTCAGGCGACCAGATGCGCACGAACAGCATGCCGTTCGGGCCCTGGATCCATTTTTCTTGTGACGTGACTGGATTATTGGAGTGGGTCATTTTCGGGGTATGTCCTGGTCGTGCAGGTGTGTTGGTGACATCGTGTTTGTCTGGATGCATTATTGGACATTACGTTGACGTAAACGTCAATTGTCAGCGGCCTTGATATCCAGCGTCCAGGCACCGTCAGGCTGGGCAAGAGAATGTCATCATTTTTCTTCAGTCGTGAAAGCAGCTAAGGCGAACTTCCGGAAGAGGGTCATCGCGGGAGAGTCGCTGCGCCTCGCCAGCGTGACCAGGGCGTATCGTCCTGCGCGTTCGAAATGGGGTTGAACCTTTATTTCCCGTAACTGGCCGGCGGAAATTCGCGCTCTGGCGCTGGCAAAGATGCCAAAAAATACCGCATCTGTTGCTTCAACGACATCAAGAAGGCTGTTCACGTCCTCGCTGTTTATGGTCATCAACTGTGCGGGTCGTGCCGCGGTTCCCAATTGAGTGACCAGGTCTTGTGCAATCTCGTCACTCAACGGCATCGAAGCCACCGGGTATTGCCGCAACGCGGCCAGATCAATCCGTGCCAGGGCCCGCAAAGGGTGCTGGCTCCGACACAGGAACCCGCCTCGGAGGGGAGGCAGGGCTTCGATCCGCAGGTCTTCGGCGGCGCTCAGGGCGCGGAGATCGACAACGATGACATCAACCGTTTCATCGTGCAGTGACTGGGTGAGCAGGGGTACGGAACCGCGCGCAAGCTTGACCTGGATTTTCGGATGGTGGTTTGCCATTTGAATCAGGAACGGAGTCATGAGGATCGAGGCCGGGGTGGGGCCGAACCCGATGCCGATCGTGCCGAGCTCACCGTCCTTGAGCAGCGTGATTCCGCGTTGCAGTTCGCGGGCTTCGAACACGATGTGCCTGGCGCGACTGACGACTTGCTGGCCATAGGCGGTGAGCGTGTTCCGTTTGCCATCCCGGTCGATGAGCTTCACGTCGAGCTCGTGCTCCAGGGCCTGAATGCTTCGGCTCAGGGCCGGCTGGGTCAGGCACAGCGCATCGGCCGCCTTGCGGAAGGATTGATGCTCCGCCAGCGCAATCAGGTGCCGCAAGTGGTTAAGGTTCATTGATTACACCTTGTAATCGAAATACAAAAATATTCGCATTGGACGCATATTACTCGGGTTTGTATGATCGCCGTGGTGCTGCGTTGGCCCACTCGAAGCAGCCTGTTCGCCCACTAGTAATCAGGAGACAAATCATGAAATTCAATAAATTGGCGATGGCCCTGGGGGCCGGCCTGCTTGGCGCCATTTCATCTGCCCATGCGGTCGACGAGCGCGCGTTACTGGACATCGACTCCCACATTCGCACCGTTGAAAGCAGGATGATCGGCTGGCGCCGGGATATTCATCAGCATCCGGAACTCTCCAACCAGGAGCACCGCACCGCCAGGCTGGTGGCCGATCACCTGCGCAGCCTGGGGCTGGAGGTGAAAACGGGCGTGGGTGGCACGGGCGTGCTGGGCGTGCTCAAGGGCGGAAAGCCCGGCAAGGTGGTGGCGCTGCGCGCCGACATGGACGCCTTGCCCGTCAAGGAGCTGGTCGATCTTCCGTTCGCCTCGAAAGCCAAAGGCAAGCACATGGGCAAGGAGGTGGACGTCATGCATGCTTGCGGTCATGACGGACATACCGCGATCCTGATGGCGACCGCCGAAGTGCTTGCCAAAATGAAGGACCAGGTTCACGGCACCGTGAAGTTCATTTTCCAGCCGGCTGAAGAAGGGCCGTCCGAGGCATCCCACAAGGAAGGCGATCACATTGGTGCGCTGGCCATGGTCGATGCAGGGGTGCTGGATAATCCGAAGGTCGACGCCGTGTTCGGCCTGCATCTGATTCCGGCTTTTGCGACCGGTACGATTGGCTACCGGTCAGGGCCGATCCTCGCTTCGGGCGATACGTTTTCGATGAAGGTCACGGGCAAGCAGACCCATGGCGGCTTTCCGTGGAATGGAATCGATCCGATCGTCAGCACCGCGCAGATCGTCATGGGGCTGCAAACCATCGTCAGTCGCCAGCTGAATCTGTCGAAGGAGCCTGCAGTCATCTCCATCGGCTCGATTCACGGCGGCAATCGGGAGAACATCATTCCGGAGAGCGTCGAACTGCTCGGCACGGTGCGCGCTTTCGACGACGGCATGCGCGACGAGGTTTTGAAGCGCATGCAGGTCACCGCCGAATCGATCGCCCAATCCAGCGGCGCGAAGGCCGAAGTGAAGTTTCTCAAGCCGGGCTACTCGACGACGGTCAACGACGAAAACCTGTCCGCCCGGATGCTCCCGACCATGAAGCAGGTCACCGGCGGCAAGGCCGTGGTTGCTCCCAAGCTGAGTGCGTCGGAAGACTTTTCCGAATTTCAGAAGAAGGTTCCAGGTGTGTTCTTCTTCCTCGGCTCGACCGATCCGAAGAAGGGCACCGCAACGGCCGCACCGAACCACTCGCCGAAGTTTGAAATCGACGAGGCCGCACTAACCGTCGGAGCCCGTGCCATGACTGCGCTCGCGCTGGATTTTCTGAATCAGCCATAACGCAAACACCACCTTGCCTAGACGCCCAAAACGGAAAAGCCCGGGACGTGCCCGGCGCTGGTCTTAATGGAGAGTTGGCGGAAGGGCGGCGACGACTACACCCGCTCCCCCAGGGCAAGCCGGGCGATGTAGCCCGACCGGGTTTCACCGGCCGCCCGTGCGGCACGATCCAAATGGGACAGCACCCGCCGGCGCAAGATGATATTGACCCGTTCAACCTGGTTATCGAGCATCGCGGGGTCGATCTCCACCACGGCCCAAATCCAGCCCGCAAACTCCGGCCGGCCCTGGTGCTTGCTCACGGGGCGGGGCGGTGGAATGTCCTCCCCGTCATCGAGTAGCCCGTCAAGGTGAAGCACGATGGCTTCGCGGGCCTGTTCAATGGCTTCGTCCAGGGTATCGCCTGCCGAGAAGCAGCCCGGCAGGTCAGGCACCACAACGCCCCAGGCGCTGGCGTCGTCGGCGGGTTCGATGGCAATGGGGTAGCGCATGGCGGTGTTCTACGTTACTTGAGCCCGGCTTGCTTCAGGATTGAATGCAGCGTGCCGGCGGGAAGGTCTTTCTTCGGGTGTGGCACCGTCACCCGGCCGGGTTTGGTCGGGTGCTTGAACTTGTGATGGCTGCGGCGACCTCTTCCCAGCCGTCGGCCTTGAGCATTCGAATTACGTCGGCACTGTTCATGATGTGTAGCATGCGCGCGGCAATGAAGGCTGCAAACCTGCCTTTTCACCGTCCGGCGCTCGCCGGCAGGCAGCACCCCGAAATCTTCCCGCCTCAGTGCTTGGCACTGGCAAGCGGCAGCGACTTCGGATTGACCGCGTACAGGGTTTTGACGCGGCCGCGGGTGGGCGCCCGACACGCCTCAAGGTGCCCCAGCTCAACCAGCAGATCAAGCCCGGCGATCACGCGCTTGTGATCGGCAAGCCCGAAACAGCACGCTCGCTGAACGTCCCGCGTCCCGAAGCCGCCCCGCGGTAAATCTCCCTTTTCGATCCTCTCCAATATCCGTCGGGCCGTATCCGCTTCGCCGTGTTGTGCCACCCCGTAGCCGCGCCGGGCGTGGGATTCGAGATAGACGGACCAGGGCAGCGCCCGCAGGGTTGCGGCGAAGCCCACCGGGCCGCGGTGCCCATCCGCCAGGTGAATGACCAAGGCGAGGGCCGGCACGAGCTTTCGATACTTGGCCTGGTGTCACCGACCGGCACAATGGAGCCAGGGCGTGATCGGCACATAGGAGCCAGTCTCGCTCTGACGGACGTCTCGACCTTTCGCGGCCCATCGCTAATCGCACCCGTCATTGCTGACGGGTGAATTCCTGGGGGTGGGTGCTGGTCAGCCCAGCGAGTAGCTGTTTCAATCCACACCCGTCATTGCTGACGGGTGAATTGTTTTAGAGCGCGTGTTTTAGTGCGCACTGCGTTTTGGTTTCAATCCGCACCCGTCATTACTGACGGGTGAATCCATCGTTGATTCGGCGCGTGTTGAAGTTGACATGATGTTTCAATCCACACCCGTCATTGCTGACGGGTGAATTCACCGGGGCCGATGACCGAGCCGCCGCTGTCGTCGGGTTTCAATCCACACCCGTCATTGCTGACGGGTGAATTTTGCTCGGGCGTGATGCGGCGCAGGGCGTCGGGCCGGTTTCAATCCACACCCGTCATTGCTGACGGGTGAATTCAGCCAGGGCACCAATACCGATCCCACGAACACCTGTTTCAATCCGCACCCGTCATTGCTGACGGGTGAATTGTTCATGATCCATGCCCCCTGGACCTACGTGTCCGGTTTCAATCCGCACCCGTCATTGCTGACGGGTGAATTAGGACAAGTCCCCGCGCTCCCATTCGTTGAAATTGTTTCAATCCGCACCCGTCATTGCTGACGGGTGAATTCCCAGCCGGCGGGTTGCTGGTCAGCCCGTAATGCTGGTTTCAATCCGCACCCGTCATTGCTGACGGGTGAATTGTGTCCTGCACCTGCGTCGGTCAGCGATACCGTAAAGTTTCAATCCGCACCCGTCATTGCTGACGGGTGAATTCGGCGTTGACGGCCTTGGCCGCGAAGGCGTCGAAGTTTCAATCCGCACCCGTCATTGCTGACGGGTGAATTGCGCCGGTCATGTAGCCCGTGGAGCCGCCCCGGATGTTTCAATCCGCACCCGTCATTGCTGACGGGTGAATTGCCTGTGTTTGTGGGTAGCCCCGGTCTGTAATTGATGTTTCAATCCGCACCCGTCATTGCTGACGGGTGAATTCCAACACCGGCGCCAAGAAGCCGCGGCCGCGCAAGTTTCAATCCGCACCCGTCATTGCTGACGGGTGAATTGCCGGCGGCCGTGGCCCCGGCGGATGCCGAGGCGGTTTCAATCCGCACCCGTCATTGCTGACGGGTGAATTGCCCAACACCGGCGCCAAGAAGCCGCGGCCGCGCAAGTTTCAATCCGCACCCGTCATTGCTGACGGGTGAATTGTATAAGATCATCGGCGAGATGCGCAGCCTGGAGCGGTTTCAATCCGCACCCGTCATTGCTGACGGGTGAATTTGCATGTGGAGAGCTGACATGGCCGGCCGCAAACTGTTTCAATCCGCACCCGTCATTGCTGACGGGTGAATTTCAATGGCTGGGCATCATCATCATGGAGCGGGTTGTTTCAATCCGCACCCGTCATTGCTGACGGGTGAATTCAGCGTAATTCCTTCCTATAGAGGCGTGTTTACCAGTTTCAATCCGCACCCGTCATTGCTGACGGGTGAATCCACGTAATACGTGCCGGCCGAGAGCCCCATCGCGGTTTCAATCCGCACCCGTCATTGCTGACGGGTGAATCGTCGCGAATTTTTGCGCGGTAGTCGGCTTCGGCTTGTTTCAATCCGCACCCGTCATTGCTGACGGGTGAATCCCTCGACGGCAACGAAGCACCGGTGCTCGAAAACGTTTCAATCCGCACCCGTCATTGCTGACGGGTGAATTGTGGTGCTCAACCGGCGGGAGATGGACCCGGCGACGTTTCAATCCACACCCGTCATTGCTGACGGGTGAATTACCATCAAGTACAGCGCCAACTACAGCGACGCGACCGTTTCAATCCACACCCGTCATTGCTGACGGGTGAATTGCTGGGCGCGAGCCATCGACGCAGCCTGGAACTGACGGTTTCAATCCACACCCGTCATTGCTGACGGGTGAATTACAGCTTAGAAAGGTTGTTACACTCGCGGTCATATGTTTCAATCCACACCCGTCATTGCTGACGGGTGAATTGAAAGTCCCGCTGCTGGCCATTGGTCGAAATCGTGTTTCAATCCACACCCGTCATTGCTGACGGGTGAATTCAACGTGCCCGTGTGCTTTGCCCTGCGCTTTCTCGTTTCAATCCACACCCGTCATTGCTGACGGGTGAATTCGGCAGCCTGCAGGCCGACCACGGCACGCAAGACGTTTCAATCCACACCCGTCATTGCTGACGGGTGAATTTCCTGGGCCTCAAGATTCGGGCGAGCGGGCAGTTGTTTCAATCCACACCCGTCATTGCTGACGGGTGAATTATCGCCATGCCGGAGGCGACCTTGCGCAAGTCCTGTTTCAATCCACACCCGTCATTGCTGACGGGTGAATTCGACTCCCTGGACGTTTGACCGCTGGATACAGCCATGTTTCAATCCACACCCGTCATTGCTGACGGGTGAATTTGCCCGCCACTTGGCTTTCGAGGAGCCCCAGGGCGTTTCAATCCACACCCGTCATTGCTGACGGGTGAATTACCACCTGATACGCCATGCCGCGGTACGTGAGGGTGTTTCAATCCACACCCGTCATTGCTGACGGGTGAATTGTCCTGACTGTATGGGTTGCGACCGTTCTCGACGCGTTTCAATCCACACCCGTCATTGCTGACGGGTGAATTGGCTGACATGCGTCGAGTAGAGCGGGCTGTCGATGTCGTTTCAATCCACACCCGTCATTGCTGACGGGTGAATTCATGTTGCCGCGAATCCTGAGGATGGTTGGCACAAGGTTTCAATCCACACCCGTCATTGCTGACGGGTGAATTTGTCGAAGGCTGCGTTGAGCTTCGCAGCATGAAGCAGCGTTTCAATCCACACCCGTCATTGCTGACGGGTGAATTTTGATTTTCCGGTGCCACGTGGCCATCAATAGACTGTTTCAATCCACACCCGTCATTGCTGACGGGTGAATTAACTATAAAGCCGGTTCAGGTGGCACGGGTAATGGGGTTTCAATCCACACCCGTCATTGCTGACGGGTGAATTAGGTACAGATTGCCGGCCTGGTAAGCGAGCTGACAGTTTCAATCCACACCCGTCATTGCTGACGGGTGAATTCCCCGTAACTCCCGCCAACAAGATTGCCGTTTGAGGTTTCAATCCACACCCGTCATTGCTGACGGGTGAATTCAATCAAATTGTCTTCATTTTCGTCGTATGTTCGAACGTTTCAATCCACACCCGTCATTGCTGACGGGTGAATTGTTTGGCGGGGGACTGCACTAATGCTGATGGCCCTGGTTTCAATCCACACCCGTCATTGCTGACGGGTGAATTGTCATACCCTTATTGCGGTGCGCTTCTATGGCACGTTTCAATCCACACCCGTCATTGCTGACGGGTGAATTCTGGGTGTAGTGGGCGTGCAGCCCGATTGCTGCGAGTTTCAATCCACACCCGTCATTGCTGACGGGTGAATTATCGTGCCGGCATCAGCCTGCTCTCTCAGCCACTTGTTTCAATCCACACCCGTCATTGCTGACGGGTGAATTACATGGGCCGCTTCTATTCCACCCGGCAAGGGAAAGTTTCAATCCACACCCGTCATTGCTGACGGGTGAATCCCAGTCGTCTACCCCGTCGAAATTGAGGTAGAGGGGGTTTCAATCCACACCCGTCATTGCTGACGGGTGAATCGTGCTGTCGATCGCGTTTGACGTGCCGCTGGTAAGTGTTTCAATCCACACCCGTCATTGCTGACGGGTGAATCAACAGCTCGGGCCGGCCGGTGGCCAGGTTGATCGAGTTTCAATCCACACCCGTCATTGCTGACGGGTGAATCGGCAATGGTTGCGGCGCGGTTCTCTTCAAAGTCCCGTTTCAATCCACACCCGTCATTGCTGACGGGTGAATCTCGGGATGGCTTGTGGTGGTGGGTGATCCCGAAGGCGTTTCAATCCACACCCGTCATTGCTGACGGGTGAATCGTCAAATGCGGACAGGAGACTATTCCGCATGAACTGTTTCAATCCACACCCGTCATTGCTGACGGGTGAATCCACCCGCTCAAGCGCCCCCATGATCAGGCCTTATCGTTTCAATCCACACCCGTCATTGCTGACGGGTGAATCGCGGTGGCCACGTCGCTGGCGGCGGCGATCAATGCGTTTCAATCCACACCCGTCATTGCTGACGGGTGAATCAAGGTATCTGGCGCGCCGGCACGTTCTGGCCCAATGTTTCAATCCACACCCGTCATTGCTGACGGGTGAATCGCTTGCTACCGCCCACCGTTACCCACACTGCCGGGAAGTTTCAATCCACACCCGTCATTGCTGACGGGTGAATCATCGAAACAAGCCTGAAAAACGCCGTAATCTGGGCTGTTTCAATCCACACCCGTCATTGCTGACGGGTGAATCCGATACCCGAGGAGAACGCCGACCTGATGGCCTCGCGTTTCAATCCACACCCGTCATTGCTGACGGGTGAATCTCGACGGCCGCTGGGAGAAAGATCGTGCCCGAAACGTTTCAATCCACACCCGTCATTGCTGACGGGTGAATCGGCATCGACGATCTTTCCGGCGACCACCGGCGAGACGTTTCAATCCACACCCGTCATTGCTGACGGGTGAATCAGATACACGCCGCCGGCCGGGTCCGGATCAATCAGTTTCAATCCACACCCGTCATTGCTGACGGGTGAATCCCGTGCGATGGGTGGGGCGCAGGCAATGTTCGATGCAGTTTCAATCCACACCCGTCATTGCTGACGGGTGAATCCCCTCACGTGCAAGTGTCTGATCCACCACCCAAAAAGGATCGCTTTGCGCGAACCTGCACGTGGAGCTTGGTGGTGGACGATTGGGATGGGTGTAATTCAAGGTACTTCATTTTAAATTCAAGGGTTTGCGCTGTGCGCGAAACTCCCGGGCGAATGGTGTTCGCTTGAGGTTCGCGTTTCTGGCGGAAGAAATACTACAACACCAAGGGGCCGTTGAAGTCGGTGGCACGGAAGGTTCCGTGTTCGCGGACTTCGGCGCCGCGGCTTTCGGGCAGGCGGTAGAGGCGCAGGTTGTCTTCGGTGAGTTCGATCTCGGAAAGGAGTTCCCTTTCCAGTGCTTCAAACTGCATCAGGCTCACCTGGCATTCAAATACGGATTTTTGCACGCGCTGGCCGATGCCTTCGCAGACTTTGGCGATGCGACGCAGCCGGCGGCGGCCTGCGCGGGTTTCGGTGTTGACGTCGTAGCAAACGATAACGAGCATGGCGGCGGCGTCCTCAGCGGGTTACGAAGGGCAGGTATTCGGCCATTTCGCCGCGCAGGCTGCGCGCCAGCAGCCGGGCCTGGACGAGGGGAACGACGCCAAGGGGGATGGCCTGCTCCAGCAACGGGTGGGTCAGTTCTTCCTGTTTGCGTTCCTGCCAGGCCACCACCACGGCCTTGCGGGCGTCGCCTTCGAGTAGTACCGCGCCGCCTTCCCGTTCAACGAAGTCACCTGCACCGATCTGCCCGCGATTGATCAGCGTAAGGGCCAGGCGGTCGGCGATGGCCCGGAATTCCTCCATCAGGTCCAGGGCCAGTGCGGCGCGGCCGGGGCGCAGGGCGTGGAGAAAGCCGACTTGCGGATCAAGCCCGGCGGCTTCGAGGGCCGAGCGGCAGTCGTTCATCAGCATCGAGTAGAGAAAGGACAGGAGCGCATTCATCCTGTCGCGAGGTGGCCGCCGGGTGCGCCCGTCCATTTGAAAGGTGGCGCGGGCATCCAGGCGAACCACCCGGTTGAGACCCGAGAAGTACTGGCGCGCGGCCTCGCCTTCCAGCCCCCGGAGCATGTCCAGGTTGGTGGCGCCGGGCAGGGCGCGCAGTGCTGCGGCCAGATCGTCGGCGCTGCGGCCAAGGCTGGCGCCGTCCGCCGCGTCCTTCGCCTCGCGGGCGCCACGGAGCAGAACCTGACGGGCATTCTTGATCTTGCCCGCAACGCAGCAGCGGGCGATGCCGAGGGTAAAGGCGCTGTCGCGGCTGCGCTCGTGCTGGGCCTGGCGCAGTAGCACGTTGCCCGACACCGGCCCTTCGAGCCGCGCCTTGAAGCGTCCGTTGCCGTCAAGCAGCACCAGCCCGATGCCGCTGTCGGCAAGCCGGTGCATCAGCGGAGTGGATAGCATCACGTTGCCAAAGCACACCACCGTGCCTACGTGATGCAGCGGCACGCGCAGGCGGGTTTCGCGGTCCACCTCAATGCGCACGGTGTCGTTGTCGAGGTGCAGATAGCTCTCGGCGGTGGTGACGTAGAGGGTGTTGAGAAGTTGCATCGCTTAGGCCTCCGGGTCGAAGAGGGCGTCGTGAAGAGCCGTGAGTTCGGCCTTGTCGGCCAGGGCCTCGGGTTGGCACAGATCGCGCAGGGAGCAGGCGCGGCAGCGTTCGTCATTGACCGGCGGCGGGCTGCGGCCGGCGCTCAGCATGGCGCGGATGGCGGTCGCCGTGGCTTCGACGGCGGCGCGCAACTCGGGGGTGATCGGCACCACCCGGCGGCGCTTGGATGTGGCGTAGAACAACGCACCCTCCGGCACCGGTTTGCCGCTCATTTCTTCCAGGCACAGGGCCTGGCCGGCCAGTTGCAGGTCGTCGCAGGCCGCGATGGCGGCTTTCTTGTTGCGCGAGCCGTGTTTGTACTCCACCGGGTAAGGGGTGCCGTCGGGGAAAAATTCCACCACGTCGGTCTTGCCGACCAGCCCCAGCCGGTCGCAGAAAACCGGCAATGCCCGCTCCACCCGCAGCCCGGCGCGAAGCTCGACGCCCGGCTGGTCCGCCTTGGTGTGCACGGCCTGGCCGCGCAGGGTAAAAATGTTCTCCTCAAAGGCCTGTTCAAGGTGGATCAGCGCGCACTGACGCGGGCAATAGGCCCAGTGCTGGAGCGCGGACAGCGGGATGGGGTCGAGTGGTTCTTGCATGGCGTGGCGGCTAAGGTTCAGGACGTTATAAGAGGCGATGGCACGCGCACGTGCCGGACTCAAGCCGGGCGGTGTTGCGTGAAAGTCATCACCCTTGCTCCGGCTCGGGTGGAGCTTGAGCAGGTGGTCAATGCCATTGCCCACCAGCGCCGCCGCCCGGAGTTTTGGGCAAAACGGCGCTGACGAGTCATTACCCTACGCGTCGGATCAGCGACACGCCGGCCGGCATGTCGGCTTCATCGACGGTGACTTTGTAGTCCTCGAAATAACGTGGAATTTCTACCACGGCTTTGGCTGAGATGCGCTTGAACAGCGCATGGGCATGAGCGTTGCCGAGTTCCGAGTCGTGCTTGAAAACGTACAACCCGCGGGTCGCCATCTCGCCGCGGGCGGCGGAGCGGTCGTGCTCGAACATGTTCTCGAGCGCCTGCCACAGCAGTTCCAGGTCGTCTTCGCCGAAGCCGGTCTGTTTGGCGAGGAAGGACGACACGAAGCCGTGGGCCATGTAAACGCCGTAGGGCACGGTGTGCTTGCGGCCCATGGTGCGGTTGTCGCCCTGCTGCTTCTCGGCCTCGGCTTCGGTGGCCACGGCCATGCGGGTGATGGAGTGTTCGAGCGCGACGACCGGCTCAACCGAGCGGGCAAAGGTGAGCTGGACCGGGCCGCGCACCTGGCCGCAGTTGATGCCGGTGGACATCACCGCGCCAAAAGTGCGCACGTCAAAAAAGTTCTGGCACATCCATTGACGGGCCTGGCCCACATCGTCGGCACTGCCCTTGCGCTTTTCCTTGGCGGGCTTTTTCTTCTTGCTGGCCGCCTCGTCGGCTTCCAGAGTGAACTCGTCGCCCGTTTCTTCGGGCGCATCCAGCTTGAGCGCCGAATAAGCCCGCTGGTGCTGGTTGTTGAGGATGGCTTTTTCGCGGACGTAGATTTCGAAACGCTTTTCGCCCGGCTGGGGATCGCGGCCTTCCTGGTCCTTCACCAGCCCGACGAAGTTGCGCACCTTGCGCTTGAGAGACACGTCGGTCACCAGCCCGTGGCCGGATTCGGCGTCGAGGCGCGGCAGATTGCCGGCGTCCGGGTCACCGTTGGGGTTGCCGTCTTTCACGTCGAAGAGCAGCACGAAATCGTAGCGGTTGGTGAGCGTCATTATTGTTTCTCCTCGGTGGATTCGGTCGAAGGGGCTTTGTCGGATTTGGTGAAGAAGGCCTGCCGCTGGTGGTAGTAGCCGAGGGCGAAACGGCCCTGATCGGCGAGCGTCAGGTGGGCCGGAAAGTCGGTGACGGCCGACAGCACCTCGCCGAGCAGCTTTTCAAACGACACCGAACGGCCCTGAGGGAGCTTCTTGAGGTGGGCGTTCTTGAGGCGCAGCAGGGTGGTGAAGACGGCCACCGGCGTGGAGGACGCCGCGCCGTAATAGCGGTCGCGGATTGTCGCGTTGAGGCCGGGGGAGGCTTCTTCCTGGATTTTTTCCAGGACAGCGAACAGTCGCCCAAGCCGGTAGGCGGCGTTGGTGTTGTCGAGATCGAGCATGGGTTGGAACTCCTTTTCCTGCGGATGGCGGCGGATGGAACGGTTCAGGCAGGCCTTGATGGCGGCGGCTCGGTGGTAATTCACCTCCCGCTCGGCGCGACAGCGATTCACTGCTGCGTTGAGCCACAGGCTGGGGTAGGGAGCGTCTGGGTCGGCGAGGATGGCATCGACGATGGCTCCGCCCAGGTTGGGCGGAATGTTGTCGGCCTTGCCCTGCGCTGCGCAGGCGGTGAGCAGGCGAAACAGGGACGGGTAGTCCGGGTCGTTGGGGCCGTGCTTGAGCTGCAGATCCTTGAAGTGCTGCAGGATGCGCGGCGCCAGTTCGGCCAGCGTCATGGTGTGAAAGAAGCGCACGCTGATGCGTGCGGCGTTGGGGGCGAGGCCCAGCACGAAATAGCGGGCCGCGCCTTCGGCGCCGTCGAAACGTCCGCTGTGCACCGATTCGAAAAGCGTGCTTACCGCCTTCACGCCGGCGTCCGGGTCGTCGTGGTGGCCGAAGATGTCGGCCAGCAAGGTGTCGTACTCGGAAACCGCCTCGCCTTGTTGCTCGGCCCAGCAGACGGTGGAGGCATCGCCAACCTGGAAGCGGTTGCGCGAGCCCTTGCCGAGCAGGTGGTTGAGGGCAGTGGTGTAGGCGAAGGCGGCGGGCTTGCCGACAGGGGCGTTGTCACCCTGGCGTTTGCGCTTGCCGTAGGACTCGAAGGCATCGAGGTTGAAGGACACGACGTTGGCACCGGCGGTCTGTGCGCCCCACACGCCCTTGATCGCCGCATGCAGGCGTTCGGTTTCGGCAGGCTGCCCGGTGACGAGGCACAGCGCCGTGGGCACGCCGTTGCCCGGTTCCCCGGCAGCCATCGCGGCGCTGGCTACGGCCGGGCGCTGGCAGACGAGTTGCGGCTCGCCGTGGAGCTGGAAGCTCATCAGGGCGTTGCTTTCCTTCGCTTCCGCGAAGGCCGGTTCCTGCTGCAGGCGCTCCGGGTCGAGCTTGTCGAGATAGGCCTGCACGGCCTTCAGCCCGACGTCGGCCTGGGCCGATTTCGGTAGTGCATTGATTCGGGCGCGGAAGGCGGCGTGCTGCTCGGCAACCCGTTCCGGTTTGTCGCGGGTGTCAACACCGGTCACGTATTCGCAGGCGTCCCACAGGAGGTTGGCCGCTACACCGCTGGTCTTCTTTATGCCTTGGGGTACCCGGTAGCGTCGGCCGACCTTCTTTTTACCTTCCTGACTGCGGGTGTCGCGCAGCTGCACCAGCTCACCGTCGGCGGTGATTTCGAGGACGAAGGGGATCTCTTTCTCTTCCAGTCCGTAAGCCGGCAGGCGTTCGGCGGGGTCGGCGGAGGCACATTTGCGCTGGTAGTAGTCGTACAGGGCCTGAAGGATCATGACTTCACCTCTCCGGTTTTGAAGTCCGGCACGAGGATCACGCCGTTCTTCATCTCTGCGCGGAAGAAGCGCGGCAGCGGGTCGGAGGGGTTGGTGAAGTCCAGGTCGTGAAGCATCCAGCCCAGATCGGGGCTTTCGGCGATGGCCGGGCGCTCGGTGGCGGGGTCGGCCACCAGCCGGAAGTCGGCGGCGAATTCGCGGCACCCAAGATAAGGCTGGTTCACGCACTGACCCTTGGCGGCGCGGCGGGCGAACATCTCGGTGTATTTGATGAGCGGATCGTTGGCTTTGGACGAAAGGATCAGTTCGGCGTGCAGGCGGTAGGCCACGTTGCGCAGGAAGAGGCCGGCGCGCTGCTGGCGTTCGTCCTCGATGTAGAGCCCGAGATTGCCGCTGCCGGCGTTCATGGCCTGCTGCACGTTGCGGGTGGATACGACGGCGCCGACTTCGTTGCGCCGCAGGTTGATCCAGCGGATCGGGTTGAGCACTTCGATACGCGTGATTCGCCAGCGGATTTGCGGCTTCCACAGGATGGCTTCGAACACCGAACGCGCGGCCGATGGGGTGATGACGTCGTAGGAGACGCGCTCGACCTTCATCTCCGGCCGCGTGAAGCAGGCGAATGGGCCGCTGACTTCGAGACAGAATGTGTTCATCTTTTGCTCGCTTTTGGGCTCGGGCTGAAATGTTGGGTGGGGCGGCGGTTCAGCAGACGAGTCCGCCGGGAGTGAGGGGTTGGTCGTCGGCGCGCAGGCCGAGTTGGGGGTCGTAGAGCAGATCGTTCGCCTGCACGTACAGCCCCGGCATGGCGAGGCTCAGCTCGCCCTGGGCCAGCAGACGCTCTGCGTGCTGTTGCGGCAGGCTGACGGTGTAGCGCTGCAGGGCGCGCATCAGCCAGCGTTCAGGGCCGTCTTTTTTGAGTTTGCCGAGCAGGATGTCTACCGCTTCGTCCTGGCCTTCCTGGCCGCGGTAGAGGACGACGACTTGCGCCTGGTTATCGGGGATCAGGCGGAATTTGTCGGCGGCGCTGCGAAATTGCACGGCAAGCGGGTCTTCGCGGGTCGGGGCGGGTTTGAGCATCTCGACGATGCCGTGCTGATCGAGGCTGACGCTGGCGTAGAACTGTTGGAAGTAGGCTGCGAAGAGACCGCGATCGAGCGGATCGCTGACCTGGCCGTGGAGCACGCTGCGGCAGACTTCGGCGCCTTTGCGCAGGGTGCCGGCGGGTATTTTGCCGGGTGGCACAAAGACGACAACCTTGCCCATTCCCGGCAGTGCGCCTTCCCGGTTGCAACGCCCTGCGGCCTGGGCGATGGAGTCGAGCCCAGCCAGTGCGCGGTACACCACCGGAAAATCCAGATCGACACCCGCTTCGACGAGCTGGGTGCTGACCACCCTCAGCGGCGTTGTGTCGTGGCCGTTTCTGCGCGCGGTGAGGCGGGCCTTGATGTGGTCGATGACATCCTTGCGGTGGGCGCCGCACATCAGCGCCGAGAGGTGCAGCGTGCCCTTGGGCATGCGCCGGTGAAGTTCGCGGGCGCCGCCGCGGGTGTTGACGATGGCGAGCACGCTGTCGTGGTCGGCGAGTTCGTCGGCCAGGGCCGGCCATTCGGTGGGCATGGTGAAATCGGCCGGCAGGCGAACGTCGACGCGTTTGAGGGCTGCGTAGAGGGCGTCCGGGTCGTCCATGAGTTCGGTGGCATCGTCGAGACCGCGCAGGCTCATCGATGGGTCGAAGTAGTCGGTGGTGGTCAGTGCGGGCTGGGTGGCGGTGCACAGCACGACGGTAACGCCGTAGTGGCGGATCAGGAGGCGCAGGACATCGAGGATGGGTTGCAGGAATTCGGGCGGCAGTTGCTGGGCTTCGTCGAGGATCAGCACGCTGCCGACGAGTCGGTGCAGCTTGCGGCAGCGGGAGGTGCGGGCGGCGAAGAGGGATTCGAAGAGCTGCACGTTGGTGGTGACGACGAGCGGCGCGTCCCAGTTTTCGCAGGCGAGGCGCGAGGCACTGGTTTCGTCGGCGGGATCGCTTTCGGCCTGGCTGTGGTGTTCGACGACGCATTCGCGGCCCAGCGAGGCAAAGACATCGCGGAAGACGTCGGCGGTTTGCTCGATGATGCTGGTGTAGGGAATGGCGTAGATGACGCGCCGTTTGCCGTGAACGAGGGCGTGATCCAGCGCGAAGCCCAGGCTGGCGAGGGTTTTACCGCCGCCGGTGGGTACGGTGAGGGTGTACAGGCCCGGCGCGGCTGCGGCCTTGCTGCGGCATTGGCGCAGGATGTCGGCGCGAATCCGGCGCACCGGCGTGTCGGCGGCAAAGCAGGCCATGTGGGCGTTGTAGGCACCGTGCATTTCGGCGAGGGGAGGGAAGCCGCCGCGGGCGTCGGCTTTGCCGGCGTCCATGAAGGCTTCGGTGTCGAGGAAGTCGGCATCGACGAGAGTCGAGAACAGCATGCGCAGCCACAGGGCGAAGGCGCCGGGGGTGAGGATGCCGCCGGGTACAGCGTCTTTCAGATTGAGCGGGATGTCGGTTTCGAGGATGGCGGCGGGTGCGGCGCCCCGGGCGTCGGCGTATTCGCGGCGGGCGTCGTCCGAGGCGAGGCGAGCTTTCAGGCCGCCGTGCCAGTCGGCCAGCCCGGCGTGGTGCCCGGCGATGAGGTAGGCGAGCACCGGGGCGGCCAGTTTGCCGGCGGGGCCGTGACGGGATTCCAGTGCTTCGATGGCGTGCAGCGCGCCGGCTGCCGAGTGGGTTTTGTCCTTCGATGGCACGCGGCCTTCGATGTGGGCGTCGGCGCAGTCGCGGATGTAGCGCTGGAAGCCGTCGCGGTATTTGCCAAGGTCATGCCACAGGCCGGCGAGGCGGGCCCAGTCGGCAGCACCGAAAGCGGCGGCGCTGGATGCAGCGCCCGCGCCGACCTGCCGCAGGTGCTCGGCCAGATCATGCGCGCGCGGGCTGCCATCGGCGTGGGTGGCGGTGTGGGCAAGAAAAATGTCGTCGGGGAATTTCATCGCGCGTGTTCCGGTGAATTGATGCGGTCCATTCTGCCAACCCCGGTGCTCAGAACATGAGCATCACAAATTGATCTTCGCCGCTGCGTCGTGCTTGCTGTAGGGCACGCGCAGTTCGAAGCCGCCGTTGTCGAGTGGGCGGCCTTGCTGGTCGGGGTGCCATTTTTCCTGGGCCACCCAGCGGCTGCGTTCGGGGCTGAAGTGCAGCACGGCCCATTCCACTTCTTGATTATTAACCCGGCCCTTTGATTCCCTTGCCACCGTTCGGGCAGGGCGTGTGGTGGCTATTCAATGACCGGGTTGATGAGTCCTCCCGGAGGCTGTTCCGTTTGCTGTTGCGACAAGGAATGGATGATCTTGTGTGGGGGCGACGTGTGGGCGACTTCGGTCGCCCGCCGCGCGTTGAATCATCGACATGCCGCATATCAGAGTCCGCGGGCGACTGAAGTCGCCCCCACAATCTGCCGCGCCGCCTCTGCAAAAGGGATGGCTATCAACTCGGCTCTGCCGCTGCCTTTCGACAAGTTAATTAATGGCCGAGTCAGTAATCATTTTCGGCTCTTTTTGCATGGCTCAAAACCTCTACCTTTTGAGCTACAGACCGAAACGCCAAAGTCGAGAAACGCAGGGAAAACGGCCGGGCAGGCCTTCGAGCGGGCGAGGGCCGGCAGCACCCAGGCACCAGAAAGCACAACGCCGGGACGTGCCCGGCGCTGGTCGTGAAGCTGGGGGCAACCTACGCCCGACCGATTCGGGCGCCCCGCCTATGTGGAAGCCCCATCAAGCTGCGTGTCCGTGCGCAACCTCTACCGGCAGCGCACCGCTTGCACGTGCATCCAGAACAACCACCTCAACGGCAGTTCCATCGGCCGCGTAACTCACATGAGTGTTCCAGTCTTGCGACACCTCGCGAGTAATCGGCTTGTCACTCAGGCGGATAACGAGAATGTCGTCATCGTCGTAATACGTGGTTCTCATGGCTAGGCCTCCAAGCTGAAGTGATGCATCACGGTCTTGACCACTACCGAATCCTCTAACACCAGCACGGCGCAAACGAGATTGTCGGCACGCTCGGCAATGTGCTTGAACGCCCACAGGTGGGAAGCGTCCTTGTAGCGCGTTTCCCCTGTATCGATCACTGCCAGCAATTCGGCTTCGCTGATATTGCGCTCATCCATGCGCAAGCGGGCGTGGCGAGTCAGGATGATTGGGCGGTCAAATCGGCGTGAGTGCATGGCTTGAACCATAACATAGCGGTGCCAGCAGGCAGCACCCCGAAATTTTTCCGTCTCAGTGCTTGGCGTTGGCGAGGGGTAAGGCCTTCGGGTTCGTGAGGTAAAGCGTTCCCGTCCCGGCATGGGGTGGGCGTCAAACGTATGTACAAAAATTCTTTGCACGCAGCGTTCTATCCGTACAAAATTAGCCCTATGGAAATCACCTTCGACCCGGCCAAGGACGCGGCCAACCTGCGCAAGCATGGTGTTTCGCTGGAAGCTGTAACCGGGTTTGAATGGGATTCTGCCTTGACGTGGCCTGACGAACGCAAGGACTACGGCGAAGCCCGCATGAGCGGAATCGGTTACATCGGGCTGCGCTTGTTTTGCGTGGCTTTTGTTGACCGTGCCGACGCCCGCCGGATCATCAGCCTTCGCAAGGCTAACTGCAGAGAGGTGCACCGCTATGCCGAAACTTAAACCGGGAACGATCCTTCCCACCCCCGAAGAGGATGCCGCCATCACCGCGGCAGCCCAAGCCGACCCGGACGCCTTGCCTTTGACCGATGCCGAATGGGTGGCGGTAAAGCCCAAGGCCCGGCGCGGCCGGCGCTTGGCTGCCGTCACGAAGGAGCGGATCACCATCCGCCTGTCGCGTGAGGTAGTGGAAACCTTCCGGGCCAGCGGCGACGGCTGGCAAACCCGCGTCGATAGCGCCCTGAAGGACTGGTTGAAGACTCACTCGCCGGGGTGATTCAGGCGACGCCAGGCAGGGGGAGATGTAACAAAGTCCTGATTCGGCGAGCTAGCGCCGTCTCGTCCTGCGTGGGGTAAGACCGTGCTCCAGGAGCATGTGAAGGGCCTGGGTCTCGGCGGAGGCGTTCGGGTCAGCTCGCTGTTAGTAGAGCACCCGTTAGCGTTGCTCTGTGTAGCGGATAGCCAAGAGAAGTAGTGAGCGAGAAGGTCGCCGGTGTTGCCGCATTCTGTGTGTTCTCTACCACGGAACTACCACAGGCAACACCGGAAATCCGACCTGACCAGCTGATTTTGAAGTGAAATTTCAATTCAGATGGTCCCCCCGACAGGAATCGAACCTGTATCTGGCGCTTAGGAGGCGCCCGTTCTATCCATTGAACTACGGAGAGAGAGGGCGGCATTCTATCCCGGGAGGGTGGGAAAACGCCACGCCTGTTTGTCCTCCGTTGACCGGGGAGGCGACGATTGGGTCAGGAGCCGGGCTCCATCTGGGATTGAAGGTAGTTCTGGAGGCCGACCTTGTCGACGAGTTCGAGCTGGGTTTCGAGGTAGTCGATGTGTTCCTCGGTGTCTTCGAGGATGTGCTGGAAGATGTCGCGGCTGACGTAGTCACGGACGGACTCGCAGTGGGCGATGGCATCCTTCAGGTGGGCGTGGCCGCCTTGTTCGACTTTCAGGTCGCCCTGCAGGCATTCGGGAACGTTCTCGCCGATGAGCAGCTTGTCGAGGTTTTGCAGGTTGGGCAGGCCTTCGAGAAAGAGCACGCGCTCGATCAGCAGGTCGGCGTGTTTCATTTCTTCGATGGATTCGTCGTACTCGTGCTTGCCGAGTTTTGCGAGACCCCAGTTTTTGTACATTCGCGCATGCAGAAAGTACTGGTTGATGGCGGTCAGTTCGATGGTGAGCTGCTTGTTGAGGTGTTGCAGGACTTTCTTGTCGCCTTTCATGCTGCCTCCTGTATCAATGAAAAGTGGCCGGGGCCGGGCCTGGGGCGAAGAACGGGTTGGCTGTTTCCGTCGAGGGCCGCGGCGAGGCATTGTCGGGCGCATTTGGCGCAACGCCCGCACTCTTCGGTAACGCCCAATTCTATGCGTAGATCACGCAGCCGACGAGCGCCACCTGCGACGGCGGATTCGATGTCTTTTTCGGTGACCGCGCGGCAGACGCAAACGTACATGGTCTTGATTCCTTTTCAGTTGTTGCGGCCGGCGCTTAATTGAGCGGGTAAAGCCGGAGCACCATCAGCATTGCCGCGATGCCTCCGGCCAGCCCGATGACCAGTACTGCCGCCACGGCGGTGGAGGGCAGATGGCGTTGTGGCGTGGTGCCGAGCCGGTGGCCGGGCAGGGCGGCGTGGCGGGTCGGAGTCATCATTTGGTCAGTATCAGCTTGCCTGCGCGGGTGGTGCGCAGCGCGTAGAGCATGCCCTCATGCTCGATGAAGACGCAGGCACGCTCCTTGAGCAGATCCTTGCTCCGGATCGGGGCGTCGAACGGGCCGGAAGGGAGCGCGGGGGCTTCGCTGGGCTTGGTCGCGGCGGGCGGAGCAGAGGAGGTGGTCACGGAGGCATAAAAACAAATGAGAGTGATTCGTATTAAACATTCAAGCCCGCGCTTCGTCAATACGCCCGATAAAAAATTGCGCAGGGCGTCACGCTGGTGGCGATACGAGCGTCAAAGCAGTGGGCTCGGCTTGGGCGATCTCAGGCCTGGCGACGGTTGGGCGGTCGGGCGGGGTA
>Ga0209277_10000031_pt1 | contig 85909 bp, 64 predicted proteins | sample JI81AbrownDNA_FD_187503 | JGI IMG/M metagenome (GOLD analysis project Ga0209277, IMG submission 187503) | Wastewater effluent complex algal communities from Wisconsin, to seasonally profile nutrient transformation and Carbon sequestration -... | ecosystem: Engineered > WWTP > Effluent > Algae... | reverse complement strand
GCGCCGACGCCGCCTTGCTCGATGCGAAGCGGCAGGGCAAGGCGACGGTCAGTCTGGGCGTTCGGCCCGGTCAGTCGGTGGACGGGGCGGCTGCGAATGCGTGCGGCCAACAAATCGCTTCAGCATGCACTCCAACCAACGCCGATACCCGGGAAGGCGATTGAGATTCGCGTCTTCGGCCGCGCGACCCACCAGATGTTGATGTAGTCGGCGCCCCCTCATAGCCATGGTCGGGGCCAGCCTCATAGTTGGAGGTGCATCAGGGCTCGCCCTCGGCGTTCGCGCAGCGCTGGCCCATCCATCGCCATCCACAAGTTCCCCGCTCCGCTCGGGTTTCCGCAGGCAAATGGCGGTCCCGTGCGCAAAACGGCGCGCCGCGCGGCACACTGACCGTGCATCTGGCTTCGGCCAACGCGCGCCTTCGAGCGCACCGATCCATTCGGCGTTGCGGTCGTCACCCGCCTTCAGAGCACCGGCAGCAATGTCTTGCCGCCGCGAGTCCAGCATCAGGCTGAACCGCCTCGCGTCGCCGTAGCGGATTCATCGCGATCCGCTTGTCATTCCCACCTGGGGAGCATGTCTCCCCGGGTGGGAGGTGTGTTCCCGCATTCCATGGAGAACACACCGATGGCATGTCCTACCGCGCCTTCCCTGTGGCTGCCCGGCTTCGACCCGGACGGTCCTGTGCTTCCCGGCCTGCCTCCCGTGGCAAGGCCGACCTTTTCCTTTCCCATAGGCCGGCCCTCTTGCTCCGCCGATGAGGACGTTGCTCCGTCCGATCCAGGGACGAGCGAAGCGTCCCTGGCGCCCATCGCCCCCAGGGCAAGCTGGCGCGTCGTCGCCAGCGTAGCCACGGCATCGCGTGTGGTCTGGCCCAGCCTGGGTCGTGCCGACCTCGATGATCTGGGCGGCGCCGTAGCGAAATTCGAAGCCAATCTGGCGGCGATCGACCAGTTGCGGCAGATCGAAGCCGAGAACCGCCCAGCCAGCGCGGAGGAGCGCCAAGTCCTGCTGCGCTACACCGGCTGGGGCGGCCTGCCTGCCAGCTTCAACCTCGAAACCGAGGATCTCGCCTGGGCCGGACGCGCCCGTCGCCTGCAGGCGATGGTCGGTGCCGAGGACTACGAATCGGCGCGCGCCTCCGTCAATAACAGCCACTACACCGAGATCCACGTGATCGAGGCCATCTGGCAGGCGGTGGCACGCTTCGGCTTCACCGGCGGGCGCATTCTGGAGCCCGCCGCCGGCATCGGCCATTTTATCGGCGCCATGCCGCGGAATATGGCCGAGCGCAGCAGCGTCACGGCCGTCGAGATCGACCGGGTTTCCGGCCGCATCCTCAAGGCGCTCTACGCGCCCGGCGGCGTGGACGTGCGGATTGCCCCCTTCGAGAAAACCGCCCTCCCCGACCACTGGTTCGACCTGGTGATCGGCAACGTCCCCTTCGGCAAGTACAAAGTCGCCGACGTGAGCAACCGGGCCTATGCCCGTTTCAGCATCCACAACTATTTCTTCGGCCGCGCCCTCGACCTGGTGCGACCCGGTGGGCTGGTGTGTTTCATCACCAGCAGCCACACGCTGGATGCCCAGTACGACGCGGTGCGCGAGTACATCGCCGCGCAGGCTCACCTGTTGGGTGCCATCCGGCTCCCCAAGCGCACCTTCGCCGGCATCGCCGCCACCGACGTGCAGACCGACATCCTGTTCCTGCGCAAGCGGCAGCGGACCGAGGCCGTCGAGGCGGACTGGCTGAAGCTGGGGGCGGTGCCCGACGGACTCCGGCATCCCAAGTGTTACGAGCGCTACCTGCCGATCAACGCCTGGTACGCCGAGCGTCCGCAGTTTTGCATCGGCCGTGTCCGTCGCGAGAGCAACGGCTACGAGGAAGTGCCGGTGGCGGTTTTCGAGGGGGACCTGGAAGCGGCGCTGCGCGAGCGCATCGCCTTGCTGCCGACCGGCGTCTACCAGCCGGTTGTCCCCCCGCTGGCGCCCTTGCGGGTGGTGGTCCCGGCCGAAGCCGGCGCCCGGCCCGCCAGCTATCGCCTCCACCAGGGGCGGGTGCATCGGGTCGAAGCCGGCGAGATGGTCGATGTCCATGAGCAGCTCAACGCCACGCAGCGCGCCCGCATCACCGGGATGTGCGCCATTCGCGACCACGCCCGGGCGCTGCTCGACGCGCAAATGGCGGACGAGAGCGACGGGCGGCTGGGCCACCTGCGGGCCATGCTCAACGGGACCTACGACCGCTACATCGCGAAATACGGTTGCCTGTCCACCCGCGCCAACGCGCTGGCATTCCGCCGCGACCCCGACTATCCGCTGCTCCTGTCGCTGGAGCATTACGACGAGGAGTCCGAGACGGCCCGCAAGGCGGCGCTGTTTTCGCGGCGCACGCTCACCCGGGTGGTGGAGCCGAGTACCGCGGGCGAACCGGCCGAAGCGCTGGCCGCGTCCGTCCAGTGGCGCGGCCGGGTCGATCCGGCCTATATGGCCGGGCTGCTGGCCGCACCCGAAGTGGCGGTGCTGGCGGCCCTGGCCGAGGCGGGTCACATTTTCTGCGACCCGACCGACGGGCACTGGAAGACCGCGGACGACTACCTGTCGGGCAACGTGAAAGCGAAGCTCAAGCAGGCGGTGCTCTCAGGAGAAGCCTACCGGCGCAACAGCGCCGCGCTGGAACAGGTGCAGCCCGCAGACCTGGAACCGGCAGCCATCGAGCCGCGTCTGGGCGCGGTGTGGATTCCGGCCCTCGATGTCGAGGCATTCATCCAGCAGGTCCTGGAACTCAAGGACTGCCAAGTGGCGTATTCGGCCGAGGCCGGCGCCTGGTCGGTGAAGTACGGCGAGTGGGAAGCGCGGCAGAACGTGAAGGTGACGCAGGAATTCGGCACCTCGCGCATGAACGCGATCGAACTGGTGCAGTGCGCGCTCAACGTCCAGGTGCCCACCGTCCGGGACCGCGATCCCCTGACCGACAAGTACTTCGTCAATCCCGACGAGACGCTGGCGGCCAGGGAGAAGCTGGGCCTGATCAAGGAGCGGTTCGCCGTCTGGGCCTTCGAGGACACCGGGCGCCGCGAGAAGCTGTGCCGCATCTACAACGACCTGTTCAACGCCACGCGGCCGCGCCGCTTCGACGGCTCGCATCTGAAGCTGCCGGGGTTCTCCCGCTGCTTCGAGCTGCATCCGCACCAGTTGGATTCGGTGTGGCGCATCGTGCAGTCCGGCAACACCGGGCTCTTCCACGTGGTCGGCGCCGGCAAGACGGCGGTGTGCGTCATCGCCGGCATGGAGCTGCGCCGGCTGGGCTTCGTCAACAAGCCCTGCCATGTGGTCCCCAACCACATGCTCGCCCAATACACCGCCGAATTCGTCCGGCTCTACCCGAACGCGTCGGTGCTGATGGCGAGCAAGGAAGACCTGGAAGGCGACCGTCGGCGCGAGTTGGTGTCGCGCATCGCCACGGGCGATTGGGACGCGGTGGTCATCACGCACTCGAGCTTCGAGCGCATCCGGATGTCACCGCGATTCAGCGAGCGATTCATCAAGGAGATCATCCATGAAATAGAGATGGCGGTACGCGCCGAGAAGAGCAACGACCGGTCCAACCGGATCGTCAAGCAACTCGAGGCGATGAAGAAGAGCTGGGCGGCGCGGCTGGAGAAGCTGCTGGCCGACCAGAAGAAGGACGAGCTGCTCAGTTGGGAACAGCTGGGCATCGATGCCCTGTTCGTGGACGAAGCCCACCTGCACAAGAACCTCTACCGGTTCACCAAGATGACGCGGGTGGCGGGTCTGCCGCTGACGAGTTCGGAGCGCGCCTTCGATCTGTTCCTGAAGACGCGCTACACGATGCAGCTCCATGGGCACGGGCAGCGCGGTGTGGTGTTCGCGACGGCGACGCCGGTGGCCAATACGATGGCCGAGATCCACACCATGATGCGGTACCTCCAGCCCAATCGGCTGGAGGAGCTCGGGCTGCAGCAGTTCGACGCCTGGGCCGCCACCTTCGGTGAGAGCGTCACGGCGCTGGAGATTGCCCCGGACGGCAGCGGCTATCGCATGCACACGCGCTTCGCGCGCTTCATCAATGTGCCCGAGCTGATGGCGGTGTTCGGCGAAGTGGCCGACATTCGCACGGCGGAGATGCTGGACCTGCCGGTGCCGAAGCTGCGCGGCGCCAAGCCGCGCATCGTCGCCTGCCCGGCGAGCCCGTCGCTGAAGGCCTTCGTGCAGACCCTGGTGTTGCGGGCGGAAGCCATCCGCAACGGCGAGGTCGACCCGAAGGACGATAACATGCTTGCGATCACCACCGACGGCCGCAAGGCCGCGCTGGATTTCCGGTTGGTGGCGCCAGCGGCGCGCTTCGACGAACGCGGCAAGGTCGCCGCCTGCGTGCGTGAGCTTCAGGCCATCTGGCAGCGCACCGCAGCGTTCCGCGGCAGCCAGATGGTGTTCTGCGACCTGTCGTCCCCCAGGGGCGGCAAGGGCTTCAGCGTCTATGACGACCTGCGGGCGCGGCTGATCGCGGCGGGCATCCCCGACAAGGAGATCGCCTTCGTCCATGACGCCGAGACGGATGCCCAGAAGGCGGCGCTGTTCAAGGCAGTGCGTGAGGGCCGGGTGCGGGTGCTGCTGGGCTCCACCGCCAAGATGGGCGTCGGCACCAACGTGCAGACGCGCCTGGTGGCCCTGCATCACCTCGATGCGCCGTGGCGTCCGTGCGACGTCGAACAGCGCGAGGGGCGCATCCTGCGCCAGGGCAACGAGTGCGAGGAGGTGGAGATTTTCCGGTATGTCACGGAAGGCAGTTTCGACAGTTATATGTGGCAAACGCTGGAGACCAAGGCGCGCTTCATCGCCCAGGTGATGAAGGGCGACAAGGGCATCCGGTCGCTGGAGGATGTGGAACTGGCGGCGCTGTCCTATGCCGAGGTGAAGGCCTTGGCGTCGGGCAATCCGCTGGTGATCGAGAAAGCCGGCGTGGACGCGGAGGTGGCCAGGCTCTCGACGCTGTTCTCGGTGTGGCGCAACCAGCGCTATGCCAACGAAAGCGAAGTGGGCCGGCTGCCGATGTCGATCGAGGCGCTGGAGAAGAAAGTCACGCTGTACGCGCAGGACGCGGCCCGGATCGAGCCGCAGACCATGCAAGGCATCGCCATGGAGCTGGCGGGGCGCAGGATCGTGGGCCCCGATGCGGTGGGCGAAGCGCTACGCGGGTTGGTGAGGGGCGCCAAGGACGAGGTACGCACGGCCAGCCGGATGATCGAACGGATCGTCGGCCGGTTTAGCGGCTTCGACCTCGGCATCCTCGCGGCCCGCGGCGAGGAGACGCCCAACCTCTACCTGGCAGGGCACTGCCTGTACAACGCCGAGCCCTATCAAACGGGCCCGGCGCTGGTGGCCGCCTTGTTGGCCGCATTGGAATCGGTGGGCAAGCATCACGCCGATGCCATAGCGCAGCTGGCGACCCACCGCAAACGGCTGGAGGACCTGCGGCTGGAACTGGCCCGGCCCTTCGAGCACGAAGGCCGCCTGACCGACCTGCTGATCCGGCAGCGCGAGTTGCTCCGGCAACTCGACCTGGACAAGGACGAAGCGGGTAGCGCCAGAGTCGATGCCGAAGAGGTGCGGCAAGCGGCGTAAGTGGAGCTCACCCCCATGGCCGAACGGCTGTGGGGGTTTTTTTGTTTGGTGCAGGCGGCGATGTATCCAGGACGCATGCCTGTGTGGGAATATGCGAGATTGGCCATTGCTTCAAGTGATGCAGGAGAGTCAGGTGACTACTTGGCAGATCGACAGGCTCGATGCCTCGCCTGAACAGGCTGGGCCCGACGCTTCCGAGGTACCGCTGAAGTGGGCGCACGATGCCCGGACCGGCGAGCCGCGCTATATCCACGACGACGAGGTCGTCGAGCACCGATGCATCTGCGTCTGTCCTGCCTGCCAGTTGAACTTGACGCCGGTCATGCCCGGGCAACCACTGCGCGTCCGCCCCACGGCGCATTTCCGACACCCGCCAGGAGCCCAAAAGGATGCCTGCACCATCGTCGCTGCGCGCTTGGCCGCGACCCATCTTCTCCAGGAACAGGGATTCATCGACCTTCCACGGCGAACCATGTCGCGGACCGCGACAGGATTCAGCGGCCAGGGTTATGAAGTCTGGGTCGAAGCGCCGGCCGAGCGTGGAATGATTGGGAGTGCGCGGCTGCTAGACCACGCAACGGCGGAACTCACACTGGACGACGGCCGTACCCTGCTCGTTGACCTCACTGGCAGACGGGATGCCGCCGACGGACCCGACGGGCAGGCCATGGTCACGATTTCGCTTTCGGACCCGGATCTTGCCATGCTCAGTCCCGAGGACATCCGTGCACGCTTGCGAATCCTGCCCGACATCCGTTGGTGCTCCCATTGGCAGGATCGAACACTGGCCGCCCGGGGCGATGAAGAGGCGGCCCGGGCAGCGCACGACGCCCTGGATGAATGGGATGCGACCGACGAGGCCGATTTCCGGTCCCGCCTGACATCCGACCTCGACGAAGCCACTGCACAGCGCTGGCGACGCGAAACGCTGCTGCATCGCGAGGTCAAGGCCATCCTGGAGCGCGCGCGCCGGATCGCGACACCAGGCCTCGAGGTTTCTGCTCGGCGGGAACCTCCCGACGAGTTCCTCGGCGAGTGGGAGACCGACACGCTTCGCATGACCTGGTTTTCCCCACCGAAAAAGCTGGAACTCACCGATGTGCAACTCGAGCAACGTCTGGGCCGAATCGTTCCGGATGTCATCGCCACGTTGGACGGAAGCAATATCTCCACGGTGGGCATCACCGACACTTGGGTGAACGATGATTTCGAGGAAGAGGTCGAGGACACGTTCAGCTTGCCCTGGCCAACAACCGTGCTTGTGGAGGTCACGGTCACCCATGGCATCGACGCCGAGAAGTTGCAGCGCATTCGCCAACTCAACATCGCCACGCTGGAAATCGACTTGAGCAAACTCGGCGGGCGGCTGAACCGGGAAGCATTGAGCGATCTCGTAGTCAATCAGACGCTCGGCAAACGTTGGGTGCATCACCCGATCTTTTCGATCAAGCAGCAGCGACTCGACGCGGCGCTCGATGCGCATCCCGTGACACGCCGCTACAAAGAACGCCTGTTTGAATTGATGCGTCCTCATTGGCTCGCCCTGCCCGTGTCGGACTGGACGGTCCGCTACCTGGAGGCCGTGACCACATTCCACGATGCCAACGTGCGGATCAGGAAAGCCCGACGACACCATGGCGACGGTCCGGAACCGACGCTCCTTGGCGTGCACAGCGATGAATGGGCGCAGATCATGGAAGCCGCATCGGCGTTGTCGGCTCATGGCCTGCCGGGAGCCGACGATCCTTTCCTGCTGGACGACTCCGGCCTGATCGCTCGGCTGCTGTCCATCCAGCACAATAGAGGCGTTGGGTACGACGTACGCACCGGCTACCAAGTGCTCAATGCCATCATGCAAAGCGGGAAGCACAACAAGCGCTGGGACTCGCTATATGCCATCGCCGTTAAGGCCTATGAACTCGAAACACACTTCACTGGAGAGCAAGCCAGCAAATACAAGGCGTGGCGTCAGACGCTCATCGACCGCATCAATGCCGGCGACGAGGCCTACCTGCGCCCAGCCACTTTCGACACACTGCTCTGCGCCCTCTTCCCCAAGATGGCCGAGGGTACCGGCCGGGGTTACGGCAGCCTTGCGGAGCAGATATAGAAGGCACGCCACCTCGGCAACGCAACGTCTCTGAAGTCCCGGCGCTTGCGGGTGGCAACCCGTGTCGCGGGCTTGAGCGTCATTGATCCTGCCGCGATACTGCAGGAGCTTTCTGTGGACATCGCGTCTGCACAGCCTTCATCGGTGGCTTCGGCCACCCTGAAGTCCAGCTTTGCTGGCGTCGCAGTCGTTACCTGCCTCGTGGATCCCCGGCTTCGGTCGGGTCCGGCCGTGTCTTTGGCCGAGTGTCCGGTTCAGCCGCCTGGCTGAACGCTGTGTCCCGCCGCGCGACCTTCGGGCCGCCCGGCATCGAGCGAAGGCCCCGTTCGCAAGAACCGTGGGCCTTCATCCTGTGCGTGCCGCCCGGCACGTCGCCGAGCCGCTCTGCCGTCCACGGCCGAGCATCCCGAACGGGGAACTCCGAGTTCCCCGCCAGGGAAGGGTGTTCCCTTTCATTTCCGAAGGAGAACACCATGTTCGCAATCCCCGTCACCAGAGCGTCGCGCCCGGTCGCCGTGTTGCTGGGCGGTTCGGGCCATGCCCGGCCGGCCCCGCGCACACAGGCCGTGCCGGCGTTGTTGAGGCCGCGGCCGATCGCTCCCAAGCGGTCCGGCCGGGCGTCCGAGTTCCGTGCGGCAGGCGGTTGATCATGTCGATCAGCCTCTACCGCCGGCGCATTGCCGCCACCGTGGTCCAACTGGCCAAGGACGACCCGTCCCTGGTCAAGGAGGTGATCGCCCGCTTGCGAGAGTCGGGCGAGATCGAAGCCGACGATCTGGTCTACCTGGACCGGATCGCCGACCGTTGGATGAGGATTGCCGAGGCAAATGGCAACAAGGCCGCGTCAGCGCACCCGCGTCAAACGCGCGGGTAGCTTGATGCCCCTGGCTTTCGCCATTGCCACGGCGATCTTCTCCAATAGATCGGGACGTTCATCGTTCAGCGTACCGGTCCACCGGGTCAATGCCTGTTCGATGTCATCCCGTGCTCGCGCCCCGTCGAAGTCGAGACCGAGTTTTCGGTAGGCATCGATTTCGTCGGGCGTGAACCTTAGCGCGTCGCCTGCACGAAGCATGATGTGTGGGCCCTCATGGGATGTGAGCGTTCAGCTTAGCAGCGCCGCATGTCCGTGCAACCCCGGGGAGTCCACCGCCTCCCCGAACGGGGACAGGTGTTCCCTCTGTTCGTCTTTGGAGAAAACACCATGTCCCTTGAGAAGCCCCGTCCTCGCTCCCGGCGCACCGGCATCGAAACCGAGGAAGAGCGTGCCTGGGTCGGCTTCTATCGGCGCGTCAGCCGTGATCCGGCCATTGCGACCGAAGTCATGGCCCAGCTCGAGTCCGATCCGGAAATGAAGCGTACCCATCTGGCGTTGTACATGTGCTGCAAGGAGTCCCTGCGTCGGCACAAGGCGCGCCAGGCACGCCACCAACGGATCGGCCAGTTCGTCCGTTGGCTGTGCCACGGCGTGTTGGTACAGCCCTGGCGCAGCCTGCAGGCGGGTCTGCGGCACGGCCGCGACGTCGCTGTCGAATGCCTGCCTGAAGTGGCCAAGGAACCGGCCGTGGCCCAGGTGCACCGCCTGGCCGGAGAGGCCGAGTTCGCGACGGCACACGCGGCTTTCGAGCAGCAGGCCACCTCGCCGGCGGCCGATACGGCAGCAGCGTCCGCCGAAACCCAGAGCTCATCCGGCACCAAGGCATCGCGCGCCGCCTGACCCGAGAAGCGCCGGGCCATCACCGGCCCGTCGTGTGATGCGGCAAGCCTGTCGCCGCATCCGGATCGTCGAACGCCCACGCCCGCTGTTCACCCAGCGGTGCGTGCGGTGCTCGCTCCGACCCCACCCCCATTTGCACGCCCGCGATTGCCTGCGATGCGACCGCGCCTGACACCTAGACCCGCCGATGCGCGATGCGCGATCCGCGCCCCGTCGAGTCCCAATCCGCCCGCCGATCTGCCCCTGGCATGCCGGCCCCGTTTTTCCAGCAATGAAAGGAAGCCACTGATGATCACCATCACCGCCATCCTGAACGCCATCGAAGCGCACGCTGAGCGCGCCATCGTGCCGGAGCTTCGCCTCATCAAGAAGGAGGTCGAGAAACTGCGCCCGTCCCTCTACCCGGATGACCAGGAGCACGCGGACGCCTTGCTGCTCAAGCTGGACCGCCTGCTGTCCGACCAGGTCGTCGTCGCCGATGACACCGTCGTTGAGCAAGCCTTCCAGCCGGCAGTGCAAGCGGCCTGAATCAACACTTTCGGTACACCAGCCGCTGTCTGGCGCAGCGAACCACCCAACTTCCGTGGGGCTCACACCCTGCGGGTGTCGGGTTCCACGGTATTTCGAAAGGAATCCGACATGAACAAGGTGAGCATCGATCCGGAGCAGCAACGCTACGTGATCGATTGCGGCGGGGGCTACAGCTGCCTAGGCTTTGCCAACGCCCGCGATCACGCCAACCAGATCGCCCATCAGTTGGGCCGGTCCGACCTCGCGTTCACAGAGGGCGACTACGCCACCCTCGCCGGCTACGAAAAGTACTCCACCGCCGTCGAGGCCTGGAGCCGGTCCCCGCTGATGCACAAGACCTACTTCGATCCCGGCACCGATTCGAAGGCCGCCAAGGTCCTGGAATCTTGCCGGACCCATGGGCGCAAGATCCGCCTGATCCTCGGCGACACCAGCACTGGTGAACCCTGGCTCGAAGAGCATGATGTCATCGGCCGGATCGGCCGCTCGACCGGGAGCCTGAAGGTCCCCTTGCTGATCGAGGCCGGTGAATGCGGCGGCACCGCCATCCTGTGCGCCTGCCTCCTCGCCATCATCGACTGGGGGTCGGGCGAGTTCCTTTACCGTCACGCCGCATACCGGGAAGCCGATCTGAGCATCCAGCCTTCGGGCAATGCCGACCGGCCCTGGAACGTTCTGCGCCGCGGTGAGGTCGTCGCCAGTTTCGGGGACATCGGTCAGGCCGGCGCGTACCTCGCGTTCATGCGCGGCGCGACCATCGAGCCGCGCCTCTTGATTTCGATAACGTTGATCGACAAGGCAACGTCTCCCCGACAGCACCGCCGGGGAGACAGTGGCCCGCCGAGGGCCTGCCACGCTACGCCGCCAGGCGGCACTGCGCGTATTCGCGGTCGATGAGCCAGTGCAGGAACCGAGTTTCCTGGGAGACGCCCCAGTAGTGCGCCTTGCACCGGGCAATGTAGGCATCCAGGTCGTCGAGCGTGCGGATGTCCACCGGCTCGATGTCGGTGATCTTCCGAAAGCGCTCGATCTCCCGGCGAGTGAGTCGAATTTGCGAGCCGAGGCGGATCATGGTCGTTCTATAAGAAGGGTTGAGTCCCCATCTTGACCAAATCGTCCAAGCCTGTCGCGGGTTTTGCGGCGGAGATGCAAGAAATTTGTCTAGCGCCGATGGGCTGACACTCCAGTCGCACTGGAGTGCGATCCGGCACTTTTTCTCGTCTCGCCGCACGCTCTCGGAGAGCGGCCGCAGTCCACCACCAAGCGCCATGCACAAGGCCACCGGATTCCAGCCGGTTGAACATGGCATGCCCTCCTCTCCCTTGAGCCCTTCCGCCCGATACCGGAAACTGATCGGGCATACATGCATTCCATCGTCGGATGGAATCCGGCCCTTGGCCGGCGTCGCAGTCGATACCTGCCTCATTCATCGTGCCGGCCAATGTCATCCATTCGTCCGCACATTCATCCCAAGCGGGGACCTCGTCCCCCCGGGATCGGCGTTTCCGCTTTTCTTTCGTGGAGAACGCCATGAATCTCTCTGCTTTGTCCCGCGCCGATCTGGTCAGCGAATTGCTCTCGCCCCTGGTATGCGCGTCGGGCGCTAACCCCTTGCATGTCAGCGATGCCGTGGCCCAGATGGGCATGCTCGGCACTGCGGACACCGTGTTGGCCCATCGCCTGAACGTCGCCCGAGAACTGCTGCTGCGCGAGTTGCGAGAGCAGATGCGCAACGGTCCGCTGATGACTTCGCCGCAGATCCTGCGCGACTGGCTGCGCCTGTACTGCGCGAAGCTGGAAAACGAAGTGTTCCTGGTACTCTACCTGGACGCCCAACATCGCCTGATCGAGGCCGAGGAGCTGTTCCGTGGCACCCTGACCCAGACCAGCGTCCATCCCAGGGAAGTGGTCAAGGGAGCGCTCGCTCGCAATGCCGCCGCCCTGGCCGTCGCCCACAACCACCCCTCGGGGGAAGCCGAGCCGTCGCGGGCCGATGAAATGCTGACACAGACGCTGAAGTCGGCACTGAGCCTGGTGGACGTGCGGGTCATCGACCATTTTGTCGTGGCCGGGGACCGCGTGATCTCGTTCGCGGAACGTGGGTTGATATAGCGCCATGCGCCGCCCGCATACCGCTCCGTGTCCGACCCTGAGCAGCACGCTCGCCTCCACCACAGGGGCGAGCTCCTTCCTCTGCCAGGTGAAACGACCATCATGCCGGTGAAGACCCTTTCACATTGCCCCCTCTGCGCAGGTGACGGCGTGCTGTTGGGTACGCTGGGGCGCCTGCGCTGGTTCCGTTGTCGCGACTGCGGCATGAACTTCAGTCGTCAGACTGGCACGCGTCCCAAGACCAAGTCGACGTCTAATCAAGAGGAAGGAGAACCGCATGGAAACGCCCGCCGTGGAAAGCTTGCGAGCGCAGGCTGAATCGCTGGCCTCGTTATCGATCTCGCATCTGAGTCGAAGCACCCGCTTGAAACTGGCCGATGACGAGCTGTCGGTCAACGCCTACCCGACGGACTGCGGTGGCGTCATCTACGTCGGTGCCCCCTGTTACCGGATCCCGGCGGAAGCCGATCTGGCCGCGATCTTCAAGGTCGCCGAGCAAGCCGGTATTGCCTGGCTGAAGTTCGATAGCGAAGCGGCCGTAATCGATGGCCTACCGGTCTTTGACTTGCAGGAGCCCGAGGCGTGAGTCGGCAATTCAGCTCTCGCAATGGGGCCACACGATAGTTGCGGCGGCCGGCATCGTCCGGCCACCGCTATGCCAGCAGCGCTTTAAGCCGTTCCAAGCCCGACTTGATGTCATCGGCAAGGCGTAAGGCCTCCGGGCTGCCTTCCGTTGCTTGCTGCGCCGCCCAGTTGCAAAACTCCGCCATCAAAGAAGCCTTCTCTCCGGTGATTTTCGACTGGCGAAGGCCATCCTCAATAAGGGGGATCAAGCCGGCCGCCGCGCGCAGCCTGTTCAATGCAGGCGTGGATTCGGGGATTTCGACATGCAGACATTTTAGCGGCGGGGCGCCCGACAAGCCACGGCAATCGACGGCGGCCAAACGGCGGATAGCTCCGTCATGCCGACCGCTGGCATCCAGTATCCAACTACGCTCCGATCGGGACTTCGTGCGGCTCCCTGTGTAGATCCATATCGATCACGGCGTCCGCCATGGCGGTCAGTTCCGGCGTCTGGGACACGAAAAACTCCCGCTCATAACCCCCCAGCCGCAGCACCTCCCGCTTCATCGCCATGAACATGCGCTTGCGCTCGGGGTCCAGCGGCCCATCGGCCTCGTCCGAGAACAGCGCACCGTAGCGGCGCCCGGTGTGCTGGGCAAGGTACAGCGCCACCACCCGGATCAGGCACTCGTTGATCCAGACCCGTTCGCCGCCGCTCATGAGGCCGACGCTCTTGCTCTCGCCCGACTCGCCATCATGCACCACTATGTCGAAGCCCTCCTTCTGTTCGCCTTTTCCCGTCTCCACCAGCGTCTGGATCGACACCGTGAAGCGGGGACCGTAGCAAGCGAGCAGGAGGTCATTGGCGAGTGCCGACAAGGCCGGACCGGCATCATCGATGGCTAGCGCGATCAGCCCATCGTTGCTCATGCACTTGGCGAACAGGTTCCAGTTGCCCAACTCGGTTTCGACCTGAGCGATGCGGCTGGCCACCCGTGCATGGCGGCCGGCCAGGGCCGTTGCCTGCTGCATCAGGACACCCAGGGTTTCGGCATCCCGCACTGCGCTCAGATGGGCCTGCTCGGCGGCAGTAACCGACTGTGCCGCCTGTTCCATCCTCGTCTGTGCATCGATCAGGCGTTGCTGGTCATAAGGTGCAGGCAAGGCCGCCAGCGCCTGCTTGAGCCGGTCCAGCGTAGCGCGATAGTGTTTGGCCTGCTGTTCGTGCTGGTAGGCGATCGCCTGCCGTGCCGCGCCGATCTGCTGGCGCTCGGCCGCCTCCTCCGGCGTCTCCACCGGCCGATCAGCCGCGGCATCGGGGCCCGGCGCCGTCCCCAGTTCCGTCAACTCCTGGTCGATCTCAGCCAGCGTAGCCCAGGCCCGCGCCATTTCGCCGGCCTGGGCGGCCAGCAGCGCAAACCGCGAGGCACGCGCCCGGGCACGCTCGGCCCGGTGCTCGGCTCGAGCCAATGCCTGCGGCGCAGCGGCGAGGGCCTGATGCTGTTCGCGCAAGGCGTCCAGTTCTTTCTGTACCGTCGACTTCTCGCGCCCCAGGCGCTGAATCGTCCCCTCGGCGCTGGGCATCAGGGCCTGGGCTTCCCGCGCATCGCCTAGGAGCTTGCATTGCCCCTGCAGATCGGTACCCGCACACGGCACCTCGCCGGTCAGCCCGAAACGCCGCGCCAACTCCTCGGCCTTAAGCACCGCCTGCCCGGCCTCGCGCTCGATCCCGGACAGTTTCTGCCGGGCCATCCGCTCCGTAGCCTGGCACTGGGTCAGGTGTTGAACGTGCTCCCGCCACGTTCCGACCCGGGCTGATCGTAGCGACAAGACGCGCTCTGCCAGTGGCAGACGGCGCTCTCCATGCCGCACGGCTTGCGCACCCGCCAGCAAGGTGAGGCACTGCCGGCGCTGGTTCTGCAAGACCTGCCGGCGGCTGCGCTCCTGACCGAGACGCTGGGCGATACGCTGGTCCAGCCGTTCCAGCCGCTGTTGCTCGCCCCGATCCTGTGCCTGCAAGGCTTCGATGACCTCTTTGCCGGTCTGGATCACGGCTTGGCATTCGCCCTGAAGTTGTCGCCGGCGCGCTTCCACGCCTTGCGCCTGCTCTCGCTCGGCGAGCAACTGAGCATGCCGGGTTCGCGCCGACTCCTGCTCGGCCTGGGCCGCCTGTCGGGTCGACAGCCTTTGCGCGACGCGAGCCTGGGCGCCATCGAGCCGCCGCTGTTCGCCCTCGATCCGCCGCGCCTCCTCGTCCAGCGAGGCCTGTTCCTGCCGGATCGCCGCGAGGCCCGTCTTGAGGAGACGCGCCGTCTCGGCCGCTTTCTGGCCGAGCGCCCGGATCTCGTCCTGCCCGAGCAGATCGGCCAGCAGGGTCTTGATCTCGGCATTGCGGTAGGCGCTCAGCTGCCGCTTGCCCTGCGCCGAAAACACTGAGGTGAAGAAGGTGTCGGCGCTGCCGCAGATGCTCTCGACGCAGCGGGTATAGGTGTCCACCTTGCCGTCGGACACGGTGCCGTCGTCCAGTGCCACCGGTTTCCAGGCGCCATCGTCGGCGAGCACGAACAGGAAGGCTTCGGTCTTGCGCCGGCCGTTGAGCCGGACCGCGACCTGCGAGCGGTAACTACGGCCGTCGTGCGCCCAGATCAGGTCTTTCTCGTTCTCGGGCAGACAGACGTGGTCGTAATAGGAGAAGCCGCCTGGACCGGCCACGCCGGCTCGCGAGGGCATCGTGAGATACGGGTGCATGTTGTCCATCACGGTGGTCTTGCCGCGCCCGTTGGCGCCGACGATGGCGACCAGTTCGGCGCCGTCGGCAAGTCGTTCGAAGTCGAGAGTCAGGACATCGCGTCCCAGGCCATCGCGGATGCCGCGAAAGCCTTTGAGGGTGAGTGAAAGCGGTTGCATGGTGGGGTTCTCCTGCGGGATGACCCATTCAGTCTCCCGCATGAAAAAGGGTCTGCAAGCCCGTCCCCAAGGGGACGGATCCGGCAAGGTCAGGACGACGGCGCAGGCGCCAAATCAGGCTGCGGCGAAGACCGGGTGACAGGGGTTTCGACGCCTGCCGCGCACGCCGGACCGGCCTGCCTCCGCAGCACCCCCTCGACAATGGCTTCCGGTGCCTGGCTGGAGAGCGCCTGCAGGCACGCGAGCAACAGATCGGCCCGCGCCTCGGTCACCTGTGCCCAGACCCGGACCTTGTCCGCCAGATTCGCCAGCTGCGAAATCCCGGCCGCCCGCGTGCGCACCAAGGGGACGATCCGCCCTTCCAACTTGGTCTCCGTCGCCCCGGCCAGCAGGCGCTCGATCGCCGCGCGGTCGACTTCGTGGCGATCTTCATCGGCGACGGTCCAGCGCACGCGCACGAACGCGCCGGCGACGTCCTGCTGCGCGACGGTGGCCCGCAGGGCCTCGAGGTCGGGCTTGCCGTCGAACACGATATCGATGGTCCGCCGCGCGGGCGTCGGCTCCAGGGTGAAGCGCGCCTGATCGGCATCCACCTCCCACAGCAGGACCCCCTTCTCGCCATCCTCGCCGTAGTGAAAACGACCGATCGAGCCGGGATAGGCGATGCACTGCCGCCCTGCCCCGCTTTCCTGGTCCCATGCCTGATGCCGATGGATGTGTCCGAGCATGAAGGCCTGCGCCTCGGAGGCGAACAGCGCCCCGGTGGTGAACTCGTGATCGAAGCCGGCCATCGGCACGCCGTGCTCGCTGATGCAGCCGAACACGGTGCCATGCGAGACGCCGATCGTGGGTACACGTTGCCGCCGGGCCGCGCGATGGATCGGCGCGTAACCGCGCAGCAAGCAGGCGAGGTTTTCGCCGACGGCCTGGGCGGCGTCCGCCGCACCGACCGCCGCCGCGACCGCGGCCTTGTTCACCGTAGGTACGCAGGAAAACAGCGCGCGAGCACCGGCCGGCAGCCGGTCGAAGCACCAGTCCGTCGAAGCCAGCCATTTCCCCTCGGCGATAAGGGCGACCTGCTCGATCCGCTCGGCCACATGCACCGGATGCCGTCCACCCAGCAGCCGGAAGATTGCCAAGGTGCCCGGCGGCTCATGCGAGAAAGTCCCTTGCAGCATCAGCACCGGGCAATGGTCGGCAAGCCGCCGGACCTGGGCGAACAGCCGTTCGGCGGCCGGCGCGTGCAAGTCCAGGCCATGGTCGGTGGCATCGCCCGACAGCACCGCCGCCTCCACACCCAGCGCAATGGCTCGATCGACGGCGTTGCCGAAGCAGCGATCGGCTTCGATCAGGTTCTTCGTACCGTAGTGCAGATCGGAGAAATGGGCGAGGCGGATCATGATGCCCTCCCGCGGGAGGAGAGCTGCAGTTCGCTCTCGATCTTGTCGAGATAGCCCGGTGGATCGTGGCGGTAGCGCTCCAGTTCGTCCCAGGCGCGGGCACGGCCATGCGGGTTGATCTTCCAGCCCCTTCCCCACCGCCGATCGGCATACGCCTGGTAGCGTTCCGGCGCGATCCTGTAGGCCTGCACACGTGCCATCAGTTGCTCAAGGCTGGGATGCCCTTCGCGCAGTGGTGGCGCCTCGACGGATGCCACCTCGGCCGCCTCCGGCTGTAGCGGCTCGGCGCTCGCCGCCACCGAGCTCCCCTGAAGCACCTGCGTCGCCAGTTGGGCCTGGACCAGGGCCGTCTCGGTGTCTTCGTTCTCGCGTAGCAAGGCCGTGACATCCACCGGCGCCTCCAGGCCGATGATCCACTGCGGCACGCGCACCGCCCTCCCTTGCTCGTCGATGTGCGCCACCTCCATCAGTTTTTTGGTGAGGTAGAACGGCGTGCGCTGCCGGTCGAGGAAACCCGAGATGCGTCCGCCGCGCAGGAAGCCCACGGTCTCGAATTTCTGGATCGCCGCGTTCATTGCATAGAAGCTGTTGGTGTGCAGTTCGAAGGCGCTGATCGAACGGATGCCGGGTATGAAGAACAGGAAGCGTCCGGTCAGGTTGCACTGGCGCTGCTGGTACTCGCGGCAGTTCTCGGGGTCGCACAGGCCGCCGTTGTCCTCGCGGATCATGGTCTTGCGCCCGCCGAAGAGGCGGATCGTGCGCCGGCCCGTCTCGTCCACCGGCACCGGGGCATGGCACATGCAGTGGCGCACCCGGCCGTCGGCCGAGTATTGCGACCAGTAGTGCTTTTCGTGCATCCCCCAGGCCGCCAGTTCGTGCGGCATCACGGTCTGCCAGTAGTCGGAGGGGAACACCACCGGGAAGCGGTACAGGCGCCGGCCTTCACCCCTGTCCTCGCCGTAGGTGTCCAGAATCTCCCGCGCGATTTCGGGGTTGGGGAAATCCTGCGCCCGAACGGTGAACCACGGCACATTGCGCGGCACCAGCGGCGTCTTGAGATCGGGCAGTGCCTCGGTGATGGCGCGCTCGATCTGCTCGAAGGAGTGGCCCGCGGCCACACCCTGCTCGTAGATCGCCTGGGCCTTCGGCTCTCCGGCGGCCTTCTTCGTGAGCACCTTGATGCCGGCGCGGATCTTGCCGCCGGTGGGAATGCGGGCGGGGCCTTGCCCCAGCAGGGTCGGCGCAGCCGTCGTCCCGCTGCCCTGCACGGCGATGACGGGGTGTGCGTTGGGATGGGCCATAACGGCGCTCCTCCATGAATATCGGGACATTCCGATGATTCATGCTCTCGCGACTTCCTCTGGCTTCAACCCCACGCCGAACCGCAGGCGTTTACGGGCACCATGCCTGATAGATACAATGGCGACCGGCGCCCGCCATGCTTGCACACGAGCAAAAGAAGGCCTTCCTTACCGATCCTCATGTTCAGCGACACCTCGACACCGGGTGCGTCGGCATTAAACGTGTGCGCATAGTCCGACCCGCCTCGGTTCACCTGAGGAGCAACTGTCATGAGCATCAAACAACTGTGCTTCAACGCACATAGCCAGCTTCGCGACCAGCACGGAATCGCCGTCCGTCGCACCCACCTCTACGAACTGCTCGCCGCGCTGCTGGGCTTCAACTCCCATGCGGCGCTCGCGGCCGTGGCCGTCATCGGTCAGGTACGACAGGCGTGGAAGTTCACCAGCGATGACTTGACCCGGTTATCCAAGCGCTGCCTGGCCTTGGGCCATCCCACCGCGGAGAGCCAACGCATCGTCGAGGCCATCACCGCGCTGGCCGAGACCCACCGGTTGGTCGCTGTCGATGTCAAATATCTGGTGAAGCTGGTCGCAGGCAATGCAGACGGGCGGGATGTCGACGACGAAGAGATGCCCGACGACCTTGGCATCGACCAAGCGTCCCCTTGGCAAAACGCGCCGGACCTCGATCTCGACTCGCCCCTGTTGATCGACGCGCTGGAGCAACTGGCAGCCAAAGACCATGCCGATGCGCACTATGCCCTCGCCTTGCTGCTGGAATGCGAACCCCCGGAAGAGCGGGACGGCCACTGGTACCGGCAGCAACTCGCAGGTCGCCGACTCGACGGCCCCGAGAAGGAATGGGCCGACGACTACGCCGCCGCCCTCGCGCAGTTCGACCAATACCGCCAGCACCTGGCCACCGCGGCCCGGCTCGGGCGACCGGATGCTGCGCTGGCGTGGGCAGAGTTCACCGGCGAAGAAGCGGACTTCCGACACGCCCAATCCTTGGCTGCACCGGAAGATGCGACCCGCCTGCTCGACCTGGCTGACCAATTGGGAACCAGTGCCACCGTACTTCCCCTGCTGAGGCAGGCCGCCCTCGCGGGCGATGTCGCGGCCATGCGCCGCCTGGCCGAGGACTTCGAACCGGACCCCGTCGAGGCATGGACCTGGGTCCACCTGGCAGAACTGTGCGGCACCGACCTGACCAGGATGGAAGCGGTTTACGAAGACGGGTCGCCTGCGGACGACGACATTCCCGGCAACATCTTCGCAGTCGGTGGCATCGACGTTCCGGACATCAGCGCGGAGCAGCACGCCGCCGCGCGACGGGAAGCCGCGCGGCGGTTTCATGGCATGCGAAATCGCCAATAGGGAACGTGGGGATCGCTCCGCTGGCCGAATCGTCCAGTCCACTAGGAGGAACCAGATCTGAACAGGAAGATCGACGATCGGTTCATCGGTTCATCGGATCAGCGGCCGCAGCCCGGCCAATTCCACCAACTCCAAGTATGGCCGATTGCAACGCTCGAACATGGCAAGTTCGTGCCAAGATCGCCTCAGCCCCCCGCGCGGACAATGAATGGGACCTGTACTCGTTCGATCCTCCTCCGCTCCGGGTAAAACCGATCCTCGGATTAATCTGCCTCCACCCCTGTCACCCTGACCAAATTGGTGCCAGCCCCCTTGCTTAAATAGCTGTTCAGCGCGAACGCCACTCTCGACATGCGGTGCAATTCGCTGGGGAGTTCAACATTGAGTTGCACTCGCCAGTGTACTTCGACACCGAGAGCAGCGAACCGCGCGTCAATTTGCCGTACAGTCTTGGCAAACGAATCGGCAGACGGCGACCCGCTTCGCAGCGAAGCAACTGCTGGGTTCGATGACTCGATGCGCAGAAGTGCGAGCAACAATTCGCACGAATCACGAAATGGCGTCCCCAATCGTCCGGCAACTTGCTTGCGCTCCTCCTCTGAAGCAACGTTGAGAGGTACGCGCATCATAAGGTTTTGCAGAGATCGCCGGCACTGACCGAGAATTTGGCCAACGGCACCAGGATGCGCCGCCAGCGTAGTGACAAGGTCGGGGTGACGCCACGCCGCATTGCCTATTGCCCGCATCGTCACTCCGGTAAGGGCTCCGTCGAATGTATCGACATCCGTGTACCGTCGAAGTCGCGCCAACAGGCGCTCCAGAAGAAACACACGATCGCCTGTTCCGTCGCCAACAAGCATGGCCATCATCGCGGCTGTTTTTTTATACAAATCGCGGTTATCAGCGGCCTCGTCATCAAGCGACAGAAGTTGGGAAACAATGCTTTCTGGCGCATCCTCGTGGAGCAATGCCAAGATCTCCAGCACGCGAGGCAATTGATGGATATTCAATGTGCGCGCCTGGCCCAAAGTTAGCAGCAAAAAGCTCCGGAATCCCGGGAATGCCTGCTGAACTTCCAACGGCGCTGTCGCGATGCTTCGACCTTGTGACCAGATCCCTCGGCAAACGGCGAAGAGAAATCGACCGAACTTCTCGTCACTGAGGCGAGCCAAATTCGAAGCAGCAGATACGAAGGTTTTAGCGTCTTCGGCTGTCCATGGCGCCGTACAGAAAATGGGAGCTTCTTGATTCGACCCGGTAGAGACAGCATCTCCTCCCTTGACCCATTTGGCCTCGATACGTGTGAAGGGAGCTACCTCCAATGACTCCGGCTCCACAACAAGCTCGTAACTGTTTTCCAATCCGTATCGATAGGCCAACTTGAGCCGCACACGAACGTCGTGATCGAGCGGAAATGATGGGGAATCGAGACGGGCCTCCCATGCCATCGGGCGGCGATCTTGCTGACCAATGAGCAACGGGAATAAGAACCACCGATGCCCGCGCCCCAGAGTCAACGTCTCGGGCACGGTGAACTGGACGGACTCACCAAGGAATGGATCGACGAATGTTCCTTGTTCAAGCAAGGGAAGCTCGCCGAAGTGGCCACTGCGAACAACTTCGAGAGACAGTTCCGGTAGCCACTCACGCCAAGCAGGAGTCCCGCAATCAAAACGAAGCAAACATTCGCGAGCCCCTCCTGCTAACTGTTGGGGAGTTACACGCGTTTGACCTTGCAACCACGGATTTGGGCGAGGAGCCAACCGAACCCGCTTTGCTTCGGGTCCTTTTTTTCCTTTTTGGATTTCAAACGCGACTAGATCATTCAATCGTGGCGAACGACCGCTAGCCCATGAATCAACTTGAAAGTAGACCTTATCCGCGCTGCCTTCCGGCACGATGATTCCAGCCCCTTTGGTCTCATTGAATACTTTGATACGCCCCAAAATCGGTTCGAATGTGCTAAATCGGGAGAACGCACATGGACCGCCAATTAGCACAACGCGCGCTTTGCGAACTATTGAATGCGCGCTTCGAACATGTTTATCGATACGTTCTGACCAGCGTGCCACTGCATCATCGAGCCACTCGGGATCGTCGAAAATATTTATAACTTTTGGTGGCCGCTCAGTCCCCGAAACGACCTGCGCAAAGATCGAGCCACCTTGTTCTACAAGCGTTGAAATTTGGCCAGTGCGCAACAAATCATTGACGATACGTTCTTGCTGGTCAGGAGTGTGAGAGCCCAGCGTTCGTGCCACCAGCATTCGAGCGTAGCCGCGCAGCACATGTGGCCATCCAAGCATCTCCAATTGCTCATCAGGTGGAAGGGGGGGCTTTCGCTCCCAATAGATTCCATGCGAGGCGGGTTGTCTACGGGCGAGCTTCTCGTCGTAGCGCGCGGTCAAAACAGTGAGTGAAACGCTAGCAAACTCGGTGTCGACAACTACAATTGACTCGTTCCGATGAGGGCCACGCTCACCAGCCGCAGAAACCCATGCCATGGCAGCAGCAATGCTCCTCCACACAGGGACCGGGCGGTGGAATGATGTGGCGAAGGCGCTACGCAAACTGCGCTGCGAGAACTCATCAACTGCATCGGGGACAGCGTAGGCGATCCTCACATCACCGGGCACATCAAGCTCGGACGCTAGGTTGTTCAACACGCGATCAGCCGCCAGTGCGACCATGCCTGTGTCCGCCTGCTCGTCTACGTCGAGGATGTCCCCTGTTGCCCACCACGACTGCCCTGAAGTGCCAACAACAAATTCTTGATCCCCGCGGCCGTCAAGCCACTCGAAGTCTCCGGTATCCTTTGGAAGATTCAGCGCCAATGCCCACGGAGCTGCCGCTAAAGGAATCGGATTCTCGTTACTCGCATGAAGCGATGTATTGCCAAGTTCGATACCGAGCCGTGCGCCATCGGTGATGCCGGGCGGAACCCGTGGGGATTTCTCGATACGAGGGTCGACGCGGCAACGTTGCAGAATCTGCTGAGCGATTGCTATCGAAAGTGGTGCCAATCCGGCAATGTCAGCATGCACACGATCAACATCACGCAACGAAACGTCACCTCCGTCGATGACGATTCCGATTCCTCGTTGAGGCTGGAGATAATCCGCACTTGCCCGAACCTCGAAAGTCAGCGCAGAAACCGATGACTCTTTGAGTTGTCCCTCTCCGCTGAGCGTGGCGATATGCACAATGATGAATTCGCCCTCCAGAGACATGCGGATTCGAAATGGCGCATCGTTGTTGCCCGACGGCAAGGTCAGAAACTCAAGTGGCGGATTGAGGAGCCAACTTGGCTCATTTCCTGATGAATCAAGCAATTCCACGCCGAATCTTTGATCGTCACCGCGACCGGAAAGCACGCGCCCCAGTGTCTCTACGATCACCACTCGCTCTCGGATTGCGAGCTGTGAAGCCACCATCCAACACAACAGGATACGCACGCGATGAAGTGCGGCTCCCCATGATTCACGCAGCGCCTCCTCGTCATCACGCAGCCACTTCCAAGCGCGAAATATCCGGGAGTAATGCGGATCACTCAGCAGCACGTTATTGGGCTGGATCCGCGTTAGTCGTGGAACGTCTGCAAGTCCGGAACGCCGCATCCTTTCATCACAAAGGCGAACGCACTCTTCTATGCGGTGAATACGCTCAAGGTCGGCCGGTGCTCCATCGTAGGCGCCGGCGTATGCCATCCGGCTTCTTGCGCGCTGTGTAAACAGCTTGGCGAAGGATCGAAGCAACTGGTTCTCAGTCGTGTCTGCTGAAACATCGCGCTTGACGCCCAGCGCATGGGTGCGGCCCGAGAGCTTCTCTCGGATATTTCGTCCCGGCTGGCGGGCAAGCCACGCCATGGAGCGGATGTCGACCTCACGAAGCTGATGGAAAGGGAGCTGCTCGTGAGACCTCACGATCCGATGGCTGTGTCGATCAAGGAGATGCCCAAGCGAATCTGCGGCAAACTCGGCTGCGTACAGCAAACGGTCGTGCGGAAACGGCCGGCTTCCGGCGGCGGTCACGGCACGAATATCCCGCAGGATTTCCGTCAATGGACGTGGTAGAGGTGCACCGGTACGAGGGTCACCCTGTGCAATCGCCGAAGACACATGTTCCGACACCTGGTGGGTAATCCACCACGCAGAAGCTAACGACGGCGTATCAGCTGCGGCAAGCGCCTCCAGATCATCGAATGGCGGCAGCGGAGGGGGCAGTATCGCCTTTGATGCAGGCTGGCCGCGCCCCGCGCGAGGCGTTTTCATTCAATCCTCTCCAGATACCGCGCGCTGTTCCAGATGAATGCACCGTACCCGACGCGACAAGCGATGTCGAAGTCCTCAGAGAGACCAAGACCAAGGTCGTTGTTCTCAAGAAGTTTGCGAATCGGATCAAGACAATTCCGCTTGGAGTCGCCGCTGGTTTCAATACCCCTGAGCTTGGGCATCACCTTGAGTACAAGTTGGTCCTCGTAAGCACGCCGCATCGTCCGTTGCAGGGCATCTTGATCATTGCGTGCACGCGCTTCGATCACCTCGGGGTGGTTGGCCATGTAGTACTCGACCGACTGCCAGACGCGATGGCCAAGTGCACGCCCGACAAACTCGAGCCGCTGGTTGATCTCCTCCAGCCCGTGTCGGAAGGATTCAATTTCGCTCTGCATAAACGGCGAGCGGAGCTGCTGCCATCCCTGCCATACGCTTGCACCAATCAGCGGACACTCATCATAGAGTGCGACTTCTGATCGACTGTGCAAGGTTCGAGGGCGTGGGAAATACAGGAGATTTGAGCGATCAATAACCTTGTCAGAAAGCGACTTCGTGGTCTCATCCTCATTCATCGTGCCAACCCACAGGACGTTGCGGCCAAGGCTCAGTCGGTAAGGAGGCATGCCAGCACCAAGGTCGATATCCAGCGTGACATCTTGACTTTCACCGCGACGCCTTTCGAGCTTGGAAAGAAGATCGCTGAAGTACTGCTCAACGTGGGCAAGGTTCATTTCGTCCAGCAAGATCAGCAGCAGCCGATCCGAGAGTCCGTGCTTGTAAGTTCCATGGTCGGGGGCGTGTTGCGCTTGCACCATCGCCCGCAGCACCTGCGTCGCGTTGAAGCGGTTGTCCACGGAATTGAAGAAGCCGAACAACGACTGCGGACTATCCCAATTTGGCTGGACGGCGAGTGACAGAAAATTCAGACCTCCAAACCGCGAGTACAGACGGGGCAACTCCGATTTGCCGGTTCCACTCACCCCGGCAAGTACGGTCAGGGGAGACAGTTCGGCTGCCTTGAGCGAGGTGTGGAAAGCGTAAAGCAGCCGCTTGGGAAAGCGCATCCCACTTTCCTCGCACGCCTTGCTGATGCCATCGAGCCAATCGAGCTCTTTGGGGGCGTACTTAAGGTCGAAACGCTCGCGTTTAGTCAGCTCCTCGAGCGGTTGCTCGATCACTTCCACGCGAGCGGCACGCTCTTCCGGACGCTCATAAAGCGCGCGCATGCGATCAACATCGGCCTTGTATTTTTCGATCTCGCCTGCCAGTACCTCTAGGCGGCGTTCTGCCACTTCTCGGCGTTCGCGTTGCTGTTCGAGGTCGGCAACGCCGGTTAACCAACGGCTTTGGTCGGCCTTGAGCTGTGTGATTTCACGAACCAAGCGCTCGCGCTCGGAAGACCAGATGCGCTCCTGCTCCTGCAAGGCGACAAGCCGTTCCTTGTCACTGGCACTTGGACGAGAGAGCAACTCGTTTTCCAGCGTGGCGATCTTTTGTGCTTGTCGATCAATACGCCGTTCAATTTCTACGGGATCGTCACCAAATCGAGATAGCAAATCCTCCGATGCTCTCAATCTCGACTCAAAGTTGATGATCGTTTCGTTTCGCCGCGAATAATCATCCCGTAGCGCATCCAGCTGGCGTTGCAGCGAGGACACCTGATCTCGTGCCCGCGCCTCGACAGAACGCTCCAAACCTGCTTTCGCACCATCGATATCCGCTTCCCTCCATTCAAGTTCTTTCAACTTGTGATGGAGTTCCTTCTCTTGCTCCTGCAGTACCTCACGCTGGAGAGCCATGACCTCAATGGCTGCTCGTTGCTCTTCATCGAATCGGGCACGTTGCTTGTCCAGATTCTCATCGTGTGCCTTGACCTCGGTGGCCAGCTTGGTCTGGTGGCGATCGCGGTCAGACTGAAGCTCGGTATCGAGTGCCGCCATACGTGTTCTTCGCTCCTCGAACAGCCACTTTTCAAGCTTCTCGACGCCTTGCAGCCGTGCTGCGTCCAACTCTCCCTGAATGTGATCGACCTCGGAACGCAGTGCTGCATGAGCCTCTGCGAGCGCAGCAAGCGCCTCTCGGTTCTTGGCAGCAAAGCCTGCGTCAGCCTCAATCTCACGCTGGGCGACATCCCTTGCGCGCGCTTCGATGGATTGTTCGATTTCGGCCACCTGGTGCTGGCGCCTTCTAAGATCGGCTTCCGCATGCCTCAGGCGCTCCTCCCTCGATGTAATTTCGTACTCGCGCATCTTGAGGTGGTGTTCACGCTCCTTCAGCGTATCCTGCGCGGTCGAAATCACTTCGTTTCTGTCATTCATATTGTTCGTCTCTCTTCTCAATCAATGACGTCAATTACTGTCCGCACGGTATTCGCAACGGTCTCTTTGATGTCTTCTGCCACGGTGGCGGTAACCCATTGGGGCACCTCATCTCCATGCCCTCGGGCATCCACAAGTCTGCCTATGTCCAAGAGCAAGCTTGGTACTCTCTTTGCCAACTCGCGCAGGGGGTGTTCCGGCTGCTGGCTTGCTGCAAGTATTTGGGCTGAGACACGAGCAGACAGCGTTTCCCCGTGGCCCTGAGCCGCACGCCGGATGCGCTGTGCCTTAGCGTGGGTGAAGGATTGTGGCAATTGGCCTGATGCATCGAGCGCAAAGCCAATCGCGGAAGCAGCCCTGACGAGCTGCTCCGCATTCCGCTCCCGGTCATTCGTAATCGCCTGCACAACCGATGCCGGGGTGGGAGCCGCTTTCTCAATTTCAGCGAAAACAGCTTCCATGGTGATCGCGATGGCTAACATGGCGTCCCGAAGGCGTGCTCTCAATGTCTCAGGTTCCGTCGTAGTCGAAGCGGAAAGCAGCTTCACCAGTAACACCGCATCGAGCATCTCGATCATGCGCATGCGCAAGTCTGGATAGTCATCGAGCTCTGCGTACGCCTCGGCGGCTTTCTCAGCCTGGGCGCGAATACGCAGGAGCAAGTCAGCTCCCCAAGTAGGAGCAATCACCGATTCTCGAGCGTCCACGGGTCCGATGCCGCCGCCAAGAAGATTACGGAGAAAGGAAAATAATCGGTCACGTATCTGGAGTGCTGTTTCGGCTGTGGCAACCGTGGATGTGAAATGCGAAGCATCAATGCGAGGACGACCTATCTCGGCAAGGAACTCCAACGCATCCGGAGCTCGCGTTGCAAGCATGGCAAAAGGATGATCGTTTTCACGTTGCGCAGCCAGGAGTGTTGCAGCCAAACGCCCGGGCAAAGTCCTGTTGCCATACTCAATGGCACCTTTGACGACGCCACGGGACACGCTCAAAAGTGGCCGGGTATCTTTTGATACACTGAAACCGAGTTGCTCGGCGATCTTTTGGAGTAGCGTTGCATTCTCGCTGGGCATTGGCCCGAGCGCAGACGACAGGCGCGGGTCTGGGTAAAGCGACACCAGCCAACCCAACACACTCTCCAAGGCGGCGTAAGCATGCCCAAGAAAGTTCTCGATAGGCTTTGCCACTCGCGCACCTTCAAGGCGCATGTCGGCATCTGCAAGACGCTCCATAACCTCTGGCGAAAGGAGTTTTGTGGCCTCGCCTAGACGGCGCGCAACCCGCCCCATGGCCACGCTTGTCGCTTCGATGAAATAGGCCGCCAGGTCGTCTTCGTCCACCTTCCATGCCTGGCCTGCCACTTCCTCCAGCAGCTTGTTCAAGTTGTGCTTGCCCTCCTTGGCTAGCCTGGCAATGTCGTGGCGAAGAACGTCGCTAACACCCAGCCCGCAGGGGTCGGTCACAAGCCAGGACTTTTGCCGCGTGTCCTTGGGCAAAAACACACATGCCGCCACAAAAATGGGCTCTGGATCGGTACCAATGACGCGCAGGCCGCTGGATTTCAAACCATCCAGCACATCATCGTCATGGCGGCTGCGTGACGCCTCCCGACGGAATGCGCGAACTCGACGGGCGTGATGGCGTGCGGCCTTCTGCGCCTCGTAGGCGCTCGGCTTTCTGGGCTGAATACCGGGCGTGGCCCAAGCAGTCGTCGCAAAGATCGTTTCCGGCTTGCCTTGCGTGCCCCGCTGGAAGCGTGCCTTCCCTTGCTCAAACTCCGTCTCAATAACTGGCAAACTGCCTCGATGAACGCGCGGCCAAAGCCGCAGGCTGTGTCCATCGATAAAAACGTAGCCTGATTCTTCCACTTCCGACGGTTCGCCACCTTCATCCAAAAAGCGTATGGCACGAGGCGTTGGCATATCCATGCCATCGAGTGCATCCATGCCTCGAAGCTGCTCAACGACAAACCTGACGAGATCGACGGGAAGCGCAAGCCGGTTCGAGATACCGTCGAGGTTCCTGACTCCTGCCCGGCACATCTCCAGCACGCCCCGCTGAATGATGTTGAAGGGTGGAGTGGTGCTACCAGGAAGCATCACTCGGTAAGCAAACGCAGGCCACAAGACCCATCTACGAGCGTCCCATCTCAAGGGAGATGACGTTGCGCCGAAATCGACAACCGGCGTGGCGCGATCAAACTCCAAAGGCATTGCGCACCTCGCAAATCTTCAGGAACGCTGCTAATGGGCCAACTGCTTTTTGAGCATTGGTGGTTGCAAACATCTCGTCGTCTCCAACGGCGATCAGGAGGCGCTTTTGTCGGCTCATCGCGACGCAAGTACGATTTGGCAGCATCAGATGGCCATACTTCCCGCGCCAAGCATCAGGGGTATCCGGCAGCCGGTTGCTACGTACCATCGAAAGAAACACCACGTCAAACTCCATCCCCTGAAAGGCATCAACGGTACCAACGCGCAATCGCTCAACCACACGTCCATTGGGAAGTTGCAACTCGTTGTAGGGCTCAACGATCTCCGTCGGTGCATCGTCTGGAAGTACGGCCATACCAACATTTGCCAATTCTTTCTCAATCTCGAACACCTGCTCCTTGTAGAAGGAAATCACCCCAAAAGTAAGCTTTCGCCCTTCCGGTGAATCCATCAGTTGCTTCAGTTCGACAACAAGAGCCCGCGCCTCCACCAATCTTGATATTGTTTTCTTCTGCTTATCCTTTTTCTCAGCACCAAGTGTGATAGGAGCACGGATCCAAGCCGCTGGCCCTGAATATCTAGGCAGTGAGTGCATGAACTCCGCTGCCGGGGTCGGTGATCTGAATGCCTCGCCGTGATTGGCATAAAACTGGTCGCTGACGAACTGGCCAAGCACTGGATGCATTCGATACTGTTCATCCAGCGTGACAGTACGACGAACCTTGTCCTTCTCTTCCCGCTTCTTAAGGTCTTTGAAGAGCCGTTCAAACAGGCTTTCATTCAACATCTCGCTCGTCAGCCGGTCGACATCGTTTTCGCTCGAGGCCAGCATTTCCTCCAGTTCACGCTCCAGTTCACGATCAATGATGTGAGGTAGCTGTCGATGATCGCCGACAAGGACGATTCGGCGCTTGGCTTTTGCCAATGGAATGAAGAGATCCAGCGGATTTGCGCGCGCTGCCTCATCTACGACCACCGTGTCGTAGCCGTCGCCACCTTTCAACTGAACGAGCTCCTTTCGCGCCGACTGCTGGCAGGTCGCAGCAAAAACCGATGTGTATGAAATAACGGCGAGCTTGACAGCCTCGGGGTCATTCTCTAAGGCATCGAGGAAACTCCAGGTGGCCTCGTCCGCAGCATCTCGTGAGCGGCTAAAACGCTCTTCGAGATGCCCCTCAACTTCAAACAAGAGATCGAGGACATCCTCCCTTACGCGCGGAATTGCGTTCTTTGTCCGATCGGCAGGTAGCAACTTCAGTAGGAGTTTTCGCCGCAAGGCACGCTGACCGTCGAGAGACGGCGGCGATTCATATCCGGACCAGCGCGCAGCTGCTTCAAGAATCTTATTGTCCTGTTCATCCAAATACTCGGTACCGGCCAGTTCTCGGCGGAGCCGATAAGCATTGCGCGGGCCATCGTCGGCGAAGGCTGATGCTTCAACACGCAAGGCCCTTACACAACGCACCAGTCGTTCCAACTCGGGATCGTCGTCACGGGCTAAGCGGGCCCGTTCGTCTAGCTCTTGCGCCAGTTCAAATAAGCGGCTCGTAAGTGACTCCGACACGTTTCCTTCTACGGTCTTGGCGACGCCCTTGAGCATGGCCGCCGTTTGCTCCAGCGTTCCCGGAGCCATGACATAGCTCTGCTTCACCGCGGAAACTTCTTTTTGCAGTGCTGAAGCCGGGCGTGGCGGTAGATTCTTACGAATCTCCGCGCTACGCTCCTGGCTCCATCTGCTGATGATCATGTCAACCCGGTCACCATCCCCCCTATTAGGCCTGTTACCGAATTTGATGGCTGGAAGTCCATTCACGCTCATGCGCTGAATGGCATTTTCGACAGCGTCATGCTGGAATCCACTCAGAAGCAGCCGCCCTTGTACACCGCCCGAGGTATCCCATATCTCCTGGAGTCGCTCGACGATGGCCACAATGACTGTCGTCTTTCCGGTTCCCGGTGGCCCCTGAATCAAGGCGATGTCAGGCGTGTTCAGTGCGACGCGAATGGCTTCTTCCTGTGTGGGTGTGGGACTACGTGAGCCAAACACCTTTTGCCTTACGGTCGACGTCATCGGCTGAATCGAGCCATAACGCGGTGGCTCGATGTCTCGCGCCTCCAGCAGCAGCCCCAGTTGCGGCATCGGGCAACGCGCCTCACGAATGGCCTGTTCAGCCTCAGATCTCCGTTCAAGCCGCTTCTTGTCACCCTGAAGCGAAACGACGAGAAATCCGACTTCCGGTGGCGCGACATCTTCATCTCCTCGTTGCGCCAGTGTGAGAGAGCGGTCTCTCGGTTGCAGGATTACTTCTGACTTGAAGCTTGCTGGAGAGATAGTATCGGTTGTACGGGGCTGTGCTTCGTATTCAGCCCAGGTCATCTCACGTGTGAGCACCTCGGGAACTTCGTCCAAGGCTTCAATACCGAGACCTTGCTCCTCTGACAACGCTTGCCGAAACCTCTCTGCGCTGTCGAGCGTGCATTCCTCAGCCAATGAAAAACGATACCGACCATCGGGAAGCGATTCCACATGGTCGTATTCGATCGTCCCAGCGTTCCTTGCGCGGCGCAGCGAAGCCTCGTTCTCGATCTGACCGTACCGGTTCCAAACATCCAGAAAGCTCGATCCTGACGTGACCAGCGAAGAGATCTGCGCAGCAGCATCTGCACGAAGCCGCCCGGTCAAAGTCGCGTCGACAAAACGAAGATCTCCCGAGAGCAGGGCAAGTTGCTCTCCTCCTTGGCCTCTGCCACGAACAATCTTGTCAACCAAAAGCACGTCCGATTGATCCGCTCGCTTTGCTTTACGAATGAAGACTCGTACCGTTCGTCCGAAGAGCGCGAACGCACAGTTTCCTGTCGCAGAGTCCGCTGTGACAAATCCACGCTTCCCGTCTCTGGATTCAAGCAGAAACTGCTCTTCCAACCATTTCAGCGCGCGCTCTGGCGAACGCAGTTTCCGGTCGATTCGCTCAAGCGCTTCAAGAACCTTTTCGTCAACGCCCAGTTCCATGGGCGGCACCGGAAGACTCTTGAGGAACGTATGAACTTGAATCGTCAAATACTGTTGCCCTGCATCGACTACCCATGTGAGCCGAGGAAGATGTCGTGTACAAAGGTCGGCTAGCAGTTCCTCGTTCCTTCGACCCGCTCCCTCAACCCCAAGAACCTCTTCCCCGACGCGCAGCATCACCTTCGATTCGTGCTCAGCGTATAGCAGCACCGCTTCTGCACCCGGCACGATGGCGCCAGGCAGGTTCAAGCTCGCCGCATGCCACCGGAGGCGAAGCTGTTCAGTTTGTCCATACGGAACCTGGTCAAGCTTCATGCACCCTCCACAAGGCGAAGTACAGCCATGCGATGCGGGCGATCCATTGCACCAAAGTGCAGATAGATCTCGTTGCCAACTTTGGGCATGGGTAACTTGGTCTCATGCTCGATCCGCTGGATACGCCCACCCACCGCGGCATGAACTTCATGGCCAGAGAGTGGCTCGATGGCAATGCCGCTGCGCAAAATGCGGATTCGAAACGCCGGAAGGTCTTCCGCATCCGCGAGGACGGGCTCGATGACATGGCGAAGCACAACGCTGTCTTGGGTGGCATCCAGCATCTTGTGCCAGACCGGACGAGAGCTCACCGCTGATGCGCCGGTATCGTCGATTTCTGGATCCCAGCGGTTCACTTGCATGTGAATAAACGATGGCCGTGGGCTGTCTGGACAGAACGGACAATTCCCGGCGGTGACATCAAAGGACGATCCGCACGCGTCGCACGAAACAATGCGATCTGCGGCGCGCCGTAACACCTCAGCCCAGTTCGCCATGCTCGGCCGCTTCGTCCGATCCATCCGCCCTTCCTCAAACGCACGCTCGAACAGTTCACGCACTGGTTTCGATAACACGAGATGGCGCGGAATCCCCTTTGTAGTGCGGTTCGAATCGTCTTGTGTGTCTTCAACCCAAGGAACCTCACCACGAAACGCGAGTTCTTCGCGATCCTCATCTCCATCATCATCCCAGCCGCCTTCGTCAACGAAGTCGCCAAGGAAAGGATGAACTTGTGCAAGTACCCAAAATGCCAGGACAGCGAAGGCGTAGGAGTCCGAAAGTGTTGACGCACCCGCTCGCCCGGTCACAACCTCGGGCGCTCCGAAGCCTGGCGTATACACACCTGTGGCATTGGCAGCGAGGTAGTCAAGGTTGTCGAGATCGATCAACCAAACCTCATTGGCGTCTTTCTGCTCGGAAACGAAGACGTTGTTCGGAGAAATATCTGCATACACCAGTGGTACTGCGTGGATGCGCGAAAGGATCCCCGCAGTATTAGCCAGCAGTTCGAGACGTCGGCCAAGGCCCCCAGTCGAACGATAAAACTCAGCGAGGTTTCTCTCTCCTGGATCTGCAATGAGGCTGCGGATCGGAACCATACCCTTGAGGAGCCGCATGGTGTAACCCACATGGTCACGAAGCATGGCCAGCGGCTGAGCCACATGCAGATCAGGGAGTGGCAGAGTATGAACATCTTCCAGCCGACGTCGAAGAGCCACCTGTCTTTCTCCGTCAGGCGCTACTTCGAAGCCTGGGACACGAGTGAGCTGATTCCACAGGTTCTGTGAGGCACCTTGCTTTGACTCCGCGCTTGGAGAACTCTCCGTAAATTCTCCAATCAGCTTGACCGCAATATGCGGACTGCGCGTGCGCAGGACGACACCCTGACCTCCACGACCAAGCGGCTCCTTAAGCAAGTGATGGATATTGCCGTCATCGTCCACGACGGAATCTGGAAAAGCGCTCATCAAGAAATCTCCGCTGTTGCAGCGTTCCAAAGCACTGCCACCGTTTTGTCATCGAGGTGCCGAGGGGTTGGCCATTCGCGCAGCGATTTGGCAAGCGCGCGCGACCTCTCCGTTGCTGGCAGACTCCCATATTGCGCAACAAGAAAATTGATGAAGCTGTTTCGCTTTTCTGGAAAAAGATCATCGGCAACACCATCGGTCGCCAGCATGATGACAGTTTCTCCTGCAATTTCTGGCTCAATATGAACGCGCCATTCCCGAACGTCCTTCGCAACGCCAAGCCCTGTTGTCGTATTTCCAAAGCGATCACTTGGAGACTCCAGCGTTGTAATGCCCTGCGGGGTTTTCAGCATGACCAAGCCGTCGCCCAGTTGCGCCAGTACCAAGCGTCCGTCCTTGGTGACAGCAGCAAACAAGCAGGTCGTCGCACACTCGTCGCGCCCGGTCTTATGTACGCGCACGTTCCACAATGCATGGACAAGCCGCAACAATAGATCAGGCGGTGCATCGGGGCTCCTAGCCCAGAGGCGCACGGCATCAGCTACAGCACGGCAAGCGGCGCGGGATCCTATCGCAGAGTGCTTTCGGCTCCCCATGCCATCACAAACGACAACCAGAGCACTATCGCGCCCAAGACGTCCCAACCAGGCATCCTGGTTGGGTTTCTTCTCCTGGCGGTGTTGCGGCCCCACAACACTGGCCCCCATGACTTCCCACATCGCGCAGACTTACAGTTCGTCGAGGTCAAAGGGGTTCTGCATCTTCGGCACGTCATTCGGGTTGGCGCTCCGAGTTCGTGTAGTCACAGACATCGTGACGAACTGGAAGAAGTCCTTGATCCGCCGAGCATCGTCTGCACGAAACACCTTCTTTTCCGGGTTGGCCAGAAACCGCTGCAACACACCCACATCGGCGTCCGCACCAATGGCCAGGGCGATGCGATCAGCCTTTTGTGCACGGCCTTGCTGCGTCAGCTTATCGAGTGCTGACTCCCAAGTGTCAGTCGGTTGGCCATCCGACACCAACACGACAGTGGGCCGATAGGCACGGCTGGGAATAACGTTCTTGTCTTCAATGAGCGTGGCGGCAAAATCCATCGCTTGACCGAGAGGCGTCCCGCCGTTGGCTTCGAGATCACCGAGCTCTACTTGGCTGGCCGGCATCAGATGCGTGTGGAGACGTGCGTCCCCACCAAAAGTGATAATGGCGACGTAGATCTCTGCACGCAAATCATCAGTCGTCGAGAATGTGGCGAGCATTTCACGCAAGGATTGATTGAGCGCATCAATTTTTCCCTCGGTTGCCATGCTCCCGCTGGTGTCGGCAAGAATAATCACTGGCAATGGCCGGGCGGCTTGGGCAACAAATTCGTTTAGACGGGTGCTCATGTTGTGCTCCTAAATTAACGATAAAAATCAGCCGATACGATGGCAGTTGGAAGATTTTGAAGGAAACATTATGGGCTGCTGATGCGGCAAAGCCGAATCTGCTGCTGTTGAGTAAGCTCCAATCGCTTCTTTTGGAAAAGATCAAGCAACAAATCCCTCGGGGCGTTAGGGTGGTCAATTACATGCCTTAGCAATGTCTCGTCGCGCGCCTTCTGATTGTTGTCTCTCCTGTCATTATCAGGTGTTGCCGTTTCTACCAAGACCTGAGCCAACACGCTTTCAGGACAGCTCGGGTTTCTTAAAACGGCGATCTGAATGCGTTCTTCGCTGTCCTGAATCAACTTTTCCAAAAGGTCTTCGGGACAATCAGGGTTGCGTGCCACCTTCTCTCGCCGAACATGGTTAGGGTCTTCCGCCCACTTGACCATTTGGGCAATATTCATGCCGTCGTTACGGGTCGCTGATCGCAGCTTCAGTTCTTCGAATTTGGCTTCATACAAACTCACCTTGTCCCGCATGGTCTCGCGTAAGGGTACGGTCGCATCGATAGCCGCCTCAATATGTAATTGTCCAAAAACCTCATTTTTAAGGAACGCTCTCTCAAGCGCAGCATTGACAGCGTTATGAATATCCGCTCCCGTAAAATTTCGGCAGCGCGCAGACAGGATGCTCAAATCAAACTTCTTTATGTTCTGCTTGGCGCGACTGATCTGAATGCGCAAGATATCGCTTCGCTCAGTAGTGTTCGGAAAGCCCACATAAAAAATTTCGTCGAATCGTCCTTTGCGCAGCAACTCCGGCGGTAGCTTGCTGATGTCGTTGGCCGTGGCGATAACAAAGGTTGCTGCAGTTTTTTCCTGCATCCAGGTAAGAAAGAATCCAAACAGGCGTGCGGTCACTTCGGAAACATTCTCGCCACCCATGCCAGCAAAAGCCTTTTCCATTTCGTCCACCCAAAGAATACAAGGGCTGACGGTTTCGGCCAGAGTCAATGCGCGGCGCATATTGTGTTCGCTTTCACCAACGTATTTGCCGAGCAAGGCGCCAATATCCAACCGCAACAGGGGTAGGCGGAAAAGGCTGGCTGCCACCTTCGCAGTGAGCGATTTGCCACAACCTGGCATGCCGACGATCAAGACGCCTTTGGGCGGAGTGATCCCGAATGCTTCTGCCTCATTGATTCGAGAAATTAGTTGTGCCCGCTCCTTGAGCCAGTCTTTCAGGTTCTCCAGGCCGCCAATATCTGCGATGGTTTCGGTACCTCTTACCATTTCCAGAACGCCGCTGTTGCCAATTATCGATTCCTTTTCATGCAAAATAAATTGCAAGGCATCGTCATTGAGTGTCTTGTACTGTGCACTGACCATCGCGATCACCTTGCCGATCTGCTGACGTGTCAGTCCTGCGCAGGCGCTGCAAACAGGTGTGCGCAATTCGTTCGCCATTTTCAGCTTGTGCTTGGGCAACAATTCATCCACGAGCGCAGAGATGTCAATACGGGACGGCAAGGGGAGTGGCATTGGGGTGGTCAGCATCTCGATCTCTTGCGGAAGATTCAACTTATCGCTCACCAGGATGACCGCCGCGCGACCTGCATGCTGGCGTTGGATTCGGTGGAGCAGCAATTGCAGCCGAGCAATCGCCGTTTTGTCGTTCTCCAACGCCAGCCGTGCGTTCTTGATAACGATTAGCCTTTCATCCAGATCTTCATCGCGCAAATCAGACAAAGCTTGTGCAAGCGATGGAACCTGCCCCAATTCAAGCATCACAAGCGGTTGCTTGTTTGCGAAGTTCACCCAGCCATAGCCATAATTCCATTCGCGCAATTGACAGTTCATGGCTCCTGCGCAATCACTCATCACTTGGTCAAGGCGAAGTTCCTCGGGAGTTGCTACCCACAGGCAAGGACTGCCAGCACGGATGTGGGCGATAAAGTTGCTCTGAAATGTATCTTGGCAAGGCATATTCATGTCCTCATGACGGAGATGTGAAGAAGGAGACTCTCACCACCAGCTAAACGCTGAGGACAGCGTATTACCGACCCAGCTGACAGCGCTGCTGACCGCGTTGCCAACTCCAGTCACAATCGACTTCGTCACATTGCCTGCGGTCTTGAGGATTGCCTTGCCACCTTCATAAAGGGCCTCCCCGATGGTGCTGCCAGCAATGCCACCTGCCACAGCGCCCACGAATCCACCAACCGCCGCCCCTACCGGCCCAAGAATCACGCCGATGCTGGCCCCAAGCACCGCAGCCTCGGTGGCACCGGCAACGCTGGCTACAGTTACAACAGCAGCTCGCCCTGTGGCATCCAAAGCTTCTTCGCCGCTGATTTCTCCCTTAGCAAACCTGTAAAGCGCCTTAGCCCCTTCCATACCAACCATGGCGATGTTGGCTACTTGCCCGGCGGGGGTGCTCTTCAGCGCAGCACCCAGCCAGCCGTTGCGACAGGCGACGAGCAGACCACCAGAAACGGCCACTTGCACCCCAGTATTTGCAGCACTGGTGATACTGCTTTCAAAGAACTCACGCAGATCTTCTTCCCCCGACTGATTGGCCTTACCGGTCAACCGGTTCCAAACCCGGCGTCCAAGAATACGTGCGCCTTGAAAGCCTGCCGTTACGCAAGCCCCCAGCAGTGCCTGCTTTCCGATATGGAGCGCAATCGCCGAGCGGTTACCGTCATTCCACTCATACTGTTTGGCTTCGTGCGCCTCTTGAGCTCGGCGCTGGAACTCCTTGGCATCCTCCTTTGACAAGGGTTTGGACGAGCCCCCTTCTGCTTCGATGGTTTCCGTTGTCTTGGCATCGATGCCGTTCCCATGTCCTTCGGGCACCAGCTTCTGCTGGCCTCGGTAATCACCGTTCTCGAACAGGGCTTCAGTCGCTCCTGCATCAGTTCCATATTTTGATTGGTAGCGCCTGACGATCCTTCCGTTTTCGTCGCGAATGACGATATCCACTGAGTTTTTGCTGTACGCCTCTCCGGGAGCTGGCTGCAGCACTTCAGCGCGCAGTTTGCTACCCTTGGCCACTGCGTCGATATTGAAGGTGTTGGCGTGATGGTGCTCGGCAATGAAGCCATCAAGATTTGGCGACTGGTTGATCCGGCCGTCCAGCCTCGTAATCGCGTCCCAGTTGTTGCGATTGGCCGTTTCAATGGCGACATCGATCGTTCGGGCATATGCCGTTACATCAACCACGCCGGCGGCTTGTGCACCTTGCTCGATCTTCTTCGCTAACCAGCTCTCCTGGCTCATTTCCCGATCAAGGTGAGCTTGCAACTCAGCCTTGTTTCGCTCACGCGTTTTTACTGCGGTGATGATGTCGAGCGCAGATTGCTGCAAGTCAGCCTCGTCGCGCCACAACTCGGGGTAACGACGGAACTCCTGCGTCAGCCAAGACGACAGTTCCAGGGTTGCCTTGTGTGCTTCATACGACGTGATAAAACTGCGAATTACCGTGGCAGCGTTCAGCGCGTTTTCTTCACTATCGAATACATCGTGTACTACGCGATCCGCGATTCCCTCTTGGTATTGTTCCTGGCTGAGCAGCGTCCACTTCGCATTCGACTGCGCTTGCGAATCCGGCTGGATCTGGTTATCGGTCACAGGTGCGTTCATATTCAGTCGCTCTCGGGTTTGTTGTGGTCAGTGGCATGCGGCCATTTGCGGAAAATGACCTGTCTTGCAAAAAATCAACCCTTCACCGCTGTCGATGAGGCGACGCAAGGCGGCTTGGAAGTTGCGAGCGCATCGATGGTCGCTTGGCGTGCCAGATAAAGGAAGGAAGTCGTGCGTACGGGGGTTTCTTACTTTGGCGTGCCGTGCACCATCTTCAAGAATCAGAACACCAGTTCGCAGGTACGGGGTAATCATTTCTCGAATGTCACGGTCAATGTGGCGCATCTCAGTTCTCCTTGCTAGATGCCTCGTTAGTCTTTCCGCAATAAAGTTTGCGGTCGAGCATCTCAAAGCAAGTGATGTGCCAATTATTCGACTCGGTACTTCTGAAGCCAGTTGCTAAGCGTCTGATAGCTCCCCAAGCCTAGCAGTCGGGCGGCCTCGGTCTTGTTGCCGTGCGCATGCGCCATGGCTCGCTCCAAGTAATGGCGCGCGACGCTCGAAAGTAGGTCTGGCAAGGAAAAACCCTGATCCATAGGGCGCCCAAGAATGGTCTCTCCCTTAGGTGGCGCTGTGATGGCCAGGGATGCGGCGACATCTTCTGCTGTGATCTTGTCACCAGTGGCCCATATGCTGGCGCGAAGCAGAGCGTTGTGCAGCTCCCGCGCATTACCAGGCCATGGATGGTTAAGCATAAGATTTCGTGCGCCAACATCAAGATATTTGTTCATATAGCCCGACAGAGTGGCAGCTTCTGCATTGATGGATCCCAACATCGAGTCGATGAGTAAGTTGAGATCACCCTCCCTCTCCCTCAGTGGCGGAAGCCGAAGAACCCCCACGGCCAGACGGTGAAAAAGATCCTCCCGGAAGCGACCGGCTTGTATGTCTGTAGGGAGGTCGCGATTGGTTGCAGCAATGATTCGAACATTGATTTTCTTTGGCTTGGTTGAACCGACGCGGGTGACTTCCCGCTCCTGAAGTACCCGCAGCAACCGAACCTGCATAGACAAAGGGAGTTCGCCGATCTCATCCAAAAACAATGTGCCGCCGTCAGCGGACTCAAAGTAGCCAACCTTGGCCACCCCGGCCCCGGTAAATGCACCTTTTTCATGGCCAAACAATTCTGCGTCAATCAGCTCTGGCGGAATTGCTCCGCAGTTGACAGCCACAAAAGCTTGCTCAGCTCTTGAACTTGCATAATGAATTGCCCGCGCGAACAGCTCTTTGCCCGTTCCGGATTCTCCTTGGATCAGGACTGGAACATGGTGCTGCGCCAAGCGGTAGGCCATCGCAACGGTGCGTTTCATGATGGCGCAGCGATGCACGATGGCCGTAAAAGCAGGCGTCTCGGGAGGGAGGCCCTGCATGAGACGAACAATGGTGTCGTCCGCATCACGCCCCGGACTTGGCACGAACTCCGCTGATAACTCAAACGGAACGTGAACCTCCTTCACGCCCTGTTCGCGGGATGATTCAATCAGGCGAGCCGGATAGCGCGTCTTCGCGAGCAGAAGCCAGATGGATGCCATAGCAGGCGTACCGGGGCTAAGATGAAAGACCCAATCGGATGCTGACTGATTACTGCGAAGGCCTTCGAGAACGGCGGTTGTAGCACGATAAATTTCTTCGTGATTGGTGGGGGATGTGAGCGTGGCGGGATGGTGCGTCGCCACAAGCCCTGACCGCTGCTCCAGCCATTTGACATAGGGGTCAGTCCGTGCTGTCGAATGATCAGAGATCAGATGCACGGCATCGAAGTGCTCAGCCAAGGTTGCGCTGAGAATTGGCCCCTGCTCTGCAGGATCGGAGGATTCGGACGCGCGCAAATCGGAGTTGCCTAGCCACGCCAGCAAAGTCGCCATGCAAAGCCCCTTGTAATGACATAAGTTTTATTGTGTCACACATGGCAGGAATCGGAAATCGCCAGGAATCGACGATGTGTGTAGATCCTGCTTGCGGATAGAGCAAGCCAAAGTTGGACCGAGGAATGCTGAGGGATCGGCGGTTCGCTCCAGTGCGCGCCCAGCCTTTCCGCCAGGAGTGGACGACATGCACGCCGGTCACAGTCGTGCAGCAAGCCAGCGGACAGCAGCAAACCGCCCCCGATGAACAGCATGCTCTTGAGGGATCGCTTCCGCGAAGACCTTAGGCCTCTATCACGGCGGGGAATGACTGATCGCAGCAATCAACCGGATTCACTCACTAGTCACGTCGATCTTGCACGGGCGTTCATGAGCGACCGGAATCAGCAACTGGGGATACCCCATTAGTTAGCGCTCCGGTGCCCCATGCCGGGAAAGCAGGCATCGGCTGATCGGTCCACCATACCCAGGCCTCCGGTTTCCCAGATGCGATCGCCTTCTCCTTTGCCGCCCGCTCCTTGGGGTCCATGAACGCGCTAGCCACGTGTAAGGGAACGGGTCGCGCTCCAGTATCCAGCAGCAAGGCATTCGGAAAGGCTGCCCCGCTCCGGGCATCGTAGCGCAACGGCTTGACGAAGCGTCGGTGTTGGGCCACCAAGGCATCGATCAGCGGCAATTCATGCACCCCTTCGATCGGAATCCAGTGCTCGCTCGCCAGCATCAGGCTCGCTGCGTCGATCTCATAGGTGTATTCGCGGCGGGCGCGGATGAGTGCCGCCAGGACGAGGCGGACCGGGCGGCCGGTGTCCGCATCTCGAGCCTCGAACAGCGGAGCGAAGACCCGCTCGATGCGTTCCCAGCTCTTGCCGGCGATCAGCAGCGGCGTATCCGGCATGTGTCGGATCCACACCCGGCGCCCCTGGCCCGTCGCCTCGCTCGCCTTGAACTCGCCGATCACGATGGCCAGGGGCGTTTGCCCATCCTTGGGGCGCAGCACCGCCAGTTTCTCGCGTCGGCGCTGGGCGGCCTCGGCCTTGGCGCTCTCGTTGAAGGGTTCGGGCACGTACAGGCGTTCGGCCAGCGGCACGCCCTTGACCATGATCTCCTCGGCCGCCTCCAGCAGGTACTTGCGCACGACGCCCTGGTTGCGTTTGCCCGCCATCGCCGGGCTCCATCGGTTGAAGCCGGCGCGCTCGAAAAGGAAGTGCATCAGCGCCCGCAGCGTCATGCGCCGCCCGGGCACGCCGACCTCCGACACGTCTTGCGGATCGCCGCGCGGCACTCCGCGCCCGGTCACCCGCGTCCAGGGGAAATCCACGCGCAGCTCGACGCGGCCTGGTTCCGATTCCAGCACCGCCTCCCCGACCAGTTCGCCAAGCCCCGATTGCTGGAGCTCAGGCTCGTAGGAGGGACACTCCGGATGGTGGGTACTGCCGCTCTCCGGCATGCGCTTGACCACGAACTGGCGGTGCAATGCCACGTACATCTCCACGCCACCGGGCACGCACAGGCAGCGCGGCCGCTCGGGCGTGTCGTAGACCTGGGCGAGCGCGACCTGCAGTTGCGGATCATCGGCGGCGATGACCCGTCCATTGATGGTAAAGCGCTGGGTTTCCATCGCCGGTTCAGACCAGTTCGTCGAGCAGTTCCGCCAGCGTGGGCTTGGGCCGCGGCAGCAGCTCCCGCACTGCGCTGCGCTCGCCGATCCCCAGGATCGTGCCCACCTGATCCTCGTCGGCCCCGCGCTCATACATCCGGGAAATCACGGTGAGACGCGCCGACTGGGCGCTCAGACCCTTGAGCTCGGCGTAGCGGAACAACTTGCGGTAGATCTCGAGCAGTGCCCGGCAGACATAACGGTTCTGCCCCGGTGCGCCATTGTTGGGCGCGATCCTGTAGGGCTCGCCGCCCGGAGAAAGGAACAGCCGGCTTTCGGGATCGAGGCCGCGGTAGCAGTCGGGCTCGCCCAACCCATGGCCGCTATGGAGCCGTTCGCGGAAGTAAGCGGCCAGCGCGTCGTCGAGTCGAGTGCTGCCGAAGTAGAGCGGCCTCGGTTTGCCGTTGATGGCGACTTCCGCGCGCAACTCGGATTCCCAGCACACACTGCCGTCGACGAGCAGATAGTCCCGTACTTCGAGCCGGGCGATCTCGAGGGGGCGCAAGCCGGTAGCGAACAGCATGTAGTACAGGGCCAGGTCGTGCCAGGTACGGTTGGTTCGGCCCTTGATGCGCACGGCCCCCTGGGTCACTTCCGCCGCCGACAATACCCGTGCCGGACGGGCGCCGACCGGCGGCTGGGGCTCGAACCCTTCCAGCGCGACCAGGATGGCCTCCCGATGCAAGCGCAGTCGCCGGACGAAGGCAGCCCCTTCTTCCTTGAGGCCGTCGACGCCCACGACTTGGGTGAGCTGGACTGCGACAGATTTGATGCGTCGCTCGACCGCCGTGCGTGAGACACCGAAGCGCGCGGCCACAGCCTCGTAGGTTTCACCGCCGACGACGGCACGGAGCATCTCGACCGATTGCAACGCGTTCTCGTGGTGCTTGCTGACCTCCTGATTGTCTTGCATGACTTGCCTCTCCCATCATTGCTCGACCGTCATAGCCCGAATGTTCGGGCGCCGACACCGCCTTTCGCCAGGCGAAATCGCCGGGAAGGGCGCGGGATTTCGTCATCAGGCCAACTGCTGCGCCTTCGCTGAAGCACGAGCTGGCCGGACCTGGAAAATGCACGCGCCATGCATGCGGCGGGCCGGTGCCGGCCTGGTCGATCCGCAAGTAGTGCCGCCAGTCCACGCCGAGCGGATGCCCGCAGCTGGCCTTGCCCGTCAGCCACGTTGGCCTTGCTGCGCGATCCAGCGGCGGATGTCTTCGGCGCGCCAGACGGTCACCCGTTCCGAGAGCTTCACAGGCGCGGGGAAGGTGCGCGCCTGGATGCGCCGCCAAAGGGTCGATTTGGAGATGGGAACGAAGGCCAGGACTTGCGGCTGCCGCAGGAAGCCGGTCTCGGGCAGCGTCAGGGTCGGAACCCGAGTGGCAGGCGTGGCCGGAGGAGCAATGGGAGTCGCTGCCATCGCAGCGACGCGGGAACGGATGGTGGGCATGATCGGACCTCGTCACGGCGGGTGCCGGTAAGGGGTATGACCTGCTCGGTTGCGGCCCCGCTAGGTCAGAATGGCGCGGGCCGATAGGGTACGCAGAACTCGACGGCATGCCACGGGCGCCCCGGTCGCGCGGCATGGAAGAATGAGCCGGAAAGGAAATCCCGCCGCCGGACGGCCAAGGTCGTTCGGGTCGGGAAAAATCAGGCGAGCCGCATCTGGACCGCGCAGCACGCGCGACAGCGGATCGTCGGGCAACAGGCAGGTAACGACTGCGACGCCGCCACGAGAGCGGTGCGAGCTCCCACGGCGTCGGGTCAGCCCGAGGTGGAGCCTGTTGGTACGATATTGAGGTCCGTGGGCCGACACAAGACTTGCCGGGATGCGCCAGCCGAAAGGGACCGGACACGCCGGGGATTGGAGCTGGCACCGATGCCGAGGCCATTCCAACACGCCGGAGTCAAGGCTGCGGCCCAGACATCGGATCGCGGATGAAGCCGATCCGACTCAACCCCGCCGTGGCGGATAGGGCCATGATTCCCTCCTGCTCTCGTCGGGCGCTTTGAAGTCCGATTGGAAGTCGCACGGTGAGAGCGCCTGGAGGGCTTCCCGCGCGAAACTTGGCCTGGCGGCCCGTTTCCCCCTCCGAGGGAGGGACAATCTCCTATTTCGAGCGGCTACCCAGGTATTCACAGCAGTTCCGCACGACCGACATGACGAATGCCCGATCGTCAGCCCCGAGTTCGGAAATCCATGCACCAAAGGTCGCCGCTTCGCTGACCTCTTCGGGTCCTTCCGTCGATAACAGGTCGCCAGCCGAACATTGGAGCGCCCCCGCAAGCCGGTCCAGCGTCGGCAGGGACGGCAGATGGGCGCCGCGCTCGATGCGCGAGATGGTTTCGGCGTCGACGCCGACCCGCTCCGCAACCATCTCCTGTGTCCATCCCAGCTGTTTGCGCCGCTCGGAGAGGTTGCCCCCAAGGCGCTTCGCCAGACGGGCGGACTCTTTCTTCTTCACCGCCATCATGTTGTCCTTTCACTCAACAAGAATGACGGTCACTGGACTATCGAAACAGGGGCTCTTATGTGGTTTTGCTTATCGTCATCTTTGTTGATCCGCGAGGTGGGAAGTGACAAATCGGCCCGGACTGGGCTGCGGTAACCGAAACTCAGTCGCCCACCGAAGGCGAGATGCTTTCCGGGGCTTCCGGCTGTGCATCGGCGCTCACATCGATCGGATCGAGCGTCGCCTCGCGCTCCGCGCCCGGTTCGTCCGTGCCATCCGCGACGCCCACGGCCACGGCCTCTGGTCGGCTTCCCTCGCTACGGCCCTCGCCGCTGCGCGCGTCCATGGCATTCATCCGTCGCCGCAGCCCCATCGCGAAGTTGCGCGCACCATTGGCCACGTCGCGCACCTGGCGCTTGAGACTGGCGCGCTGGACGTCCACCGCCTGGGTGGTGATCACCTCGTGGATCTCCAGCGTCTGCAGCAAGGGCATCAGCTGGTCGAGCTTGCCCAGCACCTCCAGGAAGCGTCGGCCGATCGACGACAGCACATGGACATCCACATCCAGCGGCACGGTGTCGTAGGTCGCGGAACTGGTGATGCCGTGCGCCTTGAATAGCGCCTCGGCGCCGTCGATGGCCTCGTTGAGGTTGGCGGTCACCGCATCCATTTGCGCGCGGATGGTGTCCTCGACCTCGGCGACGTCCGCGTGGTCGAGGCGCGTGCGGGCAATCACCGAGATGAAGTGGGTGTTGAGCTGCAGCGTGTTGAAGAGCCGCGCGAAGAAGCGCTTGCCCTCGGCACTGGTGAAGCGGGTCGGGATCTTCAGGCTGGCCGCCTCGACGCGCCGGAAGTCGGCCTTGGCCTCCTTCGCGAGGATGCGGGCATTGACGCCACCCTGGTCCACCTTGACGATCTGGATCTCCGACATGCCGTGCTCCTCCAAGTACAGCGTTCGGGCAATCATCCACGCCGGTATCTGCATTCGCCACCGGGAATGGCCGTCGCCTGAGGGGGCTTTCGGCATCGGCCCCCTTTCGGGCTGCATTTCGGTATTGACCCGGCCCTCCGGCGCCACTACCTTTACGTCATGCAGCAGCTGGCCCTGCATTCAAACAAGGCAAGCCCTGGAGTTTCCCGTCTTTCGCGTAGGCCACCGGTCTTGTCCGGTGCCGCGTGCGCCGATCTTGTCGGCACCGCCTGCGGTGCCAGTCGCGTCCATGCCATCGAGGCGAGCTTTCGAGGCAGGGGCGAGGCGTCGTTCCCTGCGTTTCCCGGACGCCCTTCCCCCGAAAGCCTTCCTCGATCGGTAGCTGGCACACCGATCCCGGCGGCTCACGCCGTCCGTTCCCGCCAGCCCTGGAGTCTTTCCCCGTAGCACCGACCCGGCCCGTTCCGGGCCGGCCGTTCATCACCCCCTGGGGGCTTACGCCTCCAGTCGTGGTGCGCGTTGCCTCCTGCTCTTCCTTGGAGACAACGATGCTGAACCCGAACCGACCCGTGCGCTCTCCCCGAGCCGTCCGCCCTGCCCCCGTGGGGCCTGCCTTGCCGCCCTGTTCGGCGGCATCGCGTTACCGTCCAGCGGCGATCCCCGATCGGGCAGCCCTGGACAGCCTGCTCGAGGACGAAGACTTGCCCGTCGAATGGAGCGAAGAGGACATCGTCTTCCTCCACTGGCGCCTGCTGCAGGAAGTCGGCCAACTGGCCGACCCCGCGACGCCACTGGAAGAGAAGTTCGACACCCTGCGCTGGGTCTTCGCCGAGCGCGAGAAGGAGGACCTGCCGTTCTCGTTCGTGAGTTGCCTGCGTGTCGTCGGCTGTAGCCCGCTGTCACCGATCGCCTATTGCGGTCGGGTCGATGCGGAGGACGTACGCGATCGCATCCGCCACGGCCTGAAGGCCTGGCTCGAGGCCACTCTGGCGCGCTATCCCGCCTGGGTGCGCGATGCCGTCGTACGTAATCCGGAATGGGTCGAGGCGCGGCTTGCCAGGAATCCCCAGTGGATCAACGAGCAGGTCAAGCGGATGTCCGTGCAGGGCGACCTGTTCGCCTGACCCGTTTTCCCCTTACGGGCCTTCTTCGCCAACGCGAAAGGCCCGCCCTATTCAAGGAGTCGTCATGACCGCTTTCAAGGATGTCCTTGGCCTGCTGGCGATCTTCATCGCTTACGGCATCGTGGGACGCCTGGACTATGAGGATGCGGTACGGCTGGAACAGATTACGCGGGAACGACAGCATGCCGAATGCCTAACAGCGATGCCGCCGGTCCGCGAACCTGCGAAACCGATCAGCAATCCGTCCCCCGATCCACCAAACCCAGGCGCGGAGCGCAGCCGGCCGGATGACAGCCGTTGCTGGCCGCGCTCGATGTAACGAGGTCGCCATGCAAGACCAAGCACCCATCACCTCCGGCAGCCCGAGCTTGCTGACCGTTCAGGCGGCGGAAGACATCGAGTTCCTGGTCAAGGAAAGCGAAGTCCTCACCGGCCAGGCCGGCCGCACCTTCGTCATCGCCGGCGCCGACTGGCTGGCCTACCGGGTGCACTGGCATCCGATCGGCCTGAAGGTCGAGCGGCTCGATGTCGAGGGCCGGGTTCTCAGCACCCAGCACCTGCTGCCCCGGGAGTTCGTCGGGCACAGCCTGATCGAGGCCCTGGCCGTCGGCCAGTTGTTCACCTCATCCGTTGGCCGCATCGGCTGACCGGTGGTTCCTTCCCCCTTGGCGGGCCCGTCCCGCCGAGGGCGGGTTTCGCCTGCACTCATGGAGCAGATCATGCAGATACAGGTTCGAATCAATGAGGATGGCGCGCTGCGCAACCAGCGCTACGCTTTCACCGACCGCTTCACGCTCGTCTCCGAGCTGTTGCAGAACGCCCGCCGCGCCGGCGCGACGCGGATCGAGATCGATTACGACGTCGCCGCCCAAGTACTGCGGGTGCAGGACGATGGCTGTGGCCTGGACGACTTCCAGAAGCTCCTGAGCTTCCACGAGTCGGGCTGGGATGCGGCCACCGCCGCCGAGGAGCGCCCGTTTGGGGTGGGATTCTCGAAGTGCCTCTATGCCGCCACGCGCTGCATTGTCGCCTCGAACCACCAGCGAGTCGATATCGATACTGCCGCGGCACTGGCCAAGGCGTCGATCGATGTGGAAGCCATCGCGGAGACCGTTGCCGGCACGCGGATCGAGTTGCACGGCGTCGGCCTGCCCGATCTGGGCAACCGCATCGAGACCTTGTGCCAGGGTTTTCCGGTGCCCGTGCTGTTCAACGGCAAGCCGCTCGTGCGGCGTTTTGCGCTGGCGAACCTCGCGACGATGCCGAGCTCGATGGGCGCGGTCCACCTCGCCGGCACGCGCGACGGCAAGAACAGCTACGAGACGATGGTGTTCCTGCAGGGCTTCTGCGTCATGAAGCCGACCTACTGCCTGCTCGACAAGGTGAATGTCGTGCACCTGGACTCGCGCCAGTTCACCGCGCGCCTGCCGGATCGCGACAAGCTGATCGACGAAGACGTGCAGAGCAAACGCATCGATGCCGAGCTGAAAGCCTGCTGGCGCCGGACCCTGGAAGTGGCCAAGATGCAGTTGCCGCCCGACCGCTTCGTCGAGATCTACTACGCAGCGATGCGGGGCTCGGGGCAAGTGGATATGTTGAACGACCTCGACGTGCTGCCGGCCGAGTTGTTTGACGACATCGTCGGCTACCCGATCCAGGACGACAACCGCGACTATGTCCGGCAAGTTGCCGTGGCCCCCACCCGCCAAGCCATCGAAAGCGGCGCGGTGCAACTGGTTTCGCTCAACTGGATGGGCGACGACAACGCCGCACGCTGGATGCTGGCCCGGGCCAAGGGCTATCTGGTCTTCGACTGGATCGGCCTGCATCTCGACCATTGGGCCCAGCGCCATGTGCGCTTCCTGGAGGAAGAAGCGGTACGGGTCGAGCCGGTCGCCGAACAGCTGCGCGTGCAGTTGGAAGGGCGCTGGGTGTGGCCCACCGTGATCCTGTGTGAGGCCGTGCGCATCCGCGTCGGCCACGACGTCGTCGACATCTCCGACCACGGCGTCTTCCATCGGGATGTCTTGTACATCCCGGCCGGCGAGACATCGGGAGAGCCGGTGCGTCAGGTCTCGTCCTTCATGGACGAAAACGACCAGTTTCAGGGGTCGGACCTGGACGCCGACCGCGACGCGTTGGCGGACCTCATCCGTCGTCTGCGTTCGGTCGATCCGGTGCAGACGCTCGACTCGCTGTTGCAGGAACTGCGGCTGGGGAAGTATCCCCTGCTCCACGGCAAGGCCTTCCAGGTCTCCGTGGGGGTGGGCTCGGCGCCCGGCCATTCGGTGGCCTTGCTCGCCGAAGCGCCCGAGATGGGAGGCCGCCATGCAGGATCGTGAATACGCGGCCCGCATCGAAGCGGTCAAGCAGCGTGCCCACGGCCACTGGACCGAGATTCTGGCGAGCCTGGGCGTCGACGAGCGCATCTTGAAGCGGCGCAACCTGCCCTGCCCGCTGTGCGGCGGCACCGACCGGTTCCAGTACACCGACAAGTTCGGCGAGGGGAACTACCACTGCCGCCAGTGCGGCCCGGGCGGCGGCTTCAAGCTGCTGCAGGCGGTGCTGGGGGTGGATTTCAACACCGGGTTGCGTGACGTCGAGCGCTGCCTCGGGATGCTGCCGGCGGCGGCGCCGTCTCGGGCGGGCGAACCCTCGGCCGAGCGCATGAAGAAGTTGGCCCAGCGCATCTGGAGCGAAGCCCGGCCGGTGGCGGTGGGCGACGAGGTGGATCGCTACCTGAGCAGCAGGGGCCTGGCGCTGCCGGTGTACCCGAAGGTGCTGCGTTTTCATCCGGCCCTCGGCTACTACCAGAAGGATGCCGCCGGCAAGTCGCGCAAGATCGGCGAGTACCCGGCGATGCTGGCCTGCATCCAGGGAGCGGATGGCCATGCCGTGACGCTGCATCGGACCTATCTGCAGAACGGCGGCAAGCTCGCGGCCCTGGATGCGAAGAAGGTGCTCTCGGCCGGAATCAACGGCGCCGCGGTGCGTCTCTTCGAGCCGACCGAGGAACTGGCGATCAGCGAAGGCATCGAGACCGGCCTCGCCCTGCATCTGGCGACCGGCAAGCCGGTCTGGGCCGGGCTCAACGCCGGTAACTTGGAGAAGCTGTGGCTGCCCGACACGGTGCGCAAGGTCTGCATCTACGCGGACAACGATGCCGACGGCGACTTCGCCGGCCAGGCCTTCGCCTTCGCGCTGGCGCGCCGCTTGAAGCGAGAGGAGAAAACGATCGGTCGGCGAGAAGTGCGGGTGTTCCTGCCCAGGCAGGCCGGCACCGATTGGGCCGATATCTGGCGTCAGCGACTGGAAGCCCAGGCGCCGCGCGCGGCGTGAGTTCTTGGAGGGTGCGGTCCATCTTGTGATGGCGCCGCACCCGCCTTTTCAGCGGGACTGCAACCGGCGGTTCCAGTGAAAAGGCTCTTTCGTTTGCCCCACTGGTAGTTGTCACACCAGGTGACGCCCCACGGCGTCGCGAAGACAGCCCTGGAGTTCTCGCGCGATTCACGTCGCGCCCTTTCCGGATCGGCCAATCGCCGCTCCGCCATCGACCCTCGCGGGGATGTGCATCCCCGCGAGTGGGTGATGCCGTCCCCGCTTTTCTTTTCCGACAAGGAGATTGCCATGAAAAGCGGACGTTCTCTCGTGAGCCTTGCCCAGGAACTCGAGCGCCAGTTGCACTCGAAGAAGGACTTGATCGTGCCCTCGGCGCTGGTGCGCCATGCCACCGACGACCGGGGCGAGACCCGTCTCGTGATCGAGGAAGGCGGTGGCCCGGTGCGCTACAGCGTCACCCCGTTGGCGCGCCGCCAACTGGCGGACAAGCTGAAGATTCCGTATGCCTACTTCGAACGCATGCGCGAAGACCAGCCGGCCCTGCTCGACCGCAACGTGAACACCTGGCTGCAAAGCGAGGAAGAGCGGCGCATGCTGCGCACCCTCGACGGCCATGTGCGTGCCGTGCTGTCGGATCGCTACCGGCGCCTGGACAACTTCGACCTGGCCGAGAGCGTGCTGCCCATCCTGCAGCAGTTGCCGGAAGTACGCTTCGAGTCGGTCGAATTGACCGAGACGCGCATGTACCTGAAGTGCATCACGCCGCGCCTGAAGTACGAGATGGCGCCCGGCGATGTCGTGCAGGCCGGGGTGGTGATCTCGAACTCGGAGGTTGGACACGGGACGCTGTCGGTGCAACCCCTACTGTTTCGGCTGGTGTGCAGCAACGGCCTCATCGCTGCCGACCGCTCGCTGCGCAAGACCCACGTCGGCCGCGCGCTCAGCGCCGAGGATGAGGGCATCACGGTGTATCAGGACGACACCTTGCGCGCCGACGACAAGGCCTTCTTCCTGAAGGTGCGCGACGTGGTGCAGGCGGCAGTGTCGGAAGCGACCTTCCGCCAGACGGCGCAGAAACTGCAGAAGACGCTCGCCATCCCGCTGGTGGGCGATCCGGTGAAGACGGTCGAGGTGCTGGCGCAGCGCTACACCTTGAACGACAGCGAGCGCGCCGGTGTGCTGCGGCACCTGATCGCCGAGGGTCAATTGTCGGGCTATGGCTTGGTCAATGCGGTCACGCATTACAGCCAAGAGGTCGAGGACTACGATCGAGCGACTGAGTTCGAAGCGCTGGGCGGCCGCCTGATCGACTTGCCGGCCCATGAGTGGAAAGGGTTGGCGGAAGCTGCCTGATCCTGAAGATCGCAGAAAGCCGGGCCGGGGTATACGGGGGTATACGCCCCGGCCCGGCCTTCGGCCTTTACACGAACAAATGCCATATACCTACACGAGGTTTCAAGTCGCAACCAAGGAGGGCTGGCGCCTCCTTGGTCGTCGGTGGGCTGATTCCGCTTTTCGTCAGATCTCGACCCTGAAGTGTTCGTCCAGGTCGTCTTCGAGTTCGGGTTTATCAGAAAACTTCACGAGATTCGCCACCATGCAGTCATGAGCGGCGATCTGCTCGCGCGTGCGGGCGTGCGTGAAGGGTTTTGAACTCAGGCTCTCGATCACGCCAGGCTCCGCGAGAGCGGAGAGCATCTGGTGGGGAGCGCGGATACCTTCCAGTTCAAAAGCGTGCGACACGACTTGAGGGCGCATGCCGTGCTGCACCATTTGAACTCCGACGCGAAGGTTGTGGAGAAGAATGTTGTTCGCAAAAATGGTCATTTCGGTGTCATCCAGGTTGAAGATCGGAAAGGGTCAAAGCGCGTTCTTGGGAAACTCTTGCGTACTGGGGTTGAAGCCTCGCTGCAAGGCCAAGAGGAAGTAATGCATCGCTCGTTCCGTGTTGGGCTGAACCACGCCGGTGTATATGTCGGGCGGGGTGTTGCGCGGCTGCTCAGAGTAGTAGTGGGAAAGGTGTAGTGCAGCCAGACCGCTCCCCTTGACGACGGCTTCCTCAAGGCATCGCACTGCATGGAGTCGGTCTTCCCGCAAAGTGCTTTCACACCAGAGCCTGGCTTTGAGGCGTAGGAAGTCGATATGGCTTTCAGGGTTTACAAAAACATCTTCGCCGGCGTTGTAAGCCTTTTGCACGCTCTCGCACAGTGATCTGGCGCGGGCAAGGTTCTGTTCGCAGCTCTGGCTGTTGGTCAACACCTGTGCGAGCTGGAACTTGGCAAATGTGAAGTTGATCTCGGCAAGCAGTTGCAGGAGCTCGACGCCGGTGCTGGCTGTGGGTTCATGCTTGGTGTTGACCAGACTCACAGCCAGTGAGCCTATCTCCAGCGGGATCCAAGCCTTCTGGAAGTTTCGGGCGCTCTTGAGTCCTTTGCGGATCAATTCCAGATCCTCAGCGCTCGGGACTTCACCGGTGGTCTGGAATCGCTCCAAGGCCTGAAGCGCTTTGGACGGGATGCCTTGCTCCCAAAAACTGTCGAGTTCGTCCTGAGTGAACACCGTACTTCGCGGGCGTTCGGCGGAGGGCTGCCAATCTTCGATCAGCGCGTCCAGGTTCTCGATCCGCAAGCCATTGCGTTCTGCGAAGGCTGTCAAGCGCTGAGCTTGCGCCAGGCGGCGTTCGTTCAGCTGATCGCGTGAGAGCTCTTCATCGCGCGGCGGCGGTAGGTGCTTGTAAAGTTTGACGGCACGGTTGTACGCATGAAGATCTTCGTGGCCAAAGGTGACGGCCGTGGCGAACTTCCAGTTGAAACTGTCTGGAATGGCCTCGCGTGCGTAGCGTGGGAGGATGTTCTGCAGCCGCTGAGCGGTACGTGCGAACAGCGTGTGTCTGACAAAAAAGAAGTATTGCATGATGGCTCCAGGGCGGGCAGGCATAAGCCGCCCGCCTCATAACAAGGCGGGTGGAAAATGCACGCTTCAGCCGCTAGGCCGTGGGTGGTGTAGACCCGAACATTCATCGTATCCGCTACGAAGCGAAACGGCAAGTCTTCAGAACTGCAGCTATGGCCGAAGGTTCTGTCTGCTGCCGTCAACATGGTGCTCGGCCTTACGCAAAGCTTTCCATAAGGCCGAGAACTTGCCCAAGAGCAGTAGTCGAGAATGTCAGCGTGTCAGCTGCACTTTGTTACCGGCCCTTCCATCCTAGATTGCCTGAAGGGCAGCAACGCATTGGAATTGTGAGTTCGCTGGCGAAGGAAACTGGCGTTTAGCCGCCCGGGGTTGCGACCAGCAGCAACCTGCTCCAGACCTGCCCCCGGATCTCCGAACGTACGACCAGCAGCAGTACGCTCGGCGGTGCCCCGATTCCCCAATCGACGGCATCGATCGGCCCTTGCGTGTGGCAAAAATAGCGGAGCCCCTCGTTGCCCATAAATGCTATTGCTATACCGCATTCGCATTATCTATTCTGATCCAGATCTACCCTCACTACACCCCATCGCGCCCGATCGCTCACGAAGGTCTCCAACGTCGACATCGTGGGCATCTGTCGCACCAGGGCGAACCGGAGACCAGGCCCATGAGTCACGTGACCCTTACCGATGCCGAATGGATCAACCTGAACGTGCTCGTCGTCATACGCGCCGGTCTCCAGCATGACATGGCTTCAACCTGCTGCCGGTACGGGCTCAACATCGAACAAGCCAACTACCTTCGGAGCTTGAGCCTTGATGATCTGTGGTCTTTGGTGATCCACGTCGGCGACACGACCCTGTTCCCGCCGCGCGCCGACCTGGTAACGCTCTTGAGCGCTCCCCGGCCGCTGGCAGGCCCCATGGCACTCGTCCATCCACCCAAGCCCATCGAAGGCCGGCGGTAGGAACCGAGACCCATGCCGACGCGCGGCGACCGGCACCTGCGCGCCATCCAACTGGCGAAGCAGTTGGCGGCGCTCGGCGCACGGCTGAAGACCATCCACATCATCACCGGGATCCCGCCGCGTCAGGTGCAGGCTCTCTTCTTCCCCGATCCCCGAAGCATCCCACGTGGACGCGCCCCCGATTCGGCCGAGTGGTACCACGGCGCCAACCTCATTCTGCGTGCCGATGCCTGCCTCATCGGCGCTAAGTATCGCCAGTTGCGCGTCCAAGGGCTCACCGCCGGCGATGCCCTGGTCCTCGCCTACCGCGCTTACCAGGCCACCACGCAGCCGCCTCACCGCATCAGCCTGGATCGCGCCTTCAACCTCGTCTCCTATATCGATGGCATATGGCTGGCCACCGCACCCACGCTGTCCGTGCTCCCCTGCCCGAGCTGCGGCTGCGAGTTCATCGCCGCGGTCGGCACGGTGGCACACGGCGACGTTTGCCCCTTCTGCAAGCTCCTGGAACGCTTTCACCTGGACCATCGCATCCAGGCCTCCTACCCGGCCCGCGCCACCCGCGACATGACGGAGCGCCAACTGGGCATGCTGGCGCTCTTTCACCTGCTGAGCCCCGGGAGCGATACCCCCGCCGAATAGGCCCCGTTTCGACGCGACAGGCCGCGCAGACGCCAAGAGAATGGTCACATCCCATTCCTTCCAGCATCGCGGCGCTCCCATGCCTGCCAGACCAACGCCCGTCACGGCCTACCCCGCCTCCGACCCCGGTTTCGCCGCGCTGCCCGTCGACGAGTTGCTGGCCGGCGAAGCAGACCTGATCGCGCGCATCAAGCTCTGCTACGGCGCCGACCGGGACGGCTTCGAGCGCGACATCTTGGCGCTGGTGCGCCGCTACGCCGCCTGCGTGCATCTCCTGCCGGCGACCGCCGACAACTACTTCAGCACGCCCGGCGGCCTGTTGCGGCTCGGCCTGGAGACGGCTTTCTTCAGCCTGCAAGGCACCGACGCGCACATCTTTTCGGGGCGGATGAGCATCTCGGCACGGCGGCAACTCGAGCCGCGCTGGCGCCACGCAACCTTCATCGCTGGCCTGTGCAGCGAATTGCACCGCCTGTTGAGCCATGTCATCGTCACCGATGCCGCCGGCGAAACCTGGCCGGCCTTCCTGCAACCGCTGACGGACTGGTTGGCCTCGCGCGGCAGCGAACGCTATTTCCTGCGCTGGCGGCCCCAGGCCGTCGAAACGCGCGGCCTGGGACTCTTCGCCCTGCCCCATGTGGTGCCGCCCGCGGTGATGGCCAACCTCGCCGAGGGCAACGCGGTCATCGTGCCCCACCTGCTGGCAAGCATCGGCGGCATCCCGGTCTATCGCGACCACAACATCCTCGACGAGCTCGTGCGCCGCTCGCTCGCGCTCATCATCGACCGCAATCTGATCGCCAGCGCCGACCGCTATGGTTCGCCGCAATATGGCTCCCACCTCGAACGCTACCTGGTCGATGCCCTGCGGCGGCTCACCCGCGGCAACTCCGCCTGGCTGCCCAACCGCGATAAATCGCGCCTGTGGTTCGGGCAGGATGGCCTGTTCCTGATCTGGCCCGGCGGCGCCGAGGATATCCACCAGTTGCTCGAGGCCGACCAACTGGCCGGCATTCCCAAGGCGCCCGAGACCGTGCTGGAACTGCTGCTGGCCGCGGGCGTGTTCGAGGCGGCGACGGCAGGCCGCTCGACCTGGTCGATCCAGCCGCCCGGTGCCAAGGCCCCGCTCGAAGCCGTCAAGCTCTCGGCCCCGGCGATTCTCCTCGCGGGAGTCGATCCGCCACCGGTAGCCCTACCTCAGGCGCTGGAATTCAAACCGGAACGTGCGCCCGCCCCACCTGCGCCGCAAGCGCCCGGGCCCGTGCCCGCGTCGGAGCCCCCCGTCAAGAGCGGCACCCAGCTATCGCTGATACCGCCACCCGAGCCGCCCGAGGGCAGCAAAGCCAGTGCAGCGGTGGAAAAATCGCCCGCCCCATCCCCGCCGGAGCCGGCCTCGGAGCCGCCTCCCGCCGCCTTCGCTCTGCAAGCCCCGATGCGTCTGAATCCGGTCGTGCGCGACGCCCTGGCCGAGGCCGTCCGCACGCTCAACGATGGCATGGGGCCGCCCGCCGTGTGCACCATCGCCCAAGGGGTGTTCGTGCCCTTGGTCGAATTCGAGCGACGCGGAATCCAGCCGTCGCTCGCCATGCGAGCGCTCACCGAAACCAAGCTGTTGGTCAGGCCAAATCGGGACGGGCCGCCGACCCTGTCGCGCGATTTCAACGGCAATCCCACCGTTGGCCTCGTGCTCGACCCGCGCTGCGTGCGCGGCCTCGATCTGGCGGGCTTTGTCGCGCCACCGGTGGAAGCAGGCTGAGATGCTGGTACGCCGCTACGAAATGCCCTGGCGCCGGGCCTACGAGGTCTATGCCGGTATCGGCTGGTGGCTGGCGCTGCTCTACTTCGTCGGCGTCGGCGTGACCGGCGCCCTCCCCCGGCAATTGGCCCTGCCGCTGGCGCTCGTCTGCTTAGCCATGGGCGTACTGCGGGTGGCCCAGGCGCTGCACATGCTCGTCTTGCGGGCGTCGTTGGGCGGGCGCGGTATCGAGGTCATCGGCACCGACGACCTGGCCCGCTGGTGCAAGGATCCGGCTTCGGTGTTCTTGGGCTTCGGCTTCGAATGGCGGCCGGTGCATTCGCAACGGCTCTACGAGCTCGCCAAGATCGACTACCGGGAATTCGCGGTGTCACCGCGCCTGCTGCGGCTGCTCGGCTACAACGCCAAGCCCCAGCCGGACGCCGAGATCGGCCTGCCCTACATCCACGGCGTCGAACCGAAGGAAGGCCCCCTGCACCGGCCGCTGCAGAATTTCGAGGGCGGCACGCTGTTGGTCGGCACCACCCAGTCCGGCAAGGGTGTGGCGCTCGCCAACCTGATCACTCAGGCGATCCGGCGCGGCGACGTGGTGATCGTCATCGACCCGAAGAACAGCCGGCGGCTCAAACGCGTCGTGGAGCGCGCCTGCGCCGACTACCGCGAGCCGGACACCTTCCTGGAGTTCCACCCAGCCTTCCCGGAGCGGGGCGTGCGCCTGGACTTCACCTTCAACTGGCAGAAGCCCACCGAGATCGCTTCGCGCATTCAGGCGATCATGCCGCCCGACACCGCCGGCGCCTTCTCGGCTTTCGGCTGGGATGCGGTCAACGTCGTGGTGCAGGGCCTGGTCGAGATCGAAGAGCGGCCGAATCTGGTGAAGCTCACCAAGTACATCGAGGGCGGCATCGAGCCGGTTCTGGAAAGCTCGCTGCGCCGCTACTACGACCAGACCCTCGGCGCCGGCTGGCGGGAACTGCCCGAGATGAAGAAGCTCCTCAACGACGCCCACCGCGGCAACCTCAAGCGCCCTTCGGAGGCGGCCAGCGCCGACCTGGTGGCCTTCGTCGCCTACTACGAGCACCACATCGCCCAGAACCAGCGCAACAAGGTGATCGACGCCCAGGTGCGCACCTTCCGCCACAACCGGGAGCACTATCAGAAGATCACTGCCAACCTGCTCCCCATCCTGTCGATGCTGACCTCGGGCGATCTGGGGAAGAGCCTCTCACCCGATCCCTTCGATGCGGACGACAGGCGACCCATCATGAATTTCGAGAAGATCGAGCGGGCAGGTCATGTGCTCTACATGTGCCTGGACTCCCTGCCCGACCCGTCCGTCGCCTCGGCCATCGGCGCCCTGGCGCTGGCCGACCAGGCGGCGCGGGCAGGAATGCGCTACAACCTGGGCAGCTACCGGCGCATCGCGCTCTTCGTCGATGAGGTCTCGAACGTCATCAACCAGCCGCTGATCGAGATCCTCAACAAGGGCGCCGAGGGCGGCATCTTCACCACCTGCGCGATGCAGACCCTGGCGGACCTGGCCAAGCGGCTGGGCAGCGAAGATGCGGCACGCATGGCGCTGGGCAACCTCAACAACCTGATTGCCCTGCGCACCAAGGACCGGCCGACCCAGGACTTTGTCGTCGAGACCTTCGGCAAGACGGCGATCCACACCGTGCGCGTGGGCTTGAGCCACGGCTCGGACGCCCACCTCGGAGACTTCTCGTCGAGCTATTCCACGCAGCTCACCGAGAGCTTCGAGGAGATGGTGCCGGCCGACGTGCTGGGGAAGCTGCCCAACCTCCAGTACTTCGCTTCGGTGTCCGGCGGCCGGATAATCAAGGGGCGGTTTCCGATCCTCGATCCCGACGCGAACCCGCGCGGTACGCAGGGGAAGCCGCCGTGATCCGCGCCGTCGCCGTGGTATCGCTGCTCATCCTGCTGGTGCTCGTCCTGTATGTGCCCGCAGCGCATCCGCCGGAGCGCTTCCTGGCCCAACTGCGCGCCGAGCATGAGGCGGCGGCTGCATACTGGGGCGGCGAGCCGGCCACCCGCATGCTGAATCGGTCGCTGAGGATGCAGGAGACCACGGCCGAGATTACGCCGATTCCTGCCGCGAAGGATGCGCCCTCGCCGGCGGGCGTGAATGGCGCCGTGTCCCGGGAGATGTCGTCGGTCAACCAGCGCCTCTTCAATAACGCCTACTTCCGCGCCGTCGACGCCCTGCTCCTGCTCGCCAGCTACCGGTTTGCCACTCTGCTCGAATGGCTGCCCGAGTTGACGGTGTTCGTCCTGGCCGCCCTCGTTGACGGCGGGTTCGCACGGCTCATCAAGGCCAAGGAATTCCTGCAGCACGATCCGGAGATGTTCGCGCTGTACGCGAGCGTGGGCATCATCTCGCTCTGCGCCACGGTCATCAGCTTCGTGCTGCCAGTGACGCTGCATCCCCTGCTGTTGCCTTGCGTGCCGCTGGTGGTCGGGGTGCTGGCGGGACGTGCGGTGGGATGTTTTCACCGACGCGGGTAATCCCCCGCAAACACAACTCGCCACACATGGCAAGCCACCTTTTGTACTTTGCCTACCCATTCCCTTAATTGGGCAACGGCTAACGTTCAGCGGCGTGCCGCTCTTCGGAGCCGTCGTTCGCATCCATCTCGTTGAACGGCCAGTCTGCCTCCCACTCCCGGCACACTCCAACGTCAGCCATCCTTCTAGACATAGGAATTTGAGACTTGACCCCATGACGACGTTAGCTGTAACAGCTCAACGCATCATTGCGGCAAGCGTCTGTTACAGCCTTTCAAGAATTCAGCTACACCATCTGCCGCGACGACCATCCATCCGGCAATCAACTAATCAATGGCATAATCTTGGCATAGAAAAGGATTGACGCCAGAAGCCTCCCCAAAGAACGTAATCGAATAAATCCGGCCCTAGGCGTTAGTGCTTCGCATGCAGGGCTACTCATGGGCGCACATCGCCATGGCGTTCGGGGTTCGAGAAGTCACGCGTTATATCTTTCGGATCAATGACTTCAGGAGATCGCCATGTATGTGGAATTGGGTCGATACGCCGCCGCGCTGCGCACCTACATTACGTCGACCTACCACATCTCTCACCCGGCGCTCGTCGATCTGCGAGATGACCTCCTAGCCCGCCAGGGTGCGATCGCGCAGACACCTTACATTGAGAGCACCGCTCGGTACGCGGCATCACGCCAGTACGCGACCCTATCGATCCCGCAAGAGGTGAGGGAGTTGCTCACATGGCTCGGCGAGCACGGGGTGGTGTTCGACCCGCCATACGACCACCAGGCCGACGCGCTAGAGTTGGCGCTTGCGCCGTCGTACCAAGACCTCGTCGTCACGACCGGCACCGGGTCCGGCAAGACTGAGACCTTTCTCCTCCCGATCCTCGGGCGCCTCGCGGCGGAGGCGGCGACCCGCCCCTCCTTCTCGACGCGTGCCGTGCGCGCGCTGCTGCTGTACCCGATGAACGCACTCGTTAACGACCAACTCGGCCGCCTCCGGGTGCTCTTCGGCGGTAACGACGTCTCGCGGTGGTTCACCGATCGCGCCGGCCGGCCGATGAAATTCGCTCGCTACACCGGGCGCACCCTCTACCCGGGGCGCCGCAGCGAGGACACATCGAAGCATTGGTCCAAACTGAAGCAGCCGATCGAGTTCTTCACCAAGCTCGAAGACCGCGCCGCGTTGGATCCCGCGACCCGTGAACTCATCGCGGAACTCCGGCGCCGAGGAAAGTGGCCCTCCAAGCCGTCATCCAGCCCTGACAAGGAGGACGGAGTCAGCGCATGGCTCGGCAAAGGCAAGTGGAAGGACAGCCACGACAACTGGATCCGCACCGTTGAGCGCAACGAGGACCCGGAGTTGTTCCTGCGGCACGAAGCGCAGGAGGGCGTGCCCGATCTCCTAGTCACCAACTACTCGATGCTGGAGTACATGCTCCTGCGGCCCATCGAGCGGGAAATTTTCAGGGCGACCGCTGCGTACTACAAGGACAACCCTGACCAGCGGCTGGTCCTCATCCTCGACGAGGCGCACCTCTACCGTGGCGCCCAGGGGACCGAGGTGGCGATGCTCATCCGGCGCCTGCGCAAGAGGCTCGAACTCCCGCTGGAGCAGTTGCAGGTGATCTGCACGAGCGCGTCGTTCTCGAACCCGGACGCGGCGAAGCGCTTCGCGGCCGATCTCGCGGGAAAGCCCGAAGGTGGGTTCCAGGTCCTCACCGGCACGAAGCGAGCGGCCCACCCGTCTGGCCCTGGAGACGCCACCGTCGCAGGGGCGTTCGCTGCGGTGGACCTTGCCCGCATTCATGAGGGGGATCTGGCCTTGCGCCTTACGGCGGCGCTCCCGGTCCTCCGCTTGGCCGACTCGAGCGCGACCATCGAGTCGCTGCTGAGTGACTATCCCGCCGCGGACGGTGCAGATCCTGTGGGACGTGCGCTGTATGCGGCGCTCAGCCAACTCCCTGTCGCGGGACGGCTGGTCAACCTCACGAGCGGGGGCGCCGCCGAAGAGGACGACGAGCGCGATCCTGCAGGCGTTGGACCCGCGCAGGACGCCTCCGCGCTTGCGTCGCGGCTCTTCCCGGACGTCACACCGGAGTTGGCCCGTGTGGCCACCAACAGCCTCGTCGAGCTCGCGTCGCTCGCGAAGGAGAGCGCCGAGAAGGCTCCCCTGCTGGCCGCACGCGCACACGCGTTCTTCCGTGGGCTGCCGGGGCTCTGGGCGTGCTCGGATCCCCATTGCTCGTGCGTCCCGGAGGAGCGCCGCACGAACTGGGGGGAGAATCTGCCGCCGACGGGCGCGCTCTATGCCCAGCCGCGCAGGACCTGCGACTGCGACGCGCGTGTCTTCGAGGTACACACGTGCCGTTCCTGCGGGTCCGCGTTCTTCAAAGCGTACTCGTTCGACCCCGACGCCCCCGACTACCTCTGGGCTGAGGACGTTGGCGACGTTGATGGCGTCGACGGCGTGGTTCAGCCGGTGTTCCTCGCGCTTGAGGAGCCGCCCGCCGGATCAGGAGCGCGCTTCGACTACCTGGACCCGATCTCCGGCCGCGTCGGCTCGGGGAGCAAGGGGGCGAGACCGATCTGGCTCCCGCCTATCGGCCAGAAGGACACTCCGCCAGGAGCGTTCCACAGTTGCCCTCGGTGCGGCTCGCCGGGCGAATACATCATGGACCACGTCACCAAGGGCGATGAACCCTTCCAGGAGATCGTCTCCTCGCAACTGCTTGAGCAGCCTCCACGACCTCGCGTCGCCACCCCGCTGAAGGGGCGCAAGGCGCTGATCTTCTCGGACGGGCGGCAGGCGGCATCAAGACTCGCGGGCAAGCTCCAGCAGTACTCGATGCGCGACGCGGTGCGCCCGCTCATCCTTGACGGTCTGGCGGACTTGGAGCGCAGGTTCGGAGCGCCCGTGACGCTGGCGCACTCGTATGCGGCGCTCCTCACGGGCTGCGCGCTCCGCGGGGTCACGCTGCGGCCGGCCCAGGCGCCCCACTTCGACGAAGATCTGCAGCTGTTCAAAGAGTTGCTGGAGAGTGTTCCTCCGGTGACCGAGAAGGCGCTCTTCGATCGTTCCGCCGAGTTGAACACGCACCGCACCAACAAGGCGCTGATGCTCGCGCTCTATCCGGTGCTCAAGGACCCACACACGGGTCTGAGTGCGTTGGGGCTCGGGGCCATCCAAGCTGTGCTGGATCAAGCCGATCTGGCAGCGCTAAACAAGTTGCCCGCGCCTCCGGTACCCGCTGGCATGTCCGAGGAGGCGCGGCGTCTCGCTTTGTTGGATCTGTGGGCCTACGACGCGGTGCTCAGCCACGCGCTCTTCCTCCCGACGACGCCGAGCGACTGGCTCGACGCGCCGACGGGCGCGAAGATCAACCGGACCAAGGCCACGTTCCCGACGTTCGTGAAGGATCTCGTGGGGACCAAGTGGTTCAACGTCAACCTGAACGGGAGCGCCGCGAGCCCGACGCCCTGGGGGACGTTCCTTGCCAAGACGTTCGGCGCGAGCCCGACCGCCAACGGCTTCATCCTCCGGGCAGCGAAGCTCCGGGTAGCAACTGATGGGGTCCAGTGGCGTCGCTGCGACACCTGCACCACGGCGCAGCCCTACAACCCCCTGGCCGGTGACCGCTGCAGGGTCCGGCTCGGGCAGCGCGCGTGCGGCGGGACGACGCGTCCGCTCGATCCGTCGTGCGACCCGGTGTTCCGATCGCGCAAGGGGCACTTCCGTCGCCACACAGAGCGGCTGGAGGCGGAACCCGGCTACGCCCCTCACCCGTACGTAGCGGCCGAGCACTCCGCTGCGCTCAACGACAGTAGCAACGGCGCCGCCGTCGCGAGGACCGAGTGGCACGAGTTGCGCTTCCAGGACCTCGACGTCGAGGGGCCGGAGGGGCGAAAGGACGGGCCGATCGATGTCCTCTCCTGCACGACCACCATGGAGGTCGGCATAGACATCGGCAGCCTCACCGCGGTGGCGCTGAGGAACGTGCCGCCTGGCCGCGCGAACTATCAACAGCGGGCTGGGCGGGCCGGACGCCGAGGCTCTGCACTGTCAACGGTCGTCACCTACTGCGGCGCTGACAGCCACGACCAAGAGTTCTACTCCAGCCCAGTGGCGATGGTGAGTGGGCCGGTGCCCGACCCAGCGCTTAACCTCGACAACCTCGAGATCGTGCGGCGCCACTGCTTCGCCCTCGTGATGAGCATGTTCCAGATGGACGCCATCGCGGACCCCCACGACGACAGCGTGAGCGCCAACGTGTTCGAGAGCCTTGGGATGCTCCGCGACTTCCGCCAGGGGAGCGCCTCGGACTTCTCGTACGCCGGGCTTGAGCGGTGGCTCAAGGAGCACGCCGCGTCCGTTCCAGTTGCGCTGAGCGAGGTGGTCCCCGCCCCTGTCCTGGAGGTGGAACCCACATTCGTCGACGCGCTTCCTGCTCGCCTGCTCGCCGCGCTGCGTGAGGTCGGCGCCGGCCCGGTGGTGGCGACGGAGGTAGATGGGGCGCTGTCGCCTGCTGTAGAGGAACTCGTGGTTGAGGGCGGCGGTGAGAAGGCATCCGCCGCACGAGGCGGCCTGATAATGGATTGGGGCGACGCGATCGACTTCGACGCGCCGGACGCACCCGACCTCAGCGAGGCGGCCACCGGTCGCGACGGAGACCGAGCGGAGGGCGCACCAGAAGGTGGGCTCGACCCGGAGAAGTTGCTCGACCGGCTCTTCGATCGCGGCGTCCTCCCACGGTACGCCTTCCCCACCGACGTGGTGACCTTCCACGTGTTCGACCAGAACGCGAGCACTGAGCGGAAGGCTGTAATTCGGTACTCACCGCAACTCGGCCTCAACCAGGCGCTGTCGAGCTACGCGCCTGGGCGCGAAGTGTGGGTGAACGGAGAGCGCCACTACTCGTTCGCGCTCTGGACGCCGTTCAGCCGCCGCGAGTGCTGGCAGGCCTGGTTCGGCATGAAGGTCTACTTTGAGTGCGACCGCTGCGGCTACGCGCGCGTCGAGCAGCGGAGCGACGAGCACTACGTCGGCCAGGTGCTGGACTGTCCCGCGTGCGGCACCGCGGGTTCGCTCGGGGTAGGCACCCGCTGGCTCCGTCCGGCCGGGTTCGCGCACCCAGTCGACGTCGACGCCGAACTCCCGCTCGAGGACAGCCCCACCCCGACGCGCCCAACCCGCGCGAAGCTGAGCGCTCCGTTCACAGACAACGGCCCGCCCGAGTCGGCGGACCACGCGGCGAACGGCGCGGGGTTCGAGGTCTGGACCGCGAAGCAGCGGCTCGTGTTGACCAACACCGGGTCGCGCGACCAAATGAATCCTGGGTTCCTCTACTGCCCTCGCTGTGGTCGCGCCGAGCCGAACGGCTGGGGGGCCGGCAAGTTCAGACAGGGCGGCCACCCGCGTCCCAACCCCGATCACCACCCTCACGGCGCGAGTTGCAACGGCACCCCAACGGTGGTCGTCCTCGGGAACGAGTTCGAGACCGACATCGCGCTGTTTCGATTCCAACTCGGCGGGAGGGTCACACTCCCTCCCGGCTCGACGGTCGCCAAGATCGTGCTGACGACAGTGGCTGAGGCCCTAGCCTCCGCCGCCGCCAAGTTGCTGGACATTGAGGAGTCAGACATCGGCGCGGAGTTCCGGGTCGCGATGACGAGCGGTGGTCGCACGGGGCGCGACGTCGAGGTGTACCTGTACGACCTCACGCCCGGAGGCGCCGGATTCGTGCGGGCGGCGGTTAATGAACCCAGGCGTCTCTTCGAGACCGCACTCGAGCGGCTCGAGTCGTGCGGCTGCACCCACTCGTGCTACGAGTGCCTGCGCAGTTACAAGAACAAGTGGGACCACAAGTACCTTGACCGCAAGTTGGGTGCGGCCTTCATCCGCCATGTCGTATTCGGTGAGCACCCGACCATCGCGGCGGAGGATGACCATCGCCTGTTGCGCGCGCTCCAGGTGGACCTCGAGGAGGTTGGATACGACGTCGTCACGCTCGATGGTGCCCTCAAACTGCCTGGTCTGGCCGACCGCGTGGTCGCACTAGGCCACCCAATGACGCGCGGAGAGGCGGGCTCCGTCAATGGACGAGCGCGGGTCGCGGAGAGCGGGCAACATGTCGTCGTCGATCAGTTGTTGGTCGACCGGGCGCTCCCCGCAGCGGTGAAGGCGGCGGCGGGGGCGTTGGCATCCGAGAACGCCGGGTTCTCGCTCCCCCCCTTTCTGCCGGAAGTTGCAGGTGGATGCCCGGTGGTAGATCCATCTGCGCTGGGGGCCGAGGAGCCCCCCGAGCCGCTGGCGCACGTCGAGATCCCCGACGCTCCTGCCGGCGCGTTCGTCGTACGCCTCTCGCGACCGACGCTTGAGCGGATGGGCAAAGGGGAACTAGGTATGGACGCCTGGGTGGTGTTCACGCCTTGCGCCCCCTCCGACTTCGCGACCGGGAAGGATCGAACCCCCCGGCTCCTCATCAGCAAGACTGTCGCGTTTAACGCGACAAACGCGAGGTGGACCTTTGGCCTTCCCTCTCTTCGTGGCGACAAGGTCCACATCTTGTACTTCTCCCATGTCGCGCCGCGCTCGGAGGCTCCCCGCGCTGACGATGTGGTCGTCGTCGGCCGCGCGTTCGGCGTCTTCGTCGGTGGTCAGTTCCAGCGTCTGGGAGGTGTCTGATGGCGCGAATACTCCCGGACGTTGACCCGGCTCAACTTGAAAACACATCGGAGGAACCCGTATACATCGCACTGCGAGACCAGTTGGGCGCCGACTACGTGGTGCTGCACTCTTATCCGTGGCTCCGACCGTGGCGTGGGGACGCGCTAGCGGAAGGTGAGGCTGACTTCGTCGTGGTCCACCCTGAGCGAGGTGTCCTCGTGCTCGAGGTGAAGGGCGGTGAGGTGCATCATGACGGATATCGGTGGTTTCGAGACAGCGCGAGCGGCCCGAAGGAGTTCAAGGATCCGTTCAAGCAGGCGCAGCGGAACATGCACGCGCTCCTCGATATCATTCGTGAGCGGTCAGGGGGAAAGGTCCGCAGAGAGGACCTCGCCCACTGCTACGCCGTCGTGTTTCCCCACCTGGACTACACCGGCGCGCCTCCACCCCACGCGGACAAGGCGATTATCATCTCGCGCCGCCACCTCCCGGCGATGGAGCACGCGATCGAGACGGCGTACGCGGCGTGGACAAGCGGCGGACGGCGGCTCAGCGCCGAACAATACCGGACGCTCCTCCATGACTGCCTCATGCCGAAGTTCCGGCTGTTTCGGCCGGTGGGGCCCGACATCTCCAAGGCATCTGATCGCCTCCTTGAGTTGACGGAGACGCAAGCACAGGTGTTTGAGGGCCTATTCGTCCAGGACCGCGTCCTCGTCGAGGGAGTCGCCGGGTCTGGTAAGACCTTCCTCGCCTTGCACCGAGCGCTGGCGTTTGCGCGAGAGGGCAAGCGCACGCTCTTCGTCTGCTACAACAAGGAACTGGCCTCCTGGCTTCGGGAGCAGGTCGACTCCGATCCCTCGACCGCCGCGCTCCGGGAACTCGTCGTCGTGAAGCATTTCCACGCGCTCGCGGCCGAACTCGCCGCCGACGCGGGGATCGCCTTCGAGCCTGCAGCGGGGGGGCCGAAGACCGACGCGTTCTGGAACGACGAGGTCCCTGACCTGATGGAGCAGGCTGTCCTGAGCCTCGACCTCGAGGGGCGCGCGGCCGTCTTTGACGCCATCGTCGTGGACGAAGCGCAGGACTTCTGCCTCGCCTGGTGGTACGCACTGACCCAGTCGCTGTTATCCAGGCCTGACGGGCCGCTCTACGCGTTCCTAGATCCGAACCAGTCCCTCCGCGGATCGGTGCAGTGGCCCGAGGTCGAGTTCGCTGCCCGCTTCAAGCTCACCATCAACTGCAGGAACACACGCAGGATCGCGGCTGCGAGCGCGTCTGTTATCGCGCTCACCCCGCACATCTTCCCTCGCGCGCCTGTCGGGGGCGCGCTCCGAGTGCTCCGCGCTGGATCTGAGCGGCAGCAGAAGGGGCTCGTCCTGCAAGAACTCCGGTCGTTGCTCGGGCGTGAGGACGTGGCCCCCCACCAAATCGCCGTGATCGGCCCAGCGGCGAAGGACAGGGGGAGCCTCGCGGACCTGACGGAGGTCGATAACGTCCGGCTCGTCACCTCAGCAGAGGAGTGGCGCCTTGGCGGCGGCGTCCTCGTCACGACAGCGCGGTCGTTCAAGGGGCTGGAGGCAGAGGTCGTGCTCCTCTACGACCTGGGTGGGTTCAGCCGACTCTTCCGGCGCGAGGACCTCTATGTCTCCTGCACCCGCGCGAAGGTGCTGCTGGTCGCGATCGTCCACGGCGACGAGTGCCGCGAGGTTATCGTCGCGGCCCAGGCTGCGGCGGAGGAGCAGCGATGACAGTCGAGACGCTCACCAAGGCTGAGTTCGCGCGAGAACTTGGCTATGTCGACGCGGACGGCAACCCCAGCGATCGCGCGATCGCGCAGCTTCTGAGGAACGCGCTGGGGCGGTGGGGGCTCAGCCCGAAGAGGGCGGTGGTGGGATACGCCAGGGACCAACTGCGAGCGGGTGATGTGCCCGCCGACGGGGTCCCAAAGTTGCTTGAACGGCTCGTGGTGCTTGGTGAGTGCGCGGAGGTGGCGGTCGGGCATGAGTCATTCATCGCGCCTGCGGAGCCTCGCTGGATCGCGGTGGGGGGCGGGCGCGCGGTGCTACTGGGGGGGTCCCTGGAGGTGCCCGCGGGGCTCTCCCCGGTAGCCGCGCTCCCACCCGACGACGTGGCTGTCCGGGTCACTCTTGATAGCGAGGAGGCGGCGGCGACCCTCGACGCGGGAGGGTGGCGGCAGGTGTTATTAGCGGAGTGGCTCCACCCCCCCGGCTTCCTCCGGCACGTCGCACGCCGAGAGGGGGACGCGGTGCGTGGTGATCAGTGGGACCTCGCGCGCTTTTGGGAGCGTCTCGTCTCGGCGCTCGTCGAGGAGGGGCTGCAACTCGGCCCGGACGCGGAACTCCGCGCGGTCGTGGGCGCCGCGGGCAGTTTCTTCGGCCGCCTCACTGCCGCGGGCGTCGAGGGCCGCTGGGGAGCGCAGCCTCCAAGCGGGGTGTGGTGTGCTTACCGCCGGGGGCACGGCGACGACCGATGGTTGCCCACCCTTGTCTCGGTTGACGGAGACGACCGCAGGGCACTCGATCTCTTCGATGACGATGAGTGGCGCTGGGCTCTCCTCGCGAGGTCGAAGGCGGTCGGCGCTCCCGAGGTCGCCCACCGTGCAGACGGTGAGGTGCGCGTGACCTGGCCGCTGCCCGCTCAACTCCGAGCGGCGATGGACATCATCGGGGTGCCCGCTGGACCTTGGCGCTGGCGGGTTGCTGAGGACGCGCCGGATCTGTGGTCGCTACTCAGGTAGGCACCCGGGCATGGATGATGGCGCAAAGCAACTCGCGAGGGCGCAGCGCGCTGAGCGCTTCCTCGGTAGCGAGGAGCCACGCCTCTCGTCTCCGCCAATAGACCTCGGTCATCCTCGATACATCTAAGGCCGCGTCCCGGAGGTTCTCCGCGCGGGTAATCTGCGCTCGGTTCCCGCGCTCCGCTGCGTCGGCGACAGCAGCCTCGGCTCGTACCAACTCCCGTCCCGCGAGGTCGGCCGCATCTCGTGCCTCCTCTACGATGACGCGCGCGCGTGCCCTCAACGCGGCACGGAGCGCTGGCAGGCATGGGCTCCAGACGTCCCGGCCTGCCACCTCCCCTGACCGCAACCGCGCCAACTCACACCCTGCGTCCGCGAGTGCGGTGCGGTCGGTCGCGGGCAACGCGCGAGGGAGGCCTTCGCGATCATGCGCGGTGGGGTTCACCAGCGCCGCGAGGACATCCTCCGGCACCGCTTGCCAACCTTGTCCCGTGCGCATGTGCGCGGTCGTCTCGGCCTTCGCGGTTAGGGTTGCCCGCAGCCACCGCAGATCAGCCTCGATCGCGCACGTGGCGGCGCTCGTGAACGGCGCCATCAAGTTCGGGAGTTGCTCCGCCGGCGAGCGCGTAGCGGCCTCCGCGACCGCTTGGATGGTCTCTTCGAGCACACGACCCAGCGCGAGCGCCGCGGCCGGGTCCAAGAGCGTCATCCGGAGCAAGAACCAACCAGGCGCGACATATCGCCACAGCGCGTGGTCACTGAAATACATCACCTCCAGCGCTTGCGGCTCCGACAGCGGCTGGGCCCAGTTGTCAACGAGTTCGTCATGAAGCGCGTTGCCGAAGTTCGCGAACCGCAGGGAACGCCGAACGCACTCACCCTCGAGCGTCAGCGCAACGTCACGTCGCGGCGGGTTGCCAATATCACCGCGCCGGGTGATGAACGCGTGCGCGTGCTTCGGGCTCCGCGCATGCGACGGATCCTCGCCGAAATTGAACACCACCTTCGCCGTCACCGGTCTGTGCCCGTACATCTCGCGTTCACCAAACCGGTACCAGAGCGTCCGGAACCTAGCTCCCGTCTCAGGATCAGTGTTCCATCGCACGTGATAATCCCCCGCCTTTGCGAGCAACTTGAAAATCGGCTCCACGCACCGGTCCCACGCCTTAGGTCCCGTGGCCGCGTGCTCGCGGAGATCGCAGAGGACCGGACCGACGGGGGGCATCGAGGCCAGTCGCGCTCGCTGCTCGGTCGCCCATCGGACGTCCCACGGGAGGTGTGGCCTCAAGGCGGAGCCCAACTCTTGGACCGCGTCCTCCGCGGCCATCGCCTCGGTGCGGTCTTCTAAGTCCCGCCAGTTCACTACGTCAGGGCGCAGCGCCGCGTCCTCAATGAGTTGCGCCACCTCTCCGAGGTGAGCACCGTCCAGATTCACGCTGCGCTCGAACACATGGAACCGCTGCAGCACGGTCACAACCTTCTCGTCCACCAGGCCTCGCTGTGCAATGGTGTAGACGTCGATCGTCTGGGCCTCTCCCTCCTCAGACAGCGCCGCGACGTTGCCGATCCGGTCGAGTCGCCCGATCCACTGCTCGACCTCTGCCGGCCGCCAAGGGACGCTATAGAGGACAAGCACACGCGCGCACTGGAGGTTCAGCCCAACCTGCACGCGCTCCGTCGCGAAGAGAACTTGTGCGGCGCCGCGCTGGAAATCCTCGAGGTTCTCGATAGTCTCGTTACCAAAGGCGGCGAGGTCGTCTGCTGCATCAGTGTCCTGACCTTGGCGTACACGGGAAGCGATCAGCGGGACCCGCGCGCCCAGCGGGCCAACCTCGGGTAGGCGGGCCTGTATGAGTTCGAACAGATAGTCGACCGTGAGGTTGTCCTGCGCGGCGACGAGCACCCGCTCGTCCGGCGCGCGGGCCCAGATCGTCGCGAGGAGATCCACCAGGGCGTCGGCGCGAGAGTCGCCGTTGCTTCTGTGAACGAGTGGCTTGACCAGTTCGAGGATCCCTTCTCGCTCGTGCCCCTTCCGCCGGAAGAAGTCGACACGCTGCTCAAGCGACGGAGGACTCAGGATGACGCGTTTAGCGAGGAGGATCGGATCGAACCGCGTGGTGAGAGAATCGAGATGCGCGAAGTAGCGCCACATCAGCGCCTGGCGGTCGGCCTCGGCTCCAAGCGGCTCAACGAGCAACGGGAGGTGCCGTCGCCGCGGGAGAATGCCGGTGTAGTCGGCACGACGTGTACGGATCACGCGGCGATATGCGCACAGCGCCATGGCCGTCGCCATGAAGTTGTCTGCGCTCGCGGCCTCCGCGGCGTCCCTATCACGCGCCAGCAGCGCGTCAACTACTTCCCGTGCGGCCCACTCAGGCCACATAGAGAGATCATCCGTAGCGGCAAGGCTGTGCTCGGCTGCAGCGCTCATCTGGGACACCTCCCAGCGCGCGCGGGCGGTACGCTCAGGCTCCAGCAGGGCGAAGATCTGCGCGTGGCGCTCCGGGCGCTGAAACGACGGCGTCGCGGTCAGGACGAGGACGTGCTCGAACTCTGCTGCGGCTCGAACGATCCGATCTTGGAGATCAGCGCGCAACCGGTGCAGTTCGTCAACGATGAGCACCTGGTACTGCGCGGGGTCGATGTCTCCGAGCGCCAAGAGCGGCTCCCCATCTGGCCCCCTTTTCCGCAGTTGCTCCTCCCAGGCGAGCCGGACGTACTGCCCTTCGCCGGGGGTGCGCGTCTCGAACGGCGTCGTATGCGCGCGCGTCATCAGTTCGTCGCGCCACTGCACCATGAGTGCGGTATCGGGGACCACGACTAGGGCGCGCAGGTCCCGTCGCTGGCGGCGCAGCGCGTTCAGGATCATCAGCGCCTGGACCGTTTTCCCCAGACCGACCTCGTCCGCGAGCAGGTGCCGAACACGTATATCAGTTAGTACCCGGAGGACGTTCGCCAGTTGGTGCGTGTAGATCGAGCCCGCCACGCCGAGCGCGGGCGCGAGGGGAGATCTGACTTCCTCCGTGCGCCGCCGAAGCGCCTGGAGATGCACGCACAGGTCAACATACGCGTTGCGGTTCATGCGGCACCTCGACGGGCGTCTCTGGCCTTGACCGCCAGATACCGCGTCGCCCTTGCGACCGCGCGCTCTGCCAGGAGCGTGTCCAGCGCCCCGCGCCAGTCAGTGCCCAGCGCCAACTCGGGCTCTACCCACAGGGCGTAGATTGCCCTCAGCGTGTCCCGCGAGGGAGGTGTCCCTGCGAGCGCCGTCCGGGAGGACCTGGACCAAGCGGAGAGTTCATCCGCGACCTCGTCCACCGTTAGATCCCCAACGTCGAGCCTCATGAGGGGCTGCGCGGCGCTCGAGGGGAGGAGCATCGCCGCGAGCCCGCGCAACTCGATGGCTTCGCGGGCGAGCCCGAGCGCCTGATCCCATAGGGCCGGGTCATCGCCTGGGTCCGCTTCATCCAACTGGTCAGCCAGTTCCTCGTTGCCGCGGGCGCGGTATATTGCAGCGAGCGCTGAGTATGCGCTCGCGAAGGCCTGGTCGAGCGCCTCATAGTCGTCCGGGCCGAGTTCCGAGGGCGGCCCGACCCGAGACCACAGCCCGGGCATCGAGCGTCGGATCTCGTCAATCGCGAGCCGCCTGGCCTTGACCTCCTGCGCTTCGGTAAGCGTGAGGTACAAGTCGCGCCCGAGCCCGAACTCGCCGCACGCTCGCTCGAGGAGCGCCCACGAGTTCCGAGGGGGGAGCGTCTCCTCTGTCCGCGCCCACTCCGCTCCGCAACAGAGCTCAGTCACCCACGCGTCGAGGAGCACGCTCACCTGGCCACGGCGGAGGTTGCCGACCGCGCTCCGGGTCTCGGCGAGAGACCAGCGGAGGTATGCCTCAACGAGGTCCTCAAGGCCGACGCTCGAGCCCGCGCCGCGCCGTCGCCGCACGAGCCGCGGCTTACTGACCGCGGGCAACGCCAGCTGCGCGCGGGCGGGAGCGAGGCAGAGGGTGGTGAAGGGTGCCGCCGCGCCGAACTCAACCGGGTCCAGGCCGACGGGCGCGAGCAGGTGCGCATCGTCACCAGGCGGTCGCTCTGCCGGCGCACGGACCGGGTCGATTGCACATACGACCCCAAACTGGAGGGGGCCCGCCTCGCTGAGCAGCCTTGTGCCTGCGCGAGAATCCCACCAGCACGGCCGCAACGTCCGCTCCAGCCCCCACGACGCGACCGCGAGGTGTCCGACCCTCGCTCGCAGGGTCGCGGAGTCCGAACCGGAGACGAGTTCCCTGACATCCTCGGCGAGGAGCTTTCGGAGGATGGAATGCTCCGCGGAGACCGCCTGTGGGAGCGGCTCGAGCGGGCCGGTGGCACTGAACTGCCGGCCGGCCGCCTCAAGATCGACCGTCAGTTGCAGTCCGCTGAGCGGCGCGAAGCCATCTACGACAAAACTGAGGCGTCCTGCGAGGAGAGCGCCAACGGTCCGCTCCTCCGAGCGCAGCGCGACCCGGACCGCAGCGAGGGGGGGCGGGACCGACTCGACGCCGCGGAACGGGTAGCCACGGGAGTCGGAGTCGCTGGAGACCTCCAGCAACTGCTCCCCACCTCCGACGACGACCCTCACCACCTCGGACGCGCCAGTGACCGAGGTGTGCCCGTTGAGGTCGATCCTGAGCGTGGCTTCATCAGAGAGCCGGCGAGGCACGAGCACGCGATGCTCGCCTGTGACGAACGCTGGGATCGCGTCCTCCCGTCTGACTGGAGGTGACCCTGCGAACCGCACGGACACCCCGAACCGCACTTTGTAGCCGAGTTGTGCGAGCGCCTGCGCGCCGGCGTCGCGCGCGGGATCGACCTCCAGGCAGTAAAGCGGCTCGATCTCGCCGACGACGGGCAGACCGCTGGGCCCCGCGCCCCCTTGGAGGAGCAGCCAGTACCTGCGATGTCCCGTGACGTCGCTGCCTCGGACCTGGCGCGCGACCTCACCGTCGGCGCTCACCGCGAAGAGCAGGGGTAGGGCAAACCGCAGCTGAAAGCTGTGCAGGAGCGCGAGGTCCGGCGGCTCGAGGCCGTCCAGGTGGAGGTCAGGGAAGAGGGGAGTGTCCGGCGCTGGCAACGCCGCCAACTTCAGCGCGAAGGGGAGGCCCGACAGCAACTGGTCGCTCGGCACACGCGTGGTTGCCCCCCAGAGCCGCGGCGCGAAGCGCCTCCGCCGGAGGGACGCTCGGAGGCGGGCGGCGGTGCCAGGTTCCAGCGGCGGGAAGACCGCCTCCAGCATCAAGGCGCTGTTGGCCCGCCGCAACTGGAGCGAGCCCCGGATCTCAGCCACGGTCGGGACAAGGAGCGCCCCCTCAACCGCTCGCGAGGCGCGCTGGATGCTCCGGGCGACGGCCACACCGCGACGGGCGACGTCATCGGCCTCGAGGTCGGCGGACAACCTGTCGATGATCTCTGCGCTGAGTTCACCGTCGCGCTGGCCGAGCAGGCACCGCGTGAGCGACACGACCAGGTCGACGTCCCCGAGCATTGTGGCGAATCGCGCGCTCGGTAACGACGCCGCGACGCAGATCGCGCGGTAGAGCGTGCCGTCATCTGCTTCGCCGACGCTCGTGCGGAGGTTCGCGAGCGTCATCGCGAACGGCCGATGGAACTCAACCGGGAGGAGCGCGTGCGCGATCGGCCACGCGATGAGGTGGAACGCGTGCGCCCAGGCCGTTGCTGGCGGGCGAGCGCCCCTGAGCCGCTCCGTGGCGTGCTCGAAGAGGTCCTTGATCCGCTGGCGGCTCGGCGCTGGGAGTTCAACCCGCAACTCGTCCTCGAGCAGAGGCCAGAAGTCGGTGCCCGAACCGCGGTAGCGATACCCCACCTCGGTCGCGGCGACGAGCAGCGGGAGATCATGCTGGTCCCACCAGCCGCTCTCAAGGGGGTGCGATCGCAGGCTCGCGCGGACGCCGCCTCGCAACTCGTCGAGTTCATCAGCCCTCAGCCCATGCTCCACGAAGAACACTGCGCCTCGGCGCGCGTCACGCAGTTCGCTGAAGCGCTCACTAAGGTGACACTGGAGGTCCATCATGATGCCCCCGCGGCGGCGATCGCCGCTCGGTCAGCGGCGGCGTTGAGGCTACAGCATGACGCGAGCGCCCGCGGGCAGCGACCACAGGATGCGGGCACATCGTGGCAGCAATCGGCTGCGTTCGCGCGGCGGTTGCTCTCGCTCATGAACATGTAGAGCGCCTGCTGGACGAGGCGCGGGTTGTATCGACGCACGCCGGGATGGAGTTCGTCGAGGTGGATACGTGCAGCGAGCGATTGGATGAACGCTCTCCGCGCCCGGTAGGTCATTGGCCCGCGGTAGTCGATCGCCTTGAGGAAGAGGTCGACGTTGCTGTCGACGACGACAAAGTGATTAGTGTCCACGCCGTCGGCCCACGGCGCCAGTTCCCCGGACAGATCTCGGTTCGTGAGGGCCGAGAGGTACATCGCGGCGATCTTCTCGCTGATGCGCCAGGCGCGCGAGATGGCTCCCTCAAGCGCAAGGGCCCGCGCGTGCGGGTCCGCTGTCTGCTCCCATATGCGCGCACGCAGGCTGGATAGGTCCGCGACGCCCTGCGCGCGGAGCATCAGGGCCGCCGAGGTCGGCATCTTCCCAAAGTGCCCGTAACGCTTGAGCAACTCCGTGTGCAGCTTCAAGTGACACGTTGACGTGGGACGCTGGCCGCAGACACCTCGCTTCGTCTCCGGACACTTCCCGAGGTCACACTGGTCGAGGAGCGCGTCGAGCGTGCGCGCAAGTTCGCAACTGTCATCTGCGAGGCTGAGCAGCCGGGCCGCGTCGGTCAACTCGAGCGCGTCTCCGTGGGCGATCCCGCGCAGCACGCGCATGATCTGGCGGTCCGACCGCCGCTGGAACATGGCCATGGTGACCAAGAGCCGGAACAGCGCGTCGGGCGAGCCTGCCACCAGCGCCGCGTGATCGATGGCGAAATGGCCGACGCGATCGCGTCGGCAGAACATGGCGGCGACGCCGACGTCCCCCGCGGTTCCGAAGTACGAGCGCATGTACCACGCGGTGACGCTGCGGGTGGCCGCGTACTGACGGCGAGTAGGCTTTGGACCTGCGTCAGCCACCAGTCCCCCCTCTCTCAGTACACCAGATCATCGAAGAGCGTCGGCTGAACCTCCTCAGCCGCGGGCGGCCGCACGCACGCGCCGTGCAGGAGATACCTGCCGTCCCGCACGGACGTGTGCCGCGCGACCTCCTCGAGGACGTCATCCGACTCGATGCGGCGAGAGAGCCACCGCTCCATCCACCAAGCGGAGATCGCCTCCGTGCCCGCCCTTGGATCGTCCAGCGTGAAGATGTAGTCAGGCGCCCCGTCCATCCCGAGCAGATACTCGCGGAGGTTGCGCGCGAGGGGGACCCCATAGACGATCCGCGCGCGGCCGTGCTGCAGCAGGGCGTCGGTGGGGAGGTTCAGCTGGTCGAGCCCGTCGCGGAGTTTCCTGAGTTTCGGGCTCACCCCCTCGCCGAAGATGCTGTTGACGCGCTGTCCGTTGCTGGACTGCTGGACCAGCTTCACCAAGGCATCGACGGTGCTTGTCGTGAAGTGGGACGTGCCGAAGGCCTCCGACCGCCCGATCTCGACGTATTCGAGGCGCTCGCCAGGGCGCCCGCCTAGCCGCTCCGCGGGCATCCGGAGCCTGTTGTACTGGCTAGAGCCGATGCCGTAGAGCGAGGTGGTCCCGAGGAACACCAACTCCGAGGGGCGGACGATCGGGCGACCCGCCATCGATGACGCGATCTCGCTCTCTTGCTCCAGGTACTTCCGCTGGTAGGCGTCGACGACCTCTGGGCTCGCCGCGAGCATCGACACCAGCTTGCCTCCGAGGAGCGGGCCGTAGGGCGCTAGCGCACCGCACACGGTGATATCCGCCATCGCGATGCCTACCCGGTCAGCCTTTGCCTTGCGGAGCACCTTCTTGACCATCCGCGCGCCGTCGGAGCTTGCGAGGAGCCGGCGGACCGCCTCAACGCTTGGGGGGCCGCTGAGGTACCGCTGTAGCACCATCCGCGAGCGCAGCATGTCGGCGAGCGTGAGCGCGCGCTTGCTCTTGTAGAGGTGTGATTCGGCACGGGCGCGCCAGTGTTCCGTATTGTCGCCGCTCCGCTCACGCCGGAGGTCACGCTTCATCTCCGGTGAGTTGGCGAATCGGTGGTGCTTCTCGCGCTGGTCCTCACCGTAGGCGATCAGCCCGTCGATCACCTCCACGCTCGGTGCGTGCAGGTCCCGGGCGGTGAGCAACTCCTCAGCGTAGAGATCAGCGACGAAGAGTTCACCGATCGCGGTGTCGATCGTCTTGTTCAGCCACACGCCGAGTTCGGCTGACGGAGAGTCCGCCACGAACTCCATGAACGCCTCGGGGTGCCACCCGAGCCAGGCGTCCCGCTCCCGGATCTGCACGATGGGGCTCCCAAGCGCCCCGATCCCGATGACGGGGTGGTTGGGCTGCGACCTGTCTCGCACGAGGAAGGCCATCGTGCGCCCGGGCGTGCTCACGTACTGGGTCGTCCACGTGTGTCGAAAGTAGCGCCAGATGTCCTGCAGCCGGAGGCGCGTGTGCTCGCAGCGCTCGTCACCCTCGACGAACTGCAGGTACGGATCGATGACGGTCCGGAGCGCGGCGCGGCGTTCGTCGCTTGGCAGCGCGCGCGCTTCTCGCAACGACGCGGCGAGTTCCCGCCCATCCCGGAGTAGGCTGTAGACGGACAGTTGCTGCCCCCTTCGGCTCACCACGCTCTCGATGAACTTGCGGGTCGCCGGCTCGCGGAGTTGCTCGTTCCGCTTCACGAGTTCCTGGCTGCGGATCCGCGCCTTCTCGCGACGAGGGTCGAGGCGCTCGCCCGCCGGGCGCTGGACCTCCACCTCGTCTGCGTCGTTAACACGCACCAGCCACCGCTGCCGCGCGAGGTCGGTGAGCAACGACAGCGCGGCTGTCAGCTTCGTCGACCGCTCCTCCTTCGGCACCTCGCCGCGCGCCGCCTCCAGCGCGCCTCCCATCGTGTCGTCGTCGGCGTCCTGCTCGATCAGGACCGCGAGCCGCTGCGCGTGCTCCCGGAAGACGCGGCGCGCGAGGCTCCGCTCCGCGAACGGAGGAGAGAGGACCACCCATCTGTTGTGTGCCTGCCGACTCATCCATCACCCGTTCAGGAAGGTTGCTAGGGTGTCGCTCCAGTCGGCACGGAGTTGCTCCGCAACCTTCAGCGCGTCCTTCCCCTCGATCAGCGCCTCGGCGCGCGCCGCGGCGAGGAGGAGCAGGTCGATGCTCGTCCGCAGGGCGACGTCGCGTTGGTCCTCCGACTCGAGCAGCGGCTTGTAGACAAGCTTGTAGAACGGGTGGTCGGGGTTGAGGACGAGCACGAGTTTTCCCTCGGCGCGCGCGTAGTTGAAGAAGCACGTGTCGCTCAGCGCCTTTGGGACGATTCGGTACTCTACGCCCTCGTCTCGCCCGCGCTCGGTGTGAGGCGGTCGAGTCAGTTCTTTCTTCAGCGACTCCAGGATCAACTGGTCACGGGGCCGAGGCTTCGGCGGGAGCGGCGTGAGCAGGTCGTCCTTCTCGGTCGCGCGATCCTCTGAGGACGAGAAGCGCTCTGCGAATTTGACGTTGAGGTGCGCCTTGCGCGCGCGGCTGTTGAGGGCGCGCGCCGTGCTCTCCATGTCACCGGTGAGCGCCTCGACAAGGTGCGGCCGAGGGCGGATCTGCTGCTTCGTGTGTGTGATGCCGAACGCCTCATCGAGCACGGGGTCGAACTGGATCTCGCAGCGCCACCAGTCATCGTAGTTCTCGCGGCGCTTGCCGCCGAGGAAGAACCACCCGTAGTCGACCTCGCGGCCGCCCCGGACGATCGACACCCCAGCGCCCTTCGCGATGCCTCGCTCACGCTTCTCATGGTTACTGAGCCTCGACCACTCGGCGACCGGAAGTTCGGAGAACGTCACCCGAACGATTCCCGTCACGCTGGGGTCGCCGGGGGTCACAGTGATCTCTCGTTCGAACGAGGTATGCTCCGTTGCCCCCTTGAACAGCGCCTGAGGGTGAAGGAAGAGCGGATCGATCGGTTGGGCTCGGTCGCCGTTCACCGTGATGGTGACGCCGTCCCAAAGAAAGTGACGGAAGCGCCGCCCGAGCGAGAGCAGTAGTTTACGCACGAGGGTCGAGATGCGGCTGTTGTCGAGGCGGTCGCACCGCGACCAAGTCACCGCGGTGCCAGAGTCATAGCCGTTGATGAAGTTGGGCTTGCTCACGTCGCGCGGAAGGGGAACCGCAGTCAGTTCTCCCGACGCAATCTCATCAAGGTCCAGATAGGAGCAAAGCACCGGGCCTCCGCGCGAACGCCAAGTATAAACAGTTACACGCTGCGCCTGGCTCAAGGAACTGTTCGGCAGACCCATGCCATAGCGCCCCAGGCCATCTCTGCGATTGAAGCGGGTGCTGCCGCCGAATCGAAGAGCCGTCTGGAGCGTATGCTGGTCCATGCCGGAACCATTGTCGATCACGGTGAGAGTGATCGGGAACTGGTCCCCGTCATCGGAAACAGAGATCGACAACTTAATGACAGTCGCCCCCGCCTGCAGTGAGTTGTCGACGAGTTCTGCGACCGCACTAGCGGTACCCTTGTAGCCAGAATCACGGGTAGCCTGGATGAACTTGTCGACTGCAACGATCGAGTAGTCGTGTCCCTCTGAGTTTTTCATTGGTCAATCTCCTGGTGATGCGCGTCCGTCTGGCCGTCGGCGTGCACTCGCTGTCTCTCGAGATAAGCCTCAAGGTCCTCACTCTTCACGCGGAGTTGACCGCGGTCACCTACCTTGAACCCAGCGAGATCTCCCCGGTTGACGAGGCGGCGAATGGTCCTCTCCGAGACTTGGAGCGCGTCAGCTACTTCCCGAAGCGTGAAAAATTTCAAATTCACCTCCTGGCAAACTATGGCCATACGTGTCCAGCACTGACAAATGATACCGCGGCCGCCAAGTGATATCCATGGGTGTCACATACGCCTGCAAACGCGCCGGCAGTTAGCCGATTAAGGACCGCCGTAGTCTGGCGCGCTGATTCGCCCCAGGTTGGCCATTTCGAGACCTGCCGCACACGATGCGTTAGCGTTGAACGGCAGGGTCGTTAGCACTGCGGCCGCTCAAACGCAGTGCGCTGGCGGAAAGCAATGGCCGACGACGCCGTCAGCGAAATTGCTTTCTGGACGCGCCCCCAACCTGACCCAGACAATAATCAGGACATGAGCATCTCCGCCGGTCAATCGCCCGGTCGATGTCCCGCTGGTCACGAAATCCCCTTCAGAAGATGCCCATTCCCGGCAGACACCGCAGCCACGATTGCCTACCCTTCGCTCATGCGCTCGTAAGGGCAACACGCCGCCACTGAAGCGAGGTAAGCAGGATGTTCACCGCCACACCGACGACTCGCCAGCACACCGTCGCATCGCCCACGGAGGAGAGCGATACTCAAGATGTCATCGAAACGCGCCTATGGCTCGAGGAGCACGGCTGGCTCTACCGCCTGCTGCGCAGCGCAGAAAACGTGTCGCCGACCTTCCGCTTCCCCGATCTGATCAGCGCCTGCGTCTCGTTGGTCTTCGAGCATCATGATGCCCCTGCGCGCATCTTCCGGTTTCTCGGGACCGAGTTGGTCCTTCGCTCTCCCCAAACACCGCGCCGCCGTGAATCGATGTGGCGGCAGCAGTACCAGTTGCTGTTGGAGCTACAACGTTCCCCCGCCAACCGACACCCCAACCCCAAGTTTCAACTCGACCAACTGACGACGGCCTGCGTCGCCCTGTGCCGGACAGCGGATCCGTCAGGTGCAGCCGTTCTGCAGCAGGCGCGCCACAACATGGCCGAAAGAGCCCATCACGGGTGGGAGGCGCCGCCCGGTTGAGGTTTCGCTCACTTCAACGGTTGTTCCTGATCGGCATACCTACCCGTTCCTGACCCGCTCGCTCACCTCGCCCGGTTAGACGCCGGACTGACCCGAACCCGACCCTGACCGTCTGCTCACCGCCGACGGCCCAGACCTCGCTGCCCGCTTCCCGGCGGGCCGTTCCGGTTTCGTTTGGAGAGGTGATCCATGCGTCGACTGCCGCATCTTGCTGCCCTGGCTGCCTTCGCCTTCCTGGTGCTCGCACCCACCGGGACGCAGGCCTGCTGGGAGGAAGCTGCCCAGCGCTACGGCATCTCGGCCGACCTGCTCTATGCCATTGCCCGGGTCGAATCGAACCTGAATCCCCTGGCGGTCAACCGCTCACACGTCCGGCGCACCGGGTCCTACGACATCGGGCTCATGCAGATCAACAGCGGACACCTGCGGACCCTATCCCGTCACGGAATCCGCGAAGCCGATCTCTTCGAGCCCTGCACCAACATCCATGTCGGCGCCTGGCTACTCGCGGACAGTTTTTCGCGGCGAGGCGCGACGTGGGATGCCGTCGGCGCCTACAACGCGGCCTGCTCGCAACTCAAGGGCAAGGACTGCATCGAGGCCCGCGCCAAGTACGCCTGGCGGGTGTACCGCCAGTTGTCTCGGCAACGCGGCGCACGCTCGGGTTCGCTGACGGTATCGACGGCGGCGACCTCCGCCCTGATGTCGGTGAGGGTCTCGCCATGATGGCTCGCGTTATGCGTCGCGCCGGTTGGCTCGCCGTTGTCGGCTGCTGCACGGCCCTTGCAGCGTCGTGCAGCCTGTTCCGCGCGCAGGCGCCGCTCGATTCCACAACCGGACGGCACCCGACAGAACCCGCACGATTGGCCCAACTCGATTTCGGCCGCGACGCTGTGTTCGCGCAGTGCGTGCCCCCGGCCTGCCCCACGCGCACGCCCAAGACCCTGGCCGCCGAAGCGCCCAGGCAGTCAATCGACCCTGCCGCGTCGCCCGCCCCGGCCGAACCCGTCGCGCCCGCCCCCGTGCAGCCCGCTCCTGCGACGACGGCGCCGTCCTCGCGTACGGTCATTGTGCAGTTCGCCCTGGGCAGCGCGAAGCTGAGCCGCGCCGCGCGTTCCCAGTTGAATGCGGCCATGGACGCCCTATTGCGAGTGCGCCGCATCACGATCATCGGCCGTACCGATAGCACGGGGCCCCTGGCGTTCAACCAGGACCTCGCCCTGGCGCGCTCCCTCGCCGTTCGCGACCACCTTCGCAGGACGCATCCGGCGCTAGCCGCGACGCTGACCCTACGCGCCCGTGGCGCGTGCTGCTTCATCGCCCCTAACGACACCCTGGCCGGCCGCGCCCAGAACCGCCGGGTCGAGGTGGTCTTCCAGATGAACGAGGAGGACCAGCCATGACCTCGTGCCGGTCGTTCGCCGATCTCGAACTCGCTCACCCCTCGAGCCATCACGCTCCCACCCGCAGGCGCATCCACACGCCCACCCGTCTCCCCTACCCCCGTTCAACTCTCAATCCATTCCCGGAGGTTTTCATGAACACTGCAGTGCTCGTCGCTTCCCCCCGCGTTTCCCCGCGCAAGCCGATGACCGTCGCGATGCTGCTCGCGACGATCGTGCTCGGCCTCTGCGCCGCCTTCCCCGGCTACGCCCTGGACTTGGTCGCCTTCACCGGCATCACCGGCCCGCTCACCTCGGCCCTGACCCAACTCGCCGATCTGGGGCCGGGGATCAAGGCGCTGGTCGGCTTCATCGGCTTCGTCGTCGCGCTGATTTCGCTGTCCGCGCTGCGCAACTTCGGGCCCGTGCTGTTCTACGTCGGCCTCGCCATCTTCGCCGCCGTCGGACTCGTGATCGCCGGCGCGATCATGGGCGCGGTGATCTGACGGCTTTCGAATCTGGGAGACCGGCATGCGCACCGACACCTACATTCCCCGTCGCCTGGACGACCAGTGGAAGATCGGCTTCTGGGACGTCGATGTCGCGGCGCCGGTCGTTCTCATGTTCTTCGTCGGCTACCTGTCCGGCACGAGGATGTCCTTCGCTATCTGCCTGGCGACGGGCATCTTCCTCTCGCGCTGGGTCGCGCGGCTGAAGGCGGACAAGCACCCGGCCTATGCCATCCACTGGCTGTACTGGCATCTGCCCGCGAGTCCCCTGACTGCGATGCGTGCGACCCCGCCCTCGCACCTTCGCCGCATGGTCGGTTGAGCCGGGAGAGCGCCCATGGACTTCGAACGGCTCAACGGCGACATCAAGGAGATGCGGCGCCGCAATCGGGGGCTCGGCCTGGCGGTCGGCGTGCTAGCTGCCGGCCAGATCCTCGCCCTGGTGGTCATCCTCAATCTATTGGGAACGGTGCGCACGGTCGTCGTGCCGCCCTCCCTCAACAAGACCTTCTGGGTTACCGGCGACCAGGCCAGCCACGAATACCTCGAGCAGATGGGCAGCTTCATCGCCTGGCTGATCCTCGACGTCACACCGGCGTCGATCGACTGGAAGAAGGATGTCCTACTGGGCTACGTCGAGCCCGAGCAGTACGGCCCGCTCAAGACTCGGCAGGAAGTGGAAGCCGAGCGCCTGAAGCGCATCAACGCCGCCACCGTGTTCGCGCCCCAGCAACTTGTCCCCAGCGAAGCGGCGCAAAGCGTCGTCATCCGCGGGCGCCTGCGCACCCTGGTCAATGGCTTCGAGACGGCGAACGAGCTCAAGGCCTACCTGATCGAGTTCAGCTACGCCGGCGCGCGCATGCACCTGAAAGCCTTCAAGGAGGTGCCCTATGCGAGCAAATAGATCAGCAAGTAATTCAACCGCGCCCTTGTTGCCGCCGCGGCGCATCGGACAGGCACTGTCGGCGATTGCCACGGTCGCCGCGGTAATCCTGGCAGCGCCCGCCCATGCCCTGCAGCTCGTCGAGGCCAGCGACGGCGTTTCCGTCGAAGCCATCCTCTCGATCAAGGAGCCGACGCGCATCCGCATCGAGAACGCGCCGATCACCGACGTGTTCGGCAACATTCTGTCGAGCAACTGCGGCCCGTCTCCGGCGCTGCCCACGAACTCCGGCATCACGGCGCCTGGGGTCGGCATGCCGGCGATCAATCCGGGCGGCGAGATCGTGCTGGAGTGCGACCGCGACAAAGGCGAGGTCTATATCCGCCCGGTGGGCGACTCGGCCAAACCGGTCAACCTGTTCGTCTCGTCGGCCGACGCCACCTACACGCTGCTGCTGCGCCGCGCCGACACGCCAGCCGACACCATCGTCATTCGCGACAAGACGCCCAAGGCGTTCAGGGCGACAGGGGCGAATCAAGTAGCGGCCGGGCCGTCGCCGAATCCCATCCGGGCGATGAAGGCGCTCCTAGTGGCGATGGCCTCGGATCGCGTGCCGGCGGACATCCAGGTGGAAGAAGTGCACCGCGCGATCCAGCTGTGGACGGAAGTGCGCTTCTCCTTGGTACGCCAGTACGAGGGGCGCGGTCTCATCGGCGAGAAGTTCCTGCTGCAGAACGTCGGCACCGAACCCATGGTGGTGGCGGAGCAGGAGTTTGATCGCGACGGCGGCGAGGTCGCCGGCATCGCCATCGAGCACCACAACCTGCGCCCCGGCGAGAGCACCAGCGTCTACGTGATCCGGCGCGGAGGTGGGCGATGAACGCGCCGCGCCAACCCGCCCACGCCCTACGCGCACTGTTGGAACGGCTGTCGCCCAAGCAGCGCCAGTACGCGATGCTGGGGGCCATCGTCGCCGGCGGCGTCGGCATCCTCTGGCTGATCTTCGCCGTCACCGGCTCCAGCGCCAGGAACGGCGAGGCCCGCACCGCCGCCGGGCAACCCGGCACCGTCACCAACATCGGCGTCATGCCGCCCGGCGGGCAGGTCAACCCGGTGGACCAATGGGTCGGCACCGCCGGACGCAAGCTCGCCCAGTACGAAGCCGAGCGCGAGGAGCAAGCACGGCTCAACAAGGACCGCCAGGCCTTCGAGGCGAAGACCCTGCAGCGCTTCGCGGAGTTGGAACAGCGGCTCACCTCGGCCCAACAGGCCGCCGCCACACCGGCTCCGCCGAAGCCGGCAGATCCGCCGACCTCCATGCCGCCGGCGCCACCGCCGCCCAAGGCAGTACCGGCAGGCGCGATGCCTCCCGGCGCCCCGGGGAACCTGCCCCCACCCGCGATCGCGCCGGCCATACCCACGATTACCCGCGTCTCCCTGGGCGATCGGTCCCGGGCCAGCACTGGCTCCAGAGCGACATCGAACACAGAAACGGCCCTGGCGTCGGGCGCCGGGGCGCGGACGCCACCTACCCTCTCCACCTTCCTGCCGGTGAGTTTCACGCGCGGCACCTTGTTGGGCGGGCTCGATGCGCCCACCGGCGGCCAGTCCCAGGCCAACCCCCACCCGGTGCTGATCCGCCTCTCGGACAACAGCGTGCTACCGAATCGCTTCCGCGGCGAATACCGCGAGTGCTTCGTGATCGCAGCCGGCTACGGCGACATCAGCTCCGAGCGCGCCTATCTGCGCACCGAGAGCCTGTCCTGCGTGCGGGCCGACGGCGCCACGCTGGAAGTGAAGATCCAGGGCAGCGTCTATGGCGAGGACGGCAAGGTCGGCATGCGCGGGCGCCTGGTCACCAAGCAGGGCCAGATGCTCGCCAATGCGCTGCTGGCCGGCGTGGTCAGCGGCATCGGCCAGGGCCTGGCCACCTCGTCGACGGAGTACAGCACCTCGGCGCTGGGCACGGTCGCCAGCGCCTCCGGTGCCGAGGCCTACCGCGCCGGTCTCGGCAGCGGCGTCGGCAAGGCGCTGGACCGGCTGGCCCAGTACTACATCAAGCTCGCCGAGAACACCTTCCCGGTCATCGAGGTGGATGCCGGCCGCGAAGTCGACGTGGTGATCACCAAGGGCGTGCGCATCGACGTCCCTATGGCGGGTGACCCGTCTTCCGCGCGCCTCGCCCACTCCCCGAACTCCCCCGAAACCCGCTATCTGGAGACCTCCGACGATGGCAACTACTGAACCCCTGCGCCGGCCCCGGCGCGTGCTCGTCGCGGCCCTGAGCGCGACACTCCTCGGACCATTCGCTGGCGCCGACGCCGCCACGCCCATTGAAAAGCGCCTGCTGGCGGCCTTGCAGAAAGCGAATCCGGGCACGCACTTCACCGAGGTTACCCGCTCGCCCATCGACGGCCTCTATGAAGTCTGGATGAACGGCAACGTGGCCTACGTCTCGGCCAGCAATCCGCGCTACTTCCTCTTCGGCCGCCTGTTCGACAGCGCGACCCTGCGCGACATCACGGGCCCGAAACTGGCGCAGGCCAACAGTGCGAATGCCGCCCGAGGATCGGCCCCGGAAACCGCGCGCACGGCGGCGGCCCCCGTCCGCTTCGATCAACTGCCATTCGCCGATGCGATCAAGACGGTACGCGGCAACGGCCAACGCAAGGTAGCCGTCTTCAGCGATCCCAACTGCTCCTACTGCAAACAGTTGGAACCCGAACTGGCCAGTCTCGACAGCACAACCATCTACACCTTTCTCCTACCTTTCCAGGGCGAGGCAAAACCGATCGCCATCTGGTGCGCGGCAGATCGCGCAGAAGCCTGGCAGCGCCTGATGCTCCACGGCGACGACAGTACGCTCAAGACCGATGCCGCCTGCGACCACCCCATCGCCCGCAACCTGGCACTGGCCCACCAACTCGGCGTCCAGGGCACGCCCACCCTGATCTGGGCGGACGGCAGCCGCACCGAGGGCTTCGTGGGACGTGCGGTGCTGGAAGCACGGCTCGCGCAGATCGCTTCACCAACGACGCCGCAAGCCACCGCGGAGCAGCAGCCATGAAGACGCTCGCGCTGCGCATCGGCACCCTCGGTCTGCTGCTCCCCTTGGGCGCCTGCATGAACATGTCCGGACTGGGCGGCGATTCGAAATACGCCTGCAAGGCCCCCGAGGGCGTCGCCTGCGACTCGGTGTCGGGCACCTACGCCAACGCCGTCCACAACAACCTGCCCAGCCAACGGGCCAAACGGTCGGCCGCCCCGCGAAAAGAGGCATCCGAAGCGAATCCGCCCCAATCGGCCCGGC
>Ga0209277_10000030_pt1 | contig 87745 bp, 153 predicted proteins | sample JI81AbrownDNA_FD_187503 | JGI IMG/M metagenome (GOLD analysis project Ga0209277, IMG submission 187503) | Wastewater effluent complex algal communities from Wisconsin, to seasonally profile nutrient transformation and Carbon sequestration -... | ecosystem: Engineered > WWTP > Effluent > Algae... | reverse complement strand
TATGTAAATCTGTCTAAAGTTTGCTTGTTGTGCAACATCCAGACTACTCTATGTGCCTTCAACCTAATACCAAACAACGTAACTAGCCAGTAATTATACCCGTTTTTATTTCTAGCTAGGCTTCCAGTAATGTCTTTTGCTAGACAACGGTTATACCTGCCATTCGACACATCACGTTTCCAGCGTAGAAAACTAGGACTACTGGGGTCGTAGTAAAACCATTCATTTAAAATTTCATACGTTATTCCAGTAGTTTTCATAGCTTCTCCTAGTCTAATTGAATGTTCCCATTCTCTATTTGTTCAAGTGCCCACTTCACACCAGCCTGAAACGCATCTTCTACATCCCGTTTGTGATAGGATTGATCACTAAATACATTATCCTCTGCATACTTTTCCGATTCAACTACAATAACTTTAGGGAAAGCAGCGTAGCTGTGTTGATATTTAATCATCTGAAGTAACCTCCTTGCTTGTCTTGCTCATAAGCCTTTCGTAGGCTCTACACCCTGCAAAGAACCCTTCAGCAAATATCTCGTAGTCAGTCTTTCCATTGAAAGTGAAACGAAATAATTTGTTAGAGTCCTTTATCAGTTGCTGATATCGAGGATTCCTTTCTAGTTCTTCCACTGCAGAATAAACAATCCGTGTCATGTTAAAACTCCTTAAAGTATTTTCTCAAAGATTCTGTGACTTTAGCAGGTAGTACCTCATTGTACTTATCTGCGTAATGATCAAGAATTATTTGTTTGGCCTTGTAGTAGGCCTGACTGGCGCTGTGCTCATCAAGGAAAAGCCCGAGGTACTGGTTCTTTTTAGTTATCGGATTTTGAACCTGAGCACACCAAGCTTTGTTTTTAGTTTTGTAGTAAACACCAAGCTTACCTCCCTTTCCATTTCGGGCTATCAACAAACTATTAACTTCCCTTGGAACAAAACAACAAGTTTCAGGTGAGTATATTCTGGCAGTTGGAATAAGAATGTCCTTATCCAGCTCAAAACCTTCTAAATAGTTGTCTATGAACCACTCACGAAAACCTGACAATTTTAGCCATTGTTCACAGACACTAAATTCCTTGTAACTGGGCTTATTCTTCTGGTAAATTTCAGAATAGCACCTCCTCAACATGGAAGACCAAACTGTATATAGTTTTGATCCTATAGCATCTGGTACATCGTTGACACCAATTCCGAAAATTGTCCTAGAATTCAGTTGGCCCGTGTGTTGCAAAATACTCCTCCTTATCCCAAAGCTTGTGTGTTGCGTTATCATAGTACAGTTCACACACCTTTCCTGTCAATCCACATGCACGGTTCTTTGACAAGAAAATATGTAGAGTATTACGTTCCACCTCATCCTCAGCCAACTTATCTCTACCCATCAATATAATAATACCGGCAGACTTATATTGACTAGACGAGCCTTGGATGCTTTCTTCTGTCATCATACCACCTTGTGAATATGATTTCTCTCCTGAGCCTGTTTTACGAGCGTGCATAATATTAAAGATAATGACACCGTAGGCCTTGGCAATCTTCTTCTCCCAAGCCATGAACTCTTCTACTTGCTCATTCGTATTACCTGCGAACAAGTCACTAGCAGGGTCAATAATGATTACCTTAACACCACTACTAATGATCATTTCCTCAATTTTATCTTGGATGCTCTCAAAATCTCCTCGATCATCTAACAGAAACAGCTTAGAATCACCATCTGGTGATTTGAAAAGCTCCTCAGCCTTGGCCTTAATATCTTCTTGATTCAGGAATGCCAGTTTCTCTTCTTTAGTAGGGATTAGCGCAATCTTTTTACCAATATAACGGGAAAGAAGATTTTCACCCCACTCACCAGCATCTGCTTCAAGTGAAACTACTCCTACTTTGTATGGGCAATGAAAAATCATATCAGAGATAATCTCATTAATGACCGTAGTTTTACCGCTACCACTGCCTGCAACAATGTTCACCAAGTAACCTTGAGGAACCCCGCCAGCGAGCATTCTGTTTAATGCTTCTAAAAATGGAGGAAATGCTACCTTATCTGTTGATGCGCGTTCAATGATTTTATTATAAAGATCATCAATCGCAGTAACACCAGCAGGAGTAGCCTTTCGCATTTTCCAAAAGTCTTGGATAAACTCTGCTTCTTTACCATCTGTCAGGTATTTGTTAGGGTCTTTATAGCGCCAATTGACAACAAACACTTTTCCGCGAGGGAGAGCTTCGATATACTTCTCTGTTGCTTCTCGTCCTGCTTCGTCGTTATCTAGAGCAATAATAATCTTCTCAAAGGAATCAAAGAAGTTATACTGCTTCTGTACTTGTCTCCAACCTGACTTCTCGCCCACTGTGCTACTAACCACAGCTACAGACTCGTATTCATCCTTACCACGGCGAGTCTGGTTGTCTTTCAGCATCTGGTAAGCTGACAGAGCATCTATTTCTCCGCCAACAATCATTACCATTCTTCCGCCAGTTCGGAATCTATGCTGTCCTGCTAGGTCACATTCCTTACCTACAATACCAATTGGTCTTGAGAAGTCCTTCGGCATGTCTCTGGATTTGTACCCTACTAATTTCCCACCAATTGTGGTAGGGTAGAGTTGTCTTGCAATCTCGCCAGTCTCTGTGTTCATTTCATAACGAACACCAAAGAATTTGGCAGTGTCTTTTCTAATACCACGGAAGTCTACAATCGTAGTGGTTTCCTTTATGATATCATTTTCTTCTGGTGTGATGGCCTCTTTGGTACTCACTTCTTTCTCCACTTCTTCATCAAATTCCATGCCACCGCTTCCTGAATTCCCTACATAGTACTCGCAGGAAAAACAGTAGGCGGTACGATTGCTATACAAGACTAGGTTGTCGCCTGAGCGATCCTTACCCTTGGCACGGCACTTAGGACATGGACGTTTCCCTACTGGATACGAACTCTCTGTTTGCTTCACGCTCTACCTCTTGTAGCTCTTCATCTGTTAAACGGAGTATTGTATCATGTAAACCCTCATCCGTCAATGCCTTATCGGAGATATTTTTCTTGCACTTAGCAATGAAGTTACCAAGCTCCTTGGCTCTGTAGGGCCAGCGAGACATGAGAATGTCACCATTCCACTTGGCGTGGCTTGCTACAGTGATTCCACGGATACGGTACAGCTCCAGAACATTGTCCACAATGCCGGGGAAGAAATCTTCAGCATAGCTTAGGATTTCATCTGTCAGCCTACGACCACCTTGCTCTTGCATCGAAGGCCAAAGATAGGCATTTGGCAGGTTCTCTTGCCAGCTAAGCCAATCCAAGAACTCATTGTACGTTGAACGTTTACGATCACGAATACGACTCTTGTGGTTGCGATTGTCTAATTGGTAGATTTGCTTGTTGAAGAACTTGCTTGATGCAACGTACTCGAAGATTTCTTCTTTTGTGCGAAAGCCACAAGCGTAACGCAAACAATCAAGATCAAGGAATTCCAGAATTTTATACCAGTCTTTCTCAATTTCGACTTCTTTGATAACATAATCACCTTCCTTAACAATAATTGAAAGACCATTATGACCTAGCTTAAATCCCATCTTGTGGGCAATTCTGCCTAGAAGATTCCCAAGGTCGTTGTATGCGTAGTAATAGAAGCTAGAGTCATAGTCCTTGTCAGAGCAGATGATAAAGTCTGTCTGCAGTTCCTCAATATCAATAGAGTAGACGCTACCATTCTGTACTATTTCAGTAGGAGAAAATGTCTCCTGCAGATATTGCTTAAAGTTGTTAGGAATCGTAGATGCTCGCAGAAGAATGTCAGCATCACCGAAGGTTTCCTTCTCCTCATAGGAGAGGATCAGCCGGCAATCAATATCTTTCTTCTGCAACTCTTCCAAGATTCTATCCACCGTAGCATTGAATTCTGGTGAATTAAAGCGGCGTGTAACCGCTATTTTCAGAGCATTACCGCCCATGATTAATCCTCCTTATTCCAAGAAGCATTCTTGAAATACTTCGCAGGACGTCCTGTAGGGAGCAATGCTAGCATGTGAAGTGATAGAATTATGTTGACAACAGGCATGACGCCAAAGAGGAGTAAAGCAAACATATCCTCGTTTCTTCGGACACCGAACTGCCTTGCACAGTCCTGATTCTTATACATTTCCCTAGCACAGTGAATGATAGAAGCCACAGGAACAAGATACAAAACAATAAAAGTTAGTATTAATAGCATGTTTACTCCTTATTTATTATGTACTGTAACAGTACCATTAGCCAACCCCTGTTTGAAGGAATTCATCATACCCTCTGGGTCAAACATAGCCATGATGGTATCGTAATTCTCCCAACAGAAGTTACGAAAATCTCCACTAGTAATGCTAGTACATACCTTCTCCAAAGCTATCTTAAATGCTGCAGTCGGGTCTGTGGTGAAAGGTACAATAGAACGTTCCAACGCCAGCACCATTGCTTCTTCGAGTCCAGACAAAAGTTTCAAAGCCTTCGGGGCTTCGTTAAACAGCTTATTACTGAACATCACTTCACCTGTAGTAAAGTGAGTATAAGCAGGAGTACTACCAATGGCGACAGCACGATGAATACTGTCATGGTCATAAACATAAGGAACATCATCTGTAAAGAACTCCTTCTTGCTTACATTCAGCTTTGGATGCTTGTAGACATAGGTGAGGTCTTCACGTTCCTTAAACAGCTCTAGCAATTCTCCTTCAGGTTCCTTGGCACCAGCTTCACGGAGAGCCAAGATATCCTTGCGAGTCTTCTGGAAGTGAGGACTGTTCTTCAGGAAGCGGTGGCTCATCTTCATCATATAGAGCGTGTCTAAATTGGCATGGTAGACCGTTGTATCAGTACTCACGCTTACTTCTTCTTCATGGTTACGCTTAATATAGTCGAAGAGCCTGTAAGCATGATCATCTTCACTATACCACACCTCTGCCTCATAAATCTGTATCCCATCCCAGTCATTACGTTTCAGTTCCATCATCATCTTGGTTCCAGACAATGGGACAGCACGTACAAGCTCCTTACGTTGAGCTTGCCGCTTGACGAATGAATTCCAATTGTCAAACGAGCAAATAACGTCCATATCAATAGAAGCCGGGCGGTGTGTCGCTACACAATTTCCTTTGCTACGACTGCCAACAATTGCAAAATCATTCATCAAGCTCTCCTTAAATTAGTAGCAATTGCTATTGTGCCATTGGTAGTTTGTAGAAGTCATGTCTTCCAGAACACCAAATACACTATCACAAATATCTTCTGGAACAGTGGGGTGATTATCCTCATCATAAGAGAAGTCTCCCCACTTGCTCAGCCATGTGCTTTCGTACTCACCATTCCAAGGAATATAGTACTCAATACCCAACGCACTACTCACTGTAACAGTGTTCTCCAAAGCTGTCAACAGTTCTTTTGCCTTGTCCTCAGTAATCTCTTCCAAGTTGCTGATAATACTTTCAGCCACCTTAAGCTGTTGAGAGATATATTCATTGCCGTGCTTTTTCAGATGCTGCTGGGAGGCTGCCAGTTTAGTGATGCTTACACCATCGATAATAATTTCACTCATTTCAATTTTCTCCTTTTCGTTTAACAATGGCCCTGCCAAAACACCTGATCCTTCTGGATATGATGGTAGCTTGGCAGGATTACTTTGGATACCAGCGGGAGTCGTTATCAAGACCGTACCACCCCTCAACTTTAGGATTTTCCGCCCGCCATTTGTCGTTGTTGGGGTAATAGGTACGACCATAGCCGTAATCGCCAACAGAAAACTCAACACCGTACTGATCAGCCAGTGCTTCAGCTTCTGCCAGCTTCTCATCATACAGCCTATCTGCGTCGATGCAAATCTCACGAATCTTTTTTACGACTTCTTGCTTTTCCATATTACCTCCTTAACACAGTGAGCTGCTGCTGATCCACTCACCAGCATAAGTTTCAGCAGAGTCGTTAGAGCCGAGAAAATACTCCAACGAGCCTTCTTCCATAGCAGCCTTCACAATCTTCTCAGGTGTGGTTTTGGGGACGTAGTATCTACCATCCAAACCATATTCACCGGCATAGAAGATGATGGCATGCTTATCAGCGATGTTCTTAGCTTTTGCCAGAATTTGATCATAAGCCTTGCCAGCCTCTTCAATGAGAGCACTTATTTCAGCCATAGCTTGTTTCTTGTCCATTATTTTCTCCTATTAACAGTTGCTGCTGTTCCAGTCATCACTGGAATACCATTCATCATACAGTTCAGCGCTGAAATCGTCAATGCTAAAATATACATCGTGAATATCAGCCAGTTCTTTAGCTGCTCGCATCTTCTGCTTAGCTTCCTCAATCAGACCAGCAATCTCACTTACTGCATTAGCTCTGTCCATTTAAATCTCCTTTACATTCTGTCAGGTTTTCCTGTAGTTAATTCCTGTCTTGGATCGTTCAAATTCGTACCTTGGATGATCCTTCCAATTACATCCTTGCTTCTGTGCAAATATGGAAAACTCATTCTTCAATGTTAGTAGTCCACATTTGGCACAATACATCCAAGCGAACACTTTTGTCTTTATAAACTTATGATCTTCATAGACAAAAGGTTCTTTCATGATCAGAACTCCACCCAAGGGTTGCCAACACAAAACACTTTGTTAATACCAAGATCGTGCCACAGCCTTACAACTTGAGGCCGATCATCAAACACGGCATACACATGAAACTTGCCGAGAACATGCTCAACAAACAAGTCTTTCTTTACTTCAAAATCCCTTCGTGTATCCTCCACCTTACGCATGTGAATTTCATCATAAGGAATGCCGTAATACTGAAGCCACTCTTCTGTAGCTTCTTTGCACCCTTCTGTACGACCAGACATGACAATGATTGTATAGCCCTTTGCATCCAACCCTTCAATCACATGCTTAACAATCAAATCACAACTATCTTCATGCACACGATCTTCGTCAAAAGGACTGCGACCAGAAGTGTGAAGAGCAATTGTCCCCTCCATGTCTAGCAATACTGCATGATGAAGAGGAGTTGGAGACTGGATGAGTGCCCCATTAGGGAATTCACCCTTGCTCTTCAAATAATCAATCCAACGTTGCCACTGCTTGTAAAGCACTTCCTTATCGACAGCATGCTGACGCTTGGCATTACGCTTGACAGCCTCTTCAAATGTGATAGGGAACTCTTTAATTTCCACATCATACCCTGCTCGTTGAAGCTTGTCAACCAGTTGGTTACGATACTTTGGATTCAGGTTGGTGTCAGAGAAGATAAGGTTGTAATTCTGATACTGCAGATGCAGGTCAAGCTCAGTATCAGCCAACCGCTGAGTAGCAGCTTCATGCTTACGGAAATCGTAGAAACGCCAGATATTACCGTCACCAATGTCTATTCCTTGTTCCAACAGGATTACTTTACGCAATTCATCGTGTTCAATTTTGACATAGTCCTTGTTGGTCTTGACAAATTCATCGGCCCATGCAGACTTACCTGATGCTGACACACCAATTGTAATGATTGCTTTTGGCATTATCTCTCCTTACTCTCTGTGAACCACTTTCTACAAAGTTCACAATATCCATTACGCGAGTAATGTGCGTAGTAGTCCCATTCACTATTACTACGCTTCCATTCACTCCAAGCAACCTTTGTATGAGGACAAGCAGATTGTAGGTCTGACAAAGCTTTGCTATACTTATTAGAAGCATTGTCCAATGCTCGTTTAGCCTTCTTGTAGGTTTTCTCCAGTGTTTGCAAGTCCTCTGCCATTATTTAGGCCTCTTGAGGCTTCACTGGAGGATTGGCGCTGAACGGAGGCACAGCCTCAGTCTTCTTAGGAACTTGTACCAAGGCCAGATCGAGGGTAGTTTGTTGTTCAGTGTTGTTCATTTGTTTCTCCTTTGTGTTAAGATAAAAGTTGTCCGTACTTCTTGCCATTCATTTCCTTACCTATTTGGCGTGCTGCCATGAATTCTGCTCTGTACTTATTTGTAGCCTCTTTCTCTAAGATATATCGTTCGTGAGGCTCGAACATTTCAAGGAAATCCACAGGAAGAAGAATAGTTGTGTTACTTAGCCATTTCTTCACATATGCTTCCTGATCCCATAATGATAAGCCTCGTCTGCCATACTTATAGATGAATAATTCACAAACTTTTATTGCGCATAAAAGTCCATCCTGACGTTTGTCAACAAATAGTTCCTCCTTGAGATACTTTTCTTTCTGTTTAGGAGTTAATCTTGTTAGCAATCTTTGTCTATCAAAAAAGTCAGAGGATACTTTACAAAAGGACACATCATCCTGTGCCATCCAATCCAACCAACACTGGCAATGATAGCTGACTGGGGCTGGCTCAGTTACAGTTTTGAATAAGCCTTTCAGAAATTTTATCATTAATGTCCTACCTTCCGTGCGCTGTTCACAATCTTACTCTTCCAGACCTTCGGATTATTGGTTATCTTTCCCCAACGATCCACCTGACCCAGATACTTCTTCCCCTTCCAAGCCACTACCACAATCTGATGACTGTTGGCATAGCCAGAACGAGTCTCGAAAGCACCTTCGGCAGAGCCATATCCCCATTCCAGCATATAGTCATCAGGGATAGAGTACAAGCTATAGTGTTTGCCTTGCATGTTACAAGCCATGAGGTGCCTCCTGTTCGTTACGATGAAGCCATATTAACAGGATGATCAGGGTGTGTCAACAGCTTCCCGAACTAGACATCCAGCCGTACTCATGCTTACTGTAAGATACAGGCCACTTCTCAGCTCGTTCCAAAGCAAGCGACTTAGAGACATAGTTGCCGCCAAAGCCACTCATCGGTGTACCTTCTCCGCCCCATGGGAGCATAAATCTAAGACCATAAAAGTCTGCAAGAGCTTCGCATTCTTCTATCAGTGCATTTGCTTTGGCTAGCTTAGCTGAAATTTCCTGATTTGCTTCTGCTTTATTCATTACTTTATTCATTACTTTCTCCTTCCTGCTGCAGATACACACGAGTCTTAGGCTGAGTGTTGGCCCACTCAATAATGTCGTTGTAATCTTCCCAGCGAAATCCTAAGTGCGTAATCTGCTGACTTGTGAATTTAACTACATCGTACCATGTTGGTATAGGGAATTTCTCAATAATCTTGTTTTCCCAGTCCTTACACTCCAATCTGTTACGATCTATTCGAACTGAGTAGTTCCAAGCACCATTAATAATGTACCCGCTAGTAAGGAAGCCATTGTCATTCTCCTTAATTCTGCTTAGATATAATGGCTTCTGTCCTTCAGGCCAGATTACAGCATAGTCTGTCATTATGCAGCATCCTCTGGGTCTTCTACCTCACAAATCCCTTCCATAGCTCGGAAAGCATAACTCTTGCTCTTGTAGAATCGTGGAATCAATCCACCATGATCTTCACGAACAATAATACCTTCAGAAATATGGGAAGGATCAATATAGTCTTCCGTCAACACTTCAGGACGCTCTGTAAGCTTCTCTACAAGGTCTTGCAGATCACGTACATTACCATCGTACACGATTGGTGGATGCACTTCAAACGGAGCGAGCAACTGACAACTCTTACAGAAATCATCAATCTGCTTCTGGGTGTAGTCAATCGTCACACCATCACCATTCGTCAACGTAATACGGTAGATGTGGAAGCGGTATTTGGTGTAATCTCCGCAGCCATACCGGTAAATCACCTCATCACCATACTTAGCCATGAAAGCCTTATCCTTCAGCACCTTGATAGAGTGGCTTGGCATAATAGGCTTGTTATTAGCAAAGCCTGCAATCTCACCGTACACAGTCATACCCTTGACCAAGAAAGGCTTAACCTGCTCCATTACATCGAAACGGAATTGTTCCAAGCCATGGAAACCTTCTTTGTTAGTATTGTGTAGAACCACATTACGGGTGCCCACAACAAAATCATACTTGGTCGTAGCAAAGATTTCCTTGCCAAATAGCTTGTTCACCAGCTTCTGAAAACCATTCAGCTCTACAGCCACCTTAGTATGAGCCATACGGGCAGAAGTGCCATGCACCTTAGCATGGAAATGCAGTAGACTGCCCTTCTCAATCTGACCAGCAGCATGCTTGAACTGAGCACTATCAACATGCTTCAGGAAGTCAGGAGCATAATCTATCTTCGCCTGCTTAGGACGATTAGCTTTCGCCAAGCTCTCCTGTGTAGCCTTGCTGATATACTTACGACAGATTTCCTTGCCATTGATTTCAGAGAAGCTATAACCAAGCTTAAAATCGCTGGAATTGGTATAGGCAAGGCTATCCAGATTCGCAAAGTATGCAGTGGAGCGCACCTTGAGAAAAGGTTGAGCACGTACACGACGAGTGCCTTCAAAGAAGCCGGCCTTTTCAGGGTTGGTATTCTTGCTTTTGTCTCTATACAGGTTGTTGTACTTGCAATACTCCTCAGAGAGTTGAACACCCTCTGGGAACAGAACGCCAATGTGGCCTACTCCTACATCCTTGGAAACAATACAAGTCTCACCAAGAACCTTGGCAATGTGGATTTTGTCTGCATTTTCAATTTCAATTACTTCAGTAACAACAGCTACAATGGCTTGATGGTTCATTTCATCACCTTTCTAGTAAATTTTTGTAGATTTCGGCTATTTTATGCATAAATTCTTGGAGAGAAAAGTCACTCTTCATTCTGTTACACATTATACAGCACGGAACTACATTGCCATTAAAATACCCTTTGCTTGAGTCAACACGATCAATGCTATTAAAAACTGACACAACATCGTGCTCAATACCTTTACTCTTTCTGCGTTTTGTGAAGCCGTATCTCTTGTCATAGGGTGGTTTCCCGCAGAAGAAGCAGTTCTGCTGGCTTAACCGAATAAAATCTTGGTAACTAAGCTCGAAGACTAAGTTACGTGACTTAGCTCCTGCTTTCAGGCCCCTATAGCACAGTTTTTCTGGTTTGTCCGGCTCAGGTTTAGCTTGAATATCACACACTCCACAAGATTTACATTTACCTATACGGAGTGTGTGACCACGAGTTACTTTTTCATTTCCACAGTCACAAATACACTTCCAAAAGACAAAACTACCGTCAGAATGGGAAAACTCCTTGACAACTAATCTCCCATATCTGTTGCCAGTTTCATCTTTTCTTGCCATATTATTTCCCCTTCACTTCAACAGGAACAGATTGTACATACACCCAGCCCTTGCTGTCAACACCCACCTTGCCATATTTCTTGGCTTCAGCTTCAGACTTGTGCATACGGCCCTTTGGTGTCACAAGCTGCCCTTGATTGTCCATGTACACATTCACCCAGAACGTTTGCTTGCCAAGCAGAACAGGAACTTTCTTGACAACAGTCTCAACAGTCTTGCTCTTGCCATACTTGTGCATCACAGTGATCTTAGATGCGACACCTTCCCACATATTGGTTGGAGTCTCTTTCACTGGCTCAGTTGCTTCCGTAGCTGCTGGAGTCATGAAATATGCATAGCACTTTTGATTGATTATACCACTATCCTTGTTAAGGATTTTTACAGTGTACATGAAAGGGTCATCTTGATCCCATTTCGATTCATAATTCATGCATTGCCTAAATTCATCTGAAGGATAAATGCCAATAACTTCACATTCCTCACCTAGGAAATCAGGGTGTATGTAGAACTCCCCAGTTCTCTCACCTACCTTCACCTTGTCGCCAACCTTGTAACGGGAGGAGCTAACCTTATTGTCCTTATCATGCTGAAGATACTGAAGAATACTACTGTTCAGCCAGCTCACTGCCTTATCATTGGCTTGAAGAGTGGCAGTAACATAAACTTCATCAGCACTTATCCAGCCACCATGCACCAACTTAACAGCCACACAACCATCATAGAAATCTGGTTCTACGTAAGTCACTTCGTCAGTGAAGCTTGTATCTGCTTTCAATACAACCTTGTCACCCACTTGAAGTGCCTTATTCAGTAAAAATTCGGAAACAGATTCATTATCACGCATCCAAGCACGAGTAGCTATCAAATCTTTGTTCATTTAAATCTCCTTTACGTAAAGTTTAACATCATAGTTCTTAAGAGCTTTAGTTGCTCTTTCTTCAATAGCCCCTTCAGACAAAAGTGCTATAGTTCTTGCCATATCGTTTTTGCTTTCCCGATAAGCTTGGAAAGCTTTTTCTTCAGTCGGGTACAAGCCTAAATATTTTAATCTACCTTTAACAGATAAATTAGCCTCGTACTTATTTCCATTAAGTGTTACTCCAACTAAATTTCCTTTGTTTGACCTTAAATTCACACTTAGAAATTTATTAATAGAATCCGGTAAGAATACTACTGTGTCTTTGGAGTATATCCTGTTACCCGGTACTAGCAGGTCTTTATCAAGAGCATAAAATTTGTCATAACTTTTTGCATTAAAGAAAGGAGCATTGATTACAAATTCACTAAAGGTGTTAAAATTCTCAAAATCTTCAGAACAACTAACATCTAAATATGTTTTATGTAACTCTCTAACTTCCTTGTTGAAACAACGGGCCATCATGGCAAAATATAATGAACCTACTCTAGTGATTCTTCTGCCAGAATCTCCCTTAAATGTTTTCAGATAATCACCTGTATCTGTTTTCATTAAAAGATTATCAACAAGCTCAAATTTAAAATCCTCTTTACACCACATTATATATTTTCCCGCTTATTCTTATTTGTTGAATCCCTTCAAGAGGGATCGAACGATAATCTTGCACAAATGTATCAAACACCGTGACCAGCTTCTTTTCCTCATCAGTGTAGTGACGAACACCACCAGCTAAGTGAGAAGTGATGTGACGCTTGCACTGCATTTCACGAATCTCACCAGTAGTACGTGTCCTGAAGCGCACATGGAATATAGCACAGTGCGTATCATGCTTCAATATCCTTTGAGCATCTTGCAGAGAAATACTTACAATATTGCTTTCCTCCACTGGACTAACCACTTCAGCAGTCTTGAAAAGCGAATAGGCCCATGCAAACATTGCGTTTCTCCGTTTGGTTACGATGAAAGCTAGTCTACACAGGCCTATTTTAATTGTCAAGTCTTTTTCTGAGTCTGGAGATACTTTTCCAGAATGATTGCCTCAAGTTCTGGGCTTCCCCAGTCGTGATCATCAGGAATCCCTAGGATATGACACTTCGCATTGAGAGAGTCTATCCAGTCTTGCGAATTGCGAAATACTACAGAATCATAGTGATTCTCTTCCATGAAGAGGACTTCATCAGCCCATTGCACCAACACCTCAGAAATCTGGATCAGAGCATAGTCGTACACACCAACAGCACGAGTATTGTAACCAAACTTCTCTGTCAATATCTTTGCTGCTGTTGGACTCCGAAGAAGGCCAGCAGAGCATACGCACAATACCTTCTTGGTAGAAGTCTGGTTTGGGTTCTGACAGTTGTGTAGCGCATTCAAACTACTGCGTAGTACGGCCATTATTGCTCCTTTTCAAATTGCTCTTTAACCCAAGCATCAATTTCGTCCAGCATATAATCAAACGAATCCTCTGTCAAGGCTTCTACATCGTAGCTGTAAGCGCAAGTAGGACAATATCCACCCTCATCACGCAAGGTCTGACTGTTGTTTTCAAAATAAGCTCGAAGCTTATCTTTCAATACTTCAATGTTCAATACCATATTTCCTCCTTAACCGAATTCGTAGCCGATATCATTCAGTTCACAATAAAGGTCTTCCATGGCTGCTATGTACCTAGTTGCAGCACACATCAAGCCATTATTGTCAGTCACATTGGATGCCTCTTGAGCTATTTCTTCAAATGTCAAGGGTGCTCCGTTGAATATTTCGAGAAATTTTTCTTCAGTCATTTGATATCTCCTTTTCTTTAATTATTCACTGGCCTGGTAATCTCAACATCGCCAACTAAACGTTCATACCTTACACAATGGGTATCTACAGCTATTCCACGTCGCTTTGCCCATTCGTAGGTTTCGATCTTCGTACAGATCCAACGATCTGGAGGAAAACGTTTCTCTTCAGTTTCTTGCCAACAACCTGCGAGGAAAGCTACAAGTAGAATAGTTAAAACAAATCTCATATTACCCCCTTCTTACATGATTAGGAATCAGTTGACGATGTTGAACCCACCCTTGGAAGTTGCCAGACCACAGATTGCACTCCTTATCAGTGTGGGTGATGCCCCTTTCCCAAGTACCCGGCAGAGAGTGGTCGTTAACACCGTACTCATCTTCTGTGTTCCAGTGTTCTTTTTGCATCACCTTCGCCTGATGTTCAAACGGACTGGCATGCACAGGCTCACTATCCACTAAACGATCCCAAATAGCAAGAGCTTTTTCAAGACTTGTGTCACTCTTACGGAAACTCACTTGAGCACAGCAGCTTGCCGACACCTTCAAGGCATCCTCTACAGTTAGTTGCTTATGGCTTTCCTCGCCTACCTCCCCAATGTGATAGCCGATTTCATCTGTTATGGCATCCCTGCTACACCAAACAAACGGCAAATGCCATTCGCCAGTTTCCAGATTCACTGGAATAGACTTATCCTGAACCTCACGCATCACTCGTGCCAACTCTGCAATCTCAGGCTGAGCATCTGGATGATCACGAAGCCAGAAGAAGTTTTCCCACTCCGTAGCCGTAGCAACCACACGCATAAATTGGAAAGGCTCAAGGATACGGTTGACGATTTGTTTATGAGCGCCAGCACGACTCATATAATCAGCTACGTCAATTGCATGGGATGCTGCTCTATCCCATTCCTCTTGTACGAAGAGTTTATCATAAGTGTCTAACTCTTCCTTGGCCTGCATCCCTGTTTGATTCTTACCCCAATGAATCGGCATAGCAGCATTTTCCATTACTTGCTCAATCACCTTCGCCACAGGAATAGCACGACTGGAAGCAGAGTTCTTACTAATCATCCGGTGTGTCATGAATTCTGCATGAATGAATCGTGGGTACTCCAGAACAAACGTAGTGATACGCTTACCCCAAGGAGAAACAGAATCTGCCACAATCTCCGCCGAAATACCGCCTTTACCTTCAATCTTCATGTAATTCTCCTTAGTCTATCTGACTTATTGCTGCTTCAACTTGGGCTTGTGTCTTGGTTCCTACAAGACGTAGAAGCTCATCACCGCGATCATTCATAAATATCAACGTAGGAATCCCACGTATTCCGTGTTCCGTAGCAATATCCGGCGACACATCAATGTCGATTTTCTGCACAACAGCAATCGGATTTTTGGACAAGATATTCTCCAGCACCTTGTCCATTTGCTTGCAAGGCTGACACCATGCAGCCTCAAATTTCAGTATTTTCATTTGTTTCCCTTTAAATCAGTACAAATTTCTCTTCGTATTCGTATTCTTCAGCATCACCACTTTCCTCTGTGCAATAGTCTTCCACGAAATAGGTCAAGTCTTCTGCTACACAAACTTCTGGAGCAGCATATGCTGCTTGTGGCAGTTGTCCGTGGTCAGCCATGACGTAAACAGGCAAATCTTGCGGCATTTTTTGCAGCAACTCAATCAATTCTTTAACGTTCATTTGTTTCTCCTTTTTGCGTACTCTTTACCGTGATTTTCTGTGTAGTCTTGTCCGTTTAGATTTAGTTCCATTATTCTTTGTTTACGAAACTCGATAGCCATTTCCAGAGCGGTGTTTCCAAATTCCTCTACACTGAAACTTTTGCAAACCCCTTTACCATTCTCTTGCCAACGTGCCTGCCAATATTTATCTTTCAGTAACCGAACACCGACATACCCTGAAGTGTTATTGCTAGGCTTTGGTCTGTTCTGGTTGTTGATTTTATAAGTGGTCTTTCGCAGATTTGTTATTACATTGTTAGCCCCGTCTAAGTCTTTATGATCAATCACATAATTCCCTAAACGGGTATTTGTCATCATTTCGTAAATTATTCGGTGAACTAGGTAACTCTTTCCTTTAAAACTAACCCTCCACCACTTATCCAGAAAAATATATCCTGCAGGCTTGCCATCACTAATTCGCCTCAAACAGCTTGGACTTGTTTCATCATAAACAAAGAATTCCCACCAATTATTTATAGAATACATGGTTCCCAATTACAACCCTCCCCTTCATTTTAGCAGCCCACTTTGGCTTGACACTCTTAGCGTGAAAATAAGCGTACCCATAAAGTACTTTTGGACTCCTGTAAACAGCCTCCATAGCTCTTAATTGTGCTTCAGTGGCTTTTAAACTCATACCTTTCCTGTAAAAGGAAAATTGCTTAGGCTGTTGTATCACTTGACATGCTGTCTTGTCAAGAACTTTCATCCTGTACTCAATCACATCTAGGACAGCTCGCTTCCCTCTCAGGCTCTCTGTGTTAGCTTCCTTCCACATTGCTACAGCCATGCATTGGTTATCTCTGGCGACATTATGTGTCGTACCCCACGAAACGACTGACAAAACGCCTAAGAAGGCGATCAAAAAGATTTTAGACATACTCACCCCAAGTTGATATTCGATGAGGAAAGTATGCCATTATTTCAAGTAAATGTCAAACGTTGTTGACCAACGGTCTACGTGGAGGCTTCTTGCCTTGAAGCCAAGCAGGACTTGTATCAGCTCCGCGAGCAAAAACAATCACTTGATCTGGGTCTCTCTTTATAGGCTCTGGGAAGTCTGGTCTGTTGTCGATCTGTACAAGTAGCCATGACTTGTATTTCTTTACTACAGTTCCTAGAAATAGCTTGCTGCTAGACTTGTATGGTAGGGTGGTGGCAACACGATCACCAAGGCAGATTGAGTTTCGGATTACGTCTCTCAGTTGCCTAGTGCCGTGAGGAATTGGTAGATCACTGCTCATTTATTTCTCCACGATATGCGTATTTTGTTTATCCAACACTACACGGATATTATTTTGGTACATCAATAAGAAAAAGTCAAGAACTTCTTCCTGCTTCAACAAGGATACAGTGCCTCCAGCATCCTGAACCCTTTGTGCTGCGTCAATCAGAGTCTTGCCAAATTCCCGTAATTCTTCTATTTCCATTCGGTTCTCCTGTAACAAAACCTCCCCGAAGGGAGGTTCTGATTTTGTGGTGCTACTTTAGTACTGCTGAAAGTACTACTTGCTACCGATCAGCGGAGTTGCCGAGATACCCACCATCACAGTGGCATCCTTGTTGCTGGCAAATGCTGCCGAAGCTTCAATTTCCTTCATACGCAGCAGCTCAGCAGTGATGGAGCGGGCGATAATCTCGTTAGCATCTGCTTGACCCTTTGCTTCTACACGGAGACGATCTGCTTCAGCTTGAGCCAGCGCCAGTTCCTCATTCTTCTTCCGTACTTGGAACTCCACTTGTGCAGCAGCTCGGATACTGTCTTCCAAGGCCTTGTCAGTGGTGATGTTACGAATAGTAATGTTGGTCACAGTAATCCAGTTCTTACCTACCTTGGTGTCCAGCTCAGACTGCAGAGCCTTCTCAATGTCCAGAGCAATTTCGTCACGCTTATTCTGCATAGTGGCGAACTCTTGCTTGGCTACTGCATTGTAGGCAGCTTCACGAGCAAATCGGGTTACAGCACGAGTACCAAGACCCAGAGTACCATCTTCCAGCTCAACAGCATCACCCATGTACTTGACATACAGCTCAGCAGCAAAGGCAGGATTGACTTGGTAGCTCACATCAAAGTCAAAGTCTTGCATGGTCAGGTTGTCCTTGCTCTTCGGACGCATATCTTGGAAGGGCAGAGTAATTTCTTTACCATTCACTTCGTACACAGTCTGGGTAACACTCTCACGCCAGCCGGGTTGCAGCTCATCCATATTCACCTTCGAGAAGGCCTTGCTTACACCAACATTACCAGTTTCAATCATGGTACAGCCAGTGGTAAACATCAGACCAATTGCCAGCATCACACTACCGATAAACTTCTTCATGTTTCATTTCTCCTTTATTACTGTTAATTAGAAAGGCTCTATTAGAACCCTATGTTGAAATTTCTTCCAACAAACACAAACATTGCAGCACCCAACACAGCGAATAGTACTACAGGGAGCAACTTTATGCAAGCATTTTTTGCAGACGTTTTAGCTTCCTTTGGGCCATACAGCACGAACCACATGAAAACTCCTGTGAGAACAAGAGGGGCGATTAATTTAATCATTATTCTTGCTTCAGGGTTATGATTGTACCTTCAGGAAGTACAATAAGCTCTTGTAGATGAACTTCCATTCGCTGATATAGCGCAAATATCTCAGATACACTATCTTCAGCCCAGTACTTGCCATCATTTAGGCATATAGCATTATAGCCGTAACGAGACAAGACCACCATATACACTTCAGTTTTATCTTCTTCTGTTACTGCTAACCACAATTGACCTAAACCAAAACTTGGCAGAGGTTTTACAAATGCTTCCATTTCGACTTTAGCCATTTTATCTCTCCTGTTCTGCTGCTTCGCCCATCAGACCGAAGTATGCTGCTCCATCGGCGTAGTCATCACGCTTGTAAGCTCCACCTTGACTACGTGCAAGCTTCAAGCATACCATAAAAAGCCAACCTTGCTCTTCTGTAAGCTTGACACCAGACGTTGCCTCAAAAATCTTTATCGTCGTTTGCATAGAGCGCTCACCATTAGGCTTATCGCGTTCTGATGCACGATTAACAAGGCAATCTGCACCTTCTCGAACAATGCTGTAAGCTACAGACTGTTGCTGATGCCATTCAGGACTTTCTACTGCAGCCGTTATCTCTTCTGCAAGCTCAATTTCATCTTCCCACGCCCACTCACACTTATCGCCTCCGCTATTTCTAGGAACAAATCCTTCAAGTGATTCTAATTGGTAAGGCCAATCCTTGTAAGAAACACTTTTAACTGTACACAAACTGCCAATAGGCCATTGGTGAGAGCAGGGTTTATCCAGTTTCCGTACAACCACCACAACATCACCTTCCTTATACTTCATCATTATCTCCTATCAAGGTTGATCCGTCAAGCGGAACATCATCGAAGCCCTCAATCTCTGCTTCCGCTATCTGATTGTTAAGGTCGTCACTATACCACTCATCAACAATCCTGTCAACAAAAACTACGCATTCTTCATCAAGCATCTTCAAGCAACTCTTCGATAGACTGCTGGTTAAGCTCAGACAGCTTGTTGACAATTTCTTCCATGAAATTCTGTGTCATGACAATCGTGTCGTAGGCCGTGATGTATACGAAGAAACCACTACTATCTTGCTGAATGCTCCCGACATAGTGCTTGTTGAAGTACACTTTCAGCTTTGTTCCGAAATCGATATAGTCAAGCATTTTTAGCTTCCTCCTTTTCAATAGCTTTATCAAACAAGGCCAGTATCTGTTCATGAGAGCAATGGTCGTTGTACACATGCACTCTATGTGGGCATACTTCCCCTAAAGCAACAGCCCCAACATTTTGATCCGTATCAAAGCCAGTCACTCTACGTATTGCCCCAAGCGCACAAAAACAAGTAGCAGAGGGGGCATTAGCAAGAACCACATCCCCATTCTTATTTCGGGCATAGTTGCCTTTTGTCCAGCGACTAGGATCAGAAATCAAATGCCTAGCTTTCTTAAGGATATGCAGTGTAGTCATATTCTTGTAGATTTCAGCCTTAGTCATGACAAGCCTCGGCCTCTTCAATAATTTCATTCAAGTCATTGATCAGGATGCGAGCAGTATTGTGAATAAAATCAACCATATCAGCATCCTGCTTAGCAAGTTTTGTTGCATCTGTAGATGCTGCTGAATCTACTAATGTCTGCAGTCTATCCACTTTGGCAGTCAGTTGTGCGTAGTACTTTTCAGCCTTAGTCATAATCTACCTCCTTGTACTTGATTTGGAAACATGTCTTGGACTTAACAGCCGACCATATTTCAAAGAATTTGGTATTACGCTCCACTATAGGTGGTAAATAAGGATTCTCCAAGTAGCTTACGATCTTCGCAATAGTTATTACGATAGTTCCAGCTACAAGCATACAGGCCACCGCGATCCCATCTTCAATCATCACCCAAGTATTGGTAAATCCGTAGCAGAGCCAAGCAATAAAATCTGCCGTGCTATACAGTACAAACCCTGCCACTGGTATACATATTACCAGCAACGCGAAAACTGCTGCAGTTAGCAAGAACAAACCCTTTATGACATACCAGAAGTATGTGCAAGAATCTCGGCATTCACCTAAATCTTGCCACCTTGCTCCCCACTCCTTTGCCACCCAGTAATGCCAGCTATGTTTAGAAATGATCATCGTATATTCCCCCAAGAAACATCAATACGAGTCAGTTTTATTCCTTGTAAACTGATGTATGCAGTGTATCCTAGAGACCGTAGATAGTCAATAACAATTTCTTTGTGTTTACTATCCACTTCAATAAGGCAACCAAGATCGCCCTTGGCAGCGGCAATTCTGAAAGCATTTTCATGCTTTGCCATGATAGAAGTCATGTCCACCTTCGGTACAAGACCATACAATTCTTTTGCTGTAATCATTATTTCATCCCCTTAAGTCGTGTGTCAATGCGTTCTTGATTGACCTTGATAGCTTCTTCTGTTGGCTGATAATCGAACCAGTAGTTATCTGGAATTTTACCACGCCATTGCTTCTCAAGACACTCTGTATGCTGTGGACTATACCCTCGCTTCAACATTTCGTCAACAAGAAGTTTCTGCCTGTCTGCCAAGTATTTGAGCTTATTGTAGAAGAAGATAGCATGACCTTCTCTCATACAATAGGACTGTGGTTGCTTTTTGTACCAGTCTTTCTTTGCTTTGGCAACTAACGCGAAAACTCTAGGAAGTTCACGATACTCTGCAACAAGGTGCCGAGAGTGAAGCGTAGAGGGATCAACAACATTAATTCTTGTCATACTAACTCCTTATTCTTAAGTTCTGTTACTATAAACGCAACGTCGTTAGAAGTCAACCAATATTTGCAAAGCATGAGAAGTTCTTCTTTTGGCACACAAGTAGTGACCTCTGTCTTGAAACCCTTTATGTCTGACCTTTCAACTACTATACTAGATTTTATATGTGCCTCTAATTTTTGAACCATTTTCGCTGAAAAATGTAGACATAAAACACCTCCAGAGATTCTTAAATCATGTAATTTCAGGTTTCTTCTATGAGTTGCTAGCCTGTCATTTAATTTCCCAGTTATGCCAAACTTAACAAAACTTCTTTCACCAATAACATTGAAAACATAAAACGTAGCTTGTGGTGCATGGGGATTGAAACCTGTCTTAGCACAGCTTGGGCAACCTGTAGGACTTTGCAAGTGTTTTCGTGCAATAATTTCAAACTCTCCATGGATTGAACATTCCAAGATTACTTTACAGTGAGCATTCCTGTAATCTACATTTTTGTAGCTAAACTTCTTTCCAAACTTGGAGACAGACTCGTTTATGAATTTTCCCAATCCCTTAGCTCTGCTACTTCTAGAGCATTTCCTGCACCCACTACCCGACAGATGACTAGCAGGCCATTGCATGAAATCACCATGAACAGGGCAAGTGATCAACACCTTGTTTAATCTTCCTGTATATTTTGTCTTGAAATAGTTGTAGGTATCTCCGTGTAATTTTTTAGCTGCTTCAATAAACTCTTCTGTTGTAATTGCCTTTCTTCCCATGTATCCTCTCCAGTTGTACTTTCATCCTACTGTCTTCTTTCACCTATGTCAAGCACAAAACGAAGAAGCTCCTGAAGAACATCTGCAATGAGCTTGCAAACTATCTTCAGGAGCTTCTTGTACAGTATCTCTATGTACTATGTAGTAGTATCAACTTTGGTGAACATTTCAGTCACGACTCCCCCTAGCCCCCTCAAGACTTGACAGCCCTGAAGAAGCCTGGGAGAATCACGACTCTGACCAACAATGTTGCTGATCAACTTCGGAGCCACGATTCCAGACACCACTCCCCGTACCTCACGATACCCCACAAGCATACACCAAACATCCTGCTTTGTCAAGACAAATTTAGGTTGACATGCGAGAAGAAGTGTGGATCAATGGCGACATTGATCAACAAGGAGACAAAAGTATGAAGAACGTCACACCACGCTGCGTAAGTTCTAGCGGGCTATGGAACGTATTTTCGGGGCACAAGACATGGACTATATGGTGTGGTGGATGTGGGAATAGTGGACTTGTTCTTGTGGTTTTGGAAATTACCTGCTATAGTTGAGTGGAACGATCCAAGAGGCACTTTTGCAGTTTTGTGGGTAACAGTGGGGTGGATTCCATTTGCAATTTGGAAGTTGTTTACAGACAGGAATCCAATACCTTACTGCCCACCATTATCAAAATTTAAACAATATGAACAGGAGTACAAATGAAACAAACAAAACTGGAATATTTTGATGGTCTTGTTCGTCGTGTACAAGGACGTATAGCACGAAGGGCTAGGGATATCACTGATCTAAATAACTTCGTTATCGATTGTAAGCTCAGAATTCCAACTTATGAAGAAGGCTCAGATGATCGTATGGAGTGTGTTCATTCCTATCGAACAGCTAAAGCTATGCGTAAGCAAGAAAGCCTTAGTCAGAAGGATGACAAAGATATCCTGAAGATGCTGCGGCTGGAGTTGCGAATAGAGCAAGACTATGAAGACATGATGAAAGAATTTGGGAGGATGAAATGATTTCTGTTAAAATTAATGATGAAGTGGTGAGCCAGAATCTGTGGGTATTCCCTTGTGGAGAGCCTGCTGCTCGCTTGGATGATGAGTTTCTTGATATGCTTTCCTCTTATGAGGATAGTATTGTAGAAATCCTCTGGTACTGGGAAAGCAGTGAAGAGTTCTTTCAGGTGGCGCAGATTGCAAGCCTGTTTGAGCCATACCGTAAAATCATTTCACTAGTATTAACAATGCCGTACATTCCTTTTGCTCGGCAGGATCGTAAGACCAGTGTTGGTGATGCTAATGCGCTGAAGGTATTTGCTAAGATGTTGAATAGTCTCAACTTCGATCAAGTTAAGGCTATTGATCCTCACTCTGACGTTAGTGAAATGATTGATCGTCTCACTTATGCCAGTCAAGCTGAGACAGTTAAGATGCTGAGCTACAAGTATAGCTTGGCTTATGACTACATTCTTGCCCCTGATGCTGGAGCCTTGAAGAAGGTATTCAAGGTGGCAGAAGCGCTTGGTATGTCGCAAGACAAGGTGTTGATGGGCTTCAAGACTCGTGATGAGAAGACTGGAGAGCTTAGTTATCAAGGTGTTAGGAAGTGTAATGGCACGGATATTAAGTACTACATGGATAAGGGCACTTCTATTCTTGTGGTAGACGACCTGTGCGACGGTGGAGGCACATTTGTTCTGCTAGCAAAATTTCTTCAAGGTTGGTGTGGTGAAGAATTCAAGCTAGACTTGTACGTTTCTCATGGTCGCTTCACGAAAGGTGTTGACATTCTGAAGCCGTACTACGATAATATCTTCTGTGCCTGCACATCGCAGAACTTTAAAGAAGATGTTAAGGCTTTGCTGTACATACCAACTAAGGAGGCGTAGTGAGTGACGAAGAATTACTTCAAGTGCTCAACGAAAGGTATGAGTACCGGACTGATGGGCACTTGTATTTCAAGACTTGGGTTAAAGGCAGAGCCAAGGATTGTGTAGGAAAACGGGCGGGGAGTGTTCACCCGGTTCATGGTTATGTGACCTTGAAAATTCATGGTGTATATTACCGTGAGCACTGTTTAGTATGGCTTCTTCATTATGGTAAGTATCCTGACCATGAGATTGACCATGAAAACAGGGTAGAGAACGATAACAGGATTGAAAATCTTCGACCTGCAACAAGAAGTAATAACTGTGCAAACAGAGAAGGTTGGAGTAAATCAGGCTTCAAAGGTGTCACAAGGAAAGGGCGAGAAATAAGGTGGCTTTCCTATATCCGAAAAGATGGTATAATCTACAAGCTTGGCAGATACGACACTAAAGAGGAAGCTGCTAGAGCTTACGATAAAGCCGCAATACAGATGCACGGCAAATTTGCCAGAACTAATTTTCCAATAGGAGACTATGAACATGTTTAATTATAATCCGATTACTGCGGTTGATTTTTACAAAATAAATCACATCAATCAATACCCTGAAGGCACTGAGTATATTTACTCCAACCTTACACCACGTTCCAGCCGTTTGGCTAAGAAGAGCAGCTTTGCCAAGGATGGTGTGGTATTCTTTGGCTTGCAGGGCTTCCTGCTGAACATTATTCAGGATGATTTCCTGCGTAATTTCTTTGGTAAACCTCTCGAAGTGGTGAAAGCGCAATGGCAGCGTCGTATGGATAGCTCTCTTGGGCCGGGTGCTGTAGGCTTTGATCATATCGAAGCTCTGCATAAGCTAGGCTATCTGCCAATCCGTATTAAGGCTATCAAGGAAGGCAGCTTCGTTCCTTCTAAGGTGCCTATGCTGACGATTACTAATACCCTGCCTGAGTTCTTTTGGGTGACAAATTTCCTAGAAACTCTGCTGTCTGCAGAGCTGTGGAAGGCCACCACTGTTGCAACTATTGCCGCTGAATACAAGCGTCTGTTGGTACACTACGCAAAAAAGACTGGCACTCCTGTGGAATTCACTGAGTGGCAAGGTCATGACTTCAGCTTCCGTGGTGTTGGTGGTGTGTCTGATACTGGTTATAGCGCTGGTCATTTGCTAAGCTTCCTTGGCACTGATACGATTCCTGCTATGGATTATCTTGAGCAGTTCTACAATGGTGGTAGTACGTTCCTTGGTGGCTCTGTTCCTGCAAGCGAACACAGTACTGCATCTTGTAATATTTTACTTATTGAACAAGAGCTTAAGGATAAAGGAGAATGGAATGGCTACACAGCCGAAGAAGTTGACAAACTTCTCTAAATACCTTATATTTTGTGAAGGGAAGGTATATGCCCTGACAGTGGACAGATTTCTTGTACCACAAAGAAACAAAGATGGGTATTCAGTAGTTAGACTACAAGGTGATGACGGGCACAGGTACACAAAAAGGATTCATCGTCTAGTTGCTGAAACATTTATTCCTAACCCTGAAAAGAAAGAGACTGTGAACCACAAGGATGGGGACAAAAAGAATAATCATGTCTCTAATCTTGAATGGGCAACTCGGTCAGAACAAACTCAACACGCTTGGGACAATAGGTTAATAAAAGATTTTGCAAAAAGAAAGCAAGGTATTCGAGAAAGTCAAGGAAAAAGTGTTGTCTGTACTACTACTGGTCAAGTTTTTAACTCGATTGGAGAGGCAGCAGAAATTCTTGGTCTTAAGAAATCCAATATTTCAGCATGTTGCAGAGGTAAAACTGGTTTCAAATCCGCAGGAACTTTGCCAGATGGCACTAAACTTACATGGAGGTTTTATGAAGAATGATCTAAAGCTTATTGCCGAGACAATGTTTTTCCGGCACTACATTACTAACATTTATCCTAGTGGTGTTTGCAGTTATGTATCGGACACTTACAATTTCTGGGATGTGATTACTAAAATTGCACCAGCTTGTAAAGAGGAGATATTGGCCCGTACCCCGAATGCTCTAGGTCTGGCAAAGACTGTGTTCCGTCCTGATAGTGGCGATCCTTTCCGTATTATCTGCGGATACGACATTCATGAACTCGTGGAGTACACTGATGTGGATGATATAAAGGAAAGGGACATAAGTGATGATTGTGAAGTTGTCAAGGTAGGAGGCAAGTATTACGAAGTGGATAAGTACGCTCGCTACTACTACGGTGATTTTGATGGTTATGACCTAGATTTCAAGGAAATAACTGAGTCCGAAGCCCTTGGCGCTGTACGTTGCCTGTGGAACACCTTTGGTGGTACGGAAACGTCCACTGGTTATCGCATGCTGAGTGAGCGGGTTGGCCTGATCTATGGTGATAGCATCACTCTGGAGCGTGCTGAAGAGATTCTTACGCGACTGGCTAAGATGAACTTTGCTAGCGGTAATGTAGTGTTTGGTATTGGGTCTTATACCTACCAATATATCACTCGTGACACCTACGGCATGGCAATGAAGGCTACACATGCTGTTGTGAATGGTACGGGCCGAGAACTCTTCAAAGACCCAGCCACTGACAAGGGTGTGAAGAAGAGTGCTAAGGGTCTGCTACACGTAGGTCGTGACGAAAATGGTGTTCTGTTCCTGAAGGATCAGGCCACTCGTGAAGAGGAAGCTACTGGTGAGCTGGAACTGGTGTATGAAGATGGTACGCTTATCCGTTACCAAACCGTAGAGGAAATCCGTAACATTGTTAGGAGTGAAGCATGCTAGGTTATCTCACTATAGGACTGATTCTGGCTGTGGTGTGGTTGATATATGGCAAGGACTGGATTCATCAGTCTCTTGTAGATATCTATGAAAAGGGTCAGGAAAAAGAAGAGGCAATCGGTGGAGCTATGCTGGTGGTTATTATAACCACGGCGTTGTGGCCTGTTGTTATTGGAGCATACTTTGTAATCTCTATGGTTGCAAAGGGTCTAGACTACGCAGTGAAGCGCCACAACAAGCAAAACAACACTTGACAATAAATAGGGGCTCCAATGGAGCCCCTAAAGGAGATTATATGAAGTGGGATGAAATTTTTTATTATGATGAGACAAGTCCATCTTGTCTGAGGTGGGCTATTGATATTTGGTCAGGCAAGGGATTAACAATTTTGTCAATTAAGAAGAATACGCCGGCAGGTTGTATTCACACAGACCACCATGGTAAACAATACTGGCAAGTACAATATAAAAGAAAACTTTATATGGTTCATAGAGTAATTGCGGAAATTTTCAACAAGGAAATCAGCAGTAAAGTCATAGACCACATTGATGGTAATTCTTTAAATAACTCCATAAACAATTTAAGGGCAGAAACTAATAAAATAAACTCAAGAAATAAAGCTCGTTCAAAAGATACAGGATTACCTGTGGGCATTTATCTACAAGATACTGGTAAAAACTGCAACAACAGGCACGCTAAGTATTACGTTTCTACAGTTTACCTAGATTCAGGTAAGAAAATACAGAAGAAATTTAATATAGGTAAATTAGGCCAAGAGGAGGCCATGCGGTTGGCGATAGAATTCAGGGAAGATAACTTACCAGACGGCTATACAGAACGTCATGGCACTGTGAGGTTGACAAAGCATTGAGACTAATTTATAATCGATTCATGTCCTTTTCTTTTGGAGAAACGAAATGATAGTTGCTACATACATCCACCGACCATACGTCTCTGAACGAGCAGAGCTTTTGTATGATCCTGTAGAAGACGCTTATCTGGTATTGGTACAGACTAGGGATAGTATTTATCCTGTGGAAATTGAAGGAGAGCTAGGCACTCGTGCCAACCCAGCAAACAAATTCGCTGCGGCTCTACAGAAAATGTCGCAAATAGTCGAAAACCAATTTGGAGATTAATTATGATTGCATGGCTTTGGAAGCTGATCGTAGGGGACTTCAGGCGTGATTGTCAGCACCAATGGGAAACTCTTACTAATAGGGATATTCATCGGTATTGTCGAGTAAGATGTGAACTTCTCACCACTGGATCACTATATGTGCAACAGTGTAAGCATTGTGGTACATTAAAAGAATTCAAAACGGAGGTGTAAATGAGCTGGCTTATTATACTAGGTATGCTTATGGCAAGTGCTAATGCCTTCACGGCTGGCTACCATTTCCGCAGGAAGGAAACAATGGGTGCAGCGTTCCATGGCGGTATTGCCATAGCTCTTTCCATAGTTGTACCCTTGGTGTGTACTTGAAAGAGCTTGACAAGCATAAGTGATTCTGGAATAATCTAGTTATTAACAAAACAAAAAGGTGCCAAATGACTGCGTTTATGATTAAAAAGTATATCCCCTTCATTCTTAGCCTCAAAAGCTTATATAGTCGGAAGGCTGCTATCGATCTGGAGATACATGTGGCAGAGTCCCGTATCCCTGAGATTGAGAAGAAGTTGGCAAACTTTGATAAGCTTGTTGAGGAGAAAATCCAAGAACAGCGAGCTATCTCTGCTTCCAATATTCGCAGGGCAATGCATGAAGGGGATGTAGCAGTGAGTCAGACAAAGGCAGACATGGAAATTCTTCGTACAAGCTTGATACATGAACTTGAGAAGTGTAAGCTTGCCCATCAATACTATGGAGGTGAGAAATGACACATTTGACTGATGAGGAAATTATGGAAATAGCCATCAAAAGTCATTGTGGGGCTTACGTAAATACCCATATTGATCGGACGAACTTTTTAGAGGCAGCAACAAACATTGTCTCCGTACATGAGTCAAAGCAGCAAAACACCTTGGCAAAAATCCAATTACTGGTTGAAAGAATTGACGAAGACAGAAAAGCCAAAGATTGGCAATCAATGCACATTAATATTAGTGAGTTGATTTCTTTAGTAAAACAACACAAAGGAGAAGTAAAGTGAGTCTACGTAAAGACCTTGAAAAACACATTGAATTCTTGAAGAAAGAATCTTCAAAGGCTTTTGCTGTTTCCCTCAGTCCAGCTAGTTCTGTACCTGAAGTGATTATTGCTAAGCAAATTGTCCTCCTTCTCGACGCTGAGGTGGAGGCACTTCAAGACCTTCTTAAGCCGGAGAGCGAATAATGAGTACTACTGTCAATGAAATTACAGGTGATCGGATGCATTCTGGTGCCTCTTCTGAGGAATACAAGAGGGGGTATGATGGAATTGACTGGTCAAGTACCCGAGAAAAAGACGTTCCACCTAAGCCTGTGGAGGAAGAGGGTATCAGTTTCGACAACTACATGTTCGACACTCAGCGCCTTGAATTCTGTATTCAATACGGGGTGAAATTCCTGCCGGGCAATTCGGTTTTTGCCAATCGTATTGAGTACTACGGGAAGTATGGTGCTATTGCCATTGCGGGCGATACTATGCGAGAATGTATTGATCTTGCGATGAAAGAGGAACTGCAATGAAACGTATTTTTAAGTACAACCTCCAGAAGTGTAAAGAAAATCCTAATGGAACTTGCAGTATCAGTATCCCAAAAGATGCTGAGATACTTCACATGAAGGAACTCTTCAATAAACCAATAGTGGTGATGGCTGCTCTTCCTGAGCCAGAGGAATGGGAACCTACTACATTTCATCGGGTATGTGTAGCCAAAGGCCGTCCCGTAGATGCAGGTGATTTTCACCTTATTACCAAGGAAGGTGACTTTGAGCCTGATTACCATTATTTTTACGAAAGGAAACAACATGTATAGTGTTCACATAACTGTAGTAACTGGAGCAGATAACATAGCTGAACGCAGCGTAGCTATGTCGCTTGTAAGCGGATTTGCAGGAGAATCCGAAGCTCGTGGGTTTGCAGAGTTGCACATGGATAACATGAAGCAGCTTAACCTGTCATCTGCGTACACAGTGATCGGTGGCCTTAGACGGACAAACTGCTTGACAGCCTCTGAGGGTCATGTATAATTCACTTCATCGCAGCAAACGCTGTCTAACTTAAGGAGAAGCAAACATGGCACATCAACTGACTATCCGTGAAAATGGTATCGCTGAATTCGCCTTTCTGGGTGAGCGTCACAACATTTGGCACGGTCTTGGCCAAGAAATGCAGGAAGGTGCTTCCTTGGAAGATTGGCGTGTTGCTGCTGGAATGGACTGGGAAGCTAAGGACAGTGTTGTTACATACGATAATGGTCAAGACCAAGCTTCCTTCCAAAGTCATAAGGTGTTGTTCCGTTCGGATACGCTACAGCCTATGAGCGTTGTTGGTAGCGGCTTCCAAGTGGTACAGCCTGCTGATGTGCTTGGCTTCTTTGATGACCTGCTGCGTCTGCATGACTTGAAAATGTCCACTGCAGGTACATTGTTTGGTGGTAAGCGCTTCTTCGCTTTGGCAGAGACTGGCAACGAGTTCAAGCTCAATGGTCATGATGAAGTGTTTGGTAATCTTCTGCTGGTTACTAGCATTGATGGCACTATGGCAACTCAGGCCTACTTCACCAGTACCCGAGTTGTATGCATGAACACCCTGCAATTGAGCCAGAACGGTACTAAACAATCCTTGATCAAGGTGAGCCACAAGAGCGCTTGGAACCCTAAGCAAGTGAAGATTGACATGGGCTTGCTGGATTCTGGCTGGGCTGAGTTCAAGACAAATTGTGAGAAGCTTTCCAATATCAAGATGAATGAAGAGCAAGCATACGAATTCTTCCGTCAAACTATTCTCGGTAACAAGGGTGAAGATGATGCATCCACCACTGCAAAGAATCGTGTTGAGGAACTTGCAGGGCTGTACACAAACGGGGCAGGTGCTATGGAAGCATACGGTACTGCTTGGGGTGTTCTGAATGCCATCACTAACGCTGGTACACACGGCTTCCAGCAAGGTCGTAAGAGCAGCCCTTCGAGCCAACTGTGGAAGAGCATGATTGATGACAAGATGAAGCAACAAGCTTACACCAGCTTGCTTGAACTGGCCTAAGCGATATTTTCTACAAGCCCCTATGCCAGAAATGGTTAGGGGCTTTTCTCTAGAATAGGAGACACAAATGCAATACACGAAAGAACAACTCATTGGTAGGCAATTCAGGTTTAATTACCAAACGGAGAAAACAGGTCGGCATGATTTTCACTACACTTTTGGGTCAGCCTCTTACTCTTTGAGCGAAGCCAATGCTTTAATTGCCTCTGGTACATGGCTACTTAACGACGAACCTCTCACTACTGCTGCTCAGGCTCGTGAAAAGTATGATCAAGTGGTTCTGAAGAATCATCTGGAACCTATTCTAGAGACCATTAACAACAGTTGTGCTATGGGCATACAACCATACGTATCATATCAACTTGATGCAAGTAACGGGGTTATTAATACATGTATTAATAGACTCAGGGAATTAGGGTATGGCGTAAAAAGTTTCCCTACTGAAAGTTATTACACCGTTATTCTAGAAATCACTTGGTAGGAGACACAATGGTAGAACTGATGAGCTACAACATAGGCAAGGCAAACTTCCCCATAGAAACAGTGGATAACGTGGAGTATTTCATCATCAAACGCTCTCAGATTAAGGACTTGGCAGTAGGGTTGCTTAACTATCCTGTAGAGCTAAACTGGGCTAAAATCCCTAGTAAACTGAAGTGTTTTGGGGAATGGGGCGTATTAGGCAAAGGGTGGGTATATGAGTATATTAGTACTAAATCCCACAAAATCGAGGATCATAGCATTATCGAGTGGATACTTGACAAGTATGCTGCTGCTGATATTGTTCCGTATGGCAGGTATTTAGTGAGGGAAGTGTAATGGGCAATAGATGTAGAGTAAAAGCTGGTGACAGATTATTGTACAAAGGCAAAGAGTGGGTAGTGGAGAAGGTGAATTCTTGTTTCGATGTAGAGGTTAGGAGCGGCGAAGAAATAGAAACGATTAATTCCACTAGAGCCACTACCTATGTTAACAGGTACGAAAACTTCAAGAATTTAGAGATAATTTATGTTTCTGAAAGGTTTGGAATTACCTACTACGACCGAGAAAAGCAGTCTTATAGTTCATTCATTAAACCCGAGAATTTCTACAGCGGGTGGTCTGGTCAATTTTTGTCTCCTAAAACTGCGAGCAGGATTGGAGAAATAACTGAACACGGTACAATTATTGGATTTAGTTCTAGGTTTGGTTATGCATTTCGTACAGAGGATGGTGACTTAACTGCTAAAGAAATCGGAGAGAAGCTAAAAAGCCCGTCAAGCTTAGATGTTGGAGACAGAAGCTATGTGTATTTTGTTAAATACAATGATGAGATTGTTTACATAGGGTCTGGACAGGGTAACAGGGTTCTACACGTAACTTCAGGAACCTCGCACAACTATCATTTAAATAAGCTACACTTCTCAGAAGAAGAGGTTGAAATTATGATTGCACATAAAAACTTACCGACCAATGTTGCCAGAGGGATAGAACGAGTCGAAATCGCTAACCGTAAACCAAAGTTTAACTCTGTTATAGTAGATATTTTGAAGTAGGGTGGGCTGTTTTGTCAAAAATATTCAAATCACCTTAAAAATCAACAATTTAGGAGGACTCATGAAATTAATCGTAGCAGGCAGTCGGCAAATCTCAGACTGGACAGTAACAGATGAGGCAATATTCAACCTAGAATGTGATAACATTGTGGACACAGAATCACCAGATTTTGAGATTGTTACAGGCATGGCTACTGGCCCTGATCAGCATGCGGAGTACATTGCATGTAAATATGGCTGGAAAATAAAGCGATTTCCTGCTGACTGGAACAAGCATGGCAAGGCTGCTGGTCATATTCGCAACCGTCAAATGGGGGACTATGCAGATGTATTGCTTGCCATATGGGATGGAAAATCTAATGGAACTAAGGGGATGATTGACTATATGCGTTCACTGAATAAGCCAGTGCATGTGTTCATTGCTAAAAAGAAAGTCGATAAGATCAAAGGAACACACTCTTGGTCAATTGAAAAGGAGAGTAAATAATGGCCCGACAAATATCTCTAAATGAGGAAGACCATTGTGTACAGATTACACGAATGGCTCTCAAGGATTTATCTTCAACAGATATATTCTTTTTAGATCGTTTTACAAAAGATTGGAGTGTTATACTCCAGCATGTTCGTGAGCAAGAATACAACAACTTTGTTGAAGGGTATGAAGAGGGATTTCTCACCAATGAGGGTGAGTTTCTTAATAAAGAAGAAGCCTTGGAGCATGCAAAGAAGTGGAAGCTGCTAGCAGATGGCTCTTATGGAATGGCTGGAGGATGGAGACTTCTCGGATGGCTTACTCCTCAATCTCTTAAGATATACTACACACAAGATAATCAGTGAAAATTAGCCCATTCCTTGAAATATTAGGATGGGCTTTTATTACGTCTATACCCCACACAGCGGCGGGCATATTCTACGGCCAGCCCAAGCCCCTATATGGCAGAATTACCTAGCCCAAAGGGTTCCGAAAACGACGTAGGGGGTATTTGCCCTTGTGAGTGTGAGTGGTGGCCCTAGTTGGTCAAATTGAAAATATATTCTAGGAAGAAAGCATACCGAAAAGTATGCCATCGAAAATACGGAGCAGAATTATATAATAATTCCCTCTTCAAATGAGAATTGCTCTCATTCGCATATAGGCAGGAAGCGCACGGAAGCCCCTACCGTTCGTCAGAAAACGAAAGGTAATAGTCAAAAGCTATCGAGTAGCTAAAGCAAAAACTGTGCCAATAGTAGCGTGCTACACGTTTTTAACGCCGTCGCTCCCTTCTGCCGCTCCACTCCGAAGAGTGCAAGGCACCTAGTCTATACCGTACATACATACATACAACAAGCGCCATACTACAGGAACAATCCGACTCGCGCAACATGTTTTTGCATCATATGTTGGCATGGTTCTTGCTACGCATGCGCGCCCGTTTCTTTCTAAGCAGCCAGCAACAAACGTTAGAAAATAAATCTAAAAATATGTTGGCAACTCTCAAATACTCGCGTATAGTGATGTTCATGGAAGCGCGGAACACAGCGCAACGGTCTTAGCAGCAGCTAACAAGGGGTAGTAAAATGGCAAAGGTTCTTAGCATTGTTCTGGTTTTCGCAAGTGTCGCCGCTGTTGGTATGATGCTGGCAAGTGCTGCAGACAGCCAAATCAGCAAGCGCCATGCTCAGATAGAGCAACAGATGAACAAGATTGAGGGATAATAGCATGCCGCAACGTTTCCCACATCCAAGCAAGACTATGTTGTTCTGCGTTGTTGTTTGTGATACTCTAGGAAAAGGTGTTAGCAATCACTTGCTAATTGAAGATAACGGGATTATTTGGGGCTGATAAGCCCTACCCTAACTAAAGGAAAACATCATGTTGAATATGCTTGTCACTTGCCTTATTCTGAATGCCAACGTCCCTCTTGACGTGTGTGAAAAGGCTGTGGAAGAAGAAATCAATACACGCCTTTATGCTGAATACCAGCAAGAAAAGATGGCAGAGATTGAAATGCCATGGGGGACATTCAGCTATCAGTATGAAACCTTCTTCAAGGAGGGTAAGTAGTGAACACACTAATCTTCCTGATTAGCCTTATGGCCTCGCTTGGCATGCCAGCCCCTTACGTTGATATTATGGCTGATCCGGGCTATATCGATAGCGAAGTTGTGGGTTGTCCTATCTGGTTCGTACAGAATGGCACAGCCGGCCAGAAACATATGGATGAAGTGGTAGTGGTGTGCGAAGGGGCTAAACGCCTGATTGTGATTAAGGAGAATAACCAATGAACACTGAACGCCAAATTTCTGCAATACTACTAAGCCTACTGGAAGAGATTTATTCTTGTAGTCATTTCCGACAGCACCATAATGGGCTGTGCTGGTCGGTGCATGTTTGTCGCTTACAATGGGGTTATGGAAGCAGTATTAGTTTCCTCTTAAAAGAAAAGCTTAAAGACATGTTTGTACAATGGCCTAAGTTTAGCGGGGTTACAGAATACCCTATTCCCGGTAGCATGAAGGGGGCTGAACAAGAATACAATATAGCATCATATTCTAGCTCTATGTGGAACAAGACCACAGAATACGGTCTGTTGCGCTGGGAGCTGCTAGAGTGGCTGATAGAAAGCTTGATTGTGCGGCCTGAATCCTGAACCGATGAACGGTAGTAGCAAGCTACACAAAACGCTTGCAAGGCTTCTCTAGGTGTGAGAATATTTGTCCATCGAACAACGCAACACATCTGGAGAAGCAAACATGACTCTCGAATTTATGCACATTCCGGGCGCTATTGAAGCGCACTACAATAATCATATGAACCTAGTCAATGCTTTACTAGCTGTTGGCTTTTGTGAAGAGGCGGCGCTATTCTATTGCTTCAATTACGAATGCAATCGTCAGCCTGAGCTGTGAAAGGGAATACTGAAATGAAAACAAGCGAACATCTGAAAGCAGCTAGGGCTTTGATTGATACACCTGAAAAATGGATCAGGGGAGAGTTTGCTAAGACTTCTTATGGTGTTGGATGCGACCCTACTCACCCGGAAGCTGAATGTTTTTGTACAATGGGCGCAATGAGGAATGTATATAAACAGGAAGATTACAATAATAATATCGAGTGGATAGGTTATAAATTTGCCCGCGCTGCCTTGGAGCGTTCCTTACCTGCTGCTTACTGGGGGAATAGTATTCCTGAATTTAACGATAGCCCAAATACTACACACAATGATATTATGGCATTGTTTGACCGAGCAATTGCTCTAGTTGAAAACAGGGGGGATTGACATGGAAAATGTACCTATCCGAGATTTGAAGCATGTCCTTGTAGCCTTGCAACAGGTTTCTACTACTGGGCCGAGTTGTAAAGAAAGAGGCATTTGCTTGAATGTCTCGCGTGTAATGGAACGCTTAGGTTATAGTCGTGAGAATAAAGGTATTATTCTGGAAATGCTGTTTTCCGAATGGCCTGAGTTTAACGACGACGACAATACCACTTACGAAATGATGCTAGCTAAGTATCGTGAGGCTATAGTGCTGGCAGAAAATGCCGAAAAGAATGCTTGACAGCAAATTCTAGGCGTGAGACTATATGTCTGTCGCAGGAAAGAACCTGATTCAAGCCCAATGGCACTAGTACAGTGGCACTAGTACAGTGCGGATGGAAGATGATAGGGAAGACCAGCGAAGCTTACCAGCGAAATTGATCAGTAAGACAGACAACACTAAGGAATCTCGCCATGTCCCGCATTGATAGCCTCATTTCTTTCGTCAACAGCCATGATAATTGCAGTGCTAAAGATGGTGGAGATGGTACATTGATCGTTACTGGCCTGTGGTCTGTTCCGGGCGATGGTATGTACCGTGCTGTAACACGCTCAGAAGTCATTCCAGCCACCCTAGAAGCTGTTGAGGCATGGCTCGGCTACTAACCCCCTTGACAGCCCTGTTTTAAAGCTCTAGAATAGCTGTAACGTTAAACGTTAAACCTCAACAAGGGAAGCACCATGGACACCAAGCAAACCGCTCAACTGCATCCATCAGAAACTTCGGCCTATTGGCTGGCAGCCGCTGCAAATGAAAGGGCATGGGCAAAACGTCCATATAAGACTGTTGATTCAATCAGAATTCACACTCGTGAAGCAGAAATGTACGAGAAAGAGGCAGCGCGCTTGCAGGCTCTCGGCCAGTAGTAGACTAATCAACCCCAACAAGGAAACAAACATGAATATCTTTTTCTCTTCCCGCGCTCAAGCCCGTTCCGCCAAATTCGGCAAGTTGGTAGACTTGGGAGCAAGCGCTCCTGTTGGTAAGCGTTATGCCCGTCAGGTGGAGAAGGCTACGCTTGTTGCAAGCTTGAGTAAATACCAGCGTTCTTAAGCACCGTCCATACAAAGCCTTGACACTAGTTAGGGTTTTGTTTAGAATGTGTTTGTTAGCTAAACCCCAAGGAACTATCATGAAAAAGTGGCTTGTGTATTTGAATAAGCATCTGATAGATGAAGTGTTCTACAGCAGGGACTGCGATGCTCAGTATGTCAAAGAATCGTTTGTCTATCACGATGGGTATGATTCTAACATTGTTGTAATCCGTGCCAACTAACAGCCTTAGCTAAGAAAGGACACCCCAAATGCAAACTATCAATGAGAACCAAGCCGCGCTTGTTCAAGCCTTCGCTAAGGCCAACAAGATTAGTAAGGACAAGGCTACGCAATTTGCTTGCCAACTTATCGGCACAGTGCCTAAGAGTGGTCGTTCTGTCAGCGAGAAGACAGAAAGCCGTATCAATACTGTGTATGAGCATATGCAGAAGGTAAGTAGCGCAACAGCTAAGGATGTAGCTGCAGCTTGTGGCCTGACAGCACCGGAAGCAACAAATTGCTTGCGCTCTTTGGAGAAAGCAGGCAAAATTAAGGCTAGTAAGAAGTTGGAAACAAAGGTGCGCGGCCCTAAGCCTACCGTGTTTATTGTGTCAGCTTCTGAATAAGCTTGACAGACTAACAAAAGGACTTTAGAATGCACAGCAATAGCACAAAGCAAAAGATTACTAGCTCCAAGCCTAAGCAGACTTGGCAACAGCAGCAGAGCAACAGGCCAAAGGCACAGCAGCAACAGCGCTTTGATAAGCGCAACCAATGGCAAAGCAACGTCTAACATCAATAAGGATAGAATCATGAATCGTCAAGAGAAAAGCCGTATCAACGCTACAATCATCCAGGCTAACGTGGGCCGCTTCTTCACTGTGCAATTCGAGAAAATATCAGATGGGGAAGGCCGCAAGATCAATTGTCGCCTTGGTTGTCTGGATAGCGAAGGAAAGCCAGCCCCTTACATTGACAAGAATGGCAATCTGTTGGTCAAGGTAATGAGCGGCAAGGGTAAGGGAGAATTCTGCTCCATCAAGCCTGAAACAATTTACAATGTCGCTATGCTTTGTGGTAGCATTAACATTCGTTAATGCATAACAGCGTGCGTTGAAACACATCAGTTATTCAATTATTAGCGCTTAGGAATAGGCGCTAATTGTAGAATAACCGCTAACAGGGTATTAACATGAAATACGGCAAACTGATCGGCAAGGGTGCATTCTCAAGGGTGTATCGTGATGGCGATAGCGACAATGTGACAGTAGTTAGTTCATGCCCTGCCAAAGATTGTCTTGCCATGTTTCCTGTTGATGGCGGACACTTCCCCAAGGTGAGTAAGCTGAATTACGATGATTCTAAGGGCTATGTCTATTCCATGCCCTACTACGGCAAGACTTCTGCAGCCATCAAGGGCAGTATCAGCCCTGAATCATGGAAGATTTATCAGTCCTTGCGTAAGGTATCCTGTGAAAACAGGGGATACTATGAAATTAGGGAAATGGTTGAAACGCTCCCTGAATCAGACGAAAAAGAAGCATTGCTAGAGTTTGTTGACAATTTCGCTAACTATTGCAATGAGAGCATGCGCTTTGAGATAAGCCCGCGTAATGTTCGTGTAAGCAATGGTAAGCTTGTCTTTCTGGATTGCTTCTTTTGTGCTGATGCGCTTGCACAGACAACCCGCTTTTAGTAGAATAGCACTCCCTCAACATTCAAAAGGATAGCACCATGCGCTTTCACCTCACCCCAGCTAGCAACAATTCCAAGACCGGCCCTATTGTCGTATCCACCACTAGCAGCGACACCTGTCCAAATTCTTGTGAGCTGAAAGAATCTGGCTGCTATGCAAAGGTCGGCACATTAGGTATGCATTGGCGTGCTGTGGATAATGGTAAGCGTGGCGTGGAGTGGGATCGTTTCTTGCACCAGATACAGGCAATCGAGCCTAATAGGCTTTTCCGCCATAACCAAGCTGGAGACTTACCGGGGGATGGTGAGACGATCAATATCCACATGTGTGAGCAATTGGCTAGAGCCTCAAGCCATCTGAAAGCATTCACATACACTCATTACAGGCCAGAAAATGCAGTCAATGCTAAGGCTATCAAGGAAATGAATGAAGCAGGGTTCACAGTTAACCTTTCTGCTAAGTCATTGGGTGATGCTGATAAGCTCAAGGCCTTGGGCATCGGCCCTGTTGTGGTAGTGGTGACAAGCGACACAAAGGAGAATATCAAGACTCCACAAGGTAATTCTGTGGTGATTTGCCCAGCTACGATTAAGGACGACATTACATGCCTAGATTGTAAGCTGTGTGCTAACAATAGCGAAACAAGGCCTATTGTTGGATTCCCTGCCCATGGTACATCCAAGAAGAAGATGGACAAGGCCATTATGCTCAAGGCAATATAACAAGCTCATTTCCTCAATAACAAGAAAGACTAGCGTATGTTGACAAACAGCAATATCAAGGCGATCAAGCCGGGCTTGCTTAAAGGGGTGTATTGTGTAATGCTTAATAATAAGGCATTACATAAGGGGAGCAAGGAATCTTGTGAATTATTCATAAAGCGCTGGAACGGGGAAGATAACCATGTCTATTGAGACTAAAGAAGAACGCTTACTAAGTTGCTTGTTTGACCACTATACCCACTACGAATGCACTGTCTACTATGACAGCACTGGGTCAAGCCATACTAAGGAATACCCTTTCACTGAGATTCAGGCATCATCTGTACATGAAGTATTAACAGAGAAGGGTATACCAATAGCAGCAGCACTGAGACTTATTGAGGGGTGGAATAAGAGGGGTACATTCAAGGGGATAAGGTACAGCTACAGACTAGCTATTAAACCACGGACAGTGTAATGCGAGGGAGGACAAGCTTAACGGCTTGTCCTTTTCTTTTATCTGCTAAGAGGAATGAGAAGCATTATTATTAGTGTTCTTATTAAGGGCTTATTATGGAAGGCTTTGTTACAGGCATTCTAAAGGGTCTTACAGACTACCTACCACGGGGGAGCTACACCCCTACATGGGGGTATGTGTATAGTGCCTTGTATGTGTGTTTATGTGAGGAATTGTACGTGTCTGTGCAACGTTTAGTGTGAGTGGCTACTAAGGGGGTTGGCTGAGGCTTCCTCCCTGTCCTTGTAAGGACTGTGTAAGCATGGTGTAAGCACTTGTACAGGGCTTGGGTATAGGGGAAAGGAATGTGTGGTGTGTGACGAGTCAGTAAACGAGTGTTCACTCAAAATGTTACATTATAACATTACATCATGCAAATACTGGTGGAATGTCATTCTGTGCATGGGAAATACGTGCTAATGCTACGGATCAGTGCTAGAACAAGACATTCTGTAAGCATGATGCAAGCCTATTACTATCCGACAGACGGTATCTAAAGTGACTTCGCATAACACTCATTATGTAAAGTAAGGTGCATTTGACAGGCATTATGCAATGACCGTTCATCGGCTACTAGACGGGGATACTTGACAAGAGCGTGATATTTTGATTGTGAGGGCAATGAGAACAAGACTCATTCCGGGTCTATTAAACCATACAGAAGTAATTTAGTAATTTTTCAGTACCATGAATAAGTAAATTACCAATTTTCCTAATAATCCTTTCCCAATCCCTTACCTCTTGGTAAGCCTACTCCCCAAGCTATTCCTAAAGTCTTCTATAATCACTCCTACAATTTTGTTACAATGTAACATGCCATCTACAGAAAAATTTTTCATAGAAATTTGACAAAATGCCATTACAAGATGACACAATACGTTGTCCTGTCCAGAAATAGAAAAAGCCCCAACACATTTCTGTGAAGGGGCTTCTATAATTTATTTTACAAGCTGTCTACGTAATCTTTCAGTTCAACAGTGAGTCCCTCATCTGGGGAATAGCTACAACGTACATGATCATACATACGATCTTGATATTCTTCTAGGACACCACCCAGCTTATTGTTGATTCCGAAGATGATATCGTTATCCACTCTCACCAACCACAATGCTCCTGCAATAGCTGCAAGTTCCTTTTCTGTGAACACGATATTGAAGCTGCTGCTCTTCTCCGACTCTCCTAAGTGGACACGACTGGTAGGTAGGCATTCAGTAGTGAGCTTATACACTTCTAGTTCTAGTGTTAGTTTTGTACAATCACTAGGTATGTACATCACGTTGCTCAACGCATCAATGATGGCAGCATCATCTGCATAATAATTACTGTCTTCCATTCTATCTCCTCTAGACAAAATAAAAGGCAGACCTCAACAGTCTGCCTTTACAAATTCTTTTTCAATACTCCCCCCTACCCCCCACAAGACTTCTGTAAGATACTTTACAAGATATCATACGCAGTACCCCATATAGCTTCTCCCTAGATTCCCTAAGACTTGTCCGTCCTGTGGTCTAAGGAGCTTCTCCCTGAGTTCCCTTGAGCTTGTCCACCTCATTTCTGAGGATTTCATTTCTATCCTACCACAAGATTACCATTTGTCAATAGCTTTAGGAGAATTTATTTTCCAGTCATAGTAAGCCTCTACAGGAGTGCTTCCGTAACCAACAACTATATACATCCCTCTGATGACATCACCATACGGCTTAAATCCTCTACACTCATAGAGAGCTTCCCCTGTAAAAGGATTACGTGTCAATTTGATGCTTGGCTTCATTGTGTTCTCCTAATTTTATCTTAACACCAAATTATATCTCTATACCTATCTTCATACAACAGGTACAGATGAGCATGCTCTGGCATCCTAGCCTTGAGTATGTACCAAGCTTTAGCTCTCCACCATCTAGGTACAGGAGTAAAGTACTTGGGGCGAGGGCTTGGCTTGAACTTCATTCACAGTGCCTCCAGAAGATACCCCTGCAGTTCCCTCAGTGATTCCCATTTGCCTTCTCCTTTCCGTTCATTCTGTAGCTTGATAGCCTTAGATACGCTTAGTGTTAGTCCTTCGTGTCCAAACAACACAGTTTGCCACTCTCCATCAGTATAGCCTAATTCATTTGCAAATTTCTTAAGTCCTACTGGTGTAGGAGCTTTAGTGCTTCTAGCTAGCTTGACATTGTGCTTCTTTGCTAAGCTCTGCCATAGGGAATCTTCAGGAAGATGCTGATTGTACGTCACTTTAGCTTTAGCATGGTTAGCTGCTCTAGTGGTAGCTGCTGCTTCTCTTTCTTCCTGTGTGATCAGTCTTGTAAGATTACTCATGTTTTTGACCTATAATTCCTTCCGTACTTGGCATGATAGGGGTATGTGCCACCCTCATTGAGATAGCGTCTTTACCCTATCAAATTCCCCAGTAATTCCTATGGTTTAGTAGCTTCTTGCTAGTCGTATCTGATTCAAATCTTCTTCAGACAACGTAACATACTCTGATCTTTGGTTTTGTGCAATCAATTTAGCTAGTTTGGTGATGTGATCGCATGTTACAGAGAGTCGATGAAGCTTAGGCTCATTTTCGTGAGCATATGCGTATGTCCAGATACCAGCCATAGCTGCACTGCTGATAGCTCCGTACTTCTGTATCCTGTCCTTGTACTTCTGCAGCTTCTCACTCTGTACCTTATCCCACTTACTCTGCGAATACCAGAAAGGAGCACGTTCAGAAGCAAGCTGCTTCTCCATTTCTAGGAAACACTTCTGTTGAGCTTCCAGAACAGCTAGAGCCAAGGTATAGTGAAGAGGATCAAGGATTCCTTTGATTATGTCAGGACTATACGTAGCTTTCACTTTACCACCTCCGCATTTTCCATACAATAATGAAGAACATTGTCTACATCATAGACATTCTTCTCGAAGTCTCCTTCCTTAGAGAACACACTACCCACCACTTGCTTACCTGTATAAGCTCCCATGAGGTTCTTGCCGTTGTATGTAGCACACACTACGTAGCGATTGTATTGTGTGTTCCAATTCACCAACATATCCTCTATCAGAAGAGAATCTGGGTCGTAGGAATTAAACTTTACAGCTTCGATTGCTGTTTCCATAAGCTGATCTGGATGTGTAGGGCTATTGCTCTTCACTAGTGCCATAGCTCCGAACAATATAGAAGCTACTAGGCAAGCTCCTAGGAACCAATAGAAAAGAGAAGTGTTAAATTTCTTAAAAGTCATAATTATCCTTTCAATGCACCAAGCAACTTCTGTGTCAATGTTGGTTCATAGTTAACATGTATGTAAAACACTGTGTCGCCATTGTCATCTTCGGACTCAAGCTCTTCAATGCTGCTGAAGAAGCTGTTCTTGGAAATTTCCTTGAACATATAGTCAGATACTTCTGCGCTATCTCCAACAAAGAAAGTGTACGTGAATACATCCATGCTGTCAAGCTTGTCAACAGCTTCGTAAAATTCATTCAGAAGCTTGTCACAATGAATTCTCACTGCCAATGCTGAAGCATTCATTACACAGCTCCTAGATGACGATTATGATGCTTGAGCAAGAAGCTAAGCTGCTTACGATATTTGTTGATACGCCTAGTGTTACCAGCCATGATGCTGTGTTCCAGATTAGATAGAGTGTCAGCGATCTTCACCATCACTGCAAACGGATCGAGAACAAGTTCATCAAGATAGTGTTCTTTGGTTTCGCCATCAAAACGAGTAAGGAGGGCAACTGTATCAGCTACAGCTAGTCCAAATTCATTTTCAATCTCATTGAAATCAGCATCAGTATCCTCTATAACATCGTGAAGGAAAGCACAGACACGGAGGAAATACAGTTCGCCACTATTCCTGAAAGTCTGACCAAACAGTTCTTGCACTTTGATATCCACCATAACTAAATGATAATGGTAGGGGCGATCACCATACATCTGATCCTTGTGGTGTTTCTTTGCAAACTCAGCAGCTCTCTGAATGTCATCATGTGTAAAATCTACAATAAATTTTGCCATTTCGTCTCTCCTAAAAATAAAAGCCCTACACAAACCGTGTAGGGCCATATTACGCTTACTGGTAGGTTTTGTCAATCACTTCTTGCAATACTTCTGCATCTGTGTCTTCCAAGTTCAGCTTCTCGATTGCTTCCATACGATTCTTAAACCGTTGCACAAACTCCTTGCTGTCCATCCACAGCTCACGCTTATTGTAAACAAGATCGTGAATTTCTTCACCAGACAGGAAGCCGAAGTAGTAGTAACGCAGGGTCTTCATACACTGGTTGAACTGGAATTCTGTGTAATTCCGTACATCTTCCATACTACCACCAAATCCATAAGAGGCAGAGTGACACATGATAGTGGTGAATGGGCTAATCTCAAAGCTATCTGCACTGAGAATAATGAATGTAGCAGCAGAACAAATCTGGCCAGAAGCTATGATGTGAACTGGAGCTAGACATTTCTTCATTGCCATGATCAGGGTATCAGCAATGTGTATGCTGCCACCGGGACTGTTCAAATTGATCTGTACAGTGTCATCTTCCTCAGCAATCGACAGGGCATAGATGGCATCCTGAATATCTGACAGGTTATCCAGACCTCCGAAGACGTCAATTACGTAATTATACGACATTGAGCCACGAGCACGTACAGCGAATGGGGCGCTATCACCATCAAACTCTGTACCGAAACGTGTGTTTTTGATTTGCTTATTGCGCATAATTTCTCCTTATTGTTCTTCGTCAAATACTTTTACCATCAGGGCAGTGAAGCCACCACGGACGATATCATCATTGTTGAATTCTACTACACCAAAGTTTTCATAGGCTTGGCGTAGATCATCTTCATTCAAGTAACGGGGGCGCTCTTTCTTGACCTTGTCCATTACCTTTGCCAGCCAATCAATACCGCTTTCGACTTTAGTATCCTTCTGCTTGCCATCACCACAACCAACCAAACGGCTAGTATCTTCAAGTCGAGTAAGCAGAGCCTTAACACCCTTCACATCTACGTTTTGTAGCTCATCTACAATTACGAATGCGTCAGCATATGAGCGACCACGTACATCTTCAAGGGCTTCAAGGACAATCGTACCCTCATTGATCTTAGCCTCCAGCTCGGCTTTGCCGAAAACACGTTCAAGGGTTTGCAACATACTTTGCATCAGAGGCCGCAGCTTTTCATCACCTGTACCGGGACGAAGACCGATAGATTTACCCACCTGTTCATAAGGACGAATCAGAACAATCCGCTTTACTTTACCCTTCAAGTATTCATTCGCTGCTTGTACACACGCAAGGAATGTCTTACCTGTTCCGCTACTACCTTTTAGCACTACAACTTGACGATTCTTCATCATTTCTAGTGCCTTGGCCTGATTCTCTGTCTTGGCTGAAATTGTGTAGACTTTCTGCAGCCTTGCTTCGACAAACTTCTCTTTAATAGCCCTTGGTGCTTCTTTGATAGCCCTTCGGCTAGCACCACGGCGTGGTTTGATGGCTTCTTCAATTTCTTCTGAGCGTGCTGAACGGCCCATAGTCTACTCCTTATTGTGATTTACACGGACGGTACTTACTTCTTCTTGGTAGTGGTGCCCATTCTGAGCAATCCTTATCGTTCCATTTCCCAATCACCAACTTACCCCATTTGGTAAGCAGAAGAATATCTACCCCACGAGGAGGAGGATAGTCTTTTGGTGTGAGCAGGAAATAATCGTTGGAGACACACCTACACCCATCACCACTAATTCTAAAGTCCGATAACTGCATATTAGTTAACGCGCCTTAGTGGCCTTAGCTGCCTTTGGAGTATCAGCAACTGGAGCTTCCTTGACTTCCTCCTTTTCCATTTCTACATGGAAGAGTTCACCAATACGTACACAATGTTTCACCTCAAAGCCATTCTGTACAGCTTCTTGTACAGACTGCACCAGATCGGTAAACACGATAGTTTCGATAGTTTTATTCATGATTAGGCATCCTTCTTAGGACGACCGGGCTTCTTAATACTGCCCTTAGATGCAGTAGCAGTAAAGACTAGACCAGTGAACACAGGCACATCCTTTTCCATATCGATTTCCCAGCCTTCTATCTGAGCCTTGAAAATTTCATCTACAAAGAGGTGCAGTGTTGGGGCAATAATCAGTTTCGTTTCCATTTAGTTCCTATCTTCAAAAAATTCATTTTGCTTGTCACGCTTGTCACGCTTGAGCTTTTGGCGGCGCTTGTCAGTATGTGTCTTGTGTCCAAGATTGATCAGCGCTTGATTGAGTTCCTGTTTACGTGGGATGTTCGTTTTATCTATAGCTTTCATTTCTCTCCTTTTTCTACTACCATGATGGCTCCACAAGGCTTCAGGTGAAACTGAGCAGCTTCTGCCTTAACCATTTCTATAGCTGCCCTAGGTGAAGACATATCTTCTACCTCAACAATCCTTAGTTGCTTCTTATCGCCCACTAGCATGTGGAAGTACGCTTGATAAGTCTTCATGAAGTCCTTTCTACATATATTTAAGAAGCACTCAGTAAGAATCCTTGTAAGATCAAGTGTGTTTTGATGAACAAAAACACAAATACTCAAGAAACCTTACAGAAGAACTCTTAAAGTATCTTGTAAGAGATTTTGATTATAGCATAAATTTTTCCGTTTGTCAAGCACTACATTTCTAGCTTACTTACGTTCCTATCTACGCCTCACTGTGACTACACTCTAGCATCGCTTGACACCAGTGTCAATACCTCTAGAAGTACTTGACAAATAGAGAATATGTGGTATAGTCGTAGGTGACATTATAGAAAGGATAAAATAAAATGTCAAATTTTACAGGTTCTCCCATCAACATGGGGAGCAGCGTGGAGTACACCTTGGTGGCTCCTGTAAACACACAACAAACTATGCTTGTAGAGAATTCTACTGCTACTGTGTTTGTTCGTAAGATTGAGTATAGTAACACTCAAGACTTTGCAGTACTAGTGACGCCTTCTGCTGGTGAGCTTGATATCCAGTGGTCAACTGATGGTGTTACAATGTACCACATGCGAGGAGGAAATGAACTTAAGTGTGGTGCCCCTTTTAGTATTGTACCATCTATCTCTGGAGATATCAACGCAGTCGGTATCCTTACTTACGGTGTCACAGGTGCAGCTTATGTTCGTCTAACTTTTTCTTGCTTCTTCAGTTTTGAGAATTCCATTGACCCAAGAGTCTACAACGGGTATCAGGCGTTCACAGTACAGTCCTTTACAGAAGCAAACAGTAAGAATGGTAGTCAATTTGAATTCAGCTTCAAGACTAGTCTAGCTGCTGGTGCGAATAACGATGCCATAATTGTTACTGGTGACGTTCCTATCCTCGTGAAGGAGAGAACAATCCAGTTTAGTACAACGTCTTTCGTATCTCGTGGGTACGAAAATCCAATTTATACTGGTGGAACACCAGTTCCCTATTTCAACCTAAACGCTTGGAATCCTAACCCTCCAACAGTCACACTAATATCTGGTGCTACAGTAACGTCTCCGGGCACAGAGATTGCAGCCCCTGTCTACGGGATTGGTAGTGCTGGAGTAGGCAGCTCTGTTATTGCTACCAACTTCAACAGAGGTGGTGAGCGCGTCTTAGCACCTAACACAACCTACTTGCTTCGTCTAACAAATGATAGCGGATCAACTGGAGTTTTCGCCACTTATACGACTTGGTATGAGGGTGAAATTAGCGTAAACCTTTAATATTTAACGAGATATGAAACCAAAAACATTTAACCCAACAAGCATATCCTTTCTTAGGGAAGGTGAGCATGATCTTGAAGGACTCCTAAAGTCTCTCAAAGGTTTGAACAAAGAAGCTGTCAGAGTGATGGAGAAGGGTATCAAAGATTCTGATCCCAAGGTTGCACTGGCTTATCTGAAGCTCCTGTTAGAGCTGCAGGTGGAAATCAGCAAGGATATTTCTACAGATTCTCTGGCAAGAGTTGTTGCTGAGATTAAGCTGAGTAATTCTATAGGTAGTGGTGAGAGACTTATCTCTGACAATGACGTTCCACTCATTGATTTTGGAAAAATCCAAGATTTGCAGTAAAAAGTATTGACAAATTGATTTTTTGTGGTATAGTAGCTCTTGTGAGTGTGATGGCTCACGGTTCATATCTCCTTTCGTTAAGGGTCTGGTAAGCTCAGAGGTAGAGCTTTCGATGGAAAATCGAAGCGCGGTGGTTCGACTCCACCTCAGACCCTGTTTAAGGAATGAACAATCTAGCGGTACGGTAGCGGCAACCGGTCTGGTCTGGAGCCAGAAAGTCGTCAGTTCGAGTCTGACCTGCTAGACCATCAAAGAATTCAGGGTTTGTGGCGAAATTGGTATACGCGCTAGATTTAGGTTCTAGTTCCGCAAGGAGTGTCAGTTCGAGTCTGACCAGACCCACCAAAACATTGGGGTGGTAGACCGTTAAGGAGGCGGGCAGGACTGTAAATCCTGCGCTATCACAGCCAGCTAGGATCGTTACCTAGACGCCCCACCAATGCACCTATCGACTAAAGGTTAAGTCATTGCCCTTTCAAGGCAGCAATGTTGGGTTCAATTCCCACTAGGTGTACCAGAACAAATGGAAGATAGCACTGTGGCAGTGAAGAGGACTTGAAATCCTTGCCAGCCGAGAGGCTGATCGTTCGATTCGATTATTTTCCGCCAAAAACAATTCTAAAGTAGCTCAGTCGGTAGAGTAGGTGACTGTTAATCACTTGGTCGTTGGTTCGATCCCAACCTTTAGAGCCAGAATAATGCTGTTATAGCTCAGTTGGTAGAGCAAAGCCCTTGTAAAGCTTAGGTCGGGAGTTCGATTCTCTCTGGCAGCACCAAAAAATATTACCAAGCGGGGGTAAATATGACACCAACAAAAGAAAGTGTTAATATTGCTAGGCAACTGTTCTACCGAGTCAATAAGCGCGCCACTCCCGACTTTTGGCGTGAGAATCCTTCATACACTGGCGTAGTAGTGTCCGAGAACTTCCAGAACATGGACTTTTTCTTAAACTGGTGCCATAACCAAGTAGGATTTATGCAGAAAGACCATAATGGGTTGCGATATGCTATGGATAAAGATATCCTGCCATCTGTTGGGAAGCTTTACTCTGAAGGGCATTGTGTTTTTGTACCAACAGAGATTAATAATCTGGTTCTCTCTAAGAACTCAGGGATTTCCGTAACCAAATCAGGGAGCTATGAAGTTCGATACGGTCGTGACTACAATGGTTCAAGAATTTGGTTAGGAACGTACAAGAGTTTAGAAGAGGCTCAATTAGTTTACGATGACCACAAATTTGGACATATTCGTACTATGATTGTGAAGTATCAAGATAAAGTTGACAGTAGGGTTCTGCTGTCATTGAAAGAATTACTCCGACCGTGTCGGTCTAGGTGATGTGTGGAGAAGGCTTTCAGCATACTTGGAAAGCCAGTATAGAAGCAGGAAGCGTGGCTGTCTATGCGAGAATTTAAGCCCGCTCTGGAAACAGGGTGGGCTTTGTCTTTTTTGAAAGGAATTACATGAGTGGTAAGAAAACGTGGGGGCCAGTTAGCGAGAAGCAACGCCTTGCCCTGACAGATACCACTACCGATATCTTACTAATTGGTGGTGGCGCTGGTGGCGGTAAAAGTCACACCTGTTTGATGAAGAATCTGGACAGTGTACATGATCCTAATTTCCGATGTACAATTTTTCGTAGAAGTTATCCTGAGCTAAAGCGGCAGGGCGGACTTATTGATGAGTCCAAAAAGGTTTATTCAGAATTCAAGGCTAGATACCTAGCCAATCCTCCTCACTGGAAGTTTCCTAGTGGTGCTCAAATTCAGTTTGCTCAATTCTCATGCGACGATGACATGGGTAGTTGGCAAGGTGCTCAGCTAAGCCGTATTCTAATTGACGAAGCAGCAGATAAATGGGAAGAACGTCACGTTCTGTTCCTCTTGTCTCGTCTACGTTCTGATTCCAAGTCTAAGTCGCAAATGATCATGACTTGCAACCCAGATATTAATTCTTTCCTGAAGAAATGGGTTGAATACTGTCTTGACCCGGATACGGGAGTTCCGATAGAGGGAACTGAGAATATTATTCGCTGGATGATCAACATCGACGGTGAGGTGTTTTGGGGAGATTCGCCAGAAGAAGTATATGAGCTTCATGGAAAGCCAAGAGGTAAGGTATTTGCTTACGGACTATCTGATGAGGAAATCAAACTTCTTGACGTTACCACATTGTGCATACCTAAGAGTTTCAGGTTCATTCCAACTGGCGTTCTAGATAACAAGTATCTTCTGCCACCTAGGAACACAACCTATCTAGCTTCATTGCTAGCACAGCCTAGAGTTAACCAACTCAAATACCTGCATGGATCATGGACAGCCAAGGAAGAAGGCGCTGGGCATTTTCGTAGAGACTGGGTAAAACTTGTTGACATGCCTCCTGCAAGAGTGACGAAGAAAGTTCGTGCTTGGGATTTGGCAGCAACAGAGAAATCCGAGTCTAACCCTAATCCTGACTGGACAGTGGGTGTGCTTATGTCTAAGGATCACTTAGGGAATTACTATATTGAGGATATGAAACGTTTTCGTAAGCTAGCGAACGGAGTCCTTGAGGAAGTAATTAACACAGCGCATGAGGATGACAAGAACGTCACAGATGTGAGCTTGCCTCGTGATACCGGGGCGGGTGGTGCATCAGCATATCAATTTCAAGCTAGAGCATTAGCTGAAAATGGCGTTGTTGTAAGGCAGTCTAAAATGTCTGGTCACAGTAGTAAGTTAAACCGATTCCTACCGTTTGCTGCAATGGCAGAGGCAGGACTGGTTTTTGTTGTTCGTGGTGATTGGAACAACGACTTCTTTACTGAGCTGGAAAACTTCGTACCGGGTAATCGTAACCAAAAGGACGACATTGTCGATGCTACATCCGATGCTTTTAACACGATTTCTAAGTCTATAGACATTCCTACCTTTGTAGTTCCTAACACATCTCAAATGTCTATTGCACAAAGAATGAAATAAATTTCACAAAAAGTATTGACAATCTAAACTTTTGTGATATGATTAGAAAATATATGGAGGTTTAAATGGCTGAAGATGCAACTGTATTATCAGCGGATACCTCTGCTCCTAGGATCAAGCTATCTGAAAACGGGTTTGCTGGTCTGCACTTAGCGAGTAATCGCATTGTTGAAGAAGCTAATAGAGCGTTTCGTTATCCTGAATTCCACAAGATTGTGGATGAAATGCGAAATGATGCTACAATTTCCGCAGCATTGACTGGCAACCGATTGATGGCTGGCAGAGTACAGTGGCAAGTTATAGCTCCTGCTGAATCCTCGGAGCAGGACAAAAAGCGAGCAGAGTTTGTCCAATCGTGTTTCCATGATATGGAACACACATGGCAAGAATTTATCAGTGAAGTAATGACATATCTTGAATATGGCTTTGCTGTTCACGAAAAGGTTTGGCGCAGACGACTTAAGCGCAATGGTAGTAAATATGATGACGGGCTTGTCGGTATTCGTAAGCTTGCTCCTCGTTCTCAAGTTACTATCACAGATTGGATTTTCAGTGACGATGGTCGAGACCTAGTTGCTTGTGAGCAAAGTATCACAGGTGTTAATAACCAGAATCGCTACAAGTCAGTTGTTAGTGCCAAGGGATCAAAAGTAAAAATTCCTCGAAAAGATTTTCTTCTTTTCCGTGCTGACCCGACTAGAGATAACCCGGAAGGTCGTAGCATTCTCAAAGGTGTGTATGTAGCCTATCGTCAAATGCAGCTTATTCAAGAGCAGCAGATGATTGGTATTGCTCGTGATCTTGGTGGCGTACCAGTATTGTGGTTGCCTCCAAAGTATATGTCTGCTGATGCTTCAGCGGAAGAGAAAGCTGTCTACCAATCCTTCATTCAGATCGGCGCTAACTTAACAACTGGTGCTCAACAAACTGCTGTTCTCCCATTAATGTATGATGAGAATGGCAATAAAATCTTCTCTATGGATTTACTAGAATCCAAGGGAGGGAAAAATTTCGATACTACTGCCATTATTGAGCAACTACAGAAGTCAGTCCTTCGTGGCCTGTACTGGGATGTTCTCACATTGACGGGCAACACTAGTGACAATTTCAGTATTACTCAGGGTAGAACTAACCTGACAGCACTGCATCTTGGCTTCCGTCTTGAAGAATTGGCGTCAGTAATCAACAACGATTTAATTCCTCATCTTTACAAACTTAATGGCTGGGAGCTTTCAAATCTTCCAAAGCTACAGTTTAGTGATTTTGACGAAATTGATCTTGAATCTTTCTCGAAAGCAGTTCAGCGCATGGCCTCTACAGGTATGCTTGAACGTGATCGTCCAATGATGAATCTGGTACGTGAACGTCTTGGTGTAGCACTTAAGCCTGATGACGAACCTGTGAATATGGACGAACTGACCAACAATGATTCCAGAAGTGGTGACAGTTTTGACACCCCTACTGGTGGTCTGGAAGGTACACGTAAGTCTGTTTCTGGTCGAGATAATTCTTCTGACAATTTGGATAATGCAGGTTAAGGGGTAAAATGTCTGCTAAAACTTTGTTCCGTTTTGAGGAACACCTTTACAGTACCCCTCACTTAGTCCTTCCTTCTACACTTGATACTGCCTTGAAGTATGTGGCATCCCGTAATGCTGGGCTGTCTGATCCATACGATAAGTTGGATGATAGCGAAGATGAGGATGAAAGTCAAGGGATAGTTGGCAATTTTGGTGTGATTAATGTACACGGCGCTCTTACATATCGTCCAGTGGTTGGTATGTGTGGAGAGACCAAGGGTGTAAGTTATCAAGGCTTGATTACCACAGTTAGTAGTATGATTAATGCTGGCGTGTCTAGCATTATCATGGACATGGATACACCGGGTGGGCAAGCCTATGCCGCATTCGATACAGCTAACGAAATTCGTCAGTTGTGTACTGATGCTGGCGTGAAGTTGTACGCATACGTGGATGGTTCCTGTGCCAGTGCTGGGTATGTTCTGGCTTGTGTTGCCGATGAAGTGATTTCACATCCAGATGCAATGTCTGGAAGTATTGGTTGCGTTGTTGCTCTACAAAATGCCAACAAAGCACTGAATAATATGGGTATCAAAATTACCTACATTACTAGCGCCTCGGCTAAAGTACCTTTCGATGCTGATGGTGAGTTTAAGGCTGATTTCATTGAGCGTGTTCAAGCACAAGTTAATGCACTAGGACTTGAATTTGCGCAACATGTTGAAAACCATACTGGCCTGCCTAAAGAGACAATTCTGTCACTTGAAGCAAATATGTTTAATGCGCGTGATGCGCAGGAAATTGGTCTGGTGAATAAGATCATGACCAAGAGACAATTCGTGGCTTATGTCACAGAAAATTCCAAGGAGTAACAATGCTACCACAACTTAAGAAGCTTGTTGGTGGAGTGGAAAGTTCCGCAGAAGCCATGGCCCTGCAAACTGAACTGACTGCTGCCCTATCAGCTAATACTGAACTTACAGCAAATCTTGAAAATCTTTCTGCCGCTTTGGCAGCTAAGGATTCTGCCCTAGCTGAGCTTACTGCATCCCTAGAGTCAGTTAATGCTGCTCTGTCGGCTGCTAATGAGAAGCTGGCTCAGGTTGAAAAAGATCAAGCTGAACTAATTAATACACAACGTAAGACTCGTCTGACAAGCCTGATCGGTGAAGTTCGTGCAGAAGCTGCTTTTAGTGCTATTGCTGGACTAGATGACAAGTCCTTTGACGCTGTTCTTTCTGCAATGACTGCATCTGCCGAAGCAGAAGCACAATCTTTTCAAGAGCACGGTGTAGATGCTCAAGAAACCCCAGAAACTACTTCACGCGAGCACCAACTGCTAGCGAAGAAGTATGGCAACTAAATTAAGGATAAAAAATGTCTGTTATCGCAACTCGCGGTCAAATCGTGTCGAACTGGCTTAAGGCTACTGACTCAGAAAACACCGCACTGTTTTTCGACCTAATCACTGTTAATGAAGCCACACAAACTACCTACAAGACTGGTACTGTGCTTGGCAAGATTACTGCATCAGGTAAGTATATTGTTTCAAAGCAAGCCGCTGCTGATGGCTCGCAAAACCCTGTTGCCATTGTTGTTGGTGACGGTTCGCTAGGTTCACCAGAAGATTTCGTGGTTCCAGCTACGACTGACACGAAGGTTCTGGCTCTGGTTCGTGGTAAGGCTGTCGTGTCTTCTGCAGGTATTCTTCTGGATGCCTCGTTCGACCTCGACGCTGAAAAGGCTGCTGCCTACGCTTCCCTGAAGACGGTTGGCATTCTTGTTGAAACTGGCCTGTAATCCAGTTTCTTTGTCAACTAATTAAGGAATAAAATAAATGATTACTCGTTCGTTTAATGGCAACCAATTTGCTATTACTGATTGGACAGAAGAACTTCTGGTTATCCCTAATCAATGGGGTACGATTGGTTCGCTAGGTCTGTTCCAAGAAGAATCGGTTGCCGAGCATACTGTTACTTTTGAAGAAACCACCAAGGACGGCGCTCTACTTGTTGACCGTGTACGCGGTGAGCGTGGCACAGTGGGCAAGGATTATGGCTCGAAGCTGCACACTTTCGCTGTGCCTCACTTCCCACATGAAGATGCGATTTATCCAAAGGATGTGCAAGGTAAGCGTGCTTACGGCACTCCTGACAGCGCTGATACGTTGGCTCTGGTTCGTACCCGTAAGATGGAGCGTATTGCTCAAAACTTTGCATGGACTCTGGAATACGCCCGCGCCCAAGCAATTACCCTTGGCACTGTGTACGCTCCAAGCGGCACCGTAGTTCAAAACTGGAACACTGAATTCGGTGTTACCCGTAAGACCGTGGACTTTGTGTTCGGTACTGGCACCACAGAAATTGGCGCTAAGATCGAAGAAGCTCTGGCCCACATTCAAGACAACACTGGTACTGGCGGCGTTCTGACCGGTATTATCTGTCTGTGTTCACCAGAATGGTTTGCTAAGCTGATTTCTCACGCTACTGTGAAGGCTGCTTACCAATACTACGCTTCGACCCAAGAGCCTCTGCGTAACCGTCTAGCTGCTGGCAATTCGCCTACCGCTGTTCGTCGTGAGTTCTTCTACATGGGCGTGCAATTCATCGAAATGCGCGACACCTTTGGTGGCACCATCGGCGCTGGTACTGGTAGCCGTCTGCTTCCTGCAGGCAAGGCATATTTCGTGCCACAAGGTACTGACTGCTTCAAGACTTACTACTCGCCAGCCGAACGTTTCGAGTTCGTGAATACTCTGGGTGAGCGTATGTACATGTTTGAGAACATGGCTCAAGACGGCACCAAGTATGAAATTCACGCTGAATCGAACTTCGTGAACTGTGTGATGCGTCCTAACACTATCGTTGAAGCTTTCACTTCTAACTAATAGTAACACATACTTTACCCATCCATCGCAAGGTGGGTGGGTAATTTTATTTGGAGAACCAGAATGCCAGTGCTAGACTTATCGAGTGATATTTCTAAATTGAGACTTAGGGTAGGTGACTGGCATGATCCTGTTATCCTACCAGATGCAGTCTATCAAGACGCTCTTGACCAGAATAGTAACAATCTAAACCGTTCTGCTATTCTTTGTGCGCAGTATATTTTAGCTACTCTGTCTTTCGGTACTAGATCGAAATTCCAGTATATTGAGAGCTACGATAATCAAGCTTTCGAGCAATACAGGAAATTCTTACTGGACACTGTTAACAATCCTGCTTTCATGACATATAACCCTATCGCCTATGGTGGAGATACTTCTGAGACTAATCCTCTTATTCAGTTTGCAAAATCTTGGAATGCTGGGTATACGAATGGAACAGCCGCTGAAGAAATGGATGAGTTCTATGAAATGCAGACAACTACAGGAGTCACAACAGAATGAGTTCCACGGATTGGATAGTTAAGATTATCACAAAGGAAATGAACAGATGCGGCTTTGACTTAGTTCTCAAGAGAGAAGTGGAAAGCGGATACGATGTAGACACCAGTTCTCAAGCTTATGTGATATCTGAGTTCATTTGCAGAGGGATTATGTTTGATTACCCTCTCAAAAGTAATGGTGAGGCAACACACACAAACACGTTGATTTCAAAGGACGATAAGCAGTTGTTTATTCAGCCTCCTTTGACAACTACTGAGCCACTATCCTTGCTTGATGATATCAACCCGGAAACAGATCAGGTAGTAATTGGAGACTTAGTTTACAAGGTAGTTTCTGTAAGACAAATCAATCCTACAAGTGCCTATCCGTGTGTCTGGGAACTTTATCTGAGAAAATAACAGAAAAGTATTGACAAATTGGGTTTTTCTGTTATACTACAAGGAGTAAGAAATGGCAAGAAAAAAATTTAGCGATCAGATGAAAATGGCTGTCGCAAAAATCCAAAAAAGCGTTGATCAGCAACTTGTCAATCTGACCAGATACTACTTCACTTTGATCATCCAGAATACCCCAACAAAGGGAGAAACTGTTTACTCTCAAGGGGTGGCAGTTAATAACTGGAACGTCTCGATCAATAGTGCAAACTTCGCTACAACAGACACTCCCTCTCCTACCAGAACAATGCCTCTTCGCAGAGTTAACGCTACAGTGAAGAAGGGTACATTCCTGAAAGACACAACAGTTTCTTTGTGTAATGGTCTTGATTATATCTGGCATGTCGAATACCTAGGATGGCCCGAAAATACTCCCGGTCACAATTGGAAAGGTGCCCAACCTTACCGGATGGTAGCAATATCTACTGCTGCTGTCAAGGCAAAGTTGAAGTAAAATTATGACAGTAAGAATCGACCTTGACAAAAGGCTCAAAGCTTGGGCCGATACAAAAAGTCCAGTAGTTCCTGTAGCTTGGGAAGGCTCTAAATTTACAAAGCCAACTTCTGGTTATTTTGTCGAAACACTTCTACTCCCTGCTGACACTATTAACGCCTCTCTAAATGGTGTACGTGGTAGGGAACTTGGAATTTACCAGATCAATCTGTGGATTCCTGAAACAAATTTTAAGCAAGGTGAAGCTGACATTCTAGTAAACGAGATTGTCATGGCTTTCCCTGTAGTACCAAAACTTGGCGAGACCAGTATTGAGAGAATTCCCAGTAAATCTCGCTTCGAGTCTGTTAATGGTTATCGCGTATGTGCTGTAACCGTTTTATATAGAAGAGAATTCTAAGGATAGAAAATGGCAGTTATTGCTCAAACTTCTAAGAAACAAAATGGCGCGTTCACAGTTACTGAAACAACTCTGACCGCATCTGACACACTAACATATATCAGTGGTAGTGGTCAACTTTTAGTTCTTCGTAACACTACTGGAGCACCAGTAAACGTAACAATTGATGGTTCGGGTTCTACGACCATCACTCCACCGGGTTATGGTGGAACTGTGGATGTTTCCACAGGTAAGCTTATTGCTGTAGGCGCTAACGCAGTTGTGGCGGTTTACCTAGATAAGATTTCTGCCTTTATGCTAGGCACTGTGGCAGTCACTGGCGGCGTCGGTGTGGTTGCCTCTCTAATTGGTTAATTTAAGGATTTAACAAATGGCTGTTTTTACTTCTGCTGGAACCCGTCTTTATATCGGTGATGCTCCAGTAACATATAACCAAGCTGGTTTTGAAGCTGTGGTTTGGGTTGAAATTGGTGAAGTTACTGACGCTGGTGAGTTTGGTCGTGAATACAATCTTGTAACGCACAACCCACTAGCTAATCGTCGTACTGTGAAGCGTAGAGGTTCATATAACGATGGTGCTCTGCAACTTCAAATGGCTCGTGTGCCAGATGATGCTGGTCAAGCCGAAATCGTAGATCGCCTGAATAGTGATGTGTCCTCTGCTGTTAAGGTAGTTCTTCAGGACGGTACTACTCAGTACTTTACTGCTCAAGTTATGTCGTACACAACGAATGTTGGTGGTGTGGATCAGATCACTGCTGCTTCGACTACACTTGAGATTGATAATGATATTTTAGAGGTTGCTGCCCCTTAATATTATCAGAGGGAGGATTACTCCCTCTTTTCCTTAGATAATTGTTTCAGTTACTTAAGGAAAAGAATGAAGAAAAAGACAACAGAGGAGTATATCTCACAGTGTAAACTTCGCCATGGTAGCCTGTATGACTATGGTAATGTAGTTTATAAATCTGCGATTAGTAGGATTTCAGTTACTTGCAAAGAACATGGTGATTGGGAGGTTACTGCTGACGCACATCTAAGAGGAAATGGTTGTCCTCTATGTAAAAGTGATAAACAACGCCTCGCTCGCCAAAGTTCACTAACCGATTGGTTAGACAAATTTGAAACTGTACATGGTGATACTTATGACTACTCACTGACTGAGCAACCATTAAATGCTCACAGTAAGATAAGCATTAAATGCAAGGTTCATGGAGTATTTTCTCAGTCTGCTGCAAACCATTCATCTGGTAAAGGGTGTCCTAAGTGTGCCTCTCACGGATTTAATCGATACAAGCCCGGAACTCTATACATAATTGCTGTAGACAATGTTGTCAAAATCGGAATCACTAATCGGGAAGTGACTGAAAGAATAAAGCCAATCTCCCGCACATCAGGTAAGGACTTTACTATTAAGTTTGAACTAAATGGGACGGGTGATTTTATAGCAGACCTTGAAATAAAAGTTTTACAAGAATTAAAGAAAACATTCCAACAACCTCGAGAAATATTTGACGGTTCTACTGAATGCTTTCTAACTGCCGATATTAATTCGGTAATTTCAACTGTGCTTTCATTAGCACAAACTTTGTAATCAAATCTAAGGAGATTTAAATGTTTGATCTAGCCTCTATTGAAGCCCGCGACCAATTTGTACTGCATCTGGAACGTCCAGACACTGGTGAAAAGATTTTTGCCGATGCAAAGCAAACCAAGCCAGTAACAATTACCGTCTATGGGCCGGGTAGTGAACAACATAAGCGTGCAATCAGCGCTCTACAGAACCGTACCCTGAAACGCCAAGCCAAGGGCAATAAGAATGTAACTGCTGAGGTTATTCGTGAAGACCAACTGGAATTGATGGTTGCTTTGTCTGCTGATTCTGAGAATCTGTCATTCAATGGTAATCCTATCAAGACTGCTGACGATTTCCGTAATCTATATTCAAATGAAAAGTATAAGTGGGTGCGTGACCAAGTTGATGCAGCCGTAAGCGATTTTGCGAATTTTTTGACTCAGTAAAAGAAAGCGCAACCCTTTATGTAAAGCAAATGGCATGGCTCGCTGCTGTGCCTGATCCTCCTAAAGGGTTTAAAGGTGAGCCAGATAAACGTAGCCGATACACTAGGTTTTTAGAGTCTGATGGTGAAGATAGCCCTAGACTGATAATGCCAGATATTGGTGATGCGTACTACCTGATAGCTTATCTTAATGAGATTGGCCCATGCTCGTTTACCGGGTTTGGGCCTTCTGCGCTTTCATGGACAGAGATTTACAACTGGTGCCATTTAGTAGGACTTAAGCTTTCCAGTTGGGAAGCTACATTAGTCCGAGAATTGAGTGGAGTGTATGCTTCAGAATACTCTCAAGCATCTGACCCACTAAGAGCAGCTCCAGTAGCTCCTGCAATGCTATCCCGTGAACAGGTGAGCAACAAACTTAAGAATATCCTAGGTAATTTCAGGAAGAAGAAAACTAATGATTGAGCTAACACAATTACAGGTAGATGTAGTAGCTAAGGGTATTGATAAAACGAACGAAGGACTAGAAAAACTAGTCGTCAATTCGGACAAGGCAGAGCAATCTGCTACAAAACTCAAGGGTACGCTAACTACCCTTGACACGATTAATAAGATGGTGGCTGGCACATATAAGATACTGGCTATCCAACTGAATGATTTGTCTCTCGCAATGAAGGCGAATGAAGGGACATTTAAGGCAGTAGCTGACTCAGCGCAAAAATATGCTTCAGCTATGGCTATTATTGATAAAGCTGCTGCTCAAAACCTCCTAATGACAGAGAAGGTTATTGCTGCAAGAGCTAAGAGTATGGCAGCGGAAGAACGTGCTTACGGAGTTATTGCTAATACTCAACGTATTGAGGATAATCTAGCTACTTCTCGCGCAGTTAATTCTTCTAGACTTCTTACACAGAAGAATCTGGAAGTTGCAGCAGAAGAGCGAGCATACAAGGCCATAACACAGAATGAACAAGTTCAACGTAGAGCTAATGCAGCAACTGCTCAAGCCGCTGTAGTAAGTAAGAGAAAAACAGATGCTCAAAAGCTTGAAGAAGAGCAAGTACGCAAACTAGGTAATCAGCAGCGCTTCCAGTTATTGACCCTGCAATATACTGTCAATGACGTTGCTGCATCGCTAGCTTCTGGTGCTAATCCACTGACTATTCTGATGCAACAAGGTGGTCAAGTAAGTCAAGCTTATGGTGGTATCGGCGCTGCTGTTAAGGGATTGCCGGGCACAATCATGAATGCTCTTAAGCCTGTTGTTGGCTTTATGCTAACTCTTAAGGGTGCAGTGATTGCTGTGGCTGGGAGTTTCTTAGCTTATGGTGCCAATATTATTATGGCATCAAAGCAACAAAGAGAATTCAACAATGAAGTCTTCTTGTCAGGAAATCAATTAGGCTACACTTACAGTCAGTATAGAGAAGCTGCTTCTGTTTTAGGTTCTGAACTGAATATCTCGTTGAGTGAAGCTAAGGATCGTTTTGATTCCTTTACAGAAGCTGGTAGATTCTCAGGACAAGAGATTGTAGGACTTACTGAAATTACGTCCAAGTGGGCTAAGCTATCTGGTAAGGACTTCGACGATGTGCAGAAGAAAGTTGCTGATCTAGCTGAAGAGCCTTTGAAGTTGGCAATGGCAATTGGTACTGTTGATGAAGAAACCTTGAAGTATATCTCGACATTGCAAGTACAAGGTCGTCAGAGTGAAGCTCTAAGAGTTGCTATTGTAGCTCTTAATAAGGAACTTGATGAAGGTACTAAGCAATCTACTTCTGCTTCAAGAGGATATCTAGAGCGCTATTATGAGTGGGTTTTTGGCCTATTCAAGTCTCTTGGTAAGGTGGTATCTGACTTCTTCCACAACTGGGGAAGAGACGCTACTGAGGGTGAAAAATCCCTAGAAGCAATGACTAAGGTTAAGGCTCTTCAGGCTGATCTGGTTGGTCTTCAAACTGCTAAGGCTGCTGCTGAACGTGGTGGTGCAAGATTTAGTAAGTTTCAAGAAAGCCAACTAAGAATAGCTGAGCGTCAATTGGCTGCAGAACAAGAAAATCTTCGACATTTGCAAAGAGGTATCTCACTAAAGAATGCTGAAGCAGAAGCTGAGAAAAAGGCTAATGATCAGCGTGAGTATCGTGTTCAATTGAATGATCGTTACTTGAAGTCTGGTGCGGATATCGTCGGTATTGAGAAGGCGAAGACAAATGCAGTTGCTCGCTATACTGCTGAACTGGAAAAGGCTGGTGTAAAGGCTAATGATGGCAGCGAAGCTGCTAAGCAAATCCTAGCTTTCCATGAAGCCGAAATCAAGGCTATTGAGAAGAAGGCTGGTGTCAAGAAGCAAGAGCTAAAGGACATGTCAAGTCTTATTAACTCGGCTTCGATGGTTATTCAAAATACTCGTGAAAGTATTGCTGAATCTGAAAAGCAGACTACTGCTGAACGTAAGCTGGTTGAAGTTAGGCATGCACTTGCTGATTCTGAAATCCGTATGTCGGCAGTTCAACGTGAGAAGCTTCATCTTAAGGAAAAAGAGCTAGAACTCGTTATCCGAGAAGAAGAGAGCTATCGTGTCGCTCAAAAGTCTATCAAGCAACATGAAGAAGCAATAAATGCTTGGGTTAATGCTTATGAAAGTGCTATCACAGCAGGTAACCAACGTATTGCCCAACTTGACCAAAGCATTGCTAAAGAAAAGGCATACGCTCAAGGATTGCACGAAGTGGCAAGTGCCACGAAGCGTGTAGCGCTAGAAGAAGCTAACAGAAAACTAGCAGAAGCTCAGACTAAGATTGCTAAAGAGAATGATCCCGGCAAGGCAGGCGCTTTACAAGGCCTAATTGATAGTCTTAGAAAAGAAATCCCAAAGCTTCAACAAGAACTTGATTTGATTATTGGCAGGGAAGCTATTGAAAATGTTAACAATCTTGCTGATGCGATTAGCACAGGCCTAGGCGATGCCTTTGGTACTGTTGGTAAGGCATTAGGCAGTGTTGTTAAAACTATGGCTACTTACTACACGCAGCAGCAAGAAATCCTTGCTATGCAGAAGGAAGCTCAAGAGCTACAAGGTGCAGATAAGGCTAAGAAACTTGCTGACATTCAGCAAAAGTCTAGCAAGTCAAATCTAGAAATGTATGCCAATATGACTAGCTCTTTGAAGATGTTCTTCAAGGAAGGTAGCAAGGGCTACAAGGCTTTGCAAAAGATTGAAATGGCCTACAAGCTGGCCTCGCTTGCATTAGACGCCAAGAAGATTGCGTCAGAAGCTGCCATGACAGCTAAGAGTATCGCTGGCGCTATGTCTCGTGGTGCCGCCTATGCTCTAGAGGCTATTGCTGCTGGTTTTGCCTCTGGGCCATTTACTGGTATTGTGATCGGTGCTGGCGTTATGGCACTTATGGCTTCTCTAGGTTTGTTTAAGGGAGGCGGTGGAGGCTCATTCAATACTGCAGAACAGAATCAGGAAGCTGCTGGTAAGGGCACTGTGTTCGGTGATAGTGACGCTAAGTCAGAATCTATTACTAAGTCCCTAGAGATTGTGGCACAGAATTCTGAGATTTCTTCTACGTACCAAAGAGGTATGCTGAAGGCACTGATCAGTATTGAAAAGGCATTGGCAGGAACAGCTAAGCAAATCCTGAAGTCAGGTGTTAATGATTCTGCTGAAGCTCTAGCTGGTCAAACTGGCTTCCAAATGAATGCTGTTGGTAAGTTCTTTGCAGGTGCTGAGAAGTTCTCTCCTCTAGGCGATCCAGTTGGTAAATTCCTAGGTAGTTTGTTTGGTAAGAAGACTACTCTTCTAGACACTGGTATCAAGGGCACTGGACAAACCATTGCACAAATCTTGAAGGATGGTTTCCAAGGTCTATCATACGCCAACATTGAAACAACCAAGAAGAGACTATTCAGTAAGAAGACGTCTGTATCTCAGCAAACTGCCGATCTAGACACTGAAGTTGAACGTCAATTCACACTAGTTATTCAATCGCTTGCACAAGGCGTTGTTGAGGCTGGTAAGCTTCTTGGTAAGGGTGAAACTGAAATCATGTCTGTGTTGAATAACATGGTTATTGACTTTGGTGAAATGAGTCTAAAAGATTTGAGTGGTGCTCAAATTCAAGAGCAAATCACCACCATGTTCTCAAAGCTTGGCGATGAAATGGCTAAGGCTGCTCTTCCGGGTTTCGAGCAATTCCAAGAGATTGGCGAAGGTTACTTTGAAACAGTAATGCGTGTGGCCTCTTCAATTGCCACGATTGATGGCATATTCTCAGCATTGGGCGCTGATCTTTCCAAGGTCTTTCAGGCTACTGGAATGGCAGCTATCGAAGCTAAGATGAGCCTGATTGAAATGGCTGGTGGTCTAGAAGCACTGAGCGAGAAGGTTAATTTCTTCTTCGATAAGTTCTACTCTGGCACAGAAAAGATTGATATTGTTACTAAGCAAGTTACAGCAGCTTTTGCTCAACTTGGCGTAGCAATGCCAACGACAAGGCAAGGTTTCCGTGATCTTGTTAACGGTCTAAATCTAGCCGATGAAGGTCAACGTACTCTGTATCTAGCATTGCTTGAACTTGCACCAGCTTTGGATCAAATCCTTCCACCACTTGGTGAGCTTAGCCCTGCGGCACAAGCTGCTGCTGACAGAATTAAACTGTTGACAGAACAACTTGACGCACTGAAAGCATCTGCTCAAAGTGCTTTGTCTGGTCTGGAACGGTCTGTTAATGCTGAAAAGGATGCGCTAAAGAGCAGGCTAGATGCACATATCACTGTGCTGAATGCTGAGAAGGAAGTTCTGAAGGGCACTTATGACGAACGTAAGAGTGCTATAGAAGCTGAAGCTGCTAGTGCTCAAGCTGCTGCAGACACCCAAGTTCAAGCTGCTGAAGAAGCAGTAGCCAAGGCTAGAGAAGCTGCCGATGCGCTGAAGGGTATTTTCGATGCTCTTGAGAGTGGTATTGTTCAATTACGTGGAACTGTTGCTGAAGTTGTTAACACCAATTATCAAGCTGCAAAGCGTGACTTGGTTAAAATGGCAACTGCTGCTCGTGCTGGACAATTGCCTACTGCTGATGCTATTAGTGCTGTTACTAGCACTCTTGCTGGAAACACTGCTGATAATTACGCTAGTGCTCAAGACTTCGCTCGTGAACAGTTAGTTGCTGCCAATTACCTAGAAGAAATTCAAGGGATTGCTGGTAAGCAAATGACTGAAGCCGAGAGAATGGCTGTTGCTCTGGAAAATGCTGGCGCTGTTGCTCGTGAAAATGCTGCAGCAACTTCTGCTTTCTATCAATCTGAGCTAGACGCATTGGACAAGCAGTACAACCTAAGTCTTGCCGCTATCGATGCTCAAATTGCAGCAGCCCAGAAGCAGTATGACGCTGACGTTGCTTATCTAGACGGTATTCTGGCTAACGCTAAGAAGCAGCTAGAAATTGCTCTAGGCACATACGAAGCTACTGTTAGTGTCGGAGAGGCTTTGACTAAGTTCAATGAATCTCTACGACTTCTACTACTGAAGCAAGCTGAGGTTGATCAGGCTAAGTTGGAACAGAAACGTGCAGAGGAAATGGCATCCACTTCAGGTGCTGCTAATGGTGAGAACCAAAACACAAAGGTAGCTGTGGTATTGGATGAAGTAGCAACACGGATTACAGAAACCAATGAAACTATCGCTGCTGGTAATCGTGCAGTCGCTGTTAACACACTAGAAACCGCTAAGATTCTTCGTCGTTGGGATGGAGACGGACAACCAGATATAAGGGCTGAATAATGACTCTACAAATCGTGCCACCAGTGTTGGTGGATAACACCACGCTAACCAGTACGACAATTGCAGAGCCTGATGCGAGTGTAGGGGAGGTAGTCTGGAACATAGGCACTCCCTATGCCCTTGGAGACAGGGTAATCCTTGTCTCTACCCACAGGGTGTATGAATCTCTGGAAGCAGGTAACACTGGAAATGACCCTGCAACAACGCCTACTAAATGGCTTGATGTAGGGCCAACCAATCGTTATGCAATGTTTGATACTAGCAATAGCACTAAGACAACATCTACTACAGATATTGTAGTAGAAATTACTCCGGGTTATGCAGTGAATTGCGTAGCTCTTCTTACTACTAGAGCCTCTAAGGTTAAGGTAGAAGTGATTGACCCAGTTGAAGGTACAGTGTACACAAAAGAAATTGAAATGCTATCTACATCAGGTATTAATAACTGGTGGATGTATTTCTTTACTCCGATTGGATACACTGATACTGCCCTATTCACAGACCTCCCTTCATACGGCTCTGCTAAAGTGAAGATCACTGTTTATACAGTAGATGGTTCTGCTGATGTGGGGACTTGCTTACTAGGTGCTACTAAGTTTGTTGGTAATGGCATTAACGTAGGCGCTAAGGTAGGTATTCAAGATTATAGCCGTAAAGAAATTGACCAGTTTGGTAACTTCATCGTGGTTCAGCGAAACTTTGCCAAGAGAGCAACGTTTGATATGGCTGTGGAGAATACTCAAATTGATGAACTACAGAACTTAATGGCTGAATTGAGAACTACTCCATGCTTGTGGATTGGATTGGAGCAATATAAGTGTACTGTAGTGTATGGCTTCTATAAGGACTTTGATATCGTCATTGCTTACCACACTCTCAGTGATGTATCTATTGAAATTGAAGGATTAACGTAATGGCTGCACCAATTGTAGGCACATTGCCAACCGCGCCACAGCGCGTAGATTCCCCATCAACATTTATTGCTCGTGCTGACGCTTGGGTTGCTGCTGTCTCAACTTGGACTACTCAAGTAAACGCTCTAGCAACTTACATTGACACTGTATCTGGCCCAGCATCTGATGCTGCTATAGCTGCTGCAGAAACTGCTACAGAAGCTGCAGAAACTGCTACCGCTGCTGCTGCTAGTGCTGTGAATGCTCCCGGTAGCCGAGCTACATCATCTACTTCCCTAACTCTTGGGACAGGCTCTAAGTCTTTTACCTTGAATGAAAACGGGAAATTGTTTGTACCGGGACAGTGGGTAAGTATAACAGACTTGAGCAATCCTGCTTCAAAGTGGATGCTTGGAGCAATCACTGCATTCTCTGGAATTAATATGACTGTTGAAGTGGCTCAATTCCAAGGACTAGGTTCAAATAATAACTGGGCGGTGGTTGCTGCTGCCCCAACAACTGTTGCCGGTGCTAGAACAGCGCGTCAGGCCAGATTAGCTCTTGCTTCAATTTAAGGAGAAATACTATGGCATTAGACGCCGCATACCCAGAAAGTTATGTAACCCGTATTACAACATTCACTGTGACCAATGGCACACAAGCTAAGATTGCAGTGGATAAAACCCCAGCCAGTGGAAATAAGCTCGGTGGCTGTCGCATCCTAGACATGTGTGCTTCAAGCTCAGACTCAGTGAGCAAGAACGTAATTCCATACGTTGGTATTGAATCTACTGTGTTTGCTGATATGGGCGCTCCAACAATCACTGCAACAACTAACTCAACTATCACTCGGACATTGGGTAGCTTCATCACTGATGGATATCAGGTGGGTGATTTGATTATGTGCTTCGGTACAACTAATGCTGGTAACTCTGGTCTAGTTGGTATCGTCACTTCTGTCGTGTCAGGAACTCTTACTCTGAATGGCACGACTGGCTTGCCAAACGCTGAAACTCCTGCTGCTGGATTCCGTGTATTCCGTATCTCTACACGCCCGCGTATTGCAGTGGCTCTAGGCTCAGGCGTGACTGTTGGTGTCAAGGATGTACAGATGGTTGCTGCTACTGTTGATTCTTCAATCGACCGTTACGGATACTGGCTTGGCCCGAATGATGTTTATATCCTAGGCATGGAAAGTGCTGTATCAGCATTGCCAGCTTACATTTCTATCGATACTCGTATTGCACTTTACTAAGGAGATAAAGTATGCCAACACTTCCATTAGGCGCTCAAGGGGTAGGTGTCGGCCTACCTCCATCTGGTAATCTTACCACCACTCCCGGTGTAAAGGGTACTTATCCAAGACTTCGTGCGCAGGGTTTTATTCGTCCTGCTACATTGTCTTCAGGTGTAGCTACTGCTGATAATATCTGGCAAACTAGTCCAATCGGTGCCGCTGCAGGTGCCAACCTAACTGCTAAGACATACCAATCCCTAGCTTGCTACGGAGTGACGAGTATTGATTTACCCGGTGTTGATTACGGTAAGCTTCCGTCAATGATCTATTTAAAGTCTGCTGGTAAATTTATTATGACTGGAGGGAGTACTGAAGCTGGAGATACGGCTATAGATGTTCGCACCTATTCCCTAGACGCAACAACCGCAACATGGACAACCGGTGCGCTACTACTGGTAAATGCTACAGCAGGTCGTTATAACGCTACCTTCATGCCATTGCGTACCAGTCAAGCTGATCCTAGTACGAAGCTATGTGTCGTTGCCACACCTTTCGGGTGGGATAGTGCTAACATCCCCACAGGCGGCGCACTTAGAGTTGCACAGATTCTGTCTAACGGGAATGTAGTGACTCCTTATACTGCCCTTGTTGGTGATAATACTGTAACCTCAGCTACAGTTCAAGAATCTTACTTCGACAACCAGCGGTTCACCTATATTAGTCGCGGGTATGGTGGTGGTGGTCAACCTTCCACAAATGCTTACGAAATCTTTGCTACTAACAACACCTTGACGCTAAGTACTGGTGGTGGCGCTGCATATATCACAGGTCTGCGTAATCAGACACGTTACACAGAAATGGTACATAGGGGTAATTCAGTAAATACCTACAGTATTTTGCCGTATTCTAACTGGTATGGTGTACAGACAGATTATCATGCATTAGACTTCCTGATGCTGAATGCTGGTGATATGCTGCGTGTTAACTCTGGCATTGGTACTCCATATGCTTCGCTAAGCACTTTCAGCTCTTCAATTGTAGCTTTCAATGAGTGTGATGGAACTGGTGTTGGTACAATCACTTACATGAGAATTAGCTCGCTAGATTTGGCTCCATTCCAGATTCAGTTTGGCTCTACCACTTCTTTCAGTGAGTACGTTACAGCAGGCGCGCCAGCAACCTATCTGGTGGAAGTGTTCTCTGATGCGACAGGTAGCAGCATGGTAGACTCTTATGTACTGAGAGCACCTAACCCAGTATCAATGGGTGACAGAACAAAGAGTGACTTGAGTAATCGCCATTCTAATGCTATCCCTTTGTTTATTGCTACAGAAGCTAAGAAGGTAGTTTGGATGTGGGTTGCATCATTGATTTCTGGTTCAGGTACTGGTGAGCCTAATACGTCACCATACTTTGCAATTTCTAACCTAGGAGATTAATATGACAATTCTAGCAAAGATTTCTTCTGCAGCCTTGATAGTGGATGCATTAGCAGCGGCTGAATACCCTGACGCTCTTTCATTCTGGGTTGATGTAACAGAAGCAGACCCTGCTGTTCAGGTAGGTGCTGCTTATGATCCTGAGACAAGTACATTTACGAATCCACCTCCTGTTGTGTCTCCTCCTGTTCCAACCACATTTGGTAAGGTAGTAACACAGCTAGCATTTCGTAACCGTTTTACAGCAGCAGAATCAGTAGCAATTGAGCTAGCTTCTCTACATGACCCTGCAAAGGCCGTAAACCACGCTGACAATGTCCGTGCTGCTGGCCTTCGTATGTCTACTAAGAAGCTAGATTCTGCTAACTATGTTCAAACGGATCGTGCTGATCTTTATACAGACCTTTTGGCATTTGAGTTATTTGGACTGATCGCTGTTGGCAGGGCTACAGAAATTATTGGCCCTCCTGTTGGCAGCGTTGAACTACCAGCATTCGTTCGGGCAGCTTATGGCCTCCCAGAGATTCCATCTGATTACGAACGTTCTCTTAATGGTGGAAGAGGATTCTACTCTCCACAAGAAATAATTTGAGGTGACTATGGTTATACTTGCAATGTATAAAGGCAAGGGAAATATTGCTAATTCCCTAATACGTTGGCGAACTGATAGTATTTATTCCCATTGCGAATTTATCATTGATGGTATGTGGTACAGCTCCACGGTTGAGGATCATGGAGTAGTTAAACGTAACCGCAGAGAGAAGAATAACTTTCACGATGAAGATTGGGATTACTTCCCACTACCTTGGCTCCCAGATTCTTGGGTTATTGATTATTTTGAAGAGACACAAGAGCAGCCTTACGGATGGCTTGACTTAATCCAATCTCAGTTAGTAGGACGCGCCACTAGGAATGATGTTGGCGACTTCTGCAGTGAATGGATGGCTGCCTGTGCAAAGTTGCCAAATCCACAGGAATTTAGCCCTAGAAAGCTAATGGAAGTACTTCTGTGGAGGTGTCAGCCCACGGAGACCTTAACTAATGAACATACCCCTTGAAACCACAGAAAAGCTGTCAGTATTTGCTAAGTTCTGTAAAGGTGTAGACAGCCAAGCCCTTGTCATGGTGACAATCAGTTGTGTTAGCGCATTAATGGTTCACTTTGCTACAGGTGGCTTGAGTTTGAGTTTAGTTGGTGGTGCAGAAGTAGTCAACAGGATACTTCTGTGCCTTGTGTTCCTTATGGTTCCACATGCCATTATGGATGCTAATTCTCCGCAGTTAGCTGTTGTTGCTGCGGGGTCAGCTACGTTCATATGGGCATTTCTTGTTGGGTTAGTGGTCATGGGTAATCTCTCGTGGCCCTTTTTCCTAGTTGGATTTGTAGGGTTTCTTCTTCTAAGCGTATTTAATCTAATTGGGGTATTCTTAAAATGGTAGAACTTGGCGGGGCCACTATGGCATATGCTGCTGGGGGTTCCGTGTTTCTACTTGCTCTAATAAAACTAGCTTCCTCTGTTTTGCGTAATGTAGTCAAAGACCGGACAGGCGATGATGTTAATAGAGTAGCTAGTAAACAGCTAACAGACCTCCAAAAAGAAAACGAGCATCTAAGAGAAGAGAATAACAAGCTGAAAGAGGATTGGCGACTATTGGTTAAAGAAGAGGCCAGACTATCTGCCAGAATTATGAATTTGGAAGCACAAGTTGCAGCACTGAGAAATCTAGTAATTGTCGCAGCCTCAAAAGACGGAAGGCTAACTGAGGACATGATTTCTGCACTAATTCCGTCTGGAAATATAGGAGATAACGATGATTACGAAGGATCAGTTACAGAAATTAGTGGGTGGGATATCAGACCAATGGTACGAACCCCTCGTTAAAGCAATGGTACAATATAACATCAATACTGTTGAAAGACAGATTATGTTCTTGTCCCAGCTTATGCATGAGAGTCGCAACTTTACAGCTCTGGAAGAAAATCTGAATTACTCATCAGATGGGCTAGCTAGAGTATGGCCTAGGCGTTTCAAGGGAGTAGATGGTAAGCCAAATAAGGATGCCTTGAAGCTACATAGAAAGCCTGAGCTTATTGCCAACACTGTTTACTCAGGAAGACTTGGTAATGACTCTACAGGTGATGGATGGAAGTATCGTGGAAGAGGCCTGATTCAACTGACAGGCAAGGCAAATTATGCAGCCTTTGCAAGAGCTATAGGCAATGCTCAGATTATGTCTACACCAGACCTTCTGAAAACACCTGAAATGGCCTGTCTGTCTGCTGCTTGGTTCTGGAATACTAATGGTCTTAATGTTCTAGCTGACAAGGGCGACCTTATTGGCGTGACTAAGAAGATCAATGGTGGAACCATCGGTCTGGAAAGCAGGAAAGAGGAATGGATAAGAGTAAAAAACGTGCTCATGTCTTAAGAAAACCTGTAGAGGGGTTTTGGCCTAAAATCTGGTATTCAGTGAAGGGTCTTATTCTTGATGAAAGAACTGGACAAGTAGTTGGCAGTAAATTGGCAGCTACTGCTGGTCATGCCTCCCTAGCTTTTTGGTTTTCTTGGCTCACATTCCATAATGGCTTTATAGAAATGCTGTGGTTGATTTACGCAGCTATATTTACCGGACATAAGGTGTTCGAGAAACTTATAGGAATGAAATACGATGTTAAAAATTCCGGGAATTTCAACTTGGACTTACCAAGTGAAGATTATCCTGATCGCAGTAGCAATAGCGATACTCGTTGGGACAACAGCGAAGATAACATGGGCAGTGGCAGAAGGTAAGTGGGATAAGGAAAGATTGGAAGTTGCTAAGACTTCTCTTCTTCAAGAGAAAGCTGCTACAGCCTATTGGATTGAACAGGTGAATACCCAAAGACAAGCTGCTATTGATAACGAGAAGTCTAAGCGTAATCTTGAAGACCGTTTAGATGAATATGTAAAGGAACATAAGAATGCGCCACCTTATTCTAGCTTGTGTACTGTTGATGACAGTGGGGTGCGCCTCCTTGAACGCGCCTACAACTCAGCAGTTTCCACAGCCAGAGGCCAGTCTGACAATTGATTGCCCTCTACCTCCTAAACCACCAAAGAAGGGAACTCCACTAAGAGAAGTGGAACAGAAATTAGCAGAAGCTTATGTCATATGGGCTAAGTGTGCTGCCGATAAGCGAACTATTGTAGAATCTTGGCCTAAGAATAACGATAAAAAGAAATGACTATAAAATAAAAGCCCGTACCTCTTTCGAGGACGGGCTATTTTTATGTCTACGATCTGTTAATCATCTACTTCCACTGCCTTTTGCAGGTTCTTGAGAATACTCTCAGCGGCTGTGGCAGTGTAAGGCTTATCCTGATCGGTCATTGCACCAGCCATGGTAACTACATCAGCAGCAACAGTGACAGGGAGGGAAACAACACCAACAGCGGCTTTAGCTACATTTTCTAGGAATCCAAACATTTTACTTCTCCTTCTTTTGCCGAGCCAGTTTCTTTGCCTTGGTATAACGTTCCTTGGCAGCAGACATTTGCTCTTGGGTAATGGTAAAGGGTTCTTTCTGCAGACGGGCTGCATACGCAATTGGTTTAGCCATGTTTAATCCTTTCTATTAATTACAGATAAGCTACTTCAGCAGCTCGACCAACACTAGCAACTTCTTCTGGAGCATTGGCCTTGACAAACAACTTAAAGCCTCGCTTAATATCACGAATCTTTTCCTTGTCGATCTTCTTGTCAAGCTTCAGGGTTTCGACCAAATCTTCAAACAGTTGTTTCTGATCATCCTTGATTCCCGCAATCTGGGCAGCATACTCTGCATATTGTTGACGGAAAACAATTATCTTCTTCTCTTGTTCTTGGTTAAGCACTTACTAGTCTCCTTTGGTTAGTTCATTTGGAAAGAACGTATTCAGAATGTGGAATGCCAGTTCTTGCAATCCCTCATTAGTACCATGAATACGTCCAATTTCGTAGGCTGATTCCACAGCTTCTACACGGTTAAGATTCGTTACAGATGAAGGCTCGAACTTATTCATACGATCATCATTTGCCAGCAGCTTGAGGTACTGGACTAGAGCATTACGTTGAGGAAATGCTGTAGCTACTTGAGTATCAGTTCTAGAAAGCATCTTTATTCTCCACTGCACGGATATACTCTTGGGCTGCGAGCAAGGCCTGTATCAGGTGCGGAATAGAAGAAACATATACTGAATACGACTCCGCAGGATCGTCACAAGAACCATAACAGGCAATTTCGACTATTTCCCCTCTGCTATTTTGACGATAAAGCACACCCTCAATGTGATTATCCTCATTTTCAAATCCAAAAAATCTGTCATGACTTTTCGGCTTGGCAGGACAGTCTACACGAACAAGCTCCATTTTATCCTCCTTAGAATCCGAAAATAATGGCTAGGTGGCAGATGCCAGCACCTACAATAACACTGAAGCTGTGACTCACTACATCCTCCAGCTTAATCTCTTTCTTTGCCAAAGCATTTGTAAACATTAGTTGAGCTAGCCAGATAGTGATGAATATACCCAGAGCGCTAATAGACACTCCGTATATAACGCTCAAGCCCAGTTTAATAACATACAGCAGATAAAGCAAGCCCGAAATAGATACAACAAAAGGCCAGAAAATTTTCCAAAAAGTCTTCATACATTCTCCTTTCAATAGGGCCGAAGCCCTATATGTTATTGACACGCTAGACATTCACCCTTACTTGCTGTGACACCAGCCTTACTATAGAAGTAGTATAGACCAAGAATGTCCGGGTTGTCAAATGCTTCTTTCACAACTTCAGAAATATACTCTTCATCCTCTTCTGCTGAGAAGAACAGGTTCAGAGATTGTCCCTGATCAATGTATCTCTGCCGACCAGCAGCTAGTCTCAATACTGCCATCTGATCAATCTCAAAGGCTGTCTTGAACACAAGTTTTTCTTCCTCAGTCAGCCAAGATACATTCTGCACACTGCCTTGAGCTTCTGTCAACTCTTTCATGTGTTTCTTGTCATAAACACCACGATCTTTCATTAGCTTCAGAAGTATAGGGTTTGCCCGGTCTACTTCTCCTGCTGCTGTCAGTTGTGTAAAAGTCATTGCAGGGTCTGGATTGATGCCTTCAGACACACCGCCCATCAACAGGCTTGTGCTCTTTGTTGGAGCTACAGCCATTCTATGAGTGTTACGAACTCCGTATCCCTTGCACCACTCAGGTTCTCCAAGCACTTGCGCCATCCATTGAGAAGCCTCTAGAGACTGCTCACTGATATGCTTGAACACTTGGTTATTCCACATGTGAGCTTCCAATGACTCGAAAGGAATCATGTTACTCTGCAGATAGGAATGGAATGCTGTCACACCCAATCCTAATGCTCGTCCAAGCTTAGTGAACTTTACAGCCTTCTCAAGACCCTTAATACCTGTAGCCTTTTCAATGAAATCTTGAGCAACACAATCTAAGAGTACTGTTTGAATGAAAACCGACTTATTGTCCTTAATGGTCTTCCAGTGCATAAGGTTTGTACTGGAAAGTACACAAGTATAAGTCAATTCAGGTGAACTATGCAACATGATTTCATTACAAAGCTGTGGCGCTGTGACAAACAAACCCAAGTCCTTATACATCTGTGGTCGCTTAGCATTTGCCTTCTCAGGGAAGAAGAAGTACCCCTTACCAGTGATCATCTTCACCTTAAGGATTCGACGCATCCTAGCAAGACTCTCTTCATCACCAGCTTCAAGGTTTTCCTTAAATTCCTTGGTAACAATCCAGCCGATATTCAGATCATCAGGTTCGGCTTCGAGAAGAGCAATCAACTCCCAGAAATCTCCATGTTCAATTTCGATATAGCCAGCCCAAGCTCCACGACGAGAGGTTCCTTGTGCTGTGTATCGCATATCTTCCACAAAGCCCTTGACAATAGGGACTACACCAGAACACTCCACTCCACGAACAGATACTGTGCCTCTTGGACTCAAAGAACCAAGATAAGTGGCTGTACCGAATCCCTCTTTAGTTAGTACACTAACCTCAGTGCGACAATCATATATGCCGTAGATCGAGTTGTCAATATAGTTGCCAGAGCAGCTAACAGACATGCCACGATTCGTGCCAGTGTTTGAATGCACAGGTGTAGAAGGGGAGAGCCTGCCAGTCCACATTTCGTCAAAGAACGCTTGCTCCCATGTTAAACCAGTAGGCCACCAGTCAGGATACTTCCCCTCAATGTGTTTTGCTAGTGTCTTAGCAATACGTTGGAATTGCTCTCGTGGATGCTCTGCTTGGTATAGGTATTTCTTCTTATAGAGTTGCCATCCACCAGTACTCCACCATTCAGGCATGTTACCTTCTTCTTGCAGTTTCTTTCGCTCTTCGCTTAGCTTTTCATACAGGCTGTCCATTACTTTCCTTTCTTGTCCCACGCATTGAATCCATGCTCATCCCAGTCTCGTTGGTACTCTCTACCAATTCCAGAGAAGAAGTCATTAAACTGATAATCATTGATTCCTTTGTAGAACCAATCAGCAATTGGGTTATACGTCACCTTATACTGTGCGTGATAGCCCAGATGCTCAAGGCACAGGTTAATCCGACTATCTGAAAAATGATTCATCTGTACTAGGGAAATCCCTTCAATTTTTCCCTTCTCAAATAGCATTTCATTGATACGATGTTCATGCTCTCGGATAGTGTCAGCAATAGTTAGCACAGCAGCAGCGTACTTTGCTTCTTCATCTATCGTCAGGTTAGACTCATTTTTCAAAGTCCTGAATAACAACGCTCCACCAATTGCGTGCAGGTTTTCATCCCGAGCACTCATATTAATGCCCCGTACAAGATTCATCAGCTTGTTCTTACCTTGGGCTTGGAAATGCTTCAAGTAGGCAAAGCTGGAATACAAGACAGCACCTTCAATCATACTAAACCCTGCCAGACTGATCAAATCATCTTCATGGTCTACTAAGCTTTCTACAAATGCCATACGCTCGGCTAGGATCGGATCGTTAACATAGCTTGTATAGAATTCGTATGTCGCTAATCCCAGTTCTTCGTTAATGCGGCTGTAGAACGGAGCATGACTGTTTAACTCTACATGCCCAAAAGCTGCAGCCATACGTTGAATCTCAGGTCTCTGGAATGTCTTCAAGATTCTGCCAAGCCAGTGCTCATTGCCAACAAAAAGTTCATATTGAGTGAACAGTTTTAGTGTTGTAATCGTAGCATGCTTTTCTGGTTCAGACATACCAACAAGCAAATCTTGCTTATCTTTCTCTACTTTGATTTCATTCCAAGGCCAGAAGATTTTTATTTGTTCATCTGCCAGTTTAGCAAACTCTGGATATTCTACAATGTACACATCCTGTTTTTGTTTGATCTTCGCCAGTTCCACTTTAACCTCTAACTTGTTTTACGATACCGTTTAATTTCTCAATCAACATAACATCCTGCTCATATGTCTCTGAGATTAGTTCTTCAGGGAATTCCTCGTCTTCTGAGTATCCCATATTCTTTGTTACATTGGAAGATGTACCTACAAGGCCACACAGCGTAGTGGTCAAGGACAGGTCATAATAACTGGTAGCAGAGATACGATCCATCACATCTGCTCCTCGACCCCCTAGCCATTCTGCGTCAAGCCTCATATCACCTTCATACCGGTATCCAATACCAGTGTTGTTGTTCAGATCACGATGGTTACATGCCCTGATTGTAATAGGCTTGAGTATATCAATACCTAGAGCAAAAAGAATATGTGCAATCTTGCTATCATTTTCAGGACTGACTAAGTCAAGCTCTTTTACGTTCTCCACACCCAAACTTTTCAGTGCGAAGATTACATCCCTAAAACTAATTGCTTTCATTGCTTGTCTCCAAAGAAGTTTGGGTCATAGGTTCCTTCCAAGTCTACATCTTGGTAGCCTAGTGGTTTACGTACTTTACCAGTCTTATCCTTCAGGACAAATCGACTGCCACCAGCAGCTTCTACCGTATACCCCATTTCAGAATACACTTTACGGTCAACTGCAGGGATTTCTACTGGAAACTTGGACAGGTTGTTCTTTCCGATACGCTTACCCACTTCTTCCATATCAAACCCTGCAGCGTGCATGATCTGAGCCAAGCCCATGGCAGTAACCAGAATATCCACACAACCATCAGCCAGTTCTTTTGGATCAGTACTCTCATACCCGTCAAGGGTTTCAGTAAGCTCTGAAAAAATGTAAGTAAGCTGTGCGCTGATACGTTCAATCAGCTTCTCTTTGTTTCCTTCGAGATTCCCACTCAATGTGTTAAATACTAATGTGTCGTCAAATAATTGACTCATGTTGACTTGGCTCATTCAAATCTCCTAAAATCTAAGTCGTAGCTTTTCAGCCATTTTTTAATGTAGCGATCAAGTGTTATCATCTTGTAGTAAGGGTACACCAGACCCTCACTATTATCGGCATCATTGTAAACAGCTAGTTCTTTTGGTGTGATGGTCGCAGTGTATCCATTGAAATGTTCGACTTGCACTTTCCCCACTTCCTTGGCATCCAGCACCACCGTACCATTTGACATGAACAATACCTTCAAACCATTCTTAAGGTGAACAGGGAAAACTTGCAAGCCTTGGTTCATTTCAATAGACTCCTTCGCTTCTCGTTGGAATTAAGCGTGTACCGGCTTCTTGCCCAGTAACCACACTCCTTACAATTGTACAGCTTGTATTGACCAGAATTTGTGTAAGTGAATCCATCTTCAATTAAGTCACTACTACCACACACTGGACAGCTTAGCACATTATTGTCAGAAAGTACAGCGATATTTGGATGGTTAGCATCCCAAGCACGCAGCTTATTATACACACCTTCCAGCACATGTACATCCTGAATATTGTACAACTTCATTTCTTCCCATGCTTCCTCATTACCCTTCAGACATTCTGCCCAAAGAGAGAAGCCGGGAAATTGCTTATGCGCTGACTTCTCGCCAACTCCAAGGAACTCACCAAGATACTCAAGCTTATTACTAGTGAATTGGAAATTCTTCTTTGCCACTTCCAATGTACAATAGAGCTTGGCTGGTGATGGAGGTGACATTCCATGTTTCACCATTCTAGCACGAATCTTCGGTATGTCAAACTTGATATTGTGAGCCACTACGATATCTGCTTCATGGATCAAATCCCAAAGCTCACTACACATATCACTGTCATCTTCAAGCGTATTTCTACAGTCGTTGTAGAATATCTTATTCTCACCATACCATTTAGCAGAGTAGGACATGATGAACCAATCTCGCTCAATCATATTAATGCCTAGGTTTTGTTTCCACAATCCCCATACAGCACCAAGAGTAGGCGATGTTTCTATGTCCAGCAGAAGAATTTTAGACAGCTTAGGTTTTTCATATTCGCTATTCACGAATACAGAACGCAAGAAGTCTGATACAGTGGATTTACTCTTCCCTAGTGTCCGGCCTATTTCTCTCCAACTCATACCAGCGTTAGCCAGCGCTATTGCATCAACTTTCCATTCTTTCATACACTTCCCTTCGTTAAGTACTCTCTAAATGCATCTGCTCTAGTTGTGGCATTCCTGAGAATAATATCTCCACAGCCTAAAGTTCGTAGGTATTCCTTCTGAGCTTCTGTAGAAGTCTTCTTGAATTTGATTACCTCTTTCTCGATTACAGCTTCCTCGAAGGTTAGTCCTTGTCTTTCTGCATAAGACTTAGCCTTGTGTTCCTCTTTTCCTACAAGTTGCAATTCTTCGTCAAGTGCAAGTAAGTGACGAATGAATGGAACAATATCTTCAAAGTCTCGAAGAGAGGCATTCCCCTCAATGTGGTCTACTTCTAATGCTGACTTCCCGTACCATTTACCAGACAATGCACAGTATGTACCTGTCTTAGCTCTTGTCTCTTTACCTCTTGGAGGAACCGTACACATCCTGTTTTTATGTTGGATTTTTACGGGCCATTTTTCCCATAAAGCTCGTCTGAATGCTCCACGCATCCACACAAAGAATGAGGCCTTTGTAGGCCAAATTTCCGGGTAAAGCTTCCAATATTCAGGGAATTTTGTCATACCTCTACTCCTGACTTTTCTAATACCTTCTTCAAGTCCACCTTATCATCATCCCATCTAAGCAGTCTAGCTAACTGGAAGTTCTCATTCAGTACATAGAACCAATCAATATTGATTTCATCACCACGCCATCCTACCACTGTCTTAGGTTCTGGATAGAGAATCTTGTAGGCTTTAACAAGAGCTTGCAAGGCTTCGGAATCATTCTTACACCCAGCTAACATAGCAAACGCTTTCTTGTCTGCCCACTTCACATCTGAGAAGCAATTAGCCTTGTAGTTATCACTAGTGTCACCAGACAATACTTGGAAGTAGAAGAATGCTCTTCCGTAGCCTTTCACTTTTCCTTTGGCGTCAAGGTAGAGCTTACCATACCCATTGCCAGTGTACAGGCTTTCATAGGAGTCTGTGTTGTAAAGATTAAGTTTAGGAATTCCGTAGAAGTCTTTTTCTAAGATGGCGGCTGTACGGTCTGAACGATCATAACATTCCATCACAATCTTGTCGTCAGCTTCTAGATTTCTCACCACTATTCCATCATGGTGCTTGATCAGGTACTCTTCCACAGCTTCAATATGTAAAGGTCTTAGCATTGCTGCTCGTTGACCTTTGTACTTCAGGAGTGTGGACATTTCCACTCTAAAGCTATCGCCTTTACCAATGTACCCTACGTATTCGTCAATGTCTGTTTTGGCACAAGCCTTATAGATCATGCTCTTGATAGTGTGGAGCACATTCTCTACTGGGCCGGGAGTTTGTACGTCTGTGATTGAAAATTCGTCAGGAAGGAGAGGGGAGGATTTATCTTTGTTGTATTCAGCTAACCAACCTCCATCTTTATTTCTCCAATGTCCGTGAAACATCGTTCTGGTACTGAATTGTTCCTCTATTCCTGAAGGGTGCCTTACAACAATGCTTCTTTTTTCGCCCACTGCAGAACCAGCATATTTTAAAGCGTCAAAATCAAAGATCAGTTGCTTCATTTCTTCTACTCCCATGTCTCTTAGAGTAAATTCCTTGCTCAATTAATTCTGAAATTACTGACTTACGAAAATCCTCTGCAAGCTTTCTTGCTTCATCGTAGCCGTACTTCTTAACTGAAAATGATTTACTCTTAGGGCTGCCATTCATATCATGCCATCTGGCAATGAAACGGTGTTCTTGGTTTGTTTTCAATTCTGAAACACCAGTGATTCCAGAGGTATTATTTTTATTCATCCATCTATTGCACATGTTTTGTTTATGTGTGGCAAGACGAAGATTTGTGTGATTGTTGTTAAACCCATCTCCATCAATATGGTCAATAGGCAATGCAGGCCATTCCTTGTGTAGCAAAAACCAAACCACCCTATGCACTAAATACTTCTCCTTGTCTACACCGACTTCCCAGTGTAACTGTCCTTTAGACCCTGCAACACTCCCTTTCTTGGCCGCGAGAATCCTGCCATCCTTGCCGCCGTGTCTATCAACTTTCCATAGCAATCCAGAAGGACTGTCAGGTGAATATTCAACATAATCTCTTATGTCCATAAAATCTCCTATTCTGAAGAACAAAAAGCCCCGCCCCTTTCGGGACAGGGCTAGACAGATTAGAACGGATCGTCTGATTCTGTATCGTTTTCGGCTTCAGCAGCCTTTGCTGGCTTCTTAGCAGCACGTTGAGCACGAGCTTGCGTAGCTGATTCCTTTGGAGCTTCCTTAGTTACTTTGGCAGGGGCACCATCAAATTCACTACCAGCAGCTCCACCACCAGCAGACACATACTCCTTGAAGTCTTCTTCCTGCATCAGGACATTCTTCAGGCGAGCAATTGGGCCATACTTCGAGTCGGAGATATAGTAACTCACCTTACCACGACTGCCGTTAGCAATCAGACGAGACTCAGTAATGTCAAGCTTTTCGTCACTGCCTTCTGGTACAAGGAAGACACGAGGACGATGCTTCTCTTCAGTCTTTACACCATTATGCACTTCAGCACGGCGCAGGGTAATTGCGTACACTTCATCTTGACCATCGAATTCTTCAGGGACTTCCATACGGAATTTAGCCTCAAAGTCTTCAATATCAATTACCTTGGCTTCTTGCTTAGGGAAGTCCTTCTTCCACTGCTTGGCAGTAGCCTTGTCCACAAGGACTTGGATGCTCCACTCAGTATCTTCACTTTGGTACTTCTTGTCCGCTTCTGCGATCTTAGCATACACGAAAACACCTTCCAACATACCTACTTTATTTTTAGCACTTGCCACGAGATTTCTCCATTTAAAAACACTTGTTTAGTCATTTGACATTGATTGATATCATGTCTTCTTTCGTTGTGTCGGTGCTTTCCCGACTGTCAGCATAGTCTACTGTAATAGCTTACTATGACTTTTATTTGGCAAGGGAGGCTGGACTCGAACCAGCAACCAACAGAATCAAAATCTGCTGCACTACCAATTGTGCTACTCCCCAGAAGCCTGCTGTAACGTCATTTATATCAGTCCTCGGCAGGGCGCATGTTGTCTTCAGTCTGCTCTGGTTGTGTGTTTGGAGCGGGACAAGGGAATCAAACCCTTCTCATTGGCTTGGAAGGCCAAGGCACAGTCACTATACCAGTCCCGCAATACGGTGGGGCTTAACCTGATTACTTTGAAAGAATTGACTTGTTGAATCAAATTGTACACTTTACTCAGTAGTATCTTTTCAATTACTTGTTCTCAGGCTCAAGAGCGACTTGATACGCCCCATTGAAATTCTTTTGTTAGTTACCTTCCAAAGCTGCAATATATGCCAGAGTTGCTTCAGAGAAACCAGTTACAGTAGTCCAATCCTTGTGGTTAACACCATTCTGATAAGCACCTACATTCAAGATGTAGTTTGTCTTACCTAGACGCTTGGCATTGTGGGGCTCAAATCCTCGTCCGCCAGTGTCTTGCTCATCAGTGAAAACAATCACACGATCAACCACATCATCCTTTTCTTCATTGGCAATATAATCCATGCACTGAAGCAGGAAGATACCACCACCACCAATTTGCATAGAAACCTTCGTACCAGTGATGAAATCAGCAAGAGCAAAACCACGGTAAGAGGGAATCAACATCGTTGCATGTTTCCGGTACCTGTCATCGCCTGCCGTTGCATATATGACCACCTCTTCACAGATTTCTCGTGCTAGGATAGTAATTGCTGCAGCAGCTTGCAAACGAGTAAGCTCAGACCTGCTGGAAACGCTAGCACCCATAGAGCCACTAGTATCAACCACAAGAACAGTGCGGCCCGGAAGCTTAGGGATATTTTCCAAAGCCTTGAACATCATTTGCTCAAGCATGTCCGTAAACTCTGGAGCATACTTTTGTGCAGTAATAAACTGGTATGGCAACACCTTATCAACGTTGACAGACTTACCGTATGTGCGAATCAAGGCACGATCTACACCAGCTTGAGACATATTGCGAAGGTTACGCAAGAAAGCCAAGGCACCCATTTTATTGTTAGCCATCAGGTATTCAAAAGTAACCTTCTTATCAGCACCAGCAGACAACTCAGTTTCCCAAGTCTCAGGTACAAACATATCTTGATCAGCAATTCGCTTGAACAAGTCAGCTTGTTCCTTATTAGTTGGCTTCGGATGGGTGAGGAACATCACATCACGAATAGAGTATGCTGCGCTATTCTTGTCATTCTTGGCAAGCTGAAATTCATTGAACTTCAGGAAAGCCTTGGCAATACCTTTCTTCAGCTTGTTAGCCAGAGGGCGCTTACCGTCACGATTGTAAATCGCCAACAGCTCACCCATTTCATCAGCACGCTGAATAACTTCAGCGATACCGTCCACAGTGGCAGTACCGTTCTTGATCAGAGCAGCAGTGATAAGCAGAGGAACATGGCGCAGCTTGTACTTAGTACGTGCTTCTATGGCAACTTGTTGTGCGAACTGAGGAGATACTTTGCCAACAGCTTCGATCAATTTGTCAGCACTGCGCTTGCCATCAATGTAGAACTGATCTTCAAACAGAAGATAGGCAAAAGTGAGACGCTGAAGTTCTTGCTTGGCGTTGATCTTGAAGACTGGAGTACCTACTTCGTTAACTTCGGTAGGGACTTGCTTGGTGCGCTTATTCAGTGATGACATGAATATCTCCTTTTAAGAGAGGGGAGTAGAGGTAACAAGAGTTAGGGTGTAAGTTTCATCCAATAGAAGTAACCCTAACAAACAACACTCTACAAATTAGAGGCAGAGAACAACTGAGGCGGATCGTTGGTTTTCGCAAAAAGAAAGAAGTAACCGCCTGCTTCACTACTGCCGAATAACTGGACGAGAACAAACTAGACAGATATTATCGCGCTCTACCAACTAAGCTACACGAACTTTTCCGAAGAATCATTCATGGTAGGATTCGAACCTACGACCTCGTCATTAAAAGTGAAGTAACTGTCTATTCACTACGTCCATAACTTGCGGAATGGTAACAAAGAGAAGGGTGTTAGTTTCAATGCCAGAAGTAACCCTTTTCACAACACATTCCAATTTCTTTACTGCATTTTCCGTAATACTATCACAGATTTTTCTCTGTGTCAAGCTTTATTTTGATCTTGTTCGGTGCTTTTTCGCTTCTATCTGTAGTCCTACTGCTTCATTGAACTCAACTTCACTTGCAGTCTTGTGAAATCTAGTTGAGCAAGTTTTGCTGCAAAAACTAAGCTTACCTTTTAAATTGCGCACCTCTCTTGTAAAGAGAACTGAGCATTCCGGGCACTGCAACACAACACACAACCTGCCTACCCTGACCTCTTGGGTAGTCTTAGCCAAGTGTTGAGGTTTAGATAGAACCTGAAGATTACTCAAATCATCATTCAAGCTATCTCCGTCTATGTGGTCAACTTCCTCAAACTCTTCAAGAATCCGTTTTAATTTAACGGAAACCAAATAACGGCTATAGCTTATAGTTGTTCTGTCCGTGTTGGAATTGAACAAATCCACTCTTCTTCGCCCATCAATGGCAGAAGTTCTGATATAACCCTTCCTCCATTTGCTTCTGAATGGTTCTTCTAGTTCAAGTATCATTGCATTCCTTGCTAATTGGCAGCCCCGGAGGAAATCGAATCCCCACTTTGGGAGGTAGAAGCTCCCTGCTCTATCCGTTAAGCTACGAGGCTATTGTTCTTGGAGAGTACAACTCCCCTTGCACCTGTGCTCAGGTTGCATCTTGCTAAAGTATGGTAGGCTGGGTGGGAGTTGAACCCACGATGTTTCTGATGTGTCGAATTTTAAGTCCGATGCGTTTCAACCAGCTTCGCCACCAGCCCATATTTCAGAGTAATCAATTATACAACATCTTCTCGATCTTGTCAAGCTTTTTCTTTGCCTCTTCAAGATACGAAACTGAGAACTTCACTATACCTACTTCCTCAAACTTCGTCAACAAAGATTTCGTCTTATACGCTGCTGTTCCTCCTTTGCGAACACAATCACTCGTTCTGTCAAAAGAAGACAACGCCCTAACTTTCTTGCAGAACCAATTGGGCGGGCATGTCCCTTTAGGGAATACCAGCAGCGTATGTTCCTTACCTGCAAGAAAGGCCTCAACAACTGTGCTTACTATACTCTCCCATTGAGCTTTTGTCAAGGGGATTGCCTTCACTTCTGCAACATTTTTTACCTTCACCTTCTTATGCACATGCACTCGCCTTGGGTAGTACTTATTCTTTCCACTACGAATGCGTTGGATAGACTCAGTGCTACACCCAGTGATTGCCCTTATGGCAGAATACGTGTGACCACTCTCAAGAAGCTTAACAATATACATTACTTCAGTGGCAGTGAGCCTCTTCTTCCCGTCTCTATTTTCATGTGAGAACGGATTTGCAACAGCCTTCACTGATGGTCTTTGGAAGCGCACGACTTCAGGAACTTGAGTCAATACCCTGTCCCATTCATACCTGTGCAACGTAGGACGCATCTTTTTCTTTACGTTCAATTTCCTTATCAAGAAACGTAGGGATTTGTCTGTCACTCCCCACTTCTCTTGCAAATAGATCAGGGGACAACCATAGGACAGTAGTTGCATCAGAATACTCTTCTGCTCTTCCTTACCAAGGCTATGGTAATCCACCTGATCTAGCAGGCGGATTTGTACCTTATCTCTTTCAGTCAGTTCTTTCATTGCACAATAATTTGCCCATTCTCAGATTGGAATACAGTGATGGCCTCGCCAATACGGCGCTCCTTGCCAACCACTTGGGAGTAGACAAGCTTCGACTTTGCATCACGATACCCCACAATGCAGCTATAGGTTTTGTTAGATGCCATGTTATTGCCGATGATAGCACCACCAACAGCACCTGCCAAAGCACCCCAGCCAGAAGCCTTACGGCCAAACAGACCCTTGCTAATCACTCGGCCTGCAACACCACCAGCTACGCCACCAGCGGCTGTACCAAGAACACTATCACTCTTAGCAATCACTTCGCATGTGCTTTCCTGAATCTTGGTAGCGAATGGTTGCGCCATAGCGGCAGTGGACAACAGGGTGAGAGCAATTGCAAAAGTCTTCATGGTAATTTCCTAGTTAGTGAACATCTTTCCAAGTATGCCCTATCTTTCCTTCCCCGTCAAGAGGAATCGGAAGCTTCAGGTACTCGCCAGCACGAATGATACAGTTGACAGACAAGACACGAATTTCTTCCTCAATACCCTCTTCAACTTCCCAAGAATACTCATCGTGGAACAAACTTACGCGCTTCACTATCTTACCCTTGTAAACATAATACGGACGGTCTAGTTCGTCAAGATACATTTCACCAAGCTCCTGATCCATCATACAAGCAGCAATGCTCATACAGATCGCACCAAGAGACTGACCAGCACAGTTTACCAGAACATTCTTACCACGTATAGACAGCAGTCGCCCATCCCAAGCAGGAATGTGCTTCTTCTTACCTGTCGTGTTGAAGTAGGCCTCAATCTTCTCCTTGAATTGACCAAGACCATAGTTAGCCGTCCAATAGTTGTCGTATGCCACTTGAGCGGCAGCCTTGTTCAGGCCAAGACTCGAAGCAAGCTTACCCACACCTCCACCATAAGCCAGCAAATAACTCAGATATGTTCAAGAATGATCGTTAAGCATTCCCAGCAGCTTTACCTGCGTCTTTATGTTTCCATAAAGCTCAGACTATATCATCATCCACTTCGGATGTTGTGCGCTTCGCCCCACTTGGGGCTACTCCATTTAGGATAGTCGTTGCACGTTCTAGATACTCTACCGCGTTTCGTAAATACTCAGTGTTGTCTTGGAATAATCCTAGTGCTCTGTTGCAATTATGGCAAAGCATTCCTCGGACTAATCCTGTCTCGTGGCAATGATCCACTGCTAAGTTCAGTTTTTGATTAGGGTCAATCTTAAAACCTACACTTTTACAGATATGGCATTTTCCACCATACTTGTTGTACATTTCCATGTAAAACTCATATGTTATTTTGTACTGCTTCTTTAAGTATTTTCGAGTGAAGGCCAACTTCGCACAAGCATCTGTACAATAAAGATGCGACGGGGCTAGTGGCGAAAACTTAGCGCTACACTCCTTACACGGCTTATCATTAAAATACCCTTGCGGATATTTCTCTGGTTTAGCGGTCATTGGTTTGGCTTCCTGACCTTTATTTCTTCCTCTACTATACATCTTACCTCTCTTCTTGTTTAGTAGAGTATCTAGCTTCGCTCAGGATTGCCCTCGTCTTTACGTTAGGGGTTCCCCTGAATTCACACAATTTTCATTAGAACTCTCGATCTAATGGGGCTGTTATGTTAACCCGTCTTACTCTTGTTACGATACGGCTTAAACTCAGTCTGATCCTTCAACGTTGGATCGTTAATGTCAAACTTAGTCTTGATTTCAGGGAAGAAAGCAAAAGCGTTGAAGCTATGACTATCACCCTTAAGCAGACGATCTGCAAACTCACCACCATCGTACTTCATAGTATAGGACGCCAGCGTTCTGTTTTCCAACGCAGCAGCATCTGTACCGATGTAGAAATTCCCCTCTTCAACAGTGAACAACTCTCGCATTTCATTGCCCAAAAGGACTTTAGGATCAGCCTTGGGTACATTCACCACTGTAGAGTGTTTGACGCGGAAAGTAGGCGTATAACCTGTGATATTCGCACTCAAACGACCATCATACTTCAAACGTTCATTACCAAGCCAACCACGAATCACACTAAGACGATTACGCAATGAAAGATACTTCACAACTTTCTTTGGCGTATCAGCCTCAAGCTTCAGCAAGTTAGGACAAATCTGCCCAGCATGTTGAATCTTCGGAGTGGTTTTGATAATCTGACCACGATCATCCCTTGCTGGCTTACCTCTTTCATCACGCTTGAAGTTCCAGAAGTCATCGTGAGGAACCCAACCAGACTCTAAGAAGTAATCCTTCAGCTCAGCATTATCATCAATCTCCATCGGAAGCTTAATGTCCAGCACTTCATTAGCAATCAGGTTGAATGTACGACCATAAGCATAGATTGTACGTTCTTCCACTGTGGCTTTATGCTTCTCCAGCCACTTCAGCATATTAGCAGAATGCTCACCATTCTTGGTAAATGGTTTGGCTGGAATCTTGTAAAACGCCTCTTCAGCTTTCTTCAGCTTCCGTGGTGGCAAGATAGGATCAACTTCAGCCTTAATCTCTTCCATCATCTTCTCAATCGATTCTGCCAGAGCAATAGCTTTCTGTTGATCAAACTTAACACCAGTGAATGACTGAGCAGCATAAAGGAAGAAGTCCTTCTGTACTTGATTGTAGGATTTGTGAATCCAATTGTTCTTGTACATTTCCTCAGCCTTCCCCCACAGGTCGTGGAAGACTCCAATACCTGCTGCTACGTCCTGATCACAGTACTCCACCATCAGATCATGATAGAAGGAGAACTCATAGCCTTTAGGCTCATTGCCCGCCATTGCTCCAGCTTCTACCAGTTTCTCCCGATACTTTAGCTTCTCTTCCTCGTTACCTTCTGAAAGATATTCGAGAGAGTGTCCACCAACATCTGGCTGAAGATACTGCGAAAGTACCAGAGTATCAATAAATTGTACATGCTTATCACCTAACCAATCCTTACCCTTCTTCCCGACCTTTGGTTGAATACCATAAAACTTCCACAGCATCCATGTATCATACCCTAAAATACCGTGCCCCACAACAAAACAACCATCCGTAAAGCTAGCAACCCATTTATCGAGTTTTTGTGCTACATCGTCTGGGTTTTCACGAAAAGGCCAAATCTGCATTGACCGTGAGCCATCAAGGCTAGTGAGTTTCATGTACCAAATCTTAGTAGACTGAAGATAAAGATTATCTGATTCTAAGTCGATGTAAAAACCATTCATATAATATCTCCGTGGTTGTCTGTGTAGTGCTGCCCTTCCTGATTCAGTTTACTGATCATTTCTTCCCTGAATTTGCAAGCCTCTGAAAATGCCTTATCGTAACCTAACTTAGCAACACTGAAATACTTTACGCAAGGACTTCCTTCAAAGTACCATGTAGCTGCAAATAGCCTCTTATTCTCCTTATAGTAGACTCCAATTACACCTGTCTTGCTGGTGCTTGGAACTTTCCTATTTTGGGAGTTTATTCTAGGAGAAACTGCACGAAGGTTTTCTACACTGTTATTAGCGGTATCCTTATCTTTGTGATCTACATATGTAAATCTGTCTAAAGTTTGCTTGTTGTGCAACATCCAGACTACTCTATGTGCCTTCAACCTAATACCAAACAACGTAACTAGCCAGTAATTATACCCGTTTTTATTTCTAGCTAGGCTTCCAG